>SXGT01260156.1_pt1 | contig 17938 bp, 21 predicted proteins | sample 3176221 | NCBI WGS metagenome assembly SXGT01 (sample SAMN11356862, study PRJNA531348) | freshwater metagenome | isolation source: freshwater sample F1-120 | place: China: Fuxian Lake, Yuxi | collected 2017-12-25
AGCCATTTGACCCACGAGACGCCTTGAATGCCGGGAACCACCAGCCGCAAGGGGTAGCCGTTCTCCGGGCGCAGCATTTCGCCGTTCATGCCGTACGCCACCATGACTTCACCGGATTCCACTTTTTCCATCGGGATGGTGCGTGTCATGCCGGAGCCGTCGCCACCTTCTGCGAGCACGAAGCGGCCTTTCTTGAAGTTGGCACCGCAGTGTTCAAGAATGTCGCGCAACGGCACGCCGGTGAACTCACCGCAGGAAAGCATGCCATGCGTGTACTGCACGGTTGGCACGGCCACGTTGCCCCATTCCATACCGGTGTTGGCGCCACACTCGATGAAGTGGATGCGCGACACCGAGGGCAGGCGCATCAGGTCGTCCATCGTGAATACGGTGGGTGACTTGAGCAGGCTGGGGTCGGACCCGTTGATCATCAGGCGATGCTTGGACGGGTCAATGTCGTACCAGCCCTGATGATGGCGCTCGAAATGCAGCCCGGTGGCGGTGATGATGCCGAACATGCCCTGCAAAGGGCAAAATGATACGGAGGCTGCGGCAACCCGGGTCAGGCCCGGGGATTCACGCCGCATCAGGTTGGTTTCAAACTTGGAAGGCACGCCGTAGCCGTTGGTTGCAACCGGCTGCCCCAGGGTCGTGGCATGCTGCTGCTTTTCGAGGATGATCGCCTCTCCCTGTTGTTGGGCAACGGCGGCGCCCGCAGCGGTGGCGCCTGCCGCCAGCAACGCCTGGCGCAAAAAGGCGCGGCGGCCTACTTGTACTTGCCGGATGTCCTGTGCGCTCAGGAAGTTTTCTGGCGCTTTCTGGATGCGGCCGGAACGAGAATCAACTTGCATCGGAAACTCTGCCATCAATATATAAGTAAATTATAATGTTCTGCTATTGACATGTCACGCTGCGGCGCAGCATGATTGGCTTCCTGGTTCGAGCTTTTGCCGGGGTAGCGGGACAAACTGGCCAGTCGTCACGCCCTTACGGGTGTGGGGCTTTCGGCCCATGCATCGGAACGTGTCGCCGGCCGCAACCTGTGGTCAAGAATGGCGAACGAGGCATCGTCGGCGATCAGGCGTCGGAGCGGCAGGGCACCAGGCCCTCCACGTAACCTTCTTGCCCAGTGCAAATGGTGAGCAACTCGCGCCGCGCCTTGGCGCCGCGCGGCGCCAAGCCAAAGTGCACCCAGCGGCCGTATTCGTGGATGATCTGATCAAACCGGATCGAGGAAGCGGCAATCTCCCGGGCTACCGCGAGTGCGTTCCCGAAGGCAGGGCAGACGAAATCGACGGCGAGCCCCAGAGCATGGCGGGATGTCGGTACTCCACCTACCAAGTGATTGAGTTCAGGGCTGCGATAGGCGCTGGTGATGGAGAGCGGGTGTTCGAAAAGTTGCTGAATCGATTCCAGGCTGCGCGCCAATCTACTCAGGTTGGCCATGTGCTCCTCGGCAGGCTGGTTGTCCAGCCCGTGCTGGCGCGCAGTGTCAGAGTAGGTCAGCGCAGCCAGCGTGAAGCGAGGCGATAGTGTGATCGGGCGCAATTCGAGGGGCAGGTTCGGTGGCGGGTTCGGCTACGGCTCGGGGACCGATTCGGCGACAATGGCGTTTGTGCCAAGTGTAGCAATCCGCATCGTCCCATCCTGACCGGCCGCGCATGTCAACCCGCTCCCCCCTGCTCTGGCTGATCGACCTGGACGATACGCTTCACCGGGCCACACCGGTGATCTTTGACCGTATGAATCGCGCCATGACCGATTACGTCATGCGCCATGTCGGCATGCCGGAGCACGAGGCCAACGCCCTGCGCAAGGCGTACTGGCAGCGGTACGGGGCAACTCTCCTGGGCTTGATGGAGCGGCATGGCACTGATCCGGTCCACTTTCTTTTCGAAACCCACCAGTTCCCGGATCTCATCGACATCATTGATTTTGACCGTGCGGTGGCGCACTGGCTGAAGCACTTGCCCGGGCGCAAAGTGCTGGTGTCCAACGCACCCAGGCATTACGTGATGGCCGTGCTCAAGGCGATGCGCATCCTGCGTTACTTTGATGGTATCGAGACGATCGAGTCGATGCGCTATGTCCCCAAACCCGCAGCCTCGTCGTTGCGAAAAATTTTGGTGCGGTATGGTGCCGTACCCTGGCGCACCGTGATGGTCGAGGACAATCTGGATAACCTGAGAACCGCTCACCGGCTCGGCTTGCGCACTGTCTGGATTGCCGGATCTGCGAAGCAAGCGGAAAAGGCGAGGCGGGCGGGCACCGGCCTGGCGGCAATGGAGGGTGTTGGGCCGCGTGTTCCACCGCGCCATGTCCAAGTGCGGGTACACTCCGTTTTGGATCTGCACAAGCATTGTCACGCAAGGCTTTCATAAATAGCGAGGGATCACATATGCCGCCGCGCTCTGGTGAACGCAAGACGCAAATTTTGCAGTTGATCGCACAAATGCTGGAAAACCCCAAAGGGGAAAAGATCACCACGGCCGCGATGGCCAAGAAGCTGGACGTGTCAGAAGCGGCCTTGTACCGGCACTTCGCCAGCAAGGCGCAGATGTTTGAAGGCCTGATCGAATTCATCGAATCATCGCTGCTTGGGCTGATCAACCAGATCACCGCCGAAGAAACACAGGGCATCAAGCAGATTCAGGCAATTCTCTTGATGATGTTGCGGTTTTCGCAACAGAACCCCGGAATGACCCGCGTCCTGCTTGGCGATGCGCTGGTGCATGAGGATGAGCGCCTGCAGGTGCGCATAACAGCGCTGATGGATAAATTGGAGGCAGCGCTAAAGCAATGCCTCAGGGTGGCGGTGACGCAGAATGAGCTTCCGGCCACACTGGATGCTGCGGCGCAGGCCAATGTGCTGATGTGCTTTGTGATTGGGCGCTGGCTGCAGTTCGCGCGCAGTGGCTTCAAGAAGCTGCCGGTCGAGGGTTTTGACAAGCAGTTGCCGCTGATGCTGGGCTAACGCCCAGCCCATTGCCTCAGGTGTTGAGGTGCCCGCAGACCGGGCATGCAGGGTCCTTCTTGATGTTGATCGAGCGCCACTCCATCGAGAGGCCGTCCAACAGCAGCAGCCTGCCCTTGAGCGTTTCACCGGTGTCCGCCAGCACCTTCAAGGCTTCCGCCGCCTGAATGGTGCCAATGATTCCCGTGATCGGCGCGAATACGCCCATCACCGCGCAGCGCAGTTCCTCTAGATCCTGCCCTTCTGGAAAAAGGCAGTGGTAACAGGGCGCGTTCGCATCGCGCATGTCAAATACGCTGACCTGACCATCGAAACGGATGGCGGCCCCGGAAACGAGGGGTTTGCGGAACCGGACACAGGCGCGGTTGACGGCGTGGCGCGTGGCGAAGTTGTCACAGCAATCGAGCACCACATCCGCCGCCGCCACCAATTCGGCCAGGCGCTCTCCCTCAACTCTCTCCTCAAGCGCCTCGACGCGCACCTCGGGGTTGTAGCGTGCGATGGTCTGGCGCGCCGACACGGCTTTGGGCTTCCCGACGCTTTCAATGCTATGAAGGATCTGGCGCTGCAGGTTGGTCAAGTCGACGCTGTCAGCATCGGCAATCGTGATGGTGCCGGTGCCAGCGGTGGCCAGGTACAGGGCCGCAGGCGAGCCCAATCCACCTGCGCCAATTACCAGTGCGTGGCCCCTGACGATGCGCTCCTGCCCCTCGATACCAATCTGGGGCAGGAGAATATGGCGCGAGTAGCGCAACAGCTGGTCGTCATTCATGGTCGGATCGAAGGAAAAGGAGAAAGTCTCATGGGACCGGACCGCATAACAAAAAGGCCGCCGGAGATGCCATCCCGGCGGCCTTCCTGGAAGCCACGAGGTGCTTATTTCTTCGGTACGGCTGCCGTCTTGTCGCCGGTTTGCGGTGTCGACCTCTCGCCTTGTACCGGCTGCCCCTTGAGCAGATTCATCGCCTGCGTGAACTGGAAGTCCTCCTTGGTGCCGTATTCGATGCGGGCAGGCGGTTTGTCGTCGGCGCCTTTCTTGTCATCCGGCTTGGCGGCCGGTTTGGCTTCCGGTTTTGCAATCGGCGCCTTTTCGGCATTCGGATCCTTGTCATTCGACAAGTGCCTCGCCAGATCGGCTTCACGCGTGCGGGTCGGACGACGGTCCCCTTCGGCGGTTTCCGTCACCAGCCAATCGGGCACGATGCCCTTGGCCTGGATGGAGCGGCCCGACGGGGTGTAGTAACGGGCGGTGGTGAGCTTCATGCCGGCGCCGTTCGACAGGTTGATCTTGGTTTGCACGGAGCCCTTGCCGAACGTTTGCTGGCCCATGATGATGGCGCGCTTGTGATCCTGCAGAGCGCCAGCCACGATTTCTGATGCCGAGGCCGAGCCATCATTGACCAGTACCACAATCGGTACGCTTTTCAAGCCCGCCGGCAGGATGCGCAGCTGGTCTTCGCGGGCGCGGAATGCATATTCTTCCGGCGTGGCCAAGTATTCGTGTTTGGTGTCCGGCAGACGGCCGTTGGACGACACCACCAAGGTTTTCGGCTCCAGGAAAGCGGCCGAGACGCCGATCGAGGCATGCAACAGGCCGCCCGGATTGTTACGCAGGTCGAGTACGATGCCGGAAAGCTTGCCATTACTTTCCTTGTAAAGACGGTCGAGGTTACGTGCCATGTCGGCAACCGTGGGCTCCTGAAACTGGGTGATGCGCAGGTGCGCATAGCCGGGCTCAAACAGCTTGGCCTTGACACTTTGCACCCGAATCACCTCACGCACGATGGAGAATTCGAGGGGCTTGGATTCGCCCTTGCGCGCAACTGTCAGCTTGATTGCGGTCTTGGGCTTGCCGCGCATGCGCTTGACGGCATCATTGAGGGAAATGCCCTTGGTCGTGGTGTCGTCGATCTTGATGATCAGGTCATTGGCCTTGATGCCGGCGCGAAAAGCGGGCGTGTCTTCGATCGGTGACACCACCTTGACATAGCCTTCCTCGGTGCCCACCTCAATGCCCAGGCCGCCGAACTCCCCTTTGATGCCGGTTTCAAACTCCTTGTTCTCTTCCGGGTCAAGGTAGGACGAATGTGGATCCAGCTCCGTCAGCATGCCTTTGACGGCACCGGTCAGCAATTTCTTGTCTTCCACCGGCTCGACGTAGCCCTGTTTGATATTGCCGAACACCTCGGCCAGCGCCTGGATTTCGGACAGGGGGAGCGGGTTGCGGATTTCGCGCTGCGCCACGGCAGAAAAGTTGAGCCCTAGCAGCAGTCCTGCCGCCACGCCCAATCCCACCAGCCCGGTTTTCTTCAATTTGGTGCCCATGTTGTCAGCCCTTGTCCTTGCTGTTTGCCCGGCGAATGAAACGATCAGGAAGCGATTAGCGCTTGATCCAGCTCTGTGGATCGAACGGCGACCCTTTAAATCTCAACTCAAAGTATAGACCCGTTTCCAGGTTGCCACCGCTATTTCCTACTCGGGCAATACTGTCTCCGCTCGAAACAATTTCGCCCGGTTGCTTGAAGATGGTTTCGTTGTTGCCGTAGATGCTCAGGTACTCCGCGCCGTGGTCCAGGATCAGCAAATTGCCAAAGCCACGCATCCAGTCCGCAAACACGACACGCCCGGGTGCAATGGCTTTAACGTCTTCTCCCGGCGGAGCTTTAATGAATACGCCCTTCCAAATTGTACCGCCGTCTTCCCGTGGACTGCCAAACCGCCCGGCAAGTTCCCCCCTAATTGGAAAACGCAGTTTGCCGCGCAAACTGGCAAAGGCGCCCTTGAACCCGCTATCGGGCAGTGATTCTGTGCGTTCCCCTGCGCGTCGCGGCTTTTCCGCTGGCCGCGTCATGCGCGCGAGGCGCTCAATCAACTGCCCCAGCCTTTTTTCGTTCTGTTCCAGCGTCGTCACTTCCTTGCGTTGTGCCCGGATTTTGGTCGACAGTTCACGCATGACCTTGCGTCGCGCCTCTGATTCGCGCGCCAACTGCTCCCGCTCTACCTTCTGGCGAGCTTCAATATCCGCCAGTTCGATGGTGCGATCGCGCGCTTCGCCAGACAGGCGCTGCAATTCCTTCAGGGCAGTCCGCAACTGGTCAATCAGGCGTGCTTCGGCGCGTGAGGCATAGCTGGCGTAGTGGAGCTCCCGCGCTGCCGTTGCCGGGTTCTCACCGGAAAACAGCATCTGCAGATAGCCCCGTTCGCGGGCGACATACTGGTCGTGTACTAGGCGCGCCAGCTTTTGTGACTGAATATCTGCCTCCTGCTTGGCGTCCCGGCTGCGTCGCCCCAGATCCTGCAGGCGTTTTTCGGCGCCCTGGCGGTCTTGTGACAGGTTGCGTAACGTGCGATTGGCCTCCGAAATGGCGCGCTCGGACTCGCGCAAGGAGTCAGCCGCCTCGGTGCGATTGCCCTCGGTGGCGGCTAAATCCTTTTTGAGCGAGTCGATGCGCTGGCGCAGCTCCTTCAGCTCGTCAGCGCTGGCGGTAGCACCGGCGGCCGAACTGCTGGCGGCATTGCTGGCCGCAGTGCTGGAGGATGCCGGCGCCGCCGTAAACAGCCCGGCTGCGCAAGCCGCAAGGGAAAATAGCGTACACAACGATCGGAACGAACCGCGTGCGCATTGCCACGTCAAGCGTGCCTCAGGCTGCGGCGGCCGCAGGGGAATCAAGTCTTGGCTTTCCCTTGTGCCGCCACCGCCGCCTGTGCCTTGGCGATCTCTGCGGGGTCCGCCAGGTAGTAGTGGCGGATCGGCTTTAACTGGTCGTCCAGCTCGTAGACCAGCGGCTGAGCGGTCGGCACGTTGAGTGAGACGATCTGATCTTCACCAACGTTGTCGAGGTATTTGATGAGGGCGCGCAGGCTGTTGCCATGTGCGGCAATCAGCACGCGTTTGCCGGATCGGATGGCCGGCGCAATGGTCGATTCCCAATAGGGCAGGACGCGCAGGACGGTGTCGTTCAGGCATTCGGTGGCCGGTAGTTCGCTGGCCGCAAGCTCCCGGTAGCGATTGTCAAAGCGCGGGTGGCGCGCATCGTCGAGCGCCAGCGGGTTCGGTGCAATGCCGTAGGCGCGCCGCCAGATCAACACCTGCGCATCGCCGTACTGGGCCGCCGTCTCGGCCTTGTTCAAGCCTTGCAAGGCGCCGTAGTGCCGCTCGTTCAGGCGCCAATGCTTCTCCACCGGTATCCAAAGCTGGTCGAGCTCTTCCAGTGCGGTATTCAGGGTCTTGATGGCGCGCTTGAGTACCGAGGTGAAACCGACGTCGAACCCCAGTCCTTTTTCCTTCAAGAGGCGGCCTGCGCGTTGTGCTTCGGCGATGCCGCCAGGCGTCAGGTCGACGTCGGTCCAGCCGGTAAAACGGTTTTCAAGATTCCACGTGGATTCGCCGTGGCGCATCAGGACAAGGGTGTGCATGGGGTGCTGGAACAGGAGGTGAATGGCGATGACCTGCCGGGAGTGTCATGTATTTTATAATCGTACGCTTGTTCCAGTGGAATCGACCATGCCGGCAGCACGCGTGTACGAGGATATCTTCGATCTGATCGGCAAGACCGAAGAGATCGAGCAGGCCTCCCTGGCGATGAAGGCAATCGCACATCCGCTGCGCTTGAAGGTGTTGTGTGTGCTGGCCAACGGGGAAATGCCGGTGCAGGACATACTGGATGCGGTAGGCACGACACAGAGCAACGTGTCGCAGCATTTGGCCATTTTGCGTGACAAAAAGATATTGAAGACACGCAAAGAGGCCAACAAGGTGCATTACCGGATTGCCGACAATCGGACTGTCAAGATTGTCGAAATGATGAGAGAAGTTTTTTGTGGCGTGCCCCTTTCAGGGCAAAAGGAAAAACAGGCGTGATTGAAAAATTTGTAGTGGATAACTGGCCGCTGATTGCGGTCGCCTTTGTGTCAGGCGGCATGTTGGTGTGGCCGGCGGTGGCTGGCGGGCGTGGCGGCAACCGCCTTTCGACCCTGCAGGCCACCCAGCTGATCAATCAGCGCGATGCGGTGGTGCTCGACATTCGTGACCAGGCAGATTTTGCCCGCGGGCATATTGCCAACGCGAAGAACCTCCCTTCCAAAGTGCTGGACGAGCGCAAGGCAGAGATTGACAAGCTCAAGGACACGCCGGTCATCGTCAGCTGCGATACCGGCATGCGCGCCGGCGCATCAGCCGAAAAGCTCAAAGCCCTCGGGATAAAAGAAGTGTTTATCCTCCAGGGCGGGCTCAACGCGTGGCGCGAAGCGGGCCTGCCCGTAACGAAGTAAGAGCAGAATTTTTCACCAGGAGCGCCGATGCCCCAACCCAAGATCACCATGTACAGCACCGGGGTGTGCCCTTATTGCAACCGAGCCGAGGCTTTGCTGACTTCCAAGGGCGTCACGATCGACGAGAAGATCCGCATCGATCTGGATCCTGGGCAACGCGAGATCATGATGCAGAAGACCGGTCGCCGCACCGTGCCGCAAATTTATATCGGCGAGAAGCATGTGGGCGGATTCGATGATCTGGCGGCGCTGGATCGCGCTGGCGGGCTCGATCCACTGCTGCGCGTTTGATCCTGCCTGGCCGGTCTCCCCCCTTCCCGATTTACCGTCGGCGCCCTGAAACGGCGCCATTTACCAGGAGCCTTCATGGCTGATGCAACACCGGCGCCGCAAGCTGCCGAAACCGGCGAACAGGCCGTCTTTAACCTTGAGAAGGTTTATGTCAAGGACATGTCAATCGAATTGCCGAATGCCCCCACGATCTTTGCGGAGCAGGAGCCGCCGGCTCTCGAAACGACGCTGAACATCAATGCCGAGCAGTTCCAGGAGGGTTTGTACGAAGTGGTGGTGACGGCAACCGCAACCACCAAGGCGAAAGACCGCGTGGTGTTTCTGGTCGAAATCGCCCAAGCGGGCATTTTTGAGATCCGCAACTTGCCGCAAGAGCAACTGGACCCGATCATCGGCATTCATTGCGCCAACATCATTTTTCCCTACTTGCGCGCGAATGTGGCCGACATGGTGTCGCGTGCCGGCTTTCCTTCCCTGCATCTTCCGAACGTCAATTTCGAGGCGTTTTACGCCCAGCGCCTCGAACAGTTGCGCCAAAACGAAGCCAATGGCATCACTGCCCCGAATCAGGTTCAGTAACTCCCTGGTGCTGCGGGCTGCGCTTGTGCTGGCCGCCGGTGTTGCCAGCGGACTGGCAAACGGCGCAGAGTTTCGGTCAATCAGCGAAGCTGCCGTGATGTATGACGCCCCGGCGGTGCGCGGCAAGAAGCTTTTTGTGGCGCCCCGCGGCATGCCTGTTGAAGTGGTGATTGCCAATGAAGGCTGGATGCGCGTCCGCGACAAGGCGGGTGATCTGGCTTGGGTCGAGCGCAAGTTCCTCAGCGACAAACGTACCGTGGTGGCTAATCCTGCCACCCTTGCCGTGCGCGAAAGGGCTGACGATGCCGCCAAGCCGGTCGTGACGGTGGCGCAGGACGTGGTGCTGGATCTGCTCGAGGGGCCCGCCTCCGGCTGGGTCAAGGTCAGGCATGGCAATGGCGCCACCGGCTTTGTCCGTGTCGGCCAGGTCTGGGGTCTGTAGCCCTCATGAAAGTCGGCATCCTCGGCGCCGGCGCGTGGGGCACTTCCTTGGCGGTGGCGCTCTCTGCGCAGCACGCGGTGGCGCTTTGGGCACGAGAAGATGGTCTGCCTGAACTGATCCGGTCCGACCGGGAGAACAAACAGTTCCTGCCCGGCATCGTGGTGCCCGAAAATGTTGCAGCGACCGGTGATTTCGCCGCAGCCGTTAAGGCTGATCTGGTCATTGCTGCGACTTCAGTTGCCGGATTGCGGCCGACCATGAGGCAGCTGCGCGCACTCAAGGTGACGGCGCCGATCATTTGGTTGTGCAAGGGATTTGAAACGGGTACCTCAAAGTTGCCACACCAGATCGCCCTGGACGAGCTGGTGCCAGGCACGGCGTACGGTGCGCTCTCAGGTCCGAGTTTCGCAATTGAGGTGGCGCGTGGGCTGCCGGTGGCCCTGACGCTGGCATCTCCCGATGCCGAATTTGCCTTGCGCACGGCGGCACAATTGCACGGTGGCGTGATGCGCATATACTCCAGCAACGATTTACCGGGCGTGGAAGTGGGCGGCGCGGTCAAGAATGTGATGGCCATCGCGACCGGCATTTCGGATGGTTTGGGCTTGGGACACAATGCCCGGGCCGCGCTGATCACGCGCGGGCTGGCGGAGATGGCACGCCTGGGCGTAGCGCTGGGTGGCAGGATGGAAACCTTCATGGGCCTGACCGGCATGGGGGATCTGATCCTGACGGCGACGGGCGATCTTTCACGCAATCGCACGGTCGGCCTGAAGCTCGCGTCAGCGCAGAAGCTGGACGAGGTACTGGGCGGCTTGGGCCATGTAGCCGAGGGCGTCTATACCGCGAAGGAGACGCTGGCGCTGGCCGGCCGGCTTGGTGTCGACATGCCGATCACGCGTGCGGTTTGTGCCGTGCTGTTTGAGGGCGCGCGGCCGCGTGATGCGGTGGCTGGGCTGCTGGCGCGTGAGGCGCGCAGCGAATAGCGCGCCGGCTGCCGGGCTTTTTCCACTGCAGGCTTGCTCAGGGATTTCTCAAGGCTTGATATAGGCGTAGCGCTCGCGCGCCTGCAGATTTGCGATCCGGACCACGCCGGAGGGCGTGAACGACGGCCCCAGAATGAACTGGTCTTTCTTGAGGTTGCGGTTCTTGAGGGTGATTTCGCAAATTTCGAACTTCACCCCGCGCCCGGCAAGATCGCCTACCAGGGCGGCAAACTCCTGGTTGTTGCTGGTCTTGGCGCCTTCCATCAGGAAGTCCACGCCCTCCGCGTGTGCGACGGCAACAATCTGTGCTTTCGGGTCCACGTCCAGGTGGTTGCGAATGTTGCGCAGGCCCTTGGTTGCCTGGGCGATGCCGGAATCAAAGTGATACACCACTTTGTCCTGTGCGAACACGCCCAAGCTGGCCAGAGCGAGAAGAGTCGCAAGCAGGGTTCGGATCAATGTCAGCATGGCGTGGTCCTTCAGTAATGGTCGCGCCTCTAAGGCGGGATCGGATCGTACAAGCGGGGAGAAGCTTACACCGCGCCGGCAAAGCCAATCTGCCGCCAGGCTTCCATGACGACCACCGCGACCGCATTCGAGAGATTCAGGCTGCGATTGTCGGGGCGCATGGGTAGGCGCAGTCGCTGGGTTGCCGGAAAGGTGTCCAGAAAGGTCGTTGGCAGGCCGCAGGTCTCGGGCCCGAACACAAAAACGTCTTCGTCAGCGAACTGCACCTGGCTGTAAACCCGGCTATTGCGGGTCGACAGTGCGAACACGCGTCCCTTTTCCAATTGGCCGGAGAACGTTGTGGCACAAGCCTCCCAGCTCGGATGCACGGCCACGCGGGCGTATTCGTGGTAGTCCAGCCCGGCGCGCCGCAATGCTCTTTCTTCCATGCGGAACCCGAGCGGCTCGACCAGGTGAAGTTGCGCGCCGGTGTTCGCCGCCAGCCGGATGACATTGCCGGTGTTGGGCGGGATTTCCGGTTCGTACAGGACAATATGGAGCATGGCCCCGGACTTGACCAGTTCGGCGCCAGCCTAGTTGAGCGCTGTCGCCAGTTGCCGGCGGTAGTGCGCTACCAGATCGGCATAGTCCGGATTGCCCCCGAGCATGTTGAAGACAGTGATCATCGATTTGCGCGCGCCATCTTCGTTCAGCTTGCGGTCACGCCGCACGATTTCGATCAGATGCTCCAGTGCCTGGTCAAAAATCCCGTCTGCAATCAGGGCTTGCGCCAGGTCGTAACGGGTACCCAGATCGTCCGGGTTTGCCGCAGCTTTTTGTGCCAGTTCTTCCGTCGCCGGCAGATCCTGGGCCGACTTGAGGGCCTCGACCTGTGCGCGGATGCCATCCCGCCGATTGATCTTGGCAACGCGTTCGGCCTGCTCGCCGGCTACCGGAGGGAAGTCGATTTCGTCGAGCCGCCGGATGGCATCCTCAAACGATCCGGCCATCATTTCGATTTCAGCCAGGTCGAGTTTGGTGTCGTTGTTGCCCGGGTCCAGGGCCAGCGCGACATTGAGCGTATCCACCGCACCTGAGAGGTCTCCCGCTTGCGCAAGCGCCATCGCCTCAGCGCGTTTCTGTTCCACTGGGCTCGCGGGTGCAGCGGCGGGCGCAGCGTTCTGCAATGTGGCAGCAGCCTCCGGCATCGCTTGGGCAAACATCTTGGAAATCTTGTCGAAGAAGGCCTTGATTTGTCCTTCCGGCTGCGCACCCATGAACTGGTCGGCGAGTTGTCCGCCGACGATCGCCGCTACGTAAGGAATGCTGCGCACCCGAAACGCCTGTGACAGTTCCGGGTTTTCGTCCGAGTTCACTTTCACGACTTTGACTTTGCCGGCGTACTGGGCGGCAACCTTTTCCAGCATGGGCGTCAGCGCGCGACACGGGCCGCACCAGGGTGCCCAGAAATCGATCACGACCGGCATGCGCATGGAGGCTTCGATCACCTCTGCTTCAAACGTGGCGGTAGTAACGTCGCTCACGCCCGACGACGCGCCGGCAGCTTCTTGCGGGTTGGAAGATTGTGCAGGTGAATTCATTGTAGGTCCATTGAAATGCGTACAGGGAGTACGTATGGCGTCAGGTTGGCGGTTGTAAAAATCGGGTCGAAAACCCTTGAAAACAGCAATCGGCCCAGCGGGAAATGGCGTCGCGATTCGCCAATTTCAATCCGGCGCAGCATTGTAGTCGGAGTGTGCATCATGCTCCTCCGGGGCAAGCGTACGCGCCAGCACCCAGTTGGTCACGCTTGCCGCACCGGCCTCTTTCAGGACGCGCGCCAGTTCGTTGAGGGTGGCGCCAGTCGTCATCACATCATCCACCACCACCACGTGCAGGCCATCAAGCCGACGGTTGACGCTGAATGCTTGCCGAACGTTTCCTGCGCGTTCTTTCAGCGAGAGGCCGGCTTGTGGTGGTGTGTGGCGCGTTCGCTGCGCGGCCAGCGGATCTATGGGCAGCTGATGCTTGCGCGCCAGCGGTCGCGCCAGCTCCAGCGCCTGATTGAAACCACGCTCCGCCAGACGTTCGCGCGACAAGGGCATGGGAATCACCAGATCAGGCCTTCTACCCGACCCCGGCAAGGCGGAAACGGTGAGGGTTACAGCCTGATCGAGCCAGTGTGAAAGAGTTGGCGCGAGACCCAGACCGGTGCGGTACTTGAGCCGGACGATGGCCTCGCTGACCGGGCCTCCGTAGGCGAATGCTGCGATGGTGGCGTCATAGTGCGGTGTGGATGAGATGCAGTGCCCGCAAAGCGTTGCGCCCGGTGCCGGCAGGGCACAGCGGGCACATCTTGCCGCTGCCAGCGCTGGCCGCAGGTCCGAGCAGGCGAGGCACACGGCCGAAAGCGCGAGCTTGCCGCACAGGGCGCAATCCTGTTCGCAGGCTAGGCGCCTCAGGCTCCCGAAGATTTTCATGCCAGTTTCAGGCTTAGGCGAGTCGCGTTGGGTACGGCAAACGGAATGGATCTGGATTCGTGCGGTACTGGAATGTCATCGGCGCCGAAGGTTGCAGGCCCGCTGAGCGACAATGGCGGGATTCAATTGCGGAAAATGGATGTGGCATCGTGTTCCTGATTGTCCCAAGAAAATGCTTCGCCGGTTTCGCCATGGCCGTTTGCGTGACGCTGGCTGCTGTCGAAGGCGCCGGCGCCCGGCAGCGCGCAGCGTCTGGCGCATCGGCGCCGGTAAGAATTGCCTTTATTGATCCGCTCTCCGGGCCGTTTGCCAACACCGGGGAATCGGCGCTCAAGCACTTTCGCGCCGCATTTGAGCGGCCAGAGGTGACGAGCGTTCTCAAAGGCGTTCGGGTTGAGTTGGTGCCGCTGGACAACAAGGCCTCGGCGCAGGAGGCCTTGGTGCAATTGCGTGCCGCCGCAGATCAAGGAATTCGCTACGTGCTGCAGGGGCAGAGCTCGGCCGCCGCGCTGGCTTTGATTGATGCCATCGACAAGCACAATGCACGCAATCCGGGGCGTGAAATGGCCTTTCTCAACTATGCCGCCCTGGACCCTGATCTGACCAATGCGAAGTGCAGCTTCTGGCATTTTCGCTTTGATGCTTCCGTCGATATGCGCATGGAAGCATTGGTGGAAGCCATTGTCCGCGATGGTCGTGCCAAAAATCTTTATCTGGTTGGCCAGGATTACTCCTTTGGGCGGCATGTGGCAAAGTCGGCGCGCGAGATGCTGTCGCGCAAGCTGCCTTCTGCACGGGTGGTCGGGGAAGACCTGCATCCGATTGGCACGGTGCGTGACTTCTCACCCTACATCGCCAAGATCAAGGCAGCGGGTGCCGATGCGGTGATCACCGGTAATTGGGGCACGGACCTGGCATTGCTGGTGAAATCGGCGCGTGAGATGGGCTTTAACGGCGATTTCTACACTTTCTACGCCGGCTCGCCAGGCGCCGTCACGGCCATTGGCAAGGCCGGCGTCGGACGCTTGAAGCAGGTCAATGAGTGGCATCCGAATGTGGTGGTAGGTGGCAAGCGGGTGCTCGCAGGGGAAGCGGGGCAGTTCCGTCAGCGCTACGCGGAGGACTTGCGTTATCTGCGGTTTTTTACCCTGGCCGACATGTTTGCCGCGGCTGTGGCGAAGGCCGGCACCATCGAACCACTGCAGGTTGCCCGTGCGCTGGAAGGCTTGCGTTTGGATACGCCAACAGGAGAAGTGCAGATGCGGGCCCTGGACCACCAGCTGATTCAACCGCTGTACGTGTCGACACTGGCTTTGGTGGCGGCACAAGGTGGGCCGAAGGATGTGGTGGCAGATACCGAACAATCCGGTACCGGCTTTCAGACCAATGCCAGAATTGAGGGCTATGCCACCGCCCAGCCTACCACGTGTGCGATGGTGCGCCCCGCACCGGGCAGCCGCTGAGCCGTAAGCGGAGCCGCCATGCGTGAACCTGCGCCGACGGGCAGCCGCGACTTGATTCAGGACGCGCCGACTACCGGCATGGCATCATCGAAGGCCGCTGGCGAGCCGTTTTTTGCCGAACGCGCGGCCCTGCGACGTAACGCCTCGCGCGCTGCAGCTACGTTTGCCGAAGGCGATGTCCTGCACCGCGAAGTGGCGCGGCGCATGCGCGAGCGGCTGGATCTGGTCAAACTTAGTCCCCAACGCCTGCTGGACGCCGGTTGCGCAATCGGTGGGTCCTTACCCTTGCTGGCTGACCGCTTTCCGGGCGCGAGGCAAGTCGCGGTTGACTTTGCCGAGCCGATGGTGCGGCGCGCTGCCCCGCCACTTGGCTGGTTCGGTCGCACTTTTCGCAGCGGTGTTTTGGGTGTGTGCAGTGACCTGGCGAGCCTGCCATTCCGGCACGGCACATTTGATCTGGTCTGGTCCAATCTGGCCCTGCACTGGCTGGACGATCCGGCACCTGCAATGCGGGAGGCGAACCGGGTGCTCTCGGTGGGTGGGTTGCTGACATTCAGTTTGCTCGGGCCCGACAGCTTGAAGGAACTGCGCGCATCGTGGGCTGCGGCAGATGGCCCAGACGGCGGTATCGGCAGCAAGGCATGGCATGTGAAACAGTTCATCGACCTGCACGATATCGGCGACGTTTTGGTGCAGTGTGGATTTGCCGGGCCGGTGATGGATATGGAAGTGATCACCTTGACTTACGAGCACCTCGATGGGTTGGTGCGGGATTTGCGCACCACCGGTTCCTCCAACGCTATGGTGGCTCGCCCACGGAGCTTGTCCGGGCGGGCGACGGTGGCGCGTTTGCATGCCGCCTATGACCGCGAGCGGCGGGATGGAAGGCTGCCGGCCACGTTCGAAGTGGTCTACGGCCATGCCTGGAAGGTGGCGCCGCGCCGCACAGCGGCGGGGGAAACTGTAGTCCGCTTTGCGCCACGGTCGACTGGGCGCTGATAACTGCTGGCCGGGTGCCGGGCGAACAACGGCTTGTTCCCTGCTGCTATAATCTGGCGGTTTTCAACCTGAATGTTGCGCTGCGATTACATAGGCACAATGCCAGCAGGGGAAAGTTATTAGAATTCACTAATACTTCAATTTTTACGAGGTCATGATGGTTCCGGCAACTCAATTGAAGAAGGTGGGCGTGGCACTGACGGCACTGCTCGCAGCCTCGCTCGCTTGGGCGGGCGACATGCAAGGCGGTCCGGCTGTCAATCAGCTCAACCTGCAGACGCCGGTGACACAGGTGGCTCGCGACATTTATGCGTTGCACACCGGCATGCTGGTGGTTTGTACGCTGATTTTCATTGCCGTGTTTGGGGCGATGTTCTACTCGATTTTTGCCCACCGCAAATCCAAGGGCCATGTCCCGGCGACCTTCCACGAGAGCGTGGCGGTGGAAATTGCCTGGACGGTCGTGCCGACCATCATCGTGATCCTGATGGCGGCGTTTGCCACCAAGACGGTTCTGGCGATGAAGGATACCTCGAACGCCGACCTGACGATCAAGGCCACCGGTTACCAGTGGAAATGGGGTTATGACTACCTCAAGGGCGAGGGTGAGGGCATCAGCTTCGTCTCCAACCTGGCAACCCCGCGTGATCAGATCGACGGCAGTGCCCCGAAGGGCGAGAACTACATGCTCGAGGTTGATAACGAAGTTGTGGTTCCGGTGAACAAGAAGGTGCGCATCATCACTACCGCTCAGGACGTCATTCACGCCTGGATGATCCCCGCATTTGGTGTCAAGCAGGATGCGATCCCCGGTTTTATCCGCGATACGCATTTCCGCGCCGAAAAGATTGGGGTTTACCGCGGCCAATGCGCCGAGCTGTGCGGCAAGGAACACGGCTTCATGCCGATCGTCGTGCGGGTGGTGTCGGATGCCGATTACACGAAGTGGGTAGACGGTGAAAAGAAGAAACTTGCCGCCAAGATGGACGATCCTAACAAGCAATGGACGCCGGATGAGCTTAAAGCGCGCGGCGAGAAGGTGTACGCCGCCAATTGCGTCGCCTGCCATCAGGCCACCGGCAAGGGAACGCCGCCAGCATTCCCGCCTCTGGAAGGCGCGAAAATCGTCAATGGTCCGAAAGACAATCAGCTCGCCATCATGTTGAACGGCCGTCAGGGGTCGGCGATGGCGTCGTTCAAGCAGTTGTCAGACGTAGAAATTGCTGCTGTGACGGCTTACACCCGCGCCAGCTGGGGCAACAAGGGTGAAATCCCCACCCCGGCGGACGTCAAGGCCGCGCGCGCCTGGGATGCCGCCAAGATGACACAGTTGGCCGCCAAACAGTAAATCCGAACATCCTTAAATTCCCTTTGAGGCATACATCATGAGTGCAGTTCTTCCAGGCCACGCCGGCGGACACCAACCAGCGGACGATCATGGGCACGGTCATGCCGACCATCACCACGGGCCGCCGGCCGGGTTGATGCGTTGGGTGATGACCACCAACCACAAGGACATCGGCACGCTTTACCTGTGGTTCAGCTTCATCATGTTCCTGACTGGCGGCGTGCTGGCATTGACGATTCGCGCCGAGCTGTTTCAGCCCGGCCTGCAGATCGTCAATCCCGAATTCTTCAATCAGCTCACCACCATGCACGGCCTCATCATGGTGTTTGGCGCGATCATGCCGGCCTTTGTTGGCTTCGCCAACTGGCTGATCCCGATGCAAATCGGTGCGCCTGACATGGCCTTTGCGCGGATGAACAACTGGTCATTCTGGCTGCTGGTTCCGGCCGCCATGTTGTTGATGATTTCGTTCTTTGTGCCTGGCGGTGCCACGGCGGCCGGCTGGACCCTGTATGCGCCTCTTTCCACCCAGATGGGTGTGGGCATGGACCTGGCGATTTTCGCCATGCACATCATGGGTGCCTCGTCGATCATGGGTTCGATCAACATTGTGACCACCATCCTCAACATGCGTGCCCCCGGCATGACGCTGATGAAG
>SXGT01592280.1_pt1 | contig 17938 bp, 24 predicted proteins | sample 3176221 | NCBI WGS metagenome assembly SXGT01 (sample SAMN11356862, study PRJNA531348) | freshwater metagenome | isolation source: freshwater sample F1-120 | place: China: Fuxian Lake, Yuxi | collected 2017-12-25
GGCCTCGGCGATCGACTTGTACACCGGAATCGCAATCAAGCCGCTGCCGTAGGGAATCTCGTTGGTCTTGCCTGCATCGGGCGGATAGACAAACGCTTCGACGTTGAGCGGACGCTTGATCAGGTAGCAGAATTCCGCCATGCGGCGCGCGGCATTGACACCGGCCTGCCCGCCCTGAATCACAACGCGGGTGTCTCGATTGGCCAAAATACTCATCGAAAATCCTCCAACAGTGACGCTACCAGCGGTCAGCATTCAGCCGACAGCTGATGGCTAATAGCTGATCGCTCGTTACTTTTGAAGCGCGTTATCGACTATATCCGTCAGCGGCGTGTTGCGGTCGAAGACGTTGATATCGAAGCCCTCGTCCTTCAAGGCGCGCATCGCGTCGAGTCCTTCCTTCTCGCGAGGACCGCCGCGGCGCACCCAAATTTTCACATCCTTCATCTTGCCGTCGGCCTTGGCCTTGCGGAACCCGTTGATGATGCCGCCGAAAGTCTTCTTCACATCCGTAAAGTTGGCGATGGCGCCGCCGACGATGATGTTCTTGATGCCGGGCAAGGAGCAGACTTTTTCGGTAAGGACCTCGACGGCCCAATCGGGCGGATCGCCGGAATACTCGGCATAGTTCGCCAATTTGCCGCCGCGCGCAACCACCGCGTCGGAATAATACACGCTCGCCCCGCCGCCGGCCGGAAGCATCGCCGTATCGCCGCCTGGAATCTCGATGAACTTGACCGAACCCTTGATCTTGGAATCGACCGCCATCACTTCCATTTCGTTTTTCGAGTAGGCCCGGCCGAACTCTGCGGCAAACTGGAAATTCCAGTCCGAGTGGCGGAACTTGGCGTCGCCGTCAAGCAACGTCACGGCGTCGAGGGCGACTAATTCACCGTCGCTCTCGCTGGTGACGACCGGGTTCACTTCGAGATACTGCGCATCCTCGCTGTCAAAACACGTGAACATCTTGCTGGCAAAGTCCGTCATCTTTTTCGAAAGCGGCCCGGTAAAGCCCGCCTCCTTCACCACCTTCTCCAATGCCTCCGGCGACGGCTGCTGCCCGATCTCCAGTGTCAATCGTTTGACCCGATCCCAGTTCGACTCCACCTCGATCCCGCCGCAATTGGCGACGAGGATTTCGCTGCCCTCGCGGGTGGATTTTACCGCACAATAATATTCTTCCTTGTGGGCGATCATTTCGGAAATGATGACTTGCGTCACCGTGATGCTGCCGACCTGGCGGCCGATCATCTCTTTCGTCGCGGCAATCGCGCCGTTCAAATCCAACCCGACCTTGACCAGTCCGAGCTTGAACCGCGAACCCAGCGCTTCATGCGCTTTCGCCACAAGCTTGGAATGCTTCAACCACTCATTGACCTGCCCAAGTTTGGTGAGTTCATCTGCGGAGGTGACGACGACATAATTGGGAACATGGATGCCCCATTTTTTCATCAGCCCCATCCCGGGACCTTCCAACACCTTAGCCATGACTCGCTCCTTCAAAAGTGTGAACGCTGCTGCAAGGGGAGTAGGATTGTAACGAAATCATTCCCATGACTCAAGACGCCAGAGGAACTAACGAGAAGACCACCCAAAAGACCTAGCCCACAGGCTGGCCGATGGCCCGTGCTTGTAACTATATAAAATGTCAGGATAAGTTTGAGAACCAGCCGGCAGATCGAAGAGGGAGATCAATCAATTGGTCGAAAATTTCCAGACAGGCTGCGTCAAGAATGTCTGCTGACTCTGGGTTCGTCAGCCAGTTGATCGAAGCTGATCCGCATATCGTTGATATCGAATGCCGCGCCGCGCGCCCTTGGCTCGAGACTTCAGTTTCAGCCGCTTGGCCGCCACACCGTCGCCTTTCATCGAAAACGTCTCATGGTCTCCCTTTGCCGGATCGAAAAACCAGACATACCCGCCTGGATTCACGCCAAAGGAACGTAACGTCTTGCCTTTGTAGGCGCGCCCGAGAAAATCGTTCCGGCCGCCTTTTTCCTCTCCACCCGTAAAATACAACGGCAGAACGAAATTCGAGACCTTGACCCCATCGATATCATACGTTTCCGCCTGCACCGCGTCGCACATCTCGTACCAATGAAAAGCTGTCCGCCCGGAATCCGAGGGATGCGGTCCTTGAACCAACAGGTTCACTTCTGGATCGCCGACAAGCTCCAGCGCCTCATGCGACAAGGTAACTGTCCACTCCTCCTTCAACTGTTTGGCCAATTCCGTAAACACGAAACCATAGGGAACACCTGCATGATTGGTATCGTGATAGCCGAGCGCGTCATCGACATCCACCGCATCCCAGAGATACAGTACCGCATCTCCCCGCATGTCGGTGAGATTCTGCTTCGAGGGTTTGCTCCCGCTCTTCCCCTCCAACCGAAGCTCTCCTCCGATATGCCAATAGGGTTCATAGTCTTCACGGATCTGCCGATTGATCGCGCGCAATGCCACCTGCACATCCTCGTCTGATATCTTGCCGTTCGTGTGGTTGATTACGGAAATAAGCATGAATGATTTCCTTCCCGGTCTCGGTGATGGTTGGATCGATGCTCCGCCTGCCAGTCATCGCAAATCGTCTGTTAGCGTGCGCTGATCATCATGTGCATTTTCCGCCACGCGAGATGTTTGGTCGCCATCCTCACCGCTTGCACGACATCCATATACTTATCAGCAGTCACACTGCGCCGATGTGCGCAGCGCTTCTGCGTGAATGCCTGCGTTATGTCTGGTGTCAGAGTGATAATTATAAGATCGGGATATATGGCCAATAATTGGCTGCACAATGCCGGTTCTTCTGTTCCTTCCTGAGCCAGAATCACAGCATCAGCCTTGACTCTTCCCGTCTCTTGAAGAGTTCTCATGGGGCCACGGACTTCCCCGACCACTTCCATATCCTCTTGCTCGGCTAGCAACTGTCGAATTGCGTCGGGGATCATCATGGGATGATTCGCCAAGAGCACCCGAATCTTCTTCACAATGTCTCCACCGAAAGATTGCGGCTCACGCTAAACCGCTGGAGAACAAAGGCCAATAGATCCGGAGATTCATTTAGGATCTAGATCGGGGGCGGAAGAGGATCTAGGTCGCATGGATCTTTGCAGAAAACCTATTGCGTGGATCAATACGATGATGGCGATGGAAGCATGCGAGAGGAGACGAGGACTGAGCGGCCTAAAACAAATCAGTGCGCCGAAGCACCGACTCTATGCTCCTTCACGTAATGGATGACTGGCCTGCTGCCGGTTTGATTGACACCAACCTACGCTCATTCAGCCTGCCGTTCAAATTCCATTGGACTGCGATACCCCAACGTGGAGTGCCGTCGCCGGGGATTATAAAACCGCTCGATGTAATCAAACACGTCAGCTTTCGCCTGGTCTCGCGTGTGGTACCGCGTCCGTGCGGTGCGCTCGGTCTTCAGCGAGGAGAAGAAGCGTTCCATCGCGGAGTTGTCACAGCAGTTCACTTTGCGGCTCATGCTACCAGCCACGCCCTGGTCCGCCAGGAGCCGTTGGAACGGCTCGCTCGTGTAGTGGCTGCCTCGATCCGAATGATGCAACACGGCTTCGGGCTTGCCTCGCCGCCAGATTGCCATGACCAACACATCTGTACCCAATTGTGCCGTCATCGTTGCCTGCATAGACCAGCCCACCACCCTTCGGCCGTCCAGAGATACGTGAAATCGGCCACCCATTTGCGGTTCGGAGCTGGGGCGTCAAACTGGCGATTGAGCACATTCGGCGACACCACGCCCGGCGACGGTGGGCCGGCATCGGCGGGCACCCGACGCCGTCTGGGCCGCGCCCGAAAAGCCTGTTGCCGCATCAGTCGCTCGATCCGATGCAGGCCGCACACCTCACCCTCGGCCAGAAGGTCGTGCCACACTCGTCTCGCGCCGTAGGTCCGGTCGCTCTGCAGGAAACTCGTCCGGATCTTGGCGCCCAACACCTCGTCGCGACGAGCACGCTGGCTGCGTGGCCGCGTCAGCCACGTATAGAACCTACCCCGCGAGACACCAAGCGCCTCGCATAACCACGCCGTCGGCCAGAGTCCCCGGTGCTTCACGATGAAGCCGCCCTTCACAGCGACTCCTTCGCAAAGTAGGCCGCGGCTTTTTTTAGAATGTCCCGCTCCGCCTTGAGCTTCGTCACCTCGCGTCGGAGGCGCTCGATCTCCAGCTGATCCGGTTTCATCTGCCCCTGGCCGGGGAAGGCCTGCTGCGGATCCCCCATCCTCTCCCGCGCCCATCGGCGCAACACCGTGCCATGCACACCCAAATCCCGCGCGGCTTGTGCCACCGTCACGCCCCGTTCTCGAACCAGTTTCACCGCCTCAACTTTGAACTCTCGTGTAAACTTGCGTCGCTCCATGACCTACCTCCGGTTTCATTCATACACCTAACTCGGTGTCTTTGAAACCGGTAGCAGGCCAGACCGATTGCCTGTCATGCAGGTGAAGCTTGTCCAAAATATTATGCGCATGATTCTTCACTGTCGAGACTCCGATGCCCAGATGTACGACGATCTCCTTGTTGCTCAGCCCCTGTTCGATAGCCCTCACGATGGCCTGTTCTCGTCTCGTGAGTCCATTTGTGGATTGAGACTGGGCCAAGGTCATTTGGCGGGACAGTTCGGAGACTCTGGAAAAGAGGAGATTGGCGACACGGGGAGGACACAGCGCCTCTCCCGACATGACCGACCGAATCGTCTGGAAGAGATTCTCCAGAGTTCCATACTCTGTCATGTATCCCATGACTCCGGCAACCTCGATACAAGCCAACACTGTTTTGTCACATTCCGGAACGTCAAGCATGATGACCCGGCACCCTGGACATTCTGACTTGAGGATATTGATTCGCATCAGAAATGGCTTGGAAGCTTCGACCATCTCAACAAGACCGATATCCGGGCAGGGCCCATCCCAGGTTCTTGGAATCTGCTCCAATTCACTGATCTGGCAACAGAGAGAGATTGCCGAGTCCTGACTGAGCGCAGAGGCCAGAGACTCCCGGAAGAGACGATTGCGATGAATAATTGCTATTCTGATGGGCGCTTCCATCGACGTAGGCTCTATCGTTGGTATGTCTTTCGAACAGGACGGTACCACTAGATCTCTTCTGTATCCACCCCCTCCAAAGGTTAGGGCCGAATAGACATACTGGGCCACGCAAAATCCTGGCCTTGTATCTTTCGCTAGGATGCTTATCGATATCCTACTTACGTATCCAGAGGGGCATCGGCTGATGGCGAGGCATTCATATGCTTATATAAGCCTTTGACACAAGGGGCAATAGAATGAACTGCGTTCGCTTTTAAGACGGCGGATATGCTGGCCGCAGCGGTTCGGACAAAGCTCTCCCTCCTTTCCATAAACCAAATGATGCCGTTTGTACCGCCCTTCCGTCCCATCTGGAGCAAAGAAATCTTTGACGCTCGACCCCCCGCAGGCGATGGCTTCCTGCAGCACTTCTCTTGTCACCTGGTAGAGCCGTTCAGTCTTTAGAGAGGAGAGTCGGCTCACTCGTGCGTTCGGATGCAGGCCGACTCTGAACAAGATCTCATTTGCATAGATATTCCCGATTCCGGCAACAGTTTGTTGATGCATGAGCAGCGGTTTCAAGCGGCCCCGCCGGTTCTTGAGGAGCCGATAAAAATCCTCCCATGAGACCGTCAAGGGATCGCAGCCGAACCGGCGGGCGACATATTGATCGAGACCCTCTTGGTCCAGTAGAGACAGCCGACCGAATCGGCGCGGATTCCAGTACCGCACCTCCGACTCCCGACCACCGGAGAAGGTCATACGCACATGCACATGCTGTGGATGTCTGATCTGTGCCGATGGAAATAACAACAGGCCCGTCATGCCCAATTCGGCGACGACATAACGCACCGCCTGTTCCTTGACGAACCGAATGGCCACGCTCTTTCCGTACCGCTGAACGTGCTGCACGACGGCCCCCCTGTACCAGGAACGCGATGTGAACCCCTCCCGGACAATATCCTTCCGGCCCACCCAACAATCGGTCAACCGGGCGCCGATGAGCGCGGCACGAATCTGACCGGCGACGACTTCGGCCTCAGGCAATTCCGGCATATCGATCGCTCCTCATGGTGCCCGATTAAGCCATGGAGATCATTGGAAAGGCAACGCCTGGGAAAAAGGATCGTGACGTGGTTGGAAATGGAATTGACCTGTTGCGGCAGACACCAACGGATCAGGCACTCTGACGCAGCAGCCGAACTTGTTCGATACCAGCTTCGAGTTTGGGAAGCGGCAGAGCGCCAGGCCGTTTGGCCAACACCAGTTTCAGCACATCGGCATAGGCCATCCCTTCAACGCAACAGAGATAGGCCATGGCCACGGACACAGATCGGCCCATCTCGACACGGCAACAGACCATCACTCGGTGGTCTGCAATATGCCGTTCAACCCAACCGACGGCATCAGCCAATACGTTTGGATCGGCTTCGCCAAAATCTTTGAAGGGAATCTTGCCGGCAATCAGCCAACTCGGCGCTTCGAGCTGATACTCTTCGGCCACCAGCAACAACGCGCTGACCTGCGCCGGCGGCTGCGCGGAGTCGTAGATATTGCCGACGAACAATCGATCGGTAATCTGATGCATCGAGCGTCAGTATACCGACATGTCGACGCGCGTCAAGACATTCCCCAGTGCTGTTGCGATTCCATGTCTCCGCCCGCTATACTTGCATCACTATGGTCACCATCACTCAGCAAGAAGTCGAACGGCGTCTCGGCACGGTACCCTGCGCCATTTGTAAAACATCCAGCTTCGGGATCGATGAACGATTCATGGGGACGGACGGTGAATGGCGCGGCATCTGCAAGAAGTGCTACTACATTTTCCCTGTCCATACCGACACAGAATTCTACCTGCGCACGCAACCGGATGTGCCCTATCGCCTGAAAGAGATGTCCTGCACGGTCTGCACCCATCAGGGGGTCAGTCTGGACTTCCGGGCCACAATGTCCGTACGCGATGCCTACTATTTCGTGACGTGCCAAACCTGTAAGCGGCAGTTCCCGGAGAAATCATCGCTGGAAGCCTACGAATAACTCAGCAAGCCCCAGCGATGCTAGTGTATAGTGACGCTATGACTGACACACCCAAACAAACCGACCACTCGACGCCGGAAGAGAAACCCAAGGTGAGAAAAGAGCTCACCATCATCTCCGTCCCAGACGATCGCGACATGATCGCCGAGGAAATGGCCGAGCTGTTCGAGGAAGACAAAGTCTCCCACCAACATGGCAGCTCCGAGCCGGAAGCGGACTAAGCTACCAAGAGTGGGACTTACGGTGTCAGACACCGCTTATCGTTTCTACTGATAAACGATCACGCAGCCGTCAGCGGCGAAATACGATTGATTCTGCCCTTGGCTTGTTTCGCTGCCTCCCACAGATCAACCGCGCGCTGGGCGTTCAACCAGAATTCTGCTGTGTTGCCAAACAGCCTGGACAGGCGTAGCGCCATCTCCGGACTCACAGCCCGCCGCTCCCGAAGCACTTCATTTACAGTCTGCCGCGATACGCCAATGGCTTTGGCGAATCCGGAAACAGTCAGTCCATAGTCCGGCAGGAAGTCCTCGCGCAACATCTCTCCCGGATGGATGGGCCGTACCTTCCGAACTCCTTTGTTGAGAATAGCCATGCCAAGCCTCATATCAATGATAGTCAGTGAGCTCAAACAGTCTGGCCAGATGGAACGGATGCGACCCCTCTCGCCAGACTCTCTCAGAGTATTCATGCTGAGCGGACTATCTTGACTGCCGCATCTTGCTCGATTCTTCCCAGCGCCGACACTTTGCCGCATTTTTCTTTTCTGACGATTCGCTCAATTTGCACGAGCGCGCCGCGATGCCACTGATCAAATGCCTCATTCTGAGGAGAGGCGAGACGATCCTGCCGTCCCACTTCATGCCGGCCCTGTTCGTTGCACAACCAGGCCCGCTTCTCCCCCTTCATCTCACGCAGTTCGCTTACGACCCGATAGACATCCGGTCTCCGCTCGACAATGGTCTTGCCGTCTTTGCGCAACAACAGATAGGAAAACTTCAACGCATCTTTGATAAAGCCGACCTCATCATCAATCTGCCGAATCACGGTTGGCGGGTCCCAGACCCGCTCTTCGTGGCACCAATCGTAGGGATTCACGAGGGCCGGACAACTGTTTTCATGCAGGCAGGGGCTAAAGACCGTGCATTGTTTCTCCTGGAGCAACCGATCGCGCATGTGATGCAACGCCCGCGAAGTCTCCCGCAAGGCCGGTTCAAGGATCATCATCGTGCCGGATGGAGCAAGCAGCGACAGCGCCTGGCTCACGAAATTGGCCCGATCGCCGATTGGATCTTTGGCGCCCGTATACATCTCATTCAGGCTATTGGCCAGGATGATGAAATCGAACGGAGCAGATTGCCGAACCGATTCTGACCAGGCTGTCTGTTCGAGATCTCTTGTGTGACTGTAAAAACTTGCGCCATGTATACCGGCTGCGTGGCAGTATCGATTCCACAACTGACTCGCTTGCGTCAGAGCACCCGGCGAGCTGTCAACGGCGACGACCGACAACGCACCAGGATGCTTGTGCTGATGCCACCAGTCGAGCAGGGCCAACGATCCGGTGCCAGGCCCAGAGCCCAAGTCCAACACCGAGAATCGCTCTTGCAGCCGGTCTGTCGGCATCTCATCGAGCAAGACCTGGATCTTCGACAGATTGACCGGCACGAAATAACTGAGATACGCCATGACCGCCGCCGGGTCTTCGAGATAGGAATGACTCAGTTCAGTACGCTTCTTCGTGAAAAGCCGTGAGAGATCACTCACCACCTGTGCCAGCCGTGATTGTGGAAGGCCTTCTTTCTCAACGAGGTGATGGATGGCGTCGAGCACTAACGGGGAGACCGTGGCGTTGTGACGTTGCATGGCCCTAGTGTATGCTCACGTCATTATGGAGGACAACTATGACGGATGATATTCTGAAGGCCTACAAAGAAGTCGAATCGGCCGTGGAACGCTATATCAAGCTGCTGCACGAACACGTCACGATGTTGCAGAATGTAGAACCGCCTGGATCCGACAAGGTCGTGCGAATGTCTGCAGGATCAAAGGCCATGACGGACAGCGCATCGATCTATCTGTCCTATGCAAAATACGTGGCCTACGGCATGCCGGAAAGCGAGGAAATGGTCGAGGACGAGATTCAAGGATAGCGATCAGCAAATAGTTTTCAGCTGACATCTGATGGCACAAAAAGCGAAAGCCCACCGGACCTGTCCGATGGGCTTTCGCTTTTTTGTCTCTTGCTGCCTGTCAGATGCTGCGCATGAATTGCGCAACTTCTTCCGGATTGACCGCGCCGCCCATAATCTGCGACATGGCCACGTTGGTAGATTTCTTACCGCTCACTCCAGATTCGACTTCGTCCACAATCAACTCCACCGGCATCGACTGACCACCGTACACCCGCGGACCGCCGATGATCTTCGCCTTGGAGAACCCATAAATCGCAGTTGCCACTTCTTTTGCCAGCCATCCGACATAGTTGAATTCCGGCACGACAATAAGCTTGGCCTTCGCGCAGAGTTCGCGCAGTTCCTTCGTCGGGAACGGACGGAGCGAGCGCACCTTGATCAATCCGACCTTCATGCCCTTTTCTTTGCAGAGGCGCACCGCTTCACGCGATTGCGCGGCAGCGCTCCCGGAGGCGATGATGATCACTTCGGCATCATCAACATTCTCCGCAGTGAGCAATCCACCCATATACCGTTCAATATATTTACGCGACCGTTCGACGGCAGCCCAGACTTCCTGCTGCCACACGGCGTGGATGTTATACGCCATAAAGTTCGACTTCTGAACCGGGGCGTCGCGGGATAGCCGGGCGGGAGGATTTTCCGCATCCAACACAGGCACCGCTCCGCGCCACGCTTCACGCGGCGGCAGCTTGATCCCTCGATCCTGCATGCGCACATACCCGCGCGCATGGGTCACGAAGAAACCGTCGCAGCACACACCGACCGGCAAGGTCACGTCGTTATGTTCACTGATCGTAAAGCCAGCCAACGTAAAGTCGAACATGTCCTGCTGGTTCTCGGCATGAAACACGATCATGCCGCAGTTGAGCAAGTAGGAGACTTCGATGTTGTCCGGCTGAATGGCGAGTGGCGCGTTGACCACGCGGCAGGTAAACATTGCGACAACCGGCAGACGGTGTCCTGGCCAGGATGCAATCCCTTCGAGACCACGCAACGTGCCGGGGCCTGCCGTGGCCGTATAACAGCGCACACCCGCGCGTGAGCCCCCAGCGATGGCCGCCATAACACCGACTTCTTCTTCGCCGCGATAATATTCCTTCACATAACCTTCGCCATAGAGCACACCGACGAGCTGCATCGTTTCGCTCTGCGGGGTAATCGGATAGGCGATGGCCAAATCCACATTCGAGCGGCGGACGGCTTCCTTTGCCGCTTCGCTGCCGGTGATGAATTCTTTCGTCCGCGGCGCTTCGTGGAACATGTATTCCGGCGTCACGATTTTTTGCCGCTTCGCCTCAGCATGCGGATCTTTCTTGGCCGCGCTCGATGGAGCCGCCACGCTGGTAATCGGATCGCCCTGTGGATTGGTTTTGACTTCAGTTTCGCTCATAATTGCACCCCTTGGCTCGCTTGGGCCTGTCCACGGCCAGTCTTATCCTTCGCGTTTCATCCGTTCGGCACTGTGCCCGAACATCGCTGCGCTGCCGCTTCCCCCCGGTGTCGGCGCGAATTCCATAGGATTCGCATGTGTCTTACCGCCGTGGACCTTGGATTGCGTCCCGGTGAAGCGGACGTTCTCACCGTTCTCCGGCAGCTTGATACCCATTTCCTCGCGCACTTTCTTGAAGATCTGCGCGACACGCTTAATCTTGATGGTATCGGAATCCCGAATCGTGAGCATGGCGTCTTCATGGCCCTGTTCGGCGCAAATGGCCATGGTACAGCAATTCGTTCCTGCCCGGATCATCTTGAGCGTCAGATTCGCGTAGTGGCAATGCACCCCGATGAAAATGCAGGCTTCGATCTTGTTGCCCCAGATGGTCAGATTCGGATGGTTGGGGTTGATGACTTCTTCCGGATCAATTTTCGGATACTTCGGCCGATAGTCCGGCATCGGGATGATCATGACCTGGGGAATCTGCGCGGCGATCTCCAGCGTGGCCTTGGCCTTTTCGACCGCGTGGTCGTTCCAGGCCCAGAGCAACAACGGTCCCGGGAAGATGGTGGCATTCGGGCTGGTGAGCATCTTGCGCGCCATCTCTTCGATGACTTTCTCTTCATTCGGTTCGAGCAATCCGTAAAACAACCCCTGGCCCGGGTCAGGAAGCGACACACCCAATTGTGCGGCTGACGGAGGATGAAACCCGGCCGGCCCCGGCACGATGATCCGTTCTCTGGTGTCCTGTGTTGTTGCCACGCCCATTCCCCTTTCCTGCACTTATCCGACGACTGGACTTGCCAACACGGCCGTCGTGCTCTTTTCACCGTAGGTGATGTTTTCGGTCAAGGCCGCTTTCGGCAATTGATCAATCATGATCATCTTGATGGCATTGTTCTTAGCCATGTTGTCGCACACCCACACACATTGCGCGCATCCCTTGCAGCGGTCCACCGCTACGTAGGCTGAGCCGTACTTGAACCCTCGATCCTTGCCCATCTCGTCGCTGTACTGGATCGTATTGGCTTCAGGGCAATACTGCGTGCACAGCTTACAACTCTTCGCCGCACAAATCTCGACGCTGATATCGGCTACAAGATACATGGAAACTCCTTCTGTCCCGGCTACGCGGTGGCCGCGGCAACCGGCTCTTCCGCACGCTTCGCGTTAGGGGAGGCCCACCCGTTGTCAACGGCGTAGTTCCATCCGGCCCGCATGACCGCAACGTTTTTCTCAATCAACTCTTGTTTTTTCTTGAATTTCCGCTCGACAACGCTGTCCAGAGCTGCCGTTCCACCGGACACGACAAACCCCTTGCCGAGGAACCGGTCTTTCACAGCCTGCTCCAGGCCAAGCATATTGGTCAGCCCCGTAATCGCGCCGATGCAACCCATCAATGCCATATTCGTGGCCAAGTCCATCCCCGCCACATCCAACGAGATCTTCGTCGCAGGAAAATAGTACAGTTTCGCGCGGCGCTCTTGCAATTCAGCCGCCTGATCCCGATGCAGTTTCATGGGACCATCGTTATTGATCAGCGCAATCCCATCTTCCTTCAGACCGAAGTAAAACGGCATCGTGTACGACTTGCCGTGTGTGATCACTTGGGGATGGAAAATGATGATGATGTGCGGAAATGTGATTTCCCCGATTTCATAGATGGCTTCATCCGATACACGCACGTAACTTTCAACCGGCGCCATTCGCTTTTCCGACCCATAGAACGGAACGATCGTGCTTTCACCGCCGGCATTGATGACGGCGGTACTGAGGATGTGCGAGCCGGTGACTACACCCTGCCCACCGACGCCTGCCATCCGAATGTTGAATCGCTTCGCCATGATTGACCTCCTCGTGAGTGCTTAGGCTTTGCCTGGAATCGCAGCGGCTGGAGCAGCCGGCTTCGCAAGAAATTCCTTATAGCCATAGCGCTCGGTGAGGTATTGCTTGGCTTCCTCGCTGACATACTCCGTAAACTGATACCGATCGTTCTCAACCGTCTTTGCATCTTCCATGACCTTGTCGGTCGGAATCGCGTACTCGATATTGCACGAGGTGTAGGCCTGGATGTAGGTCGACCCGACTTCACGCGCGATCAGCACCGCTTTCTTGATGACGCTTTCCACGCGGCGCGGATTATTCGGAACCACCGTGGCCACATAGGCGCATCCAGCGACCTTCGCCATTTGAAGCATGTCCATCTTCTCAAACTTCTTACCGAGGGGCGCCATCTTCAACACCGCGCCCCGGTTGGTCATCCCGCTCTCCTGACCGCCGGTATTCCCGTAGACTTCGTTGTCCAACATGATCGTCGTAAACCGTTCCTTCCGGAACCAGGAATGAAGCACCTGCTGGAAGCCGATGTCCGCCGTGCCTCCATCACCCGCCATCACGACCACATCCTTCGGCTTGTCGCCGAACCTGAGGCGAAGGCCGCGAGACAACCCGCTCGCCACGCCGTTTTGATCGCCGTAGTTGCCGTAGACGAAGGGAATCGCCGCCTGAGAAATTGCAAGGCGACCGCAGCCGGCCGTCCCGACCGTGATCGTATCTTCCGGATTGGGGAATGCAATAATGGCGAGACGAATGAAGAGCGTCATGGCGCAGCCGGCGCACATGGGGTGCTCTTCCAACACTTCCTTAAAGCTTCCCATCTGCGAGACGGAGACCTTCTTGCCAAAGGGGCCATGTTCAACCATGTCCCGATATTCTTTCGGCATGAACTTCTCGAAACCGTTTGAAAACTTCACATAATCGAGACTCATCAGGCACCTCCTATGTCCCTTCAAGGGCAGTCATTATTCGATTTCAACACAACCACATGAAACGAAGAAAACCCGGAAACGATAAGGATGGATGATATGGATCGAATTAATCCGCCACTCGCGTCTCGGCCATCCTAGCAAAGCCGAAAAAAGACTGTCAATCTCATATGTCTTCCCCCGGATTCGACACCTACAGATCCAATAGCTATGTTGATACTATAACGCCCTGAAATTCAATACAACTTTTCAGAAGGCCCAGGGTATCCGAAAGAAGGCCTAGGGCTGGTCAGGCGAATAGGCCATTCGCCCCAAACCATTTCCTGATGAGAAAAATAGATCGAGAAACCGTTTAAAACTCTGCACGATAAATTTCAGGGGAGTAATTGCCGATCGATCTCAATCCGTTTACACTGTCCCTCTATGCCTCTTCGTGTACTCATACCCGGTGAAGATGACACAGGCGCTCATACCGGCGGCGTGCATAAGCGGCCACCGATCCCTGACGACTCGCTCAAAGCCGAATGTCCGAAGTTTATGGCGCACGGCCCTTGCGGTGGAGTTCGGAAAGGCGGGTTCTGCGAAGTCTACCCGGACATGAAATGCCCCTGGATCTCTCTGTACATCGAATTGGAAAAAATCGGCCAGACCGAGTGGATGAAACAAGTGTGAGATGGACCGACGGGGATGCCTCCCATGCTCGCGCACTGCAGCACACAAGATTGATTGGATTTCTAGATGATGGGCGGTGCTCACCTGGGCAAAGATCGCGTCTTGGCGCGATCAGGGAGGGCGGGTGAGAAAGGCGCGCAGTGAGGAGGCACCCCCACCGGCCACAAGAGGAGAGCGGAAAATGAGGAGCACACGAAAGACGACGAAGCTGGGCTACAACGAACGGCATGCGAAGAGTGGCATAACTTCGCCCCTGCCCGGCATCGAAACATTTCCCAATCAGTACAAAGGCTACGAGATCACGATCGAGATCCCCGAATACACGGCGATCTGCCCGAAAACAAACCTGCCGGACTTCGGCACGATCACACTACACTATATGCCGGATAAAGAATGTCTTGAGCTGAAATCGCTCAAGATGTACATCCACGCCTATCGCAACCTCGGCATCTTTTATGAAAATGCCGTCAATCGTATTTTGCAAAACGTGGTCACGGCTTGTCGGCCGGTCTGGGCCAAAGTCACCGGCACCTTTGCGGCACGCGGAGGGCTCTCAAGCAAGATCGAAGCACGATACCCCTGAATCCGTTATTCGTGAATCGTCAACCATCAATCGGATCGGAGCACGAATGTCCCTCTTCCGAATCACGAATGACCGATGACGATTGACGTCCTCTCTCTATGGCCACCTACGCAATCGGTGATATCCAAGGGTGTTTGACTTCTCTCCGCCGTCTGCTTGATCATATTTCCTTTCAGCCTCACACCGACCGGATCTGGCTCGTCGGCGACTTAGTCAACCGGGGCCCGGACTCATTGGCCACCTTGCGGTTTCTCAAGAGTCTCGGTGCCGCAGCCCATCCCATCCTCGGCAATCATGATCTCTTCCTGCTGGCCTCCGCAGAAGGCCTCGTATCGCTCCGCCCCAAAGACACGATTCAGGATATCCTCGCCGCAAACGATCGTGCTGACTTGATCGAATGGCTGAGACGCATCCCGCTCCATCACCGTGACAGTGCGTTCCTTATGGTTCATGCCGGCCTGCTCCCCCAATGGACGGTCGACGAAACCGCACGGTACGCGCGGGAAGTCGAAACAATGTTGTCCGGATCAGACTATCGAACTTTTCTCCATCAACTGTTTCACGGTCCGACAATGCCATGGAGCCCCTCCCTGAATGGGATGGAGCGCCTGACAAGCATCGCGCGCGTGTTGACCAGGATCAGGACCTGCACACCGTCCGGTGAACTGTCGAGTTTTTCCGGATCGCCCGAAGACACCCCGGCAGGGTATATGCCCTGGTTTCACATTCCGAATCGCCGAAGCGCCGATGCCGTGGTCATTACCGGTCATTGGGCAGCACTCGGCCTTCGGCTGGAACCGAACCATCTCGCCATCGATAGCGGCTGCGTGTGGGGGAGACAGCTAACGGCAGTACGGTTGGAAGATCGAGCGGTATTTCAGGTCAACTCTGCCGATCGCCGAAGCTGACCGGGTCTTTCCCGAACTCGGTCAGTGATAGCTCTCTGCGTCAGACGGAAATTCCCCCTGCTCGACTTCTTCTTTGTACCGCCGGAGCGCTTGGAGCGCATCGGCTTTGAGATGCGCGTAGGGCTTGACGAACTTGGGCACGAACTCGTCGAACATCCCGAGCAGATCGTAGAGCACCAGCACTTGCCCATCACAGTGCGGCCCGGCGCCGATGCCGATGGTGGGAACCAACAACTGTGCCGTGATCGCCTGGGCCAGCTTCACAGGAATCGCTTCGAGCACCACCGCAACGGCGCCGGCCGCTTCGAGCGCTTTTGAGTCGTCTAAAAGAACTTGGGCGCGATCACTTCCTTTGCCCTGCACTGTATACCCGCCATATTGATTGACTGATTGCGGAGTCATCCCAAGATGGCCGATCACAGGAATGCCGACCTGCGTCATGGCCTGAATGCGATCGGCCATGGCCGCGCCGCCTTCAAGTTTGACCGCATGGGCTCCCGCTTGGAGAAACCGGCCCGCGTTGCGCAAGGCCTCTTCTTTGCCGGCCTGATAGGACATGAACGGCATGTCGCCGATGATCAGCGATTTCTGCGCCGCGCCAGCCACCAGCTTGGTGTGATACAGCATATCGTCCATCGTGACCGACAAGGTGTTGGCCTTGCCCTGCACCACGATACCCAACGAATCTCCGACCAAGATTACATCGAGACCGGCCTGCTCCACGATGCGCGCGAACAGCGCATCATAGGCGGTCACGACGATTACCTTCTTCTTCTCGCGCTTATACCGGTAGAGATCCGGAACGGTCATCATCCGAGTTGCGCCTTCGTGATAATTTCCCGAAGCCGATGAATCCCTTTAATGGCCATGATATGTACCCCGTCGCAATGGGGACGCACGGCCTTGATCGCGCGCACGGCGATCTCCACCCCGGCATCTTCCGACTTATCACCGGCGGCGCGTAGCTCATCAATCATCTCTTGCGGCACCGACATGCCGGGAATATTGGCATTCATGAACTCTGCCATCTTGGCATTGCGCAGCAACAAAATCCCGGCCAACACCTTCACCTTGAACGGACGCACGGCTTTCATGAAACTTGCGAACACATCAGGCTGGTAGACCGCCTGCGTCTGAAAAAACTGCGCGCCCGCTTTCACCTTCACTTCGAATTTTGCCAATACCGGTCCCACCAGGTCGGCCTCCGGCGTTGCCGCCGCGGCGATCGTAAAAGCCGTCGGACCGTCCAGCTTATGGCCTGCCATGTCTCGGCCATTGTTCAACCCCTGCACCAACTGCATGACTTGCACGGAATCAAGATCATAGACCGGCTTGGCCTCTTTATGATCGCCGACTGTCGGATAATCGCCGGTCAAACAGAGGACATTACGAATTCCCAGCATATGAGCGCCCATCAAATCGGACTGCATGGCGATACGATTCCGGTCGCGGCAGGTCAGCTGCATGACCGGATCGTGCCCCAACTCGTAGAGCAGCCGGCAGACAGGCAAGGACCCGGCTCGCACCACCGCCGCTGTGTTGTCGGTCACGTTGACGCCATGAACGAGCCCGATCAACTCCTTGGCATTGTCCAAGATACCGGCGATGTTCGTGCCTTTCGGCGGATTGTACTCAATCGTCACCGCAAACTGGCCCTGATCCAGTACGTCCTTCAGTCTCCTCGGCTCCCGGCTCATACTTCCTTCCTTTACCCTCGTTTCATTCCAGCAGTTCTCATCGCGGACTCCACCGTATTGTCCAGCAACATGGCGATGGTCATGGGACCGACTCCACCCGGCACTGGACTGATCCATCCAGCCTTCTGGCTGACCGGCTCAAAATCGACATCGCCGCACAGTTTGCCGTCCGGCAGCTTGTTCGTTCCCACGTCGATGACGACAGCGCCCTCTCGCACCATGTCGGCTGTCACAAACTTGGCCTTCCCGATCGCCACCAGCAGCAACTCGGCTTCACGGCAGACGGCCGGAAGATCTTTCGTCTTTGAATGGCAAATCGTAACGGTAGCATTACGCTGCAAGAGCATGAGCGCCAACGGCTTACCCACAATATTGCTGCGACCCAATACGACGGCGCGCTTGCCTTCGATCGTCACGCCCGTCGATTCGATCATCTTCATCACACCCTTTGGCGTACAGGCCTCGAATACAGGATGGCCTTCGACCAACCGGCCGAAGTTATAGGGATGAAACCCATCGGCATCCTTGTTCGGAGACACGGCTTCGAGCACTACTCGGCTGTCGATCTGCTTCGGCAACGGAAGCTGGACA
>SXGT01100373.1_pt1 | contig 17936 bp, 11 predicted proteins | sample 3176221 | NCBI WGS metagenome assembly SXGT01 (sample SAMN11356862, study PRJNA531348) | freshwater metagenome | isolation source: freshwater sample F1-120 | place: China: Fuxian Lake, Yuxi | collected 2017-12-25
GCACCAAATGGCGACGGAGTTGTCGCGAACCAATCCAATCAAGTATGGCGCAGTTGTGTCGATGGTGCGAGACCTTGAAAAGGCGTTCGTGTGGAAGAATGTGGTGATTGCTGAAGTGAACGGCACCATCATGGCGGCGGGGCTCTGCGGCTACTACCGCGAGTTTAAGCACTCGTGGCCGAAAGATCGCGAGCGCGCGTACGCGGTCTTCTTTCAGAAAAAGTTTGACTTCGACCCGTATGACAAAAAGTACGGACGACTGCAGTACAAGAGTCTCAGCGCTCGGCACGCGATTGAAACGCCGCTCGGCCGTGTCTGGGCGACGGGTTGCCTCGTCTGGGCCCTTGGTGGCAATCATGAAGACGATGACGGAACGCAACATTCAACGGACGCGCTCGTTGGTGACCTTGTGATCTGGCCCCCCATTCGCGCGCTCGCCCGTGAAGAAGGCTTGCTGAAATGACGGTGAACGCCGCGACTGAGCGGGTTGTCATCGTCGGCTCTGGACCCGCAGGATGGACTGCTGCGATTTACTGCGCGCGCGCGAATCTCGCGCCGCTGTGCATCATTGGAGTGCCGCGATCCGATCCAGCACCAGTGCTGCCCGGTGGCCAACTGATGCTCACAACCGAAGTCGAAAACTATCCCGGGTTTCCAGCGGGAGTCTCAGGGCCAGAGTTGATGGAGCACTTTCAGGCGCAGGCGAAACGCTTCGGAACGCGGATCCGCGAGGATGATGTTGTGTCGTGCGACTTCCAGTCGCGTCCTTTCGTGCTCACACTTGCAAGCGGTGCGACTGTTCATGCGCACAGTGTGATCATTGCCACTGGTGCAACAGCGAACTGGGTCGGTGCTCCCAATGAACTTCGACTCGCCCAATCAGGCGGAGGTGTAAGTGCGTGCGCGGTCTGTGATGGCGCACTTCCTGTCTACCGGGGGAAGGAACTCGCAGTCATCGGCGGGGGCGATACGGCGATGGAAGAAGCGACGTATCTCACGAAGTTCGCATCGAAGGTCTACGTCATTCACCGCAGGGACTCGTTTCGCGCCTCGAAAGTCATGCAGGATCGCCTCTTCGCATCACCCAACGCAGTCGCTGTCTGGAACAAGCGGCTCGTTGGCGTTGTTGGAAAGGAACGCATCGAAGCGGTCGAACTCGAGGACACGGTGACAGGAGCGCGAACCTCGTTCGCCGTAGGTGGGTTGTTCGTCGCAATCGGTCACTCGCCAGCGACGAGCTTTCTGAAGGGGAGCGGAGTCGCGCTCGACGCAGCGGGTTATGTCTCGCTCGCAACGCGATCCTCAGCCACGAACATAGACGGAGTCTTCGCCGCGGGCGATGTCGCTGATGCGCAGTTTCGGCAGGCGATCACCGCTGCAGGCATGGGATGCCAAGCGGCCCTCGAGTGCGAGCGATGGCTTGCCGCTCGCGGCGTGCACTAGAGGCGCTGCGTGGCAGGCGAGACGCCTGACGAGGCACTCAGGCCGTGTTCTTGACGCTGAGTTCGCGCAACTGATCTGGACTGATCGCGCTGGGAGCTTCGATCATCAGGTCTCCACCAGACTGTGTCTTGGGGAATGCGATGACATCACGGATGTTGTCCGTTGCGACAACATGCATGACGAGTCGATCAAGACCGAAGGCGATTCCTCCATGGGGTGGGGCACCGTGACGAAGCGCGGAAAGCAAAAAGCCAAACTTCGCCTCAGCTTCTTCAGCACTCAGTCCAATGAGTTCGAAGACGCGTTGCTGCACATCCGGTCGATGCATGCGGATCGATCCGCCCGCAATCTCACTCCCGTTGAGAACGAGGTCATATCCTGCCGAGAGGCACGCGCCGGGATCGCTCGCAAGGATGTCAAACTGATCGGGGTTCGGGCTGGTAAATGGATGGTGAAGAGCAACCCAGCGCTTGCCATCGTCGTCCCACTCAAACATTGGGAAATCGACCACCCACACAAAGTTCCACCGTCCCTTGGGGATGAGGTCGAGGTCGCGCGCGACCCGCAGGCGCAGCTCTCCCATTGTCTTCGTGGCAATCTCCCAGGTGTCGGCTGCAAAGAGAACTGCATCGCCAGGCTCGAGCGCAAGCCGCGCCTTGAGCTCGTCGGCGATTGGTCCGATGAACTTCGCCACACCAGATTCGAACCCTGCGGCGGTGAATTTTACGACAGGCACGCCGCCTGCGCGAAAACTCTTGACCCACTCGCTGTACCCATCGGTGATCTTTCGAGTGAGTCGCTCAGCACCACCGGGAATGCGCATGCACTTCACAACACCCGATCGACCAGTCGCGCTGCGCTTGGCAAGCGCTTGGGTGAAGACTTGAAAATCACTCTTCGCAGCGATGTCTGAGATGTCCTCGATGAAGAGGTCGAAACGCGTATCTGGGCGGTCGATGCCGTAGCGCTCCATCGCATCGTTCCATGTGATGCGAGGGACCTCGCCGATGTCGTACGAAAAGAGCTCCTTCCACAGTCCTGCGACGAACCCGCTCATCATTGCCATGATGTCGCTGCGCTCGACAAAACTCATTTCGAGGTCGATCTGACTGAACTCGGCTTGGCGATCTGCACGCGGGTCTTCATCGCGCAAGCAACGGCAAATCTGTAGGTAGCGGTCGCATCCCGCAACCATGAGAATCTGCTTGAACAACTGAGGACTCTGCGGAAGCGCGTACCACTGTCCGGGATGGAGCCGACTTGGCACGACGAAGTCGCGTGCTCCCTCTGGGGTGCTCTTGATCAGGAGCGGCGTTTCGATTTCCAGAAAACTGTGCTTGGCGAAGTAGTCCCGAGTGAACTGCGTGATCCGTGAGCGGGTCTTGAGGATGTGCTGCATCCGCGGTCTTCGTAGATCGATGTAGCGATACTTCAGCCGTGTTTCTTCATTAATTTTCTCGGCATCGTGCTCGTCAGGGAGAATCGGCGGATTCTCAGCCTTGTTGAAAATCTCAATTGACTCAGCGACAAGTTCGACCTCGCCACTCGCGAGCTTTGGGTTGGCTCCACCCGTGCGAAGCCGCACTGTTCCACGCACGCCAACAACATCTTCGCGGCGGAGTGTGCGAGCACTTTCGATCAAGGCTGCTTCGCACGACTCAGTGCCGAAGACGACCTGCGCAAGCCCCTCCTTGTCACGAAGATCAATGAAAAACAATCCCTTTCCTTGTTCGCGGTAGGTATTGACCCATCCGCAAATCGTGACAATGTCTCCAGCATGTGCGGGTCGTAGGTTGCCACAGTAATGAGTTCGTTTGAGCATCAGAAGTCTCGAATGAAAGGGGGTGGGGATGGTAGCGAGACGGTCCAAGGGGGGATGACTAGTCTGCGCGCATGCGAGCGCTGAGCTCAGTGATTCTCTTCACAGCCTTCGAACCATCGGGAGACGCGCATGCCGCGCCAGTGATTGCCGCGCTGCGAGCGCGCGAGCCAGGCCTGCGAATCGTTGCATGGGGCGGTCCAAAGATGGCGGCTGCGGGTGCCCAGATGATGGGTCGAACCGCCGATGACGGCGAGATGGGAATCCCTGCGCTGCGCAAAGTGCTTGCCATTCGACGGACTGCACAAGCGATCAGCGCGTGGGCCAAGAGCACTCGCGTGGCCGTGCATGTTCCGGTTGATTCACCCGCTGCGAATTTTCCGATGTGCGCTCGTATGAAACGGCGCGGGGCTCGGATCGTGCATCTTGTTGCGCCACAAATCTGGGCATGGGGTCCTTGGAGAATTCGAAAACTGCGGCGCCTGACCGATCATGTCATTTGCCTCCTTCCCTTTGAGGAGGCGTGGTTTCGTTCGCGAGGAGTGCCGGCGACATTCGTCGGGCACCCCGTCATGAACGACCCTCGGACGTGGGCGAGCGATGGTGAGGGGGGGTTCGAACCAGCCTCAGGATCTCCACGACTCCTGCTCCTACCAGGGTCGCGCTCGATCGAGGTTGAGCGCAATGGCAGCGTGCTCATGGAGGTCGCCGACGCGGTGCGTGCGCAGCACAGCGATGCTTCTGTGGTGATTGCGGCTGCCAACCCGAGCATCGCGACTCGAATGGCCCAACTCGTCGGCCCACTTCCCCCTCGAACTGCAATGATGACTGGGGTGATCGATGCCGCAGCCGCATGGTGCGACTTCGCAGTCGCAGTTTCTGGGACGGTGTCACTTGACTTGACGCGCGCACACAAGCCACTGATCGGCATCTACCGAACGAGTCGATTCTCGGCGTGCGGAGCGCGGGTCATGCTGCGTGCGCCATTTCGCTTGCTTCCGAACATCCTCGCGCAACGGGAACTCGTTCCAGAGTTCATTCCATACGCGGGACCGTCTGCGCCGATCATCGCGGCAGCCTTGGACCTCGCGAAATCGGCCGAGCGGCGCGCAATCATCAGTGCGGGAATGCGCGAGATCTGCGCTCTCTTCGCTGGCCACGACCCAGGTGAAGAGTCAGCGACGGTCATTCTGAATGTGGTGCGTCAAGCACCACCCTGACATCAATCGCGCCCCGCGAAACTCGATAGGATTGGTGCTTCTCCATCCCGTCACGCAATCATCACATGAGAACACTGATGACACACCATGCACTCTGCGTCCTTTCGCTTGCCCTGACTAGTTCGCTCGGTTGCACAGCCTGGGCGCAATCCACAGAGTCGAAGGGAACTCTTACGATCCTCTCGAGTCTGCCGCGAACCGGAAGCGCCAACGCGCAGACGACGACGATTGTCAATGGCATCAAGCTCGCGATTGCCGAAGCAGGTGGGCAGGTCGACGGCTGGACGATCGCCTACCAAGACCTTGACGATGCAAGTCCACAGCGTGGCAACTGGGATCCAGCAGTCGAGGCACAGAACGCCAACGCCGCCACGAAGGATGCGACTTGTATCGCCTACATCGGCACGTTCAATTCAGGCGCCGCAAAGGTGGCGATGCCGATCCTCAACCGCGCTGGCATCGTGATGGTCAGTCCAGCCAACACCTATCCGGGATTGACGAAGCCAGGCAAGGGGGAGCCCAACGAGCCAATGGTGTACCGCCCGACCGGGACCGTGAGTTACTTCAGGATTGTGCCGACCGATGATCTGCAAGGGGTTCAAGCGGCCGATTGGGCTAAGCAGCTCGGCGCGAAGAAGGTTTTCGTCTTGCACGACCGCGAGCTGTATGGCAAGGGAATCGCCGATGTCTTCTGCGACCATGCCAAGACCATTGGGGTGGAGATCATCGGATTTGATGGCACCGATTCGAAAGCTGCGAACTACCGCTCGCTTGTCACAAAGATCAAGGCGGTTTCTCCAGACCTCGTGTACTTCGGAGGTACGACGCAGACGAACGCGGGACAGATTGCGAAGGACCTTCGCGCGGGTGGATACGAGGGGATGTACATGGTGCCTGACGGGTGCTTCGAACAAGCCTTCATCGAAGCGGCAGGAGATTCGAATCTCAATGGAAACACCTATATCACGTTTGGTGGGCTCCCAGCTGACCAGCTCACTGGGCGCGGAGCAGCCTTTCGCGATGCCTATCACGCAAAGTATGGGAGCGATCCCGAGGCCTACGCTGCCTACGGCTACGAAGCTGCTCGGGTTGTTCTGCAGGCGATTGCCGAAGCGAAGACCAGAGACCGTGCGGGAGTCCTCGCGGCGGTCGCTGCGACAAAGAACTTTGATGGGGTACTCGGTCGGTGGTCGTTCGATGCAAACGGGGATACCTCGAGCCGCGTGTTGAGCGGACAGACGGTCAAAGATGGCAAGTTCGTGTTCGTGAAAGTGCTAGGAGGCTGAGAGTCGGCAGTCGGTCGAGAGGCGACATGCAGGATTCCGAAGTCTTTCTTCAACAACTCATCACGGGGCTCTCCAATGGCATGATCATCGCCTTGATCGCGCTGGGGTACACGATGGTCTATGGCATCATCGAGTTGATTAACTTTGCGCATGGCGACGTCTTCATGCTCGGCGCCTTCCTCGCGCTCACGCTCTTGGGAATGTTTGGGATGGAAGCATGGCCGCAGCACTGGCAACTTGCAGGGGTTGTGCTCATGCTCGTCTCGTGCGCAGCGTTTTGCGGGACTCTGAATTGGTCGCTCGATCGACTCGCATATCGACCATTGCGCCGAGCGTCGAAACTATCGCTGTTGGTCTCGGCGATTGGCTGCTCGTTCATTTGCACGAATCTCGGGCTGTTTTGGGGGGGGATGCCGATGGATGTCTTCGCAGGTGGGGTGGCGGCCGCCGCCCCAAAGGACTTCCCGCAGCTTGTCCCGCAGTACAACCTGCTCGGTGAGAGTGCGGTTCGAGTGGTTCCTGCGGACATCGCGGTGCTGGTCGTCACGATCCCGCTGATGATCGCACTGGTCTATCTCGTGAAGCGAACCCGTCTTGGCCGTGCGATGCGGGCCGTTGCACAAGATTCAACAGCAGCCGCGCTGATGGGAATTCCAGTCGATCGCGTCATCGGCGTGACGTTCTTCATTGGCGGTGCGCTCGGTGGATTCGCGAGCGTCGTCTATGCGCTCTACAACAACACGATCGGATTTCAGATGGGCTACCGCGCTGGGATGGACGCATTTACAGCGGCGGTGCTCGGAGGAATTGGGAGCCTGCCAGGAGCAGTGCTCGGCGGACTCACCATCGGATGTGTACGAGCGATGAGTGATCAGTACGTTGAAACGCGATGGACGAACACCATCGTGTTTGGGATCCTCGTATTGATCTTGATCTTCCGTCCCAGTGGATTGCTCGGCTCAACCCGACGGGAGAAGGTCTGATGAGCCGGTGGCGTCCAGGTCCAATCAGCATCATTGTCTTCGTAGCGGCGCTCCTGCCGATGTGCGAACTCATGCTCCCTCAGTCGGCGCACATCACTGAAGCGGTTCGGGGAGTCTTCCTCTACGCAATTCTCGCGCTTGGACTGAATGTGGTGACTGGGTACGCGGGACTCCTGAACCTGGGGATCGCTGCATTCATGGCGATCGGTGCGTACGCGTTTGCGATTCTGACCTGTGAGATCTATCCCTTTCAGTTTGGATTCTGGCCAGGGCTTCTGCTGACGCTTCCCATTGGGGCGCTCTTCGGATTTCTGCTGGGAGCGCCAACGCTTCGACTGCGCGGCGACTATCTGGCGATTGTCACGCTTGGGTTTGGCGAGATCGTGCAGGACGTGCTAAAGAATCTCGACACAATCACGAAGGGAACGCAGGGAATCAACCCAGTTCCAGCGCCATCGTTCGGTGGTTCGATGTGGACCGCAGACGATGAGTACAAGTGGTACTACCTCCTTCTCGCGCTCATGGTGGTGGTGATTCTTGGAGTCCGCAATCTCGAACGGTCACGACTTGGCCGCGCGTGGTTCAGCATTCGCGAGGATGAGTTGGCCTCGCGTTCGATGGGTATTCGGGTTGAGCGGATCAAGATGCTGGCCTTCTCAGCCGCAGCGGCGATTGCCGCGTTCGCAGGGGGAATCTCTGCCAGCATGTTGAGTTCGACTGGCGAGCCAAGCAATTATGACTTTCAAGTCTCAGTGCTTGCGCTGTGCATCGTGATCGTCGGTGGGATTGGCAGCATCGCAGGTGTACTGGTTGGGGCACTGGTCATGATCGGCCTGAACTCAATCGTGCTCGTCAAGGCGACTGCCGCGCTCGATGCCCTCGGGATCGGAGCCCAAGGCAATGTGTTGCTCTCACCGAACAACTGGAAGTACCTCATCTTTGGGTTGGCGCTCGTGCTCGCAGTCCGGCTCAAGCCGCACGGGCTCGTACCGCCACGCATCGAACGGAGGGCATCATGACGGCACTGCGCGCGTCAGCGATCACGGTGCGATTTGGAGGCCTCGTCGCTGTTCAGGATGTCACATTCACCGTTGGCGAGAAGCAGGTCTACGCCGTCATCGGTCCCAATGGGGCTGGAAAGACGACCCTCTTCAACGCCATGACCGGCATCTATGAGCCGACTTCTGGCGAGGTGCAGTTTGCTGGTCGTTCGGTCTGCCTGACGTTCTCAACGCGCGTTGCGGTTCGAATTGCACTGTCGGCGTTGGCGTGTGCGCTCTCATCGCTGATCGCGCTCAATGTGCAGGACTTGTGGCAGGCCACCATCATCGACAATTACCAGTACGCGCAGCCCTTCCCGTGGGTCGAGAGTGCCCACGATTGCTTCGATGCACTCGTCGGACTGATGCGCTCGGGTGGCGCATGGACAGCGATCCTCGGCGGAGTCGCGGGTGGAGGCGCGGCAGCAGTGCTGTGGTGGCGTTCACGCCGGACCCCAGACCTGATCGCACGTGCCGGAGTCGCGCGTACTTTTCAAAACATTCGCCTCTTCAACGAGCTCAGCCTGGTGCAGAATGTGCTCGTCGGGATGGATCACCGAATGCGCGCAGGGTTCTGGAGCGCACTCATGCGACTGCCGCGGTTTCATGATGAACGGAAGCACTTTCACTCAGAATCAGTCGAGCTCCTGACATTCGTGGGGCTTGCCGATCGCGCGGACTACGCCGCAGGCAGTCTTCCATACGGGCTCCGTCGCCGGCTTGAGATCGCGCGGGCGCTTGCAGCCAAGCCGAACATTATCCTGCTGGACGAACCTGCCGCTGGAATGAATCCATCTGAGATCGTTGACCTCATGACGCTCATTCGTCGAGTGCGCGATGCAGGCACGACGGTCGTGCTGATCGAGCATCACATGCGGCTCGTGATGGGAGTGTCAGATCGCATTCTCGTCTTGCAGTATGGTCGTCAGATCGCCGAGGGCACTCCCGCAGAGATTCGTGCAAATCCTGCGTGTGTTGAGGCGTACCTCGGAACGGAGTCCCACGGATGAGTGCGCCGATTCTTGAAGTGATGGATGTTCACACCGCCTATGGAGCGATCGAAGTGCTTCGTGGCGTCTCGCTCAAGGTCGAGGAGGGAGAGATCGTTGCGCTCATTGGGTCGAACGGCGCAGGCAAGAGCACGACACTGCTCTCGGTCAGTCAGGTTGTGATTCCTCGAAGTGGGGAGGTGCGATTTCGTGGCGAGTCGATGATCGGACTTCGGCCAGATCAAGTTGTGTCGCGCGGCCTCGTGCAAGTTCCAGAAGGTCGCCGCGTCTTCGCGCGCATGTCGGTTGATGAAAATCTGCAGTTGGGGGCCTACTTGCGAGAAGACCCCAGCGCGATCGCGGCTGACTTCCGTCGCGTCCACGACCTCTTCCCAGTCTTGAAGGAGCGGGGGGGGCAGCTTGCTGGCACGCTCTCTGGAGGAGAACAACAAATGCTCGCAATCGGGCGTGCATTGATGAGTCATCCGACGCTCCTCATGATGGATGAGCCGTCTATGGGAATCGCGCCACTCCTTGTGACGCGCATTTTTGGCGCAATTCGCGAACTGAATCGAGAAGGATTGACGGTGTTGCTCGTTGAACAAAATGCGCGCGGCGCACTCGGGCTTTCGTCCCGTGGCTATGTGCTCGAGACCGGTAAGATCACCACCAGTGGGAGCGGGCAAGAACTTCTGAGCGATGATCGAATCCGAAGCGCTTACCTCGGTGATTGACCGACGTCACCATTCATCGATCGCGGTGAGATGGACTTCGGCCTTGAGCCGACGGGGCGTGAGGTCGCTCAATTCATCTGGGCGTTCGTCAAACGCAACGCGGTCGACCGAAAAAAAGCCCTCGAAACTCCACTGGGGCATATGCGCCTCCACATGATCGTTCACGAGACGCTCCATCTCTGAGAGGCTGCCCGCAGTCGCCCAGACCGTGATGTAACCGCCCTTTCCGCGGCGATCTTCGCGCGCAGCGAGGACGATTGCGTGCCACAAGACCATCCCGAGTCGCCGTCCACTCTCGTCGACGTTCACTTCGGGATCGACATCGAGTTCGAGCCCCCACGCTTCACGGAGTTGAAGCAGTATCTCGTCAAGATCAGGGCTCTGGTCATCAATCGTCCGTAGCACCTCCCGCAACTGCGATGGCGGATCTGGTGAGTGATCGAGATCGTGAGGCCATGTCTCGAGCACTTCACGCAGTCCGTGCCGAGCAAGAATCCCCTCGACCTCACGGCGCATCGCGATCGGGACATTGATCAGAAGCCCCTTCCAAGTATCGACGAACACTTCGATAAATGGTTGTTCAGCATTGGCCCCAGCGCCGATTGAGCCGTCTTCAAGCAGCAAGAGCTCGAACTTGTTCCACACTTTCAGAAAATCGCTCCGAGGGATCATCTCTCCCCCGAGATAGACATCGAGCGCGCGGTACGCATCACGCGAGCCGATCTCAACAATCGGTACGACCTCTTCTGGGAGCAACTCAAACGCATCGGCGATGACAGCCCCCAGTCGATCGTGGCTCAGCACAATGTGAAATGCATAGGTGTCTGGGTCACCATCTTCGCCCGGCGCGTACTCGAGTGTGTAGCCCTGCTTGGGGGCGGGAAGCGAAATCGGCTCGATTCCAAGCGGAAACTTGTAGCCCTCAACCTCGGACCGCTCAATGTCTCGGCGAAGTTCGTAGTCACGCATAGTGAGATACTACGACTCGAGGGGCTCAGAAAGAACACCCGTTGCGTGCGCATGGGCGATGTGCTCAACGAGCCATGTCCATTCTGCATACAAGTACGGAATCGCGTGTTGGTTGTGCAGGTCGATGATCGCACTGTGGAGTTTCTCGCTCAATACGGACTGCCAGCGACCATCGCCACGATCGCAGAAATACGTTCTGCATCCCGTCGGCCGCGCGGAGTGGATCGAGCAGTGAGTTCCATCAAGAAACGGACAGGTCGCTGCATTGCGGGCTGTCACCGCTGCGTGTGGCGAGAGCGAGCGGCCGGCCTCCCGCCAGGTCCAGAGCGCCTCGAGTCCGGTGACCGCGAGAATGTGGCCGTGTGCCCCGAAGTGACAGCACTTGCCAGAAGCGAGACAGACGGGTCGTGCGACGGCAACGGTGTTCGCGCAGTCGCTGTGCAGCTCGCGCAGGCGTGCGTCGACGAGCGGGTGAGCGGACGCACACCACCACGAGTGCAATGTGGAGCGAGTTGGTGGGGTGGGGGGGATGAACGGGTTCACGGTGACACGTCCGTCACCAAGGCGCCGAATCATTGTCGGCTCGATCACGCTCGCGCATGATTCGAATCTGATCAGATGGAATCAGTTGTCCAGTGTCCATCCCGGGGCATGGGGTACGCGACTTCGCGGCAGTCCACGCCCGAGCAGACCTGAGATTGTCAGGCCAAAACGGCCAGGTTTCACACTGCGAGGGTCTCGACTTGTAGATGCGGCACAGCGCGACACCTGGCTTGGACGCCCGATCGAGAAACACACAGTCAAATCCATGTGAAGTTTCAGTCTCGTTGAGTGACCTTCTGTGGCCGATTGCGCGGGTGTACCTCGACTCAAACTCGGCGTCTGTGAGCCCCAACGTAGCTGCAATGGCCCGACCCTCGTCGGCGGTGTACCAAACCGCTCCGGGTCCTCCCGTACAGCAGTTGCCACACTGCGTACACGAAAACCGAAGCCCGTCCTTAAACCACGGGTCGGGCGGTGGGGAACTTGACATGAGCAGGCCTTCACGAGATCAAATCAAGCCATTGCGGAGCGGGTTACCCCTCCGAGTCTCCATCGAATGAGGATGCATCGCCCCCATCCATGACCAGTTCTTTCACTGGGGTAACCGCTGCGAGATCTTTGATGGTTGCAGCTGATCCCACGCGATCGGCTCCAAGAGCCTCGGCTGCCATGGCGGCGGCGCGAATCTCAGCTGCCTCACCGAGTTCCTCATCAGGATTCTCCACGAGGTACCGCATCGTCAGGTTCGTGTAGGCGTCGAAACCAGTTCCTGCAGGAATCAAGTGTCCAAGCAGGACATTTTCTTTGAGACCGATGAGGGTGTCCACCGCTCCCTTGAGAGCGGCCTCCGTCAACACCTTTGTCGTCTCTTGGAAGCTTGCTCCAGAGAGGAAACTCTCTGCTTGGAGGGACGCCTTGGTGATTCCGAGCAAGAGGGTTCGGCCGCGTGCTTGTTTGGCCCTGCGGGTTTTCGCGGGTTGCTTGCCAGCGAGTTCAGCTTCCGCGTTCGCCTGCTTGACCTCTTCCTTGGCAGCCAATCCACCCTTGACGAGTGTCGTTCCGCCAGCGTCCTCGACCTTGAGCATGCCAGCGAGTGATTCGTTCACTTCGCGGAAGACATAGCGCTCGATGACGTCATTGGGAAGGATCGAAGAGTCTCCCACCTCGACCACCTTCACCTTGCTGAGCATCTGCCGGAGGACGACTTCGATGTGCTTATCTGAGATAGGCACTCCCTGCGCGCGATACACATTCTGCACTTCGGTCAGCATGTACCGATACAGCTCAGCTTCACCCTTGATGGCGAGAATCTCAGACGGCGTCAACGCGCCTTCCGTCAGCGGGTCGCCAGCTTCAACGACGTCTCCAGAGTGAACAAGCAATCGCTTGCCTTGAAGCACATAGTGGTCTTCAGCGAGTTCTTCCTTGCTTCCGTCGGCGTGCACACGAATCGTCATCTTGCCGCGACGCTCGTTCGGCAGCAATTCGACCCGGCCCGAGATGCGCGCAAGGACGGCTGGATCTCGTGGAATTCGCGCCTCAAAGATCTCAGTCACGCGGGGGAGACCTCCGACGATGTCAGCCGATCGTGCGGTGCCCTTCGGAGTGAATGCGATGCGTTGGCCAGCCTGAATGATCTGGCCGTCCTTCGCCTCGATATGCGCTTTTGCGGGAAGATGGTGCAAATCAAGCACCTTTCCGGATGCATCCTCGATCGTGAGGCGAGGATGCTTTTCACCCTTGTGCTCGATGACAACCATTTCGTCCTTGTTCGCTTTGCGTTCGACGCGAACAGTTTCACCCTCTTCGATGTCGCGAAAGCGAACGGTTCCACTCTTCTCAGCGAGGATCGGGGACACGTGGACATCCCATTCCAGAACTGGATGCCCCTTCTTCACCGTCTCATTGCCTGAGACGAGAAGCAGGGCGCCGTAGGGCACCTTGTACTTCTCGAGCTCACGACCCTTGGCATCCAAGACTCGCACTTCACCAGTCTTGCGGAGCGCAACGCGATGAGACTTGTCACCATCAACGACGGTGACTTCGCCGCAATCGACATACTCCACTGTTCCAGCTTGAGTGACGCGCCACTGGTTCTCTGTGGTCGCACTGACAGCGATTCCACCAGTGTGAAACGTGCGCATGGTGAGCTGTGTTCCAGGTTCGCCGATCGACTGGGCGGCGATGATTCCAACCGCGAGGCCCTCTTCAACCAACTTTCCGGTGGACATGTCCATTCCGTAGCAGGTTGCGCAAACTCCGCGCGATGTTTGACATGTGAGCGGACTGCGAACGAACACCGAGCGAACTCCCAGTTGTTCAATCGCCCGTGCACTCTCAGTCGTGATGATCTCATTGCGCGCAACGATGGTGCGATCTGTGCGTGGATCGACGATGGTCTCAGAACTGGTGCGGCCTTTGATGACATCTCGGAGCGGCACATCGACTTCTTCACCCTTGTAGACGGCTTCCTTCGCGATTCCGCCAGTCTGTCCGCAGTCATGCTCGATGACGACCACGGATTGAGCAACATCGCAGAGCTTCCGAGTGAGGTATCCCGAATCCGCGGTCTTGAGCGCGGTATCCGAGAGTCCCTTTCGAGCGCCATGTGTTGATGAGAAGTACTCGATGACTGAGAGCCCCTCACGAAAGTTTGACTTGATCGGGGTCTCGATGACCTCGCCGCTCGGCTTGGCCATCAACCCGCGCATTCCCGCGAGCTGCTGCATCTGAGTCTTGTTGCCGCGAGCGCCCGAATCCATAAACAGGTAGACGGGGTTCAGGTATCGCGCAGAGGCGCTCGGCTTGGACGGAAGTCCGCCAACGTTGCCAGCGATGACCTTCGAACCAGCGGCGCTGTTCTTGCGATCGTTCTTCAAGGTCTCGAGCAACATTGCTGACAGGCCATCGCGACACTGTGCCCATGCGTCGAGCACGCGATTGCGACGTTCGTCATCAGTGATGTTCCCGTCGTCGTAGTTCTGCTGCGCCTTGTCCACCTTCTTCTGGGTGTCGCCAATCAACTTCTCCTTGTTCTCTGGAATATGGAGATCAGTGATGCCGAACGACAGTCCGCTGGTGGTGCTGGCCTTGAACCCAGTCTCCTTGAGCGCATCAAGTAACTCGATCGTCGCAGCCTTTCCGCGACGGGCGAAAGTGTCGTCGATGACGCGCGCAGCGCCCTTCTTTCCAAGCGAGCAGTTGTAGAAAGGCATTCCAGTCGCAAGGATCTCTGAAAAGAGCACTCGCCCAACAGTCGTTCGAATGCGCCGATGAGCCGGGGTCGGCACGGGCGAGTCGGACTGGCCGTTGATGACTTCAGTGAAGCGATCGAGGCGAATGTCGATCCACTCGTGGACTCCAATTGTGCGGAGGTCGTATGCGAGAAGCAACTCATGCACATTGCCGAAAGTCGGAATGCGCGAACGCTTGCCAGCCGTGTCGACTGGAATCTCAATCGGTGCCGCCGTCAGGAAGTAGACCCCCATGACAACATCCTGCGATGGGCTCACGATCGGATTGCCATTCGCAGGGCTGAAGATGTTGTGCGTGCTCATCATGAGCACTTGCGCTTCCACTTGTGCTTCGAGCGAGAGCGGCAAATGGACCGCCATTTGATCGCCGTCGAAGTCTGCGTTGTATCCGGCACACACCAGCGGGTGAATCTTGATCGCATTGCCTTCGACGAGCACCGGCTCGAAGGCCTGAATTCCCATGCGATGGAGCGTTGGCGCGCGATTAAGCAGAACTGGATGGTTCTTGGTGACTTGCTCGAGGATGTCCCACACCTCTGGCGCCCGGCGCTCGAGCATTCGCTTCGCACTTTTGATCGTGTCGGCGAGACCATGCTCCTTGAGCTTTCGAATGATGAACGGTTGGAACAGCTCGAGCGCAATCTTCTTCGGAAGTCCGCACTGCCAGAGCTTCAATTCGGGGCCGACGACAATCACGCTGCGCGCGGAGTAGTCGACTCGCTTGCCGAGCAAGTTTTCACGGAATCGACCTTGCTTCCCCTTGATCATGTCGGTGATCGACTTGAGTGGGCGGTTGCTTGAGCCAAGCACGGGGCGACGGCACCGTCCATTGTCGAACAAGGCGTCGACAGCCTGCTGCAACATGCGCTTCTCATTGCGGATAATGACCTCTGGGGCGTTGAGGTCCATCAGCTTCTTCAGGCGATTGTTGCGATTGATGATGCGGCGATATAGATCATTCAAGTCGCTGGTCGCAAAATTGCCGCTCTGGAGCAGCACCAGTGGACGAAGGTCGGGCGGGATCACGGGAACGACATCGAGCACCATCCACTGCGGGTCATTGGACGATCCGCGAATCTGCTCGACGAGCTTCAGACGCTTTGAGAGGTCCTTGGCTTTCTGCTTGCTCTTTGTTTCGCGAAGTTCTTCCCGAATCTCTGCCGCCACCTGTGTGAGGTCCAGCATGTCTGGCGAAAGCAATTCACGGATTGCCTCGGCTCCCATCATGGCAGTGAAATTGCTGCCGTGCTTGGCAACGTGCTCTCGGTACTCATCGTCGGTCAGCACCTGCTTAAACTCAAGATCGGTCGAACCCGGATTCGTGACGACGTAGTCCTGGAAGTAGACGACCTTTTCGATGTCGCCGGTTCGCATGCCAAGCAGCGTTCCGAGTCGACTGGGAAGCGCCTTGAAGAACCAGATGTGAACCGCCGGAGCGGCCAGATTGATGTGCCCCATGCGCTTTCGGCGCACGCGCGAGTGAGTCACCTTGACGCCGCAGCGGTCGCAGATGATGCCCTTGTACTTCGTGCCCTTGTACTTGCCGCAAGCGCACTCGTAATCACGCTCAGGACCGAAAATTCGTTCGCAGAAAAGCCCGTCACGCTCGGGACGGTAGGTGCGGTAATTGATCGTCTCAGGCTTCTTGACTTCGCCGAAGCTCCAACTTCGGATGTCGTTCGGGCTCGCGAGTTGAATGCGAACCGCACCGTAGTCATTGACGCGATCGAAAACGCTTTCTGCCATGCTGTTCATGTGTGAATCTTTCGCAAGAGAATCAAAATGCTGAACCAATCGGGCAACCAACCAACCACGTAATCAACTCAATCTGAATCCAATCAACGAGTCAAAACTCAAATCACAGGAGCTGAGGCTTCGCCACCCACTTTTTCAAGCTGGATGTTGAGGCAGAGTCCCTTAATTTCTTGGCACAACACATCGAAGACGACTGGCATACCCGCTTGAAGCGTGTTGTCGCCCTTCACCATCGACTCATAGATCTTCTGGCGACCTTCAATGTCGTCGCTCTTCACGGTCAGAAGTTCTTGGAGCACGTATGCAGCGCCGTATGCCTCGAGCGCCCACACTTCCATCTCTCCAAATCGTTGGCCTCCGGTGCGCGCCTTGCCACCAAGTGGCTGTTGGGTGATGAGGCTGTATGGACCCGTCGATCGGGCATGAATCTTGTCATCCACAAGGTGGTGGAGTTTCAGGATGTACATGTAGCCGATCGAGGTGCGCTGGTTGAATGCCTCTCCAGTGCGACCATCAAAGAGCTGCACCTTTCCATCTTCTGGCATGAGTGCGAGCAGTTCGCGGACTCCTCCTGGCTCTTTGCCAGACGATTCGAACGATGAAACCCGCGCATTGACGTGCGCATTCGCTTCGCGGATTGCGTCGAAAATCTCGGACTCCTTCGCTCCGTCAAAAACAGGCGTAACGGCTTGGAATCCAAGGACCTTCGCCGCCCATCCAAGATGAGTTTCGAGAATCTGTCCGACATTCATGCGGCTCGGCACACCCAGTGGATTGAGCAACACTTCAACGGGCGTTCCGTCCTCGAGAAATGGCATGTCCGCCTCTGGAACGATGCGTGCGATGACACCCTTGTTGCCGTGGCGTCCTGCCATCTTGTCGCCGACCGAGAGTTGTCGCTTTGTGGCGAGGTAGACCTTCACCATCTCGAGCACGCCCGATGGCAATTCATCGCCGCGCTTCATGTGCGTCACACGGCGGTCTTTCTCGCGAAGGAGCTTTTGGATGCGCGGCCAGAACTGGCCGTGGGTCACAAGTGCCTGCTCGCGGGACTCTTTGGACCCCTTGATCCACTTCTCACTAAAGCCCTCGATCTGCTCGAGAATGACATCAGGAATATCGCTTGCGCCAATGCGCTGGCGAGTTGACGGGTCAACCATCTCAGTGCCGATGATGCGATTGATTTCATTCGCCATCTGTCGGAAGAGTTGGATGCACTTGCCATCCATCATCTGCTCATAGGCAGTGATGTCCTTCTTGAGCTGTCGTTTCTGTTCGTCGTTTTGGTGCTGACGTCGGCTGAATCGCTTTGCACCAATGACCACGCCCTCTGTACCAGCTGGCACTTCGAGCGAGTCGTTTTTGACGTCTTCTCCAGCACGACCGAAGATCGCGTGCAGCAACTTTTCTTCAGGCGAGAGTTCGCTCTTGGATTTTGGACTGACTTTGCCGACAAGGATGTCGCCTGGGGCAACGCGCGCTCCGACTCGAATCACGCCATGCTCGTCCAAATTGCGCAGCATTTGCTCAGAGACATTTGGGATGTCTGCGGTGAATTCCTGGCGGCCCAGCTTTGTTTCTCGCACTTCCACGTCGAATGACTCAATGTGAATCGACGTGAAGGTGTCATCCTTGACAAGGCGTTCGCTGATCACAATGGCATCTTCGAAGTTGTAGCCGTCAAAGGTGTTGAAGGCCACGAGCACATTCTTGCCGATCGCAAGTTCACCCTGCGCAGTGCTAGCACCATCGGCGAGAATCTCGCCTGCCTTGACGCGTTGCCCAAGGCGGACAATCGGCTTTTGATTCTGGCAGGTCTTTTCGTTGAGTCCGACGAACTTTCGCAGGACATACTCGTCGGCGTTGTCAATGATGACTCGGTCAGCGTCGACCCTTGTGAC
>SXGT01114193.1_pt1 | contig 17931 bp, 13 predicted proteins | sample 3176221 | NCBI WGS metagenome assembly SXGT01 (sample SAMN11356862, study PRJNA531348) | freshwater metagenome | isolation source: freshwater sample F1-120 | place: China: Fuxian Lake, Yuxi | collected 2017-12-25
ATGCCTGCCGGGTGATGGGTGGACCGGTGCATGAAATGGGCGTGATGATATTGATGGGCATGATTGTGCCTTATGTGGAAGCCAGCGCTTCTTCGGGGTTTCGCAGTAAATGGCAGCGATTTTTGGTGGGCGCAGCCGGCATGATGGTGGAGCTGATGCTGGCCAGTACAGCGATGATGCTTTGGACCATGCTGGAACCAGGGGCGTTACGTTCGGGTTTATATAATGTGATGATTATCGCCAGTGTGTCCACGCTGATCTTCAATGGCAACCCGTTGATGCGTTATGACGGTTATTACATGTTGTCCGATTGGCTGGAGATACCCAATCTGGCAGGCCGTGGCCCGCAATACTGGTATTTTTTAATCAATCGTCATGGCTTTGGGGTTTTGAAACCTGAACGGTTTGATGCCTCAAGCAGTGAACGGCGCTGGTTTTTAGTTTATACGCCACTGTCTTATGTCTACCGTTTGACTGTCATGTTAGGTATCGCGCTCTATCTGGCGGAAAAATACCTGCTGATAGGGCTGGTCATGGGCTTGATCTACGTCTATAGCTTGTTGATAGTCCCAGCCTATAAAGCCGGGGTGTATTTGTTGACCTATCCAGGTTTGATGGCTACGCGCAAGCGGGCTTTAGGGGTTAGCGGCGGTTTTTTGTTGCTGTTGAGTATTTTGATCGGTTTTATCCCCTTGCCGTTACGCACCCAGTTCGAAGGAGTGATCTGGTTGCCCGCGCAGGCTCAGGTTAGAGCCGGTAGTGCCGGTTTTGTAAGTAACATCGTCAGCGCTTCCGGCAGTTTTGTAAAACCTGGCGATGTGCTATTGCAATGCGAAGATGCCCAGTTGATGTCCAGAATTGAAGTCTACAAGGCCCGCATCGAAGAAATCAAAGCCCAACGTTTGTCGGAATGGCAAGCCGACCGTAATCAGGCCGAAATTACCCGACAGGCCCTGATGCAGGCAGAAGCGGATTTAAATCGGGCGCAAGTCCAGGCGGAGCAACTCACCATTCGTAGTCATAGCAGTGGTCGATTTTTCCTCGATCGTGAATTCGATTTACCCGGACGCTTTTTAAAACAAGGCGATCTGGTGGGTTTTGTCGTCGATCGTTCCAGGGATATAGTGCGTATCGTAGTGTCCCAGGATGATATTGATCTAGTGCGGCGCGATGTCGAATCCATCCAGGTCAGACTAGCGGAAAATCCCCAACACATCATCCCGGCCCGCCTGTTACGTGAAGTTCCGGCACCTGATACCGAATTGCCCAGTCCAGCACTGGCGACTGAAGGTGGCGGTCAACAAGAACTGGATCCGCGCGAGCAAAGCCATACCAAAGCCATGAATCGATTGTTCCAATTTGATCTGGTGTTATTACGAGAAGCTGAAGATAAACCTGATGAACCCTTGGTGCTGCCTTATGGTACGCGGGCGCATGTGCGATTTGTGCATCATGCCGAGCCGATATTTAATCAGGTCTGGCGGCGCATTCGGCAATTGTTTTTATCGCGCTTGGCGGTGTAGGCGATGTCCAGATTACTGACCCGCCCGGTGGAGTCGTTTGCTAACGGGCCTTATCCGGAACGAGCCGATACGCAGGAGTTTCCGATTGATCGCTGGTTAAGAGTCGTGGCGGCGCGGTTTTTTTCCGGTTTTGCGCAATGGGATCGCAGTCCGAGACATTTCGTGGCAGCAGTAGAAGCCTGGGAGACACGCTTGCAGGCGCACAACGAAGCTCAATTGCAGCAAGCAGTGAGTTTGATCAGCCGTAAATTGCGTCGTCAAGGGTTTGAACAAGCGGTTGTGATCGAAGCTTTTGCGTTGATCAGGGAGGTTTCCAAACGCACCTTGGGAAAGCGCCATTATGCTGTGCAGTTGCAAGGTGGCTTTGCGCTGATTCGTGGACACATTGCTGAAATGTCTACAGGCGAAGGCAAGACTTTGACGGCTACGTTGGCCGCAGCTACTGCAGCTCTGAGCGGAGTGCCGGTGCATGTGGTGACGGTGAATGATTATCTGGCGGCGCGTGATGCCGAGGAAATGGGCCCGCTTTATCAGGCTTTGGGTTTGACGGTGGGGGTGGTGCAAACTGACCTATCGGCGGAGGACAAACAACAGGCTTATGCAGCGGATATCACTTATTGCACCAACAAGGATTTGGGCTTTGATTATCTGCGGGATCGCTTGCAACTTAAAGATTGGCTGAGTGCCAGTCGACTGAAATTGATCCGCTTGTTACGTGGCGATACACCCGCCGCCAAATTATTGTTGCGTGGATTGTGTTTTACCATTATCGATGAAGCCGATAGCGTGTTGATCGACGAAGCCAGGACGCCGTTGATCATCTCCGGTAGTGGTCCCAGTGTGTTAACCGAAGAAGTATTCAAGTCGGTGCTTGCTGCCGCAGAGCAATTAACTGAAGGCACCGATTTTGAGTTGCTGCACAAACAACGTTCAGCGCATCTAAAATCCACAGGTATGGAAAAACTGCAATCGATTAGAGCTGAGTCGGACGTCATGCCGCATCTGGAAACGGTGTGGATGGATTTAGTGACCCAGGCTTTGGCTGCTCTGCACCTTTATCAAAAAGACCGGCATTATTTGGTCAAGGATGACAAAGTGCAGATTATCGACGAATACACCGGACGCTTGATGCCGGATCGTAGTTGGGAATACGGTTTGCACCAATTGATTGAATTAAAGGAAAGTTGTCCTTTGAGCCCGCAAAAAATTACTTTGTCACGGATTACCTATCAGCGTTTTTTTCGCCGTTATCTGCATTTGTCCGGTATGACCGGTACAGGCAAGGAAGTGGCCGCGGAGTTCTGGTCGGTTTATCGGTTGCGGACTTCAAAAATTCCCACGCATCGCCCTGTGCAGCGCATACAATTACCACCCAAACTTTTCCGTAACCAATTGGATAAATGGCGTGCCGTGGTCGAATCCGCTCGCATGCAAACCCAACAGCGCGGCAGACCGGTATTGATTGGCACTTGTTCGGTGGAATCATCCGAATATTTATCCCGTTTGCTGAGCGAAGCCGGGTTGCCGCATCGGGTGTTGAATGCCCGCCAGGATGCCGAAGAAGCCGAAATGGTGGCGGCTGCCGGACAAGCGGGTAGTTTGATGGTGGCTACCAATATGGCGGGGCGAGGTACGGATATCAAATTGGGGCCCGGGATTGCCGAGCGTGGCGGCTTGCATATCATTTTGACTGCATTTAGTGAATCGAGTCGTATCGACCGCCAGCTCTATGGTAGAGCAGGGCGGCAGGGTGATCCGGGGAGCGCCGAAGCCATCGTGGCTATGGATGATGAGTTATTCGTGCAAAACTTGCCGGAAAATTTGCGGTTTTTATTGAAATTGGGTTTGGTTAATTCTGTTTGGGTGAGTATGCTGACTTATTTGGCGCAATCCCGCGCCGAGCGCCGGAACGCCCGCATTCGCGAGCAAACTTTGGTTTCCGACCGTCAAATCGATCGTATGCTGGCTTTTGCCGGTAAGGAGTCTGCTTGAAATTTTTGCTTAACCCTTGCGGGGTGATGGCACTGATCAGCTGGATGTTTTGCTTCAGTTTGCCTGTGTTCGCCAAGCCGGTGGAATGCCTCATTGAACCCAGTCAGATTATTGAAATTCGCTCGCCGATCGAAGGCTTGATTGAAAAAGTCACGGTGGACAGAGGAGATACGGTTAAAAAAGATCAGATCTTGATCGGTCTGGATATAGGCGTAGAGAAAGCCCGCTACGAGCAAGCCAAATATAAAGCTACCATGCGAGGCGCGCAAATGGCGGCACAAAGTCGCCTGGAATTTACCAGCAAAAAATACGATCGCGACCATGAACTGCATAAAGATCAATACGTGTCCTCCAATACCCTGGATGAATCTGAAAGCGGTAAAAAAGAAGCCGCGGCTGATTTATTGGCCGCCAGAGACAATAACAAAGTATCCGAACTGGAAGTAAGAGAATACGAGGAACTGATACGTCTTAAAACCCTGAAAAGTCCTTTTGATGGGGTTGTTATTGAACGATCCCATCACCCCGGCGAAGTAGCCGAGCCAACCGATCAGAGACCGATATTAAAACTGGCAAAAATTCACCCTCTATTCATTGAGGTGGTGTTGCCTGTCGCTGCGCTGGGTAAGCTGCAGGTGGGCGAAACCTATCAAATCACCCCGCAAGCTGAAGGGATGACTGCATTTACTGCCAAAGTCGCCGTGATTGATCCCGTGCTGGATGCGGCCAGCGGTACTTTGGGGGTTCGACTGGAAGCCGCCAATCCGGACCGCAAGATTCCGGCGGGTATCAGCTGCCAAATCGAGTTGCCGAATCTTTAGGGCAGGGTGCTGGAAATTTTGAAAGCCTTATTCCGGATGAAAAAACGCTTTCTGCTGATGAGTCTGCTCGCCTGCTCGATGTCGGTTCAGGCCATGGATTTACTGGAAAGCTATGATCTGGCCATGCAAAACGACCCGACGTTACAGGAAGCCGAAGAAACCCGTAATGCGGTGCTGGAATCCAGGCCGCAAAGTCTGGCCAGATTGTTGCCATCGCTGTCGCTGGTGGGTGGTATCAACGCCAATCGTTACGATACCACCAATACCTTTGCCCAGAGTCAGTTCGGTCTGCAATATTTCTGGGATAGCAATGTCTCGCTGAAATTGTCCCAGCCTATCTATCATCACGATTATTGGGTGCAACTGGATCAAAGCGATAACCAAATTGCCCAGGCCGAAGCCGAATATGTGGCGGAGCAGCAAAACCTGTTGTTACGCACTGCCAAAGCTTATTTTGGGGTGTTACTGGCGCAAAACAGTCTGGAATACGCGAATGCCGAACAGCAAACGGTGGAGCGACAGGTTCAGGAAATGCAGCGGCGTTTGATGCTGGGTGCTGCTTCCATTGATGAATTGCAAGAAGCTCAATCGGGTTATGATCAGGCGCGCGCTATTAGCATTGAGGCACAACGGGAGTTGCAAGCAGCGCAAACGGCATTGACCGAAATCATTGGTCCTGCTGATCATGAGTTAAACCCTTTACGTCCAGATCTCAAGCCGCTGCTGCCGGAACCGGATCAATTGGACGATTGGATGACTTTAGCCAGACAAAATAATCTCGCTTTAATTGCAGCACAGCATCGGGCAGAAGTGGCTAGAAAAACCATCGAAATCCAGTTTGCCGGTCATTTGCCAACCCTGGATTTGGTGGGTAATCTGGCCACCACCGATACCGATCGAACTCAAGGTGTCGAGGCCAATTCGCAAACCATAGGCGTGCAGATGAATATGCCGTTGTATCTGGGCGGATCGGTGGATTCAAAAGTCAGGCAGGCGCAACATCAATTCGAAGCTGCCCGTAAACATATCGATAAACAACGTCGGGCCGCCGAGAGGCAAGCCCAGGATGCCTTTCAAGGCATAGCGTCCACGATTGATCAAATCAAGGCCCTGGAGTCTGCGCAACGCTCAACCGAGATTACCGTGGAAGCAATTCAGAAAGGCTTGCAGGTAGGCAGCCGCTCAATGTCTGAATTATTACTGGTCAATCGCAACCTGTTTCGGGTCCGCCGTGATCACGCCAAAGCCAAATACGATTACATCGTCAATTGCCTGACTCTGAAACAGGCCGCCGGTATGTTGGTGCGGGGCGATTTGGAGTTGGTGAATGCTTGGTTGGTGGGACGGTAATGGTTAGAGTGGGTAAATCAGCTTAATTAACAAACATTAAAACTAGGGGGAAAGAGGCGTGCTATTTTGGTGTCATTGATGATTAGGTTAGCTATCCTTGATTCAATGGCTCTCTCGGCTGAAAAGTTAAAAATTGATTAAGTTTGTTTTTTGCACACTCAGGATAGGTGTAGATTAAGGCTTTGATTTTTGTAAGGTGATGCGTGATTACTGTTTGTGTGAATTTTCAATTATCGGGAGTTATTTCATGAAATCCAAACGTTTCAGCCAAGTTGTAGGCCTAGCTTTAGTTTTAACTTCCCTATTGCCGAATGTAGCGCAGTCTGCTGTCGGAAGCGTCACTGTTGACTGGGATACGTTTCAGCTTTCCGTTATAGATACCAATTTGAATGATGAAATTGTTCCTACTATCAACTGGATAGGTCAAACTACCCAAATCGCTAAATAGGTTGATGGATTAGGCGGATTGCCGATTAATGTCGCTGCATTAGACTGGACATCCTCGGGTGTGGACAGCTATTCGAATGCTAACCTGGATATGCAGGGCTCTTTTTCTGCCAATACTCTTTCGGCTACTTCGACTTTGAACGGGCCTCCAACAGGTGGTGTTATTCGGCTTGAGCGCTGGGGTACATTGACAGTCACGGCCGATGCCCGCATTGAGGCGTCTGTCAAAGCCTCTGTCTCTGCGAGCATTGATCCGGCAGAAGGCGCTTTAGTGGACAGAGTGTATGCTGAAGCGAATTTATTCTTTGGTGACAACGCTGGAAATGCATTTAGTCCAGTAGCTTATCTGAAAGCCGATACTGCGAGTTTGATCGGTTTTGATAGCGCCACATTGTTTACGAGTTTCGATTTGAGTGCAGGTGCGCTGGCTTATATTTATACCCAACCCGGCGTAGTCGCATCGCCTGCCAGAGTGCCGTTACCTGCATCGATTTGGTTTATGGGATTGAGTTTGCCGGTTTTTTTCCGGCGTAAACTGAATAAAAAAACAAATGACGCTTGATCTAAATTAGATCTCAGGCGGATTCTCATTCGAGAATCCGCCATTTTTCGCCGACATTACACGCAATATTTATTCATCTCTTTCCAGTGTTGATTAAATGCCATGTCGGAATGCGTGATGTGCTTAGTCCATTTGTCGATAAATTCATGTACATCATCGGGTTTCCAATTGTCCTGCTGAATTTTTTTATCCATACCCAATAATTTATCCAGCATCAGGTTGTGTTCATTGGCATGGCTTTTGTAGTGATGAAACCCGGTTTCTTTCATGATGGTTTCTTCTTCAACGAAGTGTTCTTTCACATGTTGATACAAGTTAAACATGGTCTCCGTCATGTCGTCTTTGTTAGTGGAACTCAATAGTTTTTCCGCCAGCATGAAAAAATCCTTGTGTTGATTATCGACTTTTTCATCCCCTAATGAGTAACTGTCCTGCCAAACATAATGAATCAGACTGCCGGGGCTGGCTTGATTCAAGCCGCTTTGCTGGCGGTGTTTGGCAATGTTTTCAGGGGTTTGAACTTGAGTCTTTTTAAAGACAAAGCATTGTCGGGCTAGATCGTAACGATTATTGCCATAGAAATTGGCATACATTTGTGTGAGTTCAAATTTGCGATAAGCAGCTAAGGGTTTAGCGGTTTCATCGTGACAACGGGTTTTTGTCTTGTCTTCCAGTGCACTGGCTAACGCACCCGGTTCACTGAGATAACTATGCGCCAGATGTTTAACCTGAGCATAAAAAATGGCATGTTGTTTATCCAATACTTTATCAACCAGGCCCAGTCGCCAGGCGCGTTTGGCACTGATGGGTAGACGATCTTCCGTCAGCTGAGTTGCCACCGTCAGGCCTACGCGTTTGGGTAACAAATAAGTCCAGTATTCTGAGCCATACAGTTCACCCATGTTTTTATAATGCGGATTGAAAATCACCCCTTCACGGACAAAAACCTTATCCGGCGCGATAGCCAGGATGGCGCCACCAGCACCCGCGCTGCCAGCCAGTGCCGCAACAGTTAATTTGTCAGGCGTATTGATGATTTGGTAGATCAGATCATCGATGGCATTGATGTTGGCCCAGGATTCGTCGGCGGGTGAAGCGGCGGCTTCGATATGATTGAGGTGTATGCCATTTGACCAGCAATGTTCCCCCCCCATTAACACAATGATCTTGATAGCTAACGTAGCGATATGCTGGTAAACAGATAGCAGCAATTGGCATTGCTCGGTGCTCATGCCACCATTATGAAAATCAAAGTGTAGGTAGGCCACTTCACCGTCCAGTTCGTACCAAACTTCCTGTACAGGCAACTGTCTCCCCGATGTTTTGTAATCGATGACCAGGGATTTAATCGATTTGCCCAGCATGCTTTGTAAGCCTTTAGCCGGTTTCGGGAACAAGTCTTTTAATGCCATGTCGGCAGGCAGTTTGATGCCGTTGCCTTCAGGCAGTTTGGGTTTTAAATGACCTATCCATATCGCCCCATCCACGGTTGCTCTGCAAATGGCATGATTGGCAATGGCGATGATTTCACCGGGTTTGCCGGTAAAAACTTCGGCTCGATAGGCGTTATATAAATAAAATGCCTGGCCATACACTTCATCCAGCACCCCAGGAGAGCCGTCAGCAGCACGAATGCGGTTTAAAATTTCATCGGTTTTATGTTTTTTCCAGTCTATTTTTCGATCGGCTTGTTTCATCATCGGCCTTAACTGGCCTTTGATAGTTGGATTTTCATAATTCAAAGGCTCGGGTTTAAAGTCCGGCGCATCAAAGTAGGTCAGTACCTCCCAAAGGCAATCTACTGCAGCTTGCGTGACTTCTCGATTGAAAACGCTGCTTTTAGTGGCTGAGCGTAATGGAAAAGTTTTACTCGCCCAGATAGCGCCGGCATCCATTTCGTCATCGGCTTGCAACAACGTCACTCCCCATTCCTCGCCACCTTCCTGTATCACCCAATCCAGAGATGACGGGCCGCGATCACCTTTAATGCCAGGATGAACAATCAAGCAGGTGTATTGTTGGTAAATGACTTTGGGAATCCGTCGAGTCAGGTAGGGGCAGATGATTAAATCGGGTTTGAAGAGCGTCACGCCCTCCAAGACTCGGGTCTCGTCGCCTAAATGTAATTCCACCGATACCTGATAGCCTGCATCGTCCAGTTCAGTATAAAAGCGTTGCGTCAGCCCTGAAAAAGCCGTTGAAATTAATAAAATCCGCATGATGATCTCCTTTGTAATTATTATTAAGATTGACTGAGCAATGGAGGTTACCCATAGCGCGTCAAAAAATCGGATGATTTGCTGTTGATTTTGGTTATCCACCGTTTGGATGGCGGATTTCACCTGAACGGGCAAATAGTAAACTTGGTTAAAAAATCCCTAGTTGAAAAGATCAGGCGAACTTGGATTGTATTAAACTTTGACCCAATGTTCTAATCAGCGGCACAACTAAAACGTTGTCGGTAATTTTGTGGATTGACACCCATCTGGCGAATAAAAGCCCGCCGCATACGTTCCTGGTCTTTGAAGCCGGTTTTGTCGGCTATGCTCTCAATGCAAAGTTTTGATGTTTCTAAAAGATGGCGTGCGGCATCAATTCGGGTCATTTCCACAAATTTGGCCGGTGTCATGCCGGTTTCCGTTAAAAACAATCGCGCAAAATTTCTTGGGCTCATGGCCATGCGTTTGGCCAGCACTTCAACTCTCAGGTCTTCTTCACAATGAGTCATGATCCAGCCCTGTAATTCTCGAATATCACTACGATGGCTGGCTTCGTTGGTCAGATAGGCGCTGAATTGGGATTGACCACCAGGCCGTTTCAAAAACATCACCAGAAACCGAGCAACATATAAAGCCAGCTCCTTTCCCCAGTCTTCTTCGACCATGGCCAATGCCAGGTCAATACCGGAGGTGATGCCGCCGGACGTAAAAATGTGTCCGTCACGGATAAAAATATGATCCGCCTCCACTTGTGTTGTTGGATATTGCTTAGCCAGTTGCTGACAATAATTCCAGTGGGTTGTCGCTTTGCGGCCTGCCAACAGGCCCGCTTCAGCCAGTAGGAAACTACCGGTACACACTGAAGCCAGGCGATTGACTTTGTCCGGCATACTGTTGATCCAGGTAATCAGTTTGCTATCGGATAGGGCATGGGTGTAAAAACCGCCTGAAATGATTAACGTATCAAACTGCAGTTCGGCATCATCATATGCCGCATCAGCCATGATTTGCAGGCCTGACATTGTGGTGATCGGGCCTGGAGAACTAGCGAGTAGTTTGACCGAATATATTTTGTCCTGGGTTATGCCTTCCCATTCCAAAGCCAAGTTGGCGAAACTGAATACTTCAAACGGTCCGGTAATATCCAGAATCTGAGCGCCTGGAAATATGACGATGCCAATATTTCTGTTCTGGAATTGAAAACTCTCGGGTTTGGGAAAACTGAAAGTCGCCATGCTGATACCCCCGTAGCAGACTGAGCAGCATCATTACTGATTTCTCTTGGCTGCACAATGACAATCTACCCTCGATTTCTGCCAACTAAACGATGTTGAGCGGATTAGGTTGATTTACATGGCTTCGAGTCGTTCCAATACTTTCCAACCCAAGTTTTCCAAAGTCTGCCGGGCTTGAGGGCTGATGCCTCCGGCAAGTCGAATTTCCTTGCCTTTTAAACCGGGCAGGGCACTAATGTGTTTATCCAGCGCCATTGCCAACCGCGCATTGCTTTCTGTCCAGCTTAAATAATCCACTGGAAAACACATGACTACCACGTCTGAAGACAGGCGAGCCGCCACATTATTACCCAGCCCGATGAATCGATCGATGCTAAGGCCGGATTTGTGCAGTTTGGCGTACATTTCTGCTTGTTGGGCGCGAAAAAAAGCCACGTTGGCATCACGCGCCAAGACGGCGAATTTAACAAATCGCCCAAGATCGCCAGTGCCATTCATTTTGGCTAAAGCCTGAACCAGTTTGGTTTGTTGTACCGGAGAGTAGACCGTATTACCCAGAAACAGATCGATAACATCCTCAGGAACATCCATGTCGGTTAATTTGGCCCGATTGGCATTGCGCAAATCAGTCGGGGGTGTTTGCACGGGAATACCTTCGAGCCAATCGCTGGACTTGGCCACTGATACAAAGGTACCAACCCCGCCCGGAATCACGGCTGTCGCTGCACTGGCGGTGATTTTGCCGCTGTAGCCATACCAGGCCAATTCTTCCAGGCGTTTTTGCAGCAAAGGATTGGTCGAGTAGGGATCAACGTGGAATTCTGCGGCATAGTCGCGTTTGGTTGACGAAAACCCGATCACATTTTCTACTCTGCTGTCTTCGGCATCGCTGGGTGGATCGCCCAGCAAGGCATCGCCCGTGCGCTCGACCAAAGTACCCAGTCCCACGAACACCCCCTTGACGGTTTTGACAGGCGCTGTGACCAAGGCTTTGGTACCGTCCACTACATTCTTGCCACCTTGTTTGACTTGACGGACAAATTGATCGCTATTGCTGACTTTCTTCATGGCCGCCAGCGCCTTCATTTCATCGACACGGATTTTCAGTTCGGCAGTTGAATCGGCTGTCAGGTTCCCCAACTTGGATTTGATGACGTAATGATTCATTTTGCCATCATTGCTGACTTTGGCATCCACTTTATGATAAGGGCTTTTCAGCAAATGGGAGGGCAGGATTTTGGCGGCTTCAAAGTTGGGTGGCTGTTCAAAGCGTGATTCCACCGCATGCGCGATACAACTGCTGCAGGCTAAAATTGCAGCCAAGGAGATAATGTCGATTTTCATGGCGTCCTGATTCCGTAAACGCTGCGATTATCGTCCGATCATTCGATAGCGAGGCCCGTAAAAATAGGGGCCATAAGCCCCATACCATCCCATGGACATATCCTGTTGCATTTGCGCGGCCTGGTATTGTTTCTGGGCGATGTCTTGCTGAATAGCCAGTTGTTTGTACTTTTGGTAATTATCTTCATCACCTAAGTAGGCAACCTTGTTTTCTTCGTCCTTAAACACATAAAACACCTTATCTTCAACCTCAACGCGATGTACCTGATAGGCCGGAGTGGCATTATAAATTTCAAATTCTTTTTCGGTCACCGGTGTGCGTTGCTTAAAACCGGATGCCGAAAGCAGGTCTATGGTATTCGACGTGTCCATGCTGGCGCAGCCAAACAGACCCAAAGCAATCAATGTAACGATGACCAGTGATAGTAGTTTTGATTTCATAATGAGTTGAATGTTGAGTTAATGGGGAATCTTGATTGATTAAAACTGAATATTGCCATAAATACGTATCCGAATATTACCAAAGACATACTTAAATCGTATATGAGATTGTTTAGCGTCTTTGCATATTCTATTGATGGACGTGTATGAGCCTTAATGAATCTCTGAAGAATTTATTTGCCCGGATCTTGCTTATCCTTCCTTGGTATAGATCATAAAATCATGTCAAAACACCAAACAAATTACTGAATATTTTAATTCAGCCATCAATCGTTCAATTAGTTTCCAGCTTGGCATAAGCCAACATCAACCATTTAATCCCCGCATTGCGGAAGTTAATCTGCACGCGTTCCTGTTCACCTTCGCCCTCGGTTTGCAATACCACGCCTTCGCCGAATTTTTCGTGTCTGACGCTTTGTCCCAAACGATATTGACTGGTTTTATTGGTGAAACTGGAGGATGCATTGTTGGTTGCAACAGGGCGGCTGACATTGGCGCGCATTCTGATTTCCTGCAATGATTCAGGTGGGATTTCACGCAAAAAACGGGAAGGGCTGGGGTAGTTATCCTTGCCATACAGGCGGCGGGATTCTGCATAGGTCAGATAAAGTTGTTCGCGTGCGCGGGTGATGCCTACATAGCATAAACGTCGTTCTTCCTGCAGGCGGCCAATGTCATCGGTGGATTGTTGAGAGGGGAATAAACCTTCTTCCATGCCCACCATAAACACCAGCTTGAACTCCCGGCCCTTGGCGGAATGCAATGTCATCAGCTGCACGCAATCTTCGTCAACATTACCCTGCATTTCACCGGCTTCCAGGGCAGCGTGGGTCAGGAACATATCCAGTTCGCTGAGGTTTTCGTCGCTTTGGCTGTCAAAATCAAACAGTCTGGCGGCGTTGACCAGTTCTTCCAGGTTTTCTACCCTCGCTTCGCCTTTATCCTGTTTTTCTTTTTGATACAGTTCGATCAGGCCGCTTTTTTCGACGACGATTTTGACCGTTTCGTGCAACGCCAAACCGCCAGTTTCTGCGCCCAGTTGCAAAATGAGTTGTAAAAACCCCTTTAAGGCTGTGCTGGCTCGCGGAGGCAAACGATTTTCATTAATCAGTCGTTCAGAGGCTTGCCATAAAGATAAACTTTGTTCGCGCGCCAGTACCCGCATGTCATCCAGCGTTTTAGCGCCTATGCCCCGGGTTGGCGTGTTGACGATGCGTTCAAAAGACGGGTCATCGTCATGATGGTTGGCCAGACGCAGATAGGCGAGGGCATTTTTGATTTCCATGCGCTCAAAAAAGCGTAAACCACCGTATACCCGATACGGAATGCCGGTGGTCATCAAGCGCTCTTCAAATTGGCGGGATTGCGCGTTGGAACGATACAAAATGGCGGCTTCGCTACGCAGGCCACCATCTTTTACCCATTGGCGGATTTTTTCGATAACAAAATAGGCTTCATCCTGTTCGTTAAAGGCCGAGTACAACGAAATCAAATGACCTTCGCCCGAATCAGTCCACAGCTCTTTGCCCATACGGCTATCGTTGTTGGCGATCAGTGTGTTGGCGGCTTTGAGGATATGCCCGGTGGAGCGGTAGTTTTGCTCCAGCTTGACCACTTGATGGCCGGGGTAATGTTTTTGGAAATTGAAAATATTTTCGATCTTTGCACCACGCCAGCCGTAAATCGATTGATCATCGTCGCCGACCACAAACAAGTTGTTATTGCCCTCGGTTAACAAGCGCAGCCAGGCGTATTGGATGGTGTTGGTGTCCTGGAATTCATCCACATGTACTTGCTGGAAGCGCTCCCGGTAAAAATTCAGTAGGTCTTCATTGTCACGCAGTAATTCGTGAGCGCGTAACAGTAGTTCGGCAAAATCCACCAGACCGGAGCGCTCGCAAAGTTCTTCGTAGGCTTTGTAGACCTGCAGCATCTGCCGTTGGTAAAAATCGCCATGATCGCTCATGTGGCGGGCGCGAATGCCTTCTTCCTTTTGGGCATTGATAAACCATAACACCTGTTTGGGTGGCCATTTGGTTTCGTCGATATTCATGGCTTTTAACAAACGTTTGACGATACGCAATTGATCGTCGCTATCCATGATCTGAAAATTATCAGGCAGTTTGGCTTGTTTGGCGTGTTGTCTTAACAAACGATGCGCCAGGCCGTGGAAAGTGCCTATCCACATGCTGCGTGCCGAAATCTGCAACAGCTCTTCAACCCGTCCGCGCATTTCGTTGGCAGCTTTATTGGTAAAAGTCACTGCCAGAATGTGTTGTGGTGATAAGTGATTGATTTTGATATGCCAGGCGATGCGATGCACCAACACACGAGTTTTACCACTGCCAGCGCCGGCCAACACCAGCATGGCTTGCTGAGGCGCTGAAACGGCCAGACGTTGAGCGTCATTTAATGGCGCAATAATTGATGAGACATCCATTTTTATTTGCAGATTTCAATGAGCTGTGTATATTTGCCAGCTCTATTTAAGGAATAGTTATGCGTAGGGAAATTAATAAATACTACATAGAGAGGGTTGAAAAATGAGTTTTGATTATAAACGCTTGGTTAAGTTTGAACACAACATCGGCGCAAAAGATAAAAAAGTCCGTCTGGTTTCCGGCGTGGTTTTGTTGGTAGCGTCTTTGTTTACGGCCAGTATTTTGATGTTGGTGGTAGGAATTGTCTTGGTTGCTACCAGTTATTTTGGCTGGTGTCCGGCATATTCGGGCTTTAATAAAAACACGCTGTGTGCTGCAGATGTGGTGAATGAAGTGGTTGAAAAAGTTGAAGAAGCTGTTGAAACCGAAAAAGAATAATCAATTATGATTAGGGCATGTGAATCTACAACAGCGTGGATTCACATGCCTGATTCTGATGACTAATATTTTTTGTCATCCTTGCTGTATTCGCCTTCGATAATATCTTGAGGCGGGCGTTTGAACTGATTGAATATGTCGCCGGAAGCTGAATTAACCAAGTGGTTCTCAATGATGTATTGAGCTATTCTGCGGCGCAAGGCTGGAATCAAGCAGGCAAAGCCTACCAAATCAGTAAAAAAGCCCGGTGTTAGCAACAAAGCGCCACCCACCAATAAAATCGGTCCTTCAATCATTTCATACGCTGGAACTACCCCCTGAGCCAGATTGGCTTGAAAGCGTTGCCATGTGGCAAAGCCTTGTCGACGCAATAGCCAAGCGCCCAATGCGGCGGTAAACACCACTAAAAAAATCGTCGGGAATGCGCCAATAATGCCGCCTACCTGCAGCAAAACATAGATTTCTACGAAGGGAATGATCAATACGGCAAGAAACAGAATTTGGATGGCTTTCATGGATAAAGATGGGGGTGGTTCATTTGAATGTCGCACAGTTTAACCGATTTATGACTGCAATTACGGCCCGATTGGCAGGCGATGAACTTGGTTACAGAACACCAACAAGCAAAAATGCAGGATAATAATCCCATGCATCATTTGATTTATTGTACCTGCCCTGATTTGGAAACCGCCGAGCGCATTGCCGAACATTTGGTTCGTCAACAACTGGCCGCCTGTGTGAATATCTTGCCGGGTTTGCGATCCATTTACGTTTGGCAAGGCGAAATTGAATCCGCCCAGGAACATTTATTGTTAATCAAAAGTCCACAAACACAATACGCTGCTATCGAAGCGGCAATCAAAATTTTGCATCCTTACCAACTCCCCGAAATTATTGCTGTCGCGATTGAGCGCGGCTCCCCTGAGTATTTGAAATGGATAGATTCATGCCTGCCTACCGATTAATTTTTTTTTGTTTGTTAACGGTTTTTTTTCATCCGGTATTTGCGCTGACCAGCGAGGATATTCTCCGCCCTGAGCAAGCGTTTAAATTGAAAGTGACCGGGCAATCCAGACAACAGGTCGAGCTTGAATGGCAGATTGAGGAGGGGTATCACTTATACCGGGAAAAATTTAAATTTGAATCGCAAACAAATGACATTCAAATCGGCAGTTTTGAAATGCCTGAAGGTGTGCTTGAACACGATGCATCCTTAGGGGATGTCAGTGTCTATAGACACAATCTAAAACTGCTATTGCCCATCATAAACAAAAACAATCTGCCGCAGGCCAAGTTACTGATTAAGTACCAGGGCTGTGCCGACATTGGAGTTTGCTATCCGCCGCAAAAGCTGGTGATGGATGTGGATTTGCCGGAATCCACAGTGGCTCCACAGCAAAGTAACGTCAATCAATTTTTTAATGGCCTGAAAACGTTGACGCCGAGCTTCTTAAATGACGAGTTATTGCCACCGGAGCAGGCCTTTCAGTTCTTTGCCACCGTTAAAGATGCGCATACCGTGCATGTCAGTTGGTTGATTGCGGATGGTTATTATCTGTATAAAAACAAGCTGGGGTTGAAAACTGAAAGCGGGGTCGAAGTCAATCTGAGTGCTGTGCTGCCCCAGGGTGAAGCGCATCATGATGAAGAATTTGGCGATGTGGAAGTTTATCGCCATGAACTCAGCCTGGATGTGCCAATCATCCGTGCCGGGTTGGCGGCAGAAAACCAAACCTTGATTGCCAAGTTCCAGGGATGTGCTGATCGGGGTGTTTGTTATCCGCCCATGACCAGTAAAGTGTTGTTGTCATTGCCTCAGACTGAAACCTTGGCTGCACCGGCCGAAAAAGCCAAGGCCAGTGTCGCTATTTCGGAGCAGGACAAAATAGTCAACGCCTTGAAACAGGATAGCCTGGTCTTGACCTTGTTGAGTTTCTTTGGCTTTGGCTTGTTATTGGCGCATACCCCTTGTGTATTTCCGATGATCCCGATTTTATCCGGCATTATCGTCGGACACGGCCACCACATCAGCACCCGCAAAGCCTTTTTATTGTCCAGCAGTTTTGTGCTGGCTTCGGCTTTGATGTACACCGTGTTCGGGATTCTGGCGGCGTTGTTCGGCAGTAATTTGCAAGCCACTTTACAAGAGCCTTGGGTTATTGCCACCTTTGCCGGACTGTTTGTGTTGCTGTCGTTTTCCATGTTTGGTTTTTATGAGTTGCAATTGCCGTCTGCGTTGCAATCAAAACTACATAACAGCAGTGAACATCATCGAGATGGCTCTTATTGGGGGGCGGCCATCATGGGCGCGCTATCGTCTTTGATCGTCGGCCCTTGTGTGGCAGCACCGCTGGCGGCTGCGTTGATTTACATAGGTCAGACCGGCGACGTGGTGTTAGGCGGCTCTGCGTTGTTTGTGATGGGTTTGGGCATGGGTGTGCCCTTATTAATCGTCGGCGCTTCTGCGGGGAAATTATTACCTAAAGCTGGGGCCTGGATGAACGCCACCAAAGCCGTGTTTGGGGTGGTGATGCTGGCCGTGGCGACCTGGATGTTGTCACGGATTTTACCGCCTGCCGTCACCATGTTACTGACGGCGATGTTGTTGATTATACCGGCGATTTATCTGAATGCCATCGAACCCTTGCCGCATCCGGCTAGTGGCTGGCAGAAATTATGGAAAGGCTGCGGGTTAATTATGTTGGCGTTGGGGGTGTTACAACTGATCGGTTTGAGTGCCGGTAATACCAATCCATTGCAACCGCTGGCTGGGCTGGCATTTTCCGGTCAAGCGGAAGCCAAAACCGGATTGCAATTTCAACGCATACGCAGCATCGCCGAACTTGAGCAAAAACTGGCGCAAGCCAAAGCTAGTAAACAAGCGGTGATGCTGGATTTTTATGCGGATTGGTGTGTGTCGTGTAAGGAAATGGAGGCTTACACCTTTACCGATCCACAAGTCAAACAACAGCTGAAAGATTTTGTGCTGATCCAGGCCGATGTGACTGCCAACAACGAGTATGACCAAGCCTTATTACAGCGGTTTGGTTTGTTTGGGCCGCCAGGCATCATCTTTTTTAATGCCGAAGGGCAGGAGCAATCGCAGCAACGGGTGATCGGTTTTCAGGATGCCGCTACCTTCGTCAATTCGATAAAACAATTATGAATATTAAACTGA
>SXGT01018700.1_pt1 | contig 17929 bp, 13 predicted proteins | sample 3176221 | NCBI WGS metagenome assembly SXGT01 (sample SAMN11356862, study PRJNA531348) | freshwater metagenome | isolation source: freshwater sample F1-120 | place: China: Fuxian Lake, Yuxi | collected 2017-12-25
GATAGCTTGAGTCTCGATGAAGGCGAAGTCTTCAACATGTATCACGAGATTCCTTCGATCGCCCGCAAAGACAAGTTCGAGATGGAACTGACGGCGGAAGTACTCGATCCGGACTTCACGACCGAGAGCTTCGAAGGGGCTCAGATGTTTCTGAAGAACCTCATCGGCTACTACCTGATCATGGAAGGGATCTTCTTCTACTCAGGGTTCGTCATGATTCTGTCATTCCACCGTCGCAATATGATGACGGGGATCGGCGAGCAGTTTCAGTACATCCTGCGGGATGAATCGAGCCACCTGAACTTCGGGATCGACCTGATCACCGGCATCAAGGCTGAGAATCCAGAGCTGTGGACCAACGAGTTCCAGGAAGCGATGATTGCCCGCGTGCGTAAAGCGGTCGAACTCGAAATCGACTACGCCAAAGACTGCCTGCCACGCGGTGTCCTCGGCCTCAACGGCGATCTGTTCCGCGACTACGTCCAGCACGTCGCAGACCGACGCCTGGAGCGTATCGGACTGCCTTCGATCTACGGTTCGTCCAATCCGTTCCCATGGATGAGCGAGACGATGGACCTGGCCAAAGAGAAGAACTTCTTCGAAACACGGGTCACGGAATACCAGACGGGCGGCACGCTGAACTGGGATTGATCCGGCATCCGTCGGCAGGTGCGGCTGATGGGACGTCGATTGACTTCCTGGTCACGCAATTGGCTGCAGGTAGCGAACATTTTTAGAGAAGGCCTCCGACGTGTTGTTGGGGGCTTTTTCGTTTTATAATGGGTTGGACGCGGATTTGGTGCGGTTCGCGAAGCCTCACCAGCACCCTACAGGAGAGCGTTCCCTTGCTGATGTCGTTGAAAGCAATCTGTTGTGGGTTGGTGTTGTGGTTGATGAGCACCACGGTCTGTCGCGGGACGCTGGAATCGGGATGTGAGGTTTCGATTGAAGGACATGGTTGTACGCTGACGACCAAGTCGGGCGGCGTGGCGATGACTTCAGGCGGGCATCGCATCTTTGTGGGTGGCGGGGTGGTGATTGATGGGCGGCCGGTAGCGGTGGTGCCCGATGGAAGCAAAGAGGTTCGTGTCGTGGTGACGATGGCGCGGGTGCACGTTTACATTGACGAGCGTGAAGTTGAGTTGGGTGAATGAGCTCGTTGAATCGATGGAGGCGGATTGCACTCCCTCTCGGTCGCGGCTCTGAGGGGAACAGCCTTCAGAGGTTAGTCGAGTTTGGCGGACTGGTTGGTTTTGGGGGCGTTGATGACGGTTTCGCCGCCGGGGAGTTTGGCTTCGAGGGCGAGGTTGTCGTCTTTGAGTTTGAGCATCAGGTTGTATTTGGTGAAGAGGTCATGACGCAGGCGATTGAGTTCGGCGAGGTCGGCATTGCGGGAGGCATCTTCTTCCTGGATCGAGGCGACGAGGCCTTTCTTCAGGACTTCGGGGGCATTGGCCGGGGCGTTGGGTAAGCCGTTGAGCTCGGCGATGCGCTGGTCGAGTTGGGTGATGGCTTTGGCGAGGTTGGCTTGTTCGGTTTTGATCTTTTCGAGGCGCTCGTTGCCTTGTTCGGTCGCGATGGTGATCTGGACGCCGAGGTCATCAAAGCGGACGACCTGGCCTTGTGGCATTTCATCGCGGAAACGCCAGGCTCCCGGTCGCCAAGTGGCGACTTCGTTGGGTCGAGGGAGTCGGGTCAGTTGAACGGTGGCGTTGGTGCCAGTGATGTTGGTGACTTTGAACTGGCCGACGTACAGGAAGCCTTCGCCAGACGGATCAGGCTGGAACGCATAGAGAGTGGGGGCGATGTTGCCTTGAACGCCTTCCATGGACAGGCCAGCGTTTTGGCCGATGCCGAGTTGGAGCACGCCGTTCTGGGCGTTGAAGATTTGAACGGGGACGTTGTTCCAGATTTGGCCCCAGGAGAGCATGGCTCGCTGGAGTTCGGTGTTGGCGGCGGCGACTTCGTTCTGGCGTTTGATCAGATTGCCAGAGACCTGCTCGTAATTGTCTTTGGCTTTGATGACGGCGGCTTGCCAGCCATCGCGGTGTTTGAGCAGGGAGGCGGTCAGACCAAACGCAAGGGCCCCCAGGAGCATGGTCAAAGCCAGAAGGACGTTACCGAATGTCGTCATGAGAGTCCGATGCTCTTAGTCTGAGGCCAAACATCCCGGTCGAGGGACGTACGAAAAAAGGGCATAGCTGCAGAGTTTCTTCGACACCAAATGAGCTGGCGCTGAATTCGGAGGTGAACGCAGGGCAAACAGGATGAAAAGTTGCCTCAGTCATTCGCGTCGAAAGACATGATCCGCACAACCTATCTTAAGGTGACTTTTCAAGATGGGTCAAGAAGGAAGCGGGTGAGGACTGCGGTGAGAAGAAGGGATGTCAGGAAATTGCGGGATGTAAGGGTTAGGGGATTGGTCGGCGATTGCGGAAAATCTCGCTTTTCTGATTTGGCTGTCGATCAAAGGGGAGAGGAGACTGGAACGCAGAGGGCGCGGGGGGAAGCAGAGGGCACGGAGAGGTTTTCAACGCGATGGAGGATTCAGGAGGGGGAATGTTTTTCGGACTGACGGATCTGGTCGCGGAGTCTGGCGGCGAGTTCGTAGTTTTCGGATTCGACGGCTTGAGCGAGGTCGCGCCTCAGTTTGATGAGTTCGTAATGTTGCTGGCTGGAGTTGCCGGTGGCGGATTTGGGTGTGCGGCCGACGTGTTCTGTGGCCTGCTGGATATTCTGGAGCAGGGGAATCAGGCGGTCATAGAAGACGTAATAATCGTTGGGGCAACCGAAGCGTCCTTGTTCGCGGAATTCCTGGAAGCTGATGCCGCAGTTGGGGCAGCGTTTTTCGGATTCCTGGGCGAATTCTTCGGGGAGGTCTTCGCCTTCGCCAATCATTTCTTCCTGGAGTGCGGTGACGTCCGAAGATGGCTGGCTCATGTAGTCATGAAAGTGGTGTTCGCAGAGGTGGAGTTCTTTGACCTGTCCGTTTTGCAGGATGGTGACGTGATAGACGGAGGGCTTGGCGCAGATGTGGCATTTTTTCATGGCGGTCAATCCTTCGGTCGCGAATTCAGGTCGGATGGTCGAGCGGGATGGATTATACGGGTCGGAAAGGTGGGTTGGGAAGTGCATGGGGTGGCTGGGAAGACCTGAATGAAACCTTGCAGCTTTGCTGCACACAGGAATACATTCATTATCCGACTTCGAAGAATCGGCTACCTTCTTCTCCGGAGAGGGGTTCAGGGAATAAGGCACATATGGGTGGGGGTTATTGCAATAATTGCAAAGTTAGGTGGAGTTGCATTTAGGTAGCTAGGCACTATTTTTCTAGCTACAGATAAAGATGTTCAATTTGTGCTTAAAATTGGCTGCAAAACGGACGAAACACGTGGAATTCACGTTTGACGTATTGCGTCAAGGTGTTTTGGGACAAAGTGTTAAAAAAAAGAACAAAGGCGTTGCACTTTTTGTCGCATGTTTTCAAATTGAATGCGGTTTATGTTTTACCTGCCATGCCTCTCACGCAGGTGACTTGTCTTGATAAGTTACTTCGCGTCCCTCCTGCCTTGCGACCTTCCTCCCCCCGACCCGCCTTCGAAAGGGATTCCGATGCCAACGATGTCCACGCTGCTTGGTCAACTCCCGGTATTTGCGCAGAACCCGATCCACCGACGGACATTCCTGAGTACCGGCTTCCTGGCTGGTGCTGGTCTGGGGCTGGCGGATCTGTTCCGTTATCAGACTGCGTTTGCAGAGCAGAAGAGTTATCAGAGTTTCGAAGGGACGGCGAAGTCGGTCATTCATATCTTCCTGCCCGGGGGGATTGCCCAGCAGGAGTCATTCGATCCGAAGCCTTATGCCCCTGTCGAGTACCGAGGGGATTTTGGTTCGATCGATACCGCGATCAACGGGGTTCGTTTTGGCGAGACGCTGCCTCAGACCGCTAAAATTGCTGACAAGCTGACGATCATCCGCTCCATGACGCACGGCGAAGCTGCTCACGAGCGCGGGACGCATAACATGTTCACGGGGTATCGCCCGAGTCCTGCGTTGAGCTATCCGAGTATCGGGTCGGTCATCAGTCACGAGTATGGTCCTCGCGAGAATCTGCCGCCTTATGTCTGTATTCCGAATGTCCCCAATGAATATGCGGGGAGCGGTTATCTGAGTTCTTCTTACTCGCCGTTCAGCCTGGGATCGGACCCGGCGGCAGGGAAGGGGTTCAAGGTCCGCGACCTCGATATGCCTCAGGGCATGGATCACGAGCGATTTGCTCGTCGTCAGCATGCGTTAGAAATGGTCAACAAGAAGTTCACACAGCAGCAGAAGGATGACTCGATTGCAGCGATGGACAGCTTCTATCAGCGGGCTTATTCGCTGATCAATTCTGAGAAGGCCCGTGATGCGTTCGATCTGGGCAAAGAATCTGACGAGATGAAGAACCGCTATGGTGTGAACACCGCTGGTTCTCGTCTGCTGATGGCTCGACGTCTGGTTGAAGCGGGTGTCCGACTGGTCAATGTTACGTATGGTGGCTGGGACATGCACGACAATATCGTCAACGGCTTCCGCAATCAGATGCCATCGTTCGATCAGGCGTTTGCTGCGTTGGTCAGCGATCTGGATGAACGCGGGCTGCTTAAAGAGACGGTGGTCATGGTGTCTTCGGAATTCGGACGAACGCCAAAGATCAATAATACATCTGGTCGGGATCACTGGCCGAAGGTCTTCAGCGTGGCGATGGCGGGCGGGGGCTTTAAGCGTGGTTATGTCCATGGCGCTTCCGACTCGACGTCTGCGTTCCCCGATCTGGATCCGGTCTCTCCTGAGGATCTGTTCGCGACGGTTTATCACTGTCTGGGGATTGTCGCTGATAAAGAGCTGATGGCTCCGGGTGCACGGCCGATCGAGATTATCGACGGCGGGAAGGTGTTGACGGAGATTCTTGCGTAGTTGTTGAAACTGGTATCTCCACGTCGACGTGCTCCTCTTCGTCGCGTGGGGATTGATCCCTGACGTTTTGCTTGGAAGCGTGAACGTCAGCCTGCCTATCGCCCACCCTCATCCGTCAGCACTGAGTTTCGTCAACACCTGAGTGTTGTGCTGACACCTTCTTCTCTCAAGGGAGAAGGGATATGAGAGTGAACCTGCCTTTTATCCCACCTTCGTTCTCGACGAGACGCGTGCTGCGGAAAGTTGATGATATGCGATTTTTGTTGAAGCTCGATGCTGGCTGCGCGATGGTGCGTGGGCTGGTGGTTACCGGTTTGCTTGCGCTGTTCGTGCCGACGGTAGTCTGGGGAAATCCGACGCTCAGCATTTTGACCCCATCCGGCGGACAACGTGGCACAGAGGTCAAAGTGACCTTCCGTGGAGATCGCTTCAAAGACGCTCAGGAGATCGTCTTCTTTGAGCCGTCGATCAAGGCGAAGTCGCTGACGGTTGTGCCCGAGAAGGGGGATAAGATCATCGAGGCGGTGATCGAGATTCCTGCGGATGCCCGTCTGGGAACGTATCCCTGCATGGTGAGGACGCCAACGGGATTGAGCCAGCTGCAGACGTTTCAGGTGACAGCGTTCCCGTACGTCGAAGAGAAAGAGAAGAATAATAACTTCGAAGAGGGGCAGAAGGTTGATTTGAATGTGACGGTCGCGGGGAAAGTGACCAATGAAGATCTCGATTACTACGCGGTTGATCTGAAGGCAGGGCAGCGGTTCACGGCGGAAGTCGAAGCGATGCGTCTGGGGCTGGAGTTTTTCGATCCGCATCTGGGGCTTTATGATTCACAGAAGCAACTGGTGGTCGCGTGCGATGATCATCCGCTGACTTACCAGGATTCTTATATCAATCTGAAAGTGCCCGCTGACGGGACGTATTATCTGGTTGTCCGGGACAGTGCTTTTGGTGGCGCCGACAATTTCCAGTATCTGCTGCACATTGGGGATTTCCCTCGCCCGACCGGATCGAAGCCATCTGGTGGTCCGCTGCCGACGGCTGAGAAGCCTGTCGAGCTGACGATGATCGGTGATGTGATGGGGGAGTTCAATGTGACGTTGAACTCCGCTCAGATGCCGACGTTTCGAGATGGGAACAAGCTCCCATTTTATCCGACGCAGGAAGGAAAGCTTGCTCCTTCGCCCAACTGGTATTTCGTCTCGGATCGCGAAAATGTGATTGAAGCCGAGCCGAATGGTAAGCATGAAGAGGCTCAGCGTTTGAATATCAATCAGGCGGTGACGGGATTGATCAATGAGCCGGGGGATGTGGATGTTTATGTCTACAATCTGGAGAAGGGGAAGCAGTACGAAGCGAACGTGTATGCAAACCGGATTCGTTCTCGCCTGGATGCGATTGTGTCGCTGCGAAATATGCAGGGTGGCACGATGAAGGAGAATGACGACCAGGGGGGACTCGATCCCTATATTCGTTTTGATGTGCCGGAGAACGGTGAGTATCAGCTGTTTGTCTACACGCGACTGAAGCGTGGCGGGGTCGATTATCCTTATCGACTGGAAGTGACGGAAGTGAAGCCGGTGCTCGAGATGAGCACGATTGACTTTGATCGCTATGTGACGGCAACGATGTCTGTCGCGCCGGGGGGCTGTAATGCCGTGATTGTCAATGCGACGCGCAAGGACTTTGGGGGCGCATTGAAGTTCATGGCAGAAGGCTTGCCGCCGGGTGTGAAGATGATTGTGCCGGATACCTGGACCGCGCGGGGGCAGATCCCCGTAATGTTCGAGGCGGAAGAAACGGCCCCGATGGGAGTGGGACTGACGAAGGTGAATGCCGTCAATACACGGGAAGATGGTTCTGTCGTTGTGGATGCGGATCTGGTGCAGTCGCATCTGATGATTCGCCAAGGGGGAAATAACGATGCGTACTGGGTCGAGACGTCCAAGGTGATGCCGGTAGCTGTGACGCAGAAGTATCCTTTCAAGATCAAGGCGGTTGCACCCAAGGTGCCGATGGTGCAGAACGGGGCGATGCAACTGAAGGTCGAAGTCGAGCGGGAAGCGGGGTTCGAGGGGGAAATTGCGTTGTCTCTGTTGCTTGCACCCAACGGCTTGAACGCGAATCAGGTGACGATCAAAGGGAACGAGACCTCGGGTGCCCTGTCTTTGAATACAAATGACAAAGCAGAGACAGGGAAGTTTGCGGTGTGCGTGCGTGCCAAGACGACGGTCAATGGCAGTCCGGTTGCTCTATGTACGCCGTTCGTCGATCTGGAAGTAACCGATCCTTATTTGAACCTTGAGTTCGAGCAGGCGACCGTCGAGCAGGGGAAGACGACGCCGATGATCGTGAAGGTCAAGAACAAGAAGGAATACGAAGGCAACGCAACTCTGGAACTGCAGGGGCTGCCTGCGAAGGCAGTTGCCGAGAATAAGGAAGCTGCGAAAGACACGGCGGAAGTCGTCTTTGATGTCAAAGCAGAGACGGATACGCCGGTCGGTCAGCACAAGAATTTGTTCTGCAAGGTCTTGGTCATGCAGAACGGGGAACCGATCGAGCATCGACTGTATGGCGGTAAGCTGCGAGTCGATGAACCAAGCAAGGTTGTGATGCCGGAGCCGAAAAAAGAAGAGCAACCTGCACCTGCGGCAGAAGTTGCCAAGGCGCCTGAGCCACCGGTCAAGAAACCACTTTCACGCATTGAACAACTTCGACTTCTCGGCCAACAACAGGCCGGCGAAGGAGGGAAATAATGATTCGATCTTTTTTCAATATCGCTGTGTTGATCGGGGTGTCGCTGTCGGCGTCCGTGCTGTTGGCACAAGAGACACCGGCTCCGCCTGAAAATGCTGCTCCTCCTGCGGCCGAAGCTGCGGCAGCACCTCCTGTGGCAGAGACTCCTGCGCCGGTGGCTGCTGCCCCGGTTCCTGAGACTCCGCCTGCTGCGGCGGCTGTTGCTGTCGAAGTCGCAGTGCCTGAGAAGGTCGCGCCGAAGCCGACGCTGGTGGTGTTTCCGAATTCGTTCGTGATGACGTCGAAGCAGGATGATCGCTCGTTTGTGGCGCAGCTGATTTATCCGGATGAGACGACAATGGATGTGACCGCGAAAGTCGTTGTCGAGATGCCAGATGCGCTGGTGCGTGTCGAAGGGAACAAGTTTTATCCGATTGCGGATGGGAAAACAGAGATCACGTTCCGTGTTGATGACCAGTTGGTGAAGCTGCCGATCGAAGTGAAGGATTCTCAGAAGGATCGAGCCCTGACGTTTCGTCAGGATGTCATGCCGATCTTCATGAAGTCTGGCTGCAATACGGGGAGCTGTCACGGGGCGGCTCGCGGAAAAGATGGGTTCATGCTGTCGCTGTTTGGGTATGATCCGAACGGGGATCAGGTTCGCATTACGACCGAGCAACTGGGACGTCGGATTAACCTCGAAGTTCCCAGCGCCAGTCTGCTGGTGGAGAAGTCTGTCGGGGCTGTTCCGCATACCGGTGGCAAGAGGATGGAACCAGATTCACTCATGGCTAAGACCATGATCGACTGGATCGCGATGGGGGCGCCTGCGGATGGACAAGCGGTCGCAGCATGTGAGCGGATTGAGATTTCGCCACGGCATGCGGTGTTGCGCGGGGATGGACAGAATCAGAAGTTGACGGTGCTGGCGTATTATTCGGATGGGACACAGCGGGATATCACCCGTCTGTCGGTCTTCCTGTCGAACAATGATCACGTCGCGACGGTTAACGAAGCAGGCGTCATCAGCAGTCGTCACCCGGGCGAGGCGTTCATGATGGCCCGGTTTGATGAGCATACGGTCGGGATTCCGGTCATGGTGATTCCACAGGAAGAGCCGAAGCTGGAACCGGCTGCGTTCACTGTGGCGACGATTGCGGGTTCGAAGGAAGTCGATGAGACGGTCAACAAGAAGCTGCGACAGTTGCGGATGCAGCCTTCGGGATTGTGTACGGATGAGGAATTCATTCGACGGGTCTACATCGACCTGATCGGGCAGGTGCCGACGCCCGAGCAGTATAAAGCGTTCATGGAAAGCAAATCGCCGAGCAAGCGAGCGGAAGTGATTGATCAGCTGCTCAGTCGTGTCGAGTTTCAGGATTTGTGGGTCGGATTGTGGTCGGAGTGGCTGATGCTGCGTTCGTCGAACGAGGTCAGTTACAAGTCAATCGTGCTCTATCACCAGTGGCTGGAAGAGCGTCTGGTGGCGAATGTGCCGATCGATCAAATCGTCAAGGAACTGCTGACCGGGGAAGGGGGGACATTCTCCCAGCCTCAGACGAACTTCTATGAGATTGAACGGGATACGTTGAAGACGTCCGAGAACGTCGCCCAGATCTTCATGGGGATGCGGATTCAATGTGCTCAGTGTCACAACCACCCGTTCGATCGCTGGACGCAGGATGACTACTACGGTTTCGCCGCGTTCTTCTCGCAGATTGGTCGCAAGGCGGCTGAAGATAAGCGAGAAAAAATCGTCTTCAATAGCTTTGGTGGAGAAGTGAAGCACCCTGTCGGGGGACGCAATATTCCGCCCGTCTTCCTCGGAGGAAGTGCAGCCGATACGAAAGGCAAGGATCGTCGTCAGGTCGTCGCTGACTGGCTGGTCTCTCCCGAGAATCCGTGGTTTGCACGCAACTTCGCCAACCGTATCTGGCATCACTTCTTCGGGATCGGGATCGTCGATCCCGTCGATGATGTGCGTGACAGTAATCCTGCTTCGAATGAAGCGCTATTGGCCTTGCTGACAGATCACCTTGTTGATGCCCAGTTCGATTTCAAGACATTGATTCGTGAGATTTGCAATTCGCATACGTATCAGCGTGCGACCAGTCGCAATGAGACGAATGCTCTCGATGAACGTAACTTCTCGCATCAGACGGTCCGACGGATCAAAGCCGAGCAGATGCTCGACATTCTTTCGCTTGTAACCGCGAGCCAGGATAAGTTCAACCGGTTGCCGCTGGGGTCTCGGGCTGTCGAGATCGCAGACGGAAATACTTCGACGTACTTCCTGACGACGTTTGGTCGCTCCACGCGATTGACGGCGTGTTCCTGTGAAGTTCGCATGGAGCCGAACCTGTCGCAAGCGTTGCATATGATCAACGGCGAAGCGGTCAACGGGAAGATGCAGCGTGGCGGTCTGGTCAAGCAATGGGCCAAAGACAAGCTGAGCCCCGAGCAGGCGATCAATGAGATCTATGTTCGCAGTCTATCGCGCTATCCCAATGCGGACGAGGTGGCGGCGCTGATGGAACTGTATGCGAATGAACGGCCGTTTGAGCAGGCGACGGAAGATGTCTTCTGGGCGGTGCTGAACAGTCGGGAGTTTTTGTTTAATCACTGATTGACGAGAAGGTCATCACGCGTACTCGAATCAGCATGTCGATTCCCCCCGGCGACTCGCCGGGGGCTAAATATAAGTTGGATTGAACGATGAAACGATTTTCTCTGTTCTGCGTGATGTTGGTCGCGACGGTCTCGGCTTTGCAGGCCCAAGAGGCGCCGGTGCATAAGGTGACTTATGAGAAGGACATTCTGCCGATTTTTCGTCAGCATTGCGGGAGTTGTCATAATCCCAATGACCGCAAGGGGGGACTGGCGGTCGATAGTTTCGCGTTGCTGATGCAGGGCGGGGCGTCGGGGGATGCCGTCATTCCCGGTGATCCGGACAGCAGCTTTTTGTTCCTTGTTGTCAATCGGGACAGTGAGCCGTTCATGCCGCCGAATGGGGCGAAGATTCCCCAGGAGCAGATCGACCTGCTGAAAGCCTGGATCACAGCCGGGGCGCCTCTGAAGTCAGATAGTAAGGTTGAGATCAAAGAGAACAAGGCGCTCAAGAATATGACGGTCGATATCGGCCGTCCTGCGGATGCACCGACGCTGCCCGGGCCGGAGTTCAATCAGAAGCCGGTGCATGAGACGACCCGTCCCAATACGATTACGGGGCTGGCTGCCAGTCCCTGGGCACCGTTGTATGCGGTTTCGAGTTATCAGCAGGTGCTGCTGTTCGGGACAGAACCGGCGAAGCTGCTGGGGGTGTTGCCTTATCCCGAGGGGATTCCCGAGCAGATCAATTTTTCTCGCAACGGCAAGCTGCTGGCAGTTGGTGGTGGACGCGGGGGAGCGTCAGGAAATGTCGTGCTGTTTGATGTGAAAACGGGGGAGCGGATCGCCGAGATCGGAGCTGAGTATGATTCGGTGCTGGCGTCGGATGTGACGTCCGACTATCGGTTCGTCGTGCTGGGTGGGCCGAAGAAGATGGTCCGGATCTTCAATGCACAAACGGGAGAAGTCCTGTTCGAGATCAAGAAACACACCGACTGGATTCAAGCCGCGGAGTTTTCCCCAGACAGCGTGCTGTGTGCCACAGGGGACCGCAGCAACGGGCTGTTCCTGTGGGAGACATTCACGGGCAAAGAGTTCGCAACCCTGAACGGACACAAGGGGGCGATTACGGATATCAGCTGGCGTCCCGATTCGAATGCAGTCGCGAGCTGCAGCGAAGATGGGGACATCAAGATTTGGGACGTGAATACCGGGGAAGCGATCAAGTCGTGGAAGGCTCACGGGTCGGGGACGACGTCGATTCAGTTCACCATGGAAGGGAACATTGTTTCTGCAGGACGCGATAAGCGGGTCGTCCTGTGGGATGGAAACGGGAAGGCGATCAAAGAAATCGGCGGGCTGCCGGAGATTCCAACCGACGTTACCTATGACAACGATCGCAAGCTGATCATGGCGGGCGACATGCGCGGCATGATTCGTCTGTGGAACGCAGAGGGGAAAGTGGTGCAGGAGTTCCAGGCGATTCCGAAGACGCCTCAGGTGGAAGCGGCTGCGGCTGCGGCTGCGGCGACGGCGGCGACTTGAGGGGGGACGAGTTGGAACGCAGAGCCCGCGGTGGGGAGCAGAGGACGCGGAGTTGTTGGTCATTTGAGTTGATCAGCCAGTAGAGGATCAGTCTCTCAGATGGCAGGGGATCTATTGCGTCGTGAAGAAGTTCTTGGGGGAGCCGTCGAATTCACGGGCATCGGGGATGGTGTTGAAGGCGATTCTTGCGGGGGCGGCGTGGCGGGTTTCGTGCATGGCGGCGGGGTAGAGCATGTCGCGGCCGAAGCGTTCGTTGATCTGGTCCATCAGGCGGGTGGCTTCGTTGCGTTTGCGGTCTTGAGGGAGTAGGGAAGCGGGAGTGGATTTCTGGTTGCTGACGTCGGAGAGGACCATTGAGACTTTGATGGGGTTGGCGGTGGTGTCCTGATCGCGATCTTCCCACATGCGGGCGAAGACTTCGAGGAAGGTCGAGGTTTCCTGAGTCGGAGGAAGATGGACCGTCTTTTCCCAGCGCGGGCCAGCTAAGCCGTTGACCTTGATGGAGAGGGACTTGGCCCAGAAGTTGTCCATGCGAAGGCGACGGGCGGCTTTGGCGATCAGTTTGATGAGAATACCTTTGCAGCCGAGGTCATGGCGGAGGTCGGGAGGGAGGACATGAGACTGGCCGAAAGAGCCACGGTGGGTTTCTGGCTCGGCGATGTGGTGGCCGCGGATCTTCCAGAACCAGCGTCGTCCTTCGATGCCGCCCCAGACTCGTTCGAGCTGGGATTCGCTGCAGTTGTACATCTGCTGGACAGTAAAGATGCCCGCGCGCTGGAGGCGAAGTTCCATGCGGGCGCCGATGCCAGGGAAGTCGCGCAGCTTGAGACCGATGAGGCGGTGAGGGAGATCGTCGAGAGTGAGCAGGGTGAAGCCATCGGGTTTCTGGAGGTCGGTGGCGACCTTGGCGAGGTAGCGGTTAGGCGCGATGCCGATGGAGCATTTCAGGAAGGGGCCGACTTGTGTCGCGATGGCGGCTTTGATTTCGTGGCCCAGACGCGTGGCGACGTTGATTTCGCGCTGGTAGGTCGTCAAGCGGCAGGACATTTCGTCAATGGAATGCGTCTTGTCGACCGGGACGATGGAATGGACAGCCGCGACGATCTGGTGGTGGACCTGGACGTAACGTTTGACTCGGGCGAGGACGATTCGGATTTCCGGGCAAAGCTGGCGGGCTTCCCAGAGTTTGGTACCGGTTTTGATGCCGAAGCGTTTGGCTTCGTAGCTGGCGGCGAGGCAGGAAGTGTTGTCGGCCATGACAGGGGCGATAGCGACGGGGCGTCCACGTAACTCCGGGTCGTCGTGTTGCTCGACAGACGCGAAGTAGGAGTTCATATCAACGAATAGCCAGTTCACACTCATACACATTAACTTGACGAAGGTATGGACAATTGTCAACATCTCTATCGGCATTGTCCAAGTCGACAAGACAGCAAAAATCTGCAGAAACATTTCAGCTGCGAATTGGCTGATTACGTAAAGCATTTTCTTGAAGCAGTTTGCGTCAAACAGGGCATAGAGTTATCGTCAGCCCTCCCAATCTGCCCAATCCGTTTACGGGGAACGACTTGGGCTTGAGCGACTCATTTTCAGAATGTTCTTTGATCCAAAAGGGAAAGATTTTGGTTTAATGAGATCAAATTGATTAAAGATTTGCATCGCGACCCACCATTTCCTCATGCTACTGCGTAGAATGAAATGGGTTGCCGAAGCGAATCTCAACCCGACCCGGACCGGACGTATAAACGAACGTCCAAATGGGTTTAGCAATCTGACTACTCAGATCGACACCTTAGCTGTGAAAGATCGTTGTCTATGACTCGTACAGAGCGACTTGATAAACTCAAAACAAAGCTTCTTGATCGACGAAAGGAACTCCGAGTCAAAATTACCGGTGACCTCGGCAGTACCGATCCCAATCAGCAGGGCGATGAAGGAGACGCAGCAACTTATAACGCCAGCAGTGACCTGAACACGCGTTTGGCTTCGATGGAAAGTGATGAGCTTCGCCAGATTGAGTTGGCTTTGAACAAGTTTCGTGACGGCCGCTATGGCATCTGCGAAATGTCTGGCAAAAGCATTCCGATTGCTCGCCTGGAGGCGTTGCCTTTCACTCGATTGTCAGTTGAATGTCAACGTGTGCAGGAAGAATCCAGCCATGCTGACCATGGATATAATGCTGACTGGGAATTTGCTGTGACTCAGGAAAGCCGATTCCAGGAACGCGATCTGACGATTTCCGATCTGCGTATGGAAGACTGAGATAATTTCGACCACTTCTGTCTGAGGGGTCAGGCAGAAAGGGCAGAGCGAAAGCTCTGAAGTCCGCGACGGACGTCTCCTGACGATCCGTAACGAGGACAAAACGGGGAAAGCCAGGCGTATGCCTGGCTTTTTTTTATGCGCGGGCAGAGAAGACAGAGCAGGGGCGCGTTAAGGCAGTGCCGATGAAAGCGAACTGCTATGGCTTTTGAATGAGCGATTCGGAGCGGAGGCCGTTGGCGCGGTTGAGGATTTCCTCAGCGGGGGCGATCAGTTTGGGCTGCATGCTGTAATCGAATTCGTGACGGTTCTGGACCCGGAAGGGCAGGAAGTTGTCCGAGACGAAATCGAGGGGGAAAACCTGATACCACGGCGGACGGACGGTCTGCAGGGTGGTCAAGGTTTCGTAGCCATCTTTGATGAGGGTGATTTCACGCGTGCCGTAGTGCGTGAAGTCGACAGCGACCGGGGTGAAGCCGATGTCTTTGCCGTCGAGACGAACCATAGCGCCGGGTGGGTCGGTGCGGATGGTCATCCGTCGATTGACGCTCATGCAGCCTGTGCTCAGGAGCAGCAGGGCGATCAGCAAAAAAGGACGGAACGTGAACATGAAATCGTGCGTCTTGACTTGTGAGTAAAAACGAAGGTGCGGGAATGGCGCGGAATTTATCAGGAGTAGGCGAGGGGGGGAAGAGCATTTTTGCGGGGAGGGGAGGCGGAGGAGGAAATGCCTAAAGTCGGTTTCGAATTGAGAGTCAGTTTATGCCTAGCGCCCACCCTCATCCGTCGTCGAAGCGCCGACACGTTCTCCCCTCAAGGGAGAAGGGACAGAATACGGCTCCCCTCAAAGAAGAAGGGACGAGAAAGAAGTAACTTGCAATATGCGGGGATGTTCAGTTTGTTATATAGTGTTGTGCGAGAACGGATTAACGTGGAAATGAGTGGAGTTGGGTGATACATGCGTTGGGACCAGGTCGTTCAGTATGCGATCAAGACTGATACCGGGATGAAACGAGCCGGAAATCAGGACCGGGCTTTTGCGGCGTTGTGCACTAACCACGATTACTGGCGTGAACAGGGGCACATTTTCATTGTAGCCGATGGAATGGGCGGGCATGCGGTGGGCGATCTGGCGTCGAAAATTGCTGTTGAGGAACTGCAGCACACGTTTCAGAAGATCAATAACCAATCGACGAAAGAACTGCTTGAGAGTGCTTACCGGGCCGCCAATCAGGAGATTAATCGTCGGGGGAGCTTGAACCAGGAATTCCATCGCATGGGAACGACTTGCACAACGCTGGTGCTCAATCACCAGGGGGCGTGGGTGGGGCATGTGGGGGATTCGAGGACGTATCGGGTGCGCGGGACGCGGATTGATCAGATGACGTTCGACCATTCGCTGCAATGGGAGCTGGCACGCAAGACAAAGAAGACCTTGAAAGAGATTCAGAAGACGGAGCCGAAGAACGTTTTGACGCGGTCTTTAGGGCCTGAAAAAGAGATGCCGATTGATGTCGAGGGGCCGTTTCCGGTCCTGCCAGGGGACATCTATATTCTGTGTTCGGACGGGCTGACGAATTATCTGAATGATTCGGAAATCGGAATGATTGCCGCGCTGATGCAGCCGAGTGAGGCGTGTCGGATGATGGTCAACCTCGCAAATCTGCGAGGAGGGGCGGACAACATTACGGTGGTGATTGCGCATGTGAATGCTGCAGAGGATAGCGGGGTCTTTCTGCCGGAGCCTCCGAAGATTGAACAGGCGCCGACGACCGACGTTACGGGGCTCAACATCGGGTTGGTGATTTCGGCGTTCATGCTGGCGATGGGGATTTTGTTGCTGGTGGGGGGATACACGGTTCCGGGGATCATTGTGACAGGAATTTCCGGGCTGGCTGTCGCGTGGCTGGTTGTGTCACTGATTCAGAACAGTCAGAAGGTGGTTCCGAAGCAGGAATTGAATGATCCGGAGGAGACGATTTTCTGGCGTCCTTATCGGACGGCGTCGGCTTCGTTTTCGCATGAACTATTGGACGAGATCAGCCGGGTGACCAAGGAACTGGAAGATCTGGCCAATAAGCGAGGTTGGAAGTTCGACTGGCAGCATCAGCAGGCGTTGTATACGGAAGCCAATCGTAAGATTGAAAAGCATAAGTACGACAAGGTGCTGCAGGCGTATTCGGTGGCGATTGATCAGTTGATCTCGGTGATGAAGTCGAATGATTCGCGGCTGGAGCGGTCGCATGTGGTGACGGAGAAGTAGGGGAACAGTCGTGTTCGAGACTTGGCAGGAATGATTTTTTACCTGATGGTTTGATGGGCATTGGTTGTCTGTTGATGCCTATCGCCCACCCTCATCCATCGGCACTGAGTCTAGTAAACACCTGAGGTGTAGCGCCGCCACCTTCTCCCCTCAAGAGAGAAGGGATGAAGATGGTTTCCCTCGAAGAGATGGGAGGTCGGGAATGTCGGAATTGCAAACTGTTCGCTGGGGTGAAGAAACGCTTTGACGATGCGGTGGAACACGTGGTAGGTTTCGCGCTGAATTGATCTGGCAGACATGCTGCGCGCTGAGAGGTGTTTTTGGCGTTGCTAGCGATGTCGTGAAATTTGCCTACGTTCTGAGGTCAGTCACGCGTGAAAGATTTGAGACGAATCTTGAGTGTTGTGGTCGCGGTGGCGATTGCCTTGGCGTCGGCATGTGAATGTCGGGCTGAGGAGAGTTGGACGGACTGGCTGACACCGACGTTGTTTGAAACAGAGGAAGACGCAGTCAGGAAGCGACGATCGCCGATTCTGCTGATTGGGGATACGGATGGCTATCAGCTGCCACACTCTGATTCCGTGAATGGGTCGAAAGTGCCGCTCGATTATGAGTCATGCACGGACGAGTGTACTGCTGATGCACCGGCCTGGTATGACCCGAGTGCGTTGGCGGAGAAGTCCTGGTTCAATCGAAAAGCGACCTCGATCGCAGGGACCTATATCGCGGGTGACGATAACAAGCTGGGGATTGGCGATTTTACGGTCAGCAGCAGTTATCAGTTGAAGAGTCTTCCCTTGTTGTCGTTCACGCCGTCTTACCAGATGTCGTTTCTTTCCGGGCCTCAGCAGACGGATTTGCCGGAGACGCTGTATCGAGCGGGGTTGGATATCTCGTGGTTTCAGCCACTTTCGGAACAGTGGATTTTACAGGTCGCGGTGACGCCTGGCGTTGCGGCTGACTTTGATACGACAGATGCAGCGATGATTCGTATCATGGGACGTGCACTGGCGTTTTATCAGGCCAGTGAAGAATGGAAATGGGCGATTGGTGTCGTTTATCTGGCGCGGGATGACTTACCTGTGCTGCCGGTGGCAGGACTTGTTTATACGCCGACGCCGGATATCAAACTTGATCTGATGTTCCCGAAGCCGCGGTTTGCGTACCGTTATGAGCAAACGTCTTCGGGAGAGAACTGGTGTTACATTGGCGGCGAGATAGGCGGGGGGACGTATGCGATCGAGCGGATCACCGGTGATATGGATGTGGTAACGATTGGCGATCTGAAGTTTCTGATGGGGCTGGAGTTCAAGAATGGAACCGACCCGAAGAATCTGGATGTGATGTTTTATGAAGTCGGCGTCGTCTTTAATCGGGACGTCGAATATGAGTCGGGGATTGGGGATTACAATCCGAAGTCGACGTTTGTGGCGCGAGCGGGGCTGGTGTTTTGATGGGCTAGTTGGAGACGGATTTTGGTGTGGTTTGAAGAGTCGACAGCACTCTGATTTTTGATGGTGTCGATTAGGTAGTGAGAGCGAACGAATGCCTATCGCTCAC
>SXGT01081121.1_pt1 | contig 17927 bp, 20 predicted proteins | sample 3176221 | NCBI WGS metagenome assembly SXGT01 (sample SAMN11356862, study PRJNA531348) | freshwater metagenome | isolation source: freshwater sample F1-120 | place: China: Fuxian Lake, Yuxi | collected 2017-12-25
CTCAAATTTCTGATAACGGAATCAAGCAATTCTTGTAAAGTGGATGTTCAAAGGGTGATAACAGATAATTTTAAAAAAATTATGTACATATTTGATATAATAGTTCAAATTGAAATTTAGCAACGGAGACCTCCAAACGTTAATATGATGGAAAGGTTAGGTGAGTTAGTGACTCATTTTTCTGAGGCGGTTCCACAATTGACATCGGTGGTCGAAAATCTTCGAGTCTTCAAAATCAATTTCGAGCGCGATCTTCACAGGAATCAGGTAGCTTTTCATACATTACGCTTTAGTCGGTGCTTGCTGTTACATTTAGTTTGTTTTGCTTTATTTCAAGAATGAAATCTGGATGAGGTTCCTCACGGTTGTGGAAGATTTACAAGGTGTTGTAACTTTCAGTGAAGAAACTACTAGACAACAGATAAAAGAGGTAATGTTAATTTTGTACATTCTTATATATTTTGTATGTAATTTTTTTCTTCAGTTGGCTAGATTAATTACAAAAGAAAAATCACCTTTGCTGCTGGAATCCAAAGCAGATCTTCCAAATGAGGACAGTTCCAATCCAGATATGATTAAAAAGTCAGCTCTATTAGATCCGTTGATGAGATCTAATATCGGAAAACGGGTCACTCCTTCTCGCTCAGCGATCGAATCTGGTACGTGGCGTATCAGACAGGAATTAACAAATGATGTGGATGATGATATTTTTGATATTGAATCGAAAGAGAAAAATCTCAAAAGTACAAAACCGGTAAGATCTGTAAATAAAAATAGTAGATAATGTTACATTACTCAAAGTCAGTATTACTTTCTTTAGTCTGCAAATATAACACCTCGGAAAGTTGGGTTGGGATTTGGAGCGAGAAGGAGCGGTAGTGTTCTTGAAGATCTGGATACTACTTCTTCAGAAAAGCTGGCTGGTAGAGTTACATCAAAGGCAAATTTGACGACAAATGAGCAGGTAGTCTAAATGTAGTTAAAAATAATGTTATAACATAAACGGGGATATGTAATTTTTAGCTCACCATCAGGAGAGGTGATAAACAAATCCAGGACTCTAAGAAGCAGTTCGAAGAGGTATTTCATAATGAAGAACTATCGAGACCTCAAAGAAAGATTGACCCCATCCATGGAGAACCTAAAATTATAAATGTGTGAAAAAAATTGTAAAATTACAAAAGAAAAGTTATTCATTTGTTTTATATTTTTAGATTCCCATATCCTCTCTAAGAATCACACATGAAATGGAACAGCTATCCAAATGTCTAGATCTCAGCGTTGTGAAATACGACGATTTTCTTGTGACAATGAAGGAGCAAAATGCTGTATCAATGATGATAAAGGGAACTGTAGATATACTCCAAGAAACGGCTACATCTCGGACTTGGATGGAAACTGGATTTTTTGTTTTCTGCGGTTTTGTATTCGGAGTGTTGGTCGGAATCGTTTCAACTTCTCTGGTTGCTTTATGCATTCAAAAACATTATGGAAAAGTAAAGGATCCAGAGATTTTTGAAATGACCCGACCAACTCTTTCGCATTGCAATCTATCCGCTGTTCAACCTGTAGAGTCAGGCTCTACTTTAACTTTCAAATCTGCAGCATGTAATTCTTAATTTTAACTTTTGATCTGCAGTCTGTAACTTTTAATTTAAATTTTGAATAAAGTAAATACATATTACCTGACCAGACTTAGCATTTCGGGCAATACAGAATTCTCTTTGGATTGATGAAGGTGCTACCATAGGGGTCGGAATGAATACCACAAGAGTATATCCACCGTTTAGAATCGAAATGGGAGATCGCCTTTTTATTAATTCTAACCGTTGAGATCTTATGTGTTCGCGATCTTATGACATGAAAATCGTAGCGTCTGGGGATCCCTTTGAATAAACACTCTTTGTAGTGTTTAAATTTCAGACGGTTGTTGATGGCGACTCGACCTAATCCCTTACAGATCTTTTTCTCTTCCACAAGATTTGAATTGATGTTTCTTAGCAATAACGAATAGCATTTAGATTTCAACCCTACAAACTCCTCACAAATCTGTTTACCTCCCAATTCGTCTTTAAAGTAACCCAGTTTCGCTTTATTCAAGAGTGAGAATCGGGGATGGTCGGGTGGATAGTTCGAATAATCCATATGATCTCTGATGTGCTTACGGAATACTTTGGAATTGTCGACTTTGAAGAGTAGCGAATCTGTGTCACTCATTCCCAATTCTAACTCACACTTTAGATTCTTCATCAGAGTGTTATAGTAAAAGTCATACATGAAGTATTTGCTCAGTTCTAGGATTGTGAAACCTATATAAATTGGGCGGTCATGTTTTATCAAACCCATTGTGTGATTAGTCTGTACTAGATTTTTGTCAACGATGGTAAAGCTCTTAAAGGTGAACGATGAAACGCATCTCAGAAGTGAAGTGACTTTGCTATGTAATCTAACTCGCATGTAGTTACGGGTGTTCTGAATTGTTTTACCGTAAACACAATTAGCAACCTTTTTGAATTGATCCTGCTCAAATTTCGTTTTAGCTAATTGTCTGAGTTGAGTGCATTTCTCAATGAATGGAGCGAAAAGGGCTTTTTGTTTAAATCGGATCACTCGGTGAATCTTTTTCAATTTCATTCCCAGCTGAAGATACAGCTTCAAATTTTTGAAATGAACCACATATTTATGGCGATCGTTGAAAGTGGTCAATAATTTCTTATCTTCATATTGGGTTTTTTGTTCTAGTGTGAAAAGAACCTCTTTCATGACAGGGGATAAACTGTTATAGTTGACTTTTAGACTCTCTGGTGCTAATGGGAAGTTAGAATGTAACTCATGATATTTTTGAGGGTAAGCAAGATCTACTTCTAAAATGTAACCATCATCTCCCTCGGTCTCAGTACTTTTCCAGTTCACATCTGAAAATTCTTCAGACGGCATCCACTCAAAATTCTTGTAAGGTAATTTCATCATTTGAGCTACTCCATAGAGATTCTAAAAGTAATACAAAAAAAAATATTTGCTATTGTAAATTGGAAATTAATCAATTAATTATTTAGAGAACTCACGTTGGCGTCTATGTATACAATCTCTTCAGCCGTTGTTTTCTTTGCTTCCAAAAATCTGGTGTTGATGAAACTGACCCCTCCTCTGATCGATGATTCTACAAAGTGTATCATATCGATGTCGTGTAGTAAATCCATCTTGCAACCCGTAATCTTCATCATGGAATCGAATGCAAAAGCTGGTAGACTGATGTAATGAGATGGATCCAAGGAGCTGAATTCGTGCATGTCTTTCCTAAACTTCTGGAATACTTCAGCTAACAAAATTGTATCCAATTTACAATACAACTTGGTGTAATCCAAAAGATTTTGACAATTGAACATCTTCCAAACTTTTTTCGCTGCTCTATGCTCCTCTTTTCCGATAGTCTTCTCTCTTAGGCTGCTGTAAAAATCCGAACGTTTTGGTAAGGTTGTGGTGTTTTTCATAAGCTCAAAATTGGTGCAGTATTCATAAGGGTAGTAACTTTTGGTCAACAATATGTTGAATTTTAATGGATCAAAGTTACTTCCGGATTTTGCTAGGTAAGTCTGTTTCAGAATCTGATATTTGTGATCCGTTTTTGATAAATCTTCAGTAAGTTGATCCAAAGAAGCCTGGAGGAAAGCCAAAGAATCTAAGAATCTGAAACCTTTGAATTCGATAGTACGAAAATGCTCTCCGTTGTAGGGAAGTATTTTGATCTCACCTAGATCTTTGTTATTCAACGCTCTTATCAGAAAATGGAAGTCGTATCTAGAACCGTTGTGAAGAAATATCGGTAATTTGAAAGGTCTTCTTCTTTGCAAATTGCAGAACGTGCAAGCAGCTCCCAAATATGTACCGGTGAAATGATCATGATCCCGATTCTTTTTCGCCTCATCAATGAATACTCTTTTACAAAGGTAACATCTGGTTTCATTTTCGAAATGTTCAGCATCTATTTCTGTAAATCTCATAGGTTTATTGGTGCTGAAGAGTTCTTTAATCCAGTTCTTCCAACAGAGCATTAGATGATCTATGAAATTGCTCGAGGCATCTTCTCCTACATAAGTTCTCTCGTGGATGATTTTATTCCTAGCATTTACGATTACAAAACTGTAAGCGAAGGGTTCCTGGTTATTTACTATTTCAGTAAAAGATCTGTCACACTTGCATCTAATACTTTTACATTCCGGACATTTCTTGGTGTCTTTTCCGGGTGTTAGTAAACACTCAAAATCAAGAAAAGCGATGAAGTCTTGCATGTGTTGGTTTTTATGATTCTTGAACTTCAGAATCTCTTGATCTGGAACAATTTCCACGATTGGCTTTTTTGTAAGGCACAAACGTTCATGCTCGTCAAGCTGAGTTTGAAGTCTGAAGGAGTTGAAACAGTTGAGACAGTAGAACGATTCGGTGTAAGAGAATTTAGAAGTTCTAGGATTTAGATATCGCCGAGCTAGATACTTGTTAACATCTGTGATTCCTAAGAAATGCCTTCTGATTTTTATCTCAGTTCCCAGAGTAGGTTGTTTCTCAATCATCAAAAGATTGACTATCCTAGACCCGATGCCTATCCCGCATTCATATGGGTACACCAATTTATCCAGATTCCGGAATAACACATTGATCCTGATGTTAAGATTCGTATTTTGTTTCACAAATTTCTTAATTTGAGGAATTGAGATGGGGAACACTATACCATCAAGGTCCAGTTCTTTTTCCCACTTTCCAAATCTGACATTCACTTTCAAAAGAAAATGTAGACAACGAAGGAAACATTTCTCATCAGCGTTGTCCGGATCGAACAAGAATTTTTTATGTTTCATTTTAACGTTCTGGATTCTCTTCTTACCAGATCCCATGACTAAAGGTTTGATTCCTGATATTTCAATGTCATAAGCCACTGCTCTGTCAAATACCCAACTGGAACCGCTGTTGCAAAATTCTTCCATGGCATTTTCCTGTTGTCTGAATGCGTGTTTAAGTTTTTTCGCTAAGCCGGTCTTCCTCAATCCATTGGTCACAAATGAAGAACTTCGGAAGGGGATTAAAGTTGAATGGATCTTCTCGTCGGATAGATCTTGCATGGACATCTGACAAACAAACACCAGACTAACTTTAACAACTGTTTTTCGAGCAGCTTCATAACGTATCGTTTCTTTTAACTCATTCAGGACTTTGACCTGTGCATGGTTAAAGTTACGCTCGGTATCGTCAAAAATGAGTCGATATTTTAGCACAGCTTCTTCGAAGGCTGATTCTTTCAGATAGAATTTTTCACTCGGTCCATGATCTAGAATGAGGTGTTCTTGCAATTTTTTGTTTTCCATGAAAACTTTTTTACACAGTAAGCAGCTTTCACCCAAAGAATTGTTGTGATACCTCTGCTCATGTCTGATCAAATTCCAACGTCTTGAAAAAGAATGTGAACAATTGTTTTCTTTGCACTTAAATCTGTGATTCACCATTTTCAAATCTTTCTTCAAAACCAGATCAAAAGAGACTGGTTTTTATTGTTGCATCTGCCCATGGTTTGAGCGTAGCCGTAGCCTCAAAGAAAATGCACGCCTGTATTCACCTGTGTAGAATTATACACGAGCAATAATATCGGTTACATCGTCTATAAATTTTACGGAAATCTCTATTTGGTTACCAGTTACCGGAGAACTTCCAAGCTAAAACAAAAACTTGGATTGAATAATATTAACCCTTCAAGATGGCTTCTCGAAAAATCGGAAAACGTAAGAGTTTTACACTATTTAAAAAAAAATTCATATCAATCTCAATTATTTTATATATATATATATTTTTATAATAGTCTCTTTGAGAAAAAAGAAAAATGAAGAGGAAAAAGAGCCTGAATACGTCCCTGACTCCGAAACGGAGGACGAAACGGAGGAAGAAATGGAGACGGCGGAGATCGAGGAGAACTCGGATGACAGCGATGTCGATGATATCGCCATCGACACTCAACCATTCATCAAACCTACGAAAAAATCTAAGAAGACGGTATCTAAGCCGCACACATTAGAGAAGACAAGCAAAATCATTCGCAAACCTAAACGGTCTGACTTAAACATTCCAATAGCCTCAATTGTGGGAGCTGAAGACCTATCCAAGAAAACTAATCTTGCAAAGGAGAAAGATGGAAAAAACTGTAATTATTCTACAAGTTCTAAAGATGGGGAAGGTCGACGAAAAGTAGCTCTATTCAATGATCATAATGTGGATGTAAATCTACACAATGAGGCCCCCCAGAACATCAAGATCAAGAAAATCAAGATCTCTCAAAGCTTGATTGTCTTGTGTCAAATGATAGAAGGAGCAGATATGAAAGGTAGTTTCAACAATGATTTCGCAGCTATGACTTTTCAAAAGAAAATGAAAGACGGAAAGGCCTATGAATTTAGCATTCCTTTAGCTCTTGCACCGACTTTGCAGAGCGCTGCTCAAGTCATGATCGATGCCAACCCACAATTCTTTAGCGGGATAAAAAAATTCAGAGAATGATCAAGACCCTCAAAAAAGTAGTTAGTTCATATTTCATATTTCAAGTATCTTTGTAATGTAATGTAACAATTTCCTATCATTTTTCATTAAATATTTCTTTGACTTTTCAAATTTGTTTATAAAAAAGGTTAATGATCTTCGTTGTAGAAAACAAATATATAAAAAATAAAAACAGTAGTATCCACATAGGGAGCTGTTGTCATCCTGTATTTGATTTTTGTTATATTCTATTGGTAATTTGTAGTTGTGTATATATTTGTTAAGGTATTTGTTTTCACATTGTTTCCCAAATGAATCAAAATAAACTATCTTTCTCTCATGCTTGATTATTGCCACAAAATGGGAACCAGCTTCATCATGTTTGGAGAGATTAAATATGACACAGGTTCTTCGTTTTTTAGAATTTGGTATTACATCGCAAGGAAACACACCTAAGAAATCTCGAGTAAAAAACTTTCTAGACAATTTTTCCAAATCTTTATTTGTTATTCCTGACATTATTCAAGTAAAGTAACATTACGGTGTGAATCTATCAAAATGGTTTGCTTATGTGATGAATAAACTAACATGTAAATATTGTTGGTAAGTGGTGAAGACCATCCGACTTCTACATCAATATGACCGTGTTTAGTTGTGTGATGATGATAAGAATTACATAGATCAGGTGAAAAATCGTAAATATAAAAATTAGAATTGGAAACAAATTCTTTAGGGCTTATAGCAATGGTATTGTTTCCATGTTGAACACCTCCATGATCCATAAGATTACGGTATTCACGTAAGAAATCCCCTTTTTCATAGTCAGGCTGGAAAGGTCTTGGATGAAATGGATTACCGTTCACACGTAGATTCAGTAAGTTTAAATTGAAATGTGGGAAACAAAACGGGTTGTATGATATATCTCCATTGAACGCTCGAGCATCTAAGAAACAAATAACGATAGATTGCGGGAGTGATCCACTCAGAACATTTTGCACAAATGTTGTTGATGTTCCTGATTGTAACAAGAAACTTTTAATTTTTGATTGTGTCAGTGGATATAGTGCACTTTCTTTAGCTAGATTTGTTTCAATAGCCTTATCAAAATCAGGCGCAATTTTAATTTTATGAATACTCAGACGCAGATTTTTGATAATGATCTTCGCTTTCAATTCTGCAGAGATCAAAGAATATGAATCTGAATTTCTGATCAGTTTGAGAGTTAGCTGGGTGTTTGGTAACAGAAATCTTTCCATCTGGAAAATATCACAATGTAGGATCATAGAAAAGTAATAATTCTTGTCTTTGATTAGTGCTGCTCTTTTTTTCCAGCTATCAGCCTCTACAGAATTCTCTTTGCCAACAGTATCACTAGACCAACCTGCCATTTGTAAATGAGTTCCTTTCGCTTCGGTTCCATAAGTCAAAATTGTTTCAAGATAAGATTTTATGGCGTATGTAGAACTACTAATATCGTTCAATTGAGTACCTTCGATCTCAACTTCCATTTGTTTGAATAACGATTGAGGAAAAAGATTGCAAATCGAAGTTGCCTCTGTATCTGTTAAAGCAGAACCGTCGGTTGATTTAACTACTTGTACACAGCCATATAGTCTTGTCATAGGAAGATATATGTAGTGATCTGGATCTCTAGAAATAGAAAATTCAAACGGACCTGAATCCGATATGGCATTAATAGGATTCAGTTCGATTGTGTTTCCATTTCTCAAAACATTTTCTGGAATGACTGGTGTGAAAAAATCACAATTTCCCGTTGTCATTTCAACATCGTCACATATTAAGGTCCCGATTCCTCTTTTATCAGTCATTTTAGGTTTGAACGTTCGACACGTAAGGTGTAGAATGTTTGAAATAAGGAATATTAAAATTAGTTTGAAAACCGAACAGATTTCTTTAAACAGTGTTCTGAATCAACTTGAGCATGAATGTATCCCCTTTGTGACCAAAAATAATTATGTCATAATCAGATATCAGTTTGTGTATATATTTTTCAAATCGAAAAATTGTTTGATAACTCACATCAATATTACCAAAATTCCCAATATACAGAGTATATATCAAAGTATCGATATTTTGAAAGAGCAAATATTTAACAATCTGAATTTGACTGTTGTGAATCAACAAATAGATAATATAACAGCCACATTTGATTTTAGAAAAGAAATAGATCAAATGAAAATATTGAATCGAGCAAAGAATATATATAAAGTTAGATATAACAGAGAAAAGTTTCCTGGATTATTTATAAAAGTTACATTGGGAACATTCATCATCTTCCATACTGGAAAGGTGAATTTAGTTGGATGTCAAGATCCATCTAATCTAGATATATTATTTGAATGTTTACAAAACATTGTAGCTTTAGAATGAATACTTGTTTACATGAAAATGATATCACAGATTATCGTGAAGGTACAATTGTTTGTACAGATTGTGGTGTAGTGAAAGATTTGTTGTTTGAGAATGTAATCGGTTCAAATGACTATCATTCAAAAGTTAATTCATTAGGAGATGTTGAGAACATTCTTGATCAATTACACATCCCAAAGCATCTCTCATATCTTATAAATAGCAATATGAATTTAAGAAAAAAGAGTATCCCGATTGATAAATCATGTGTTGTTAATAAAATGATAAATGTTAAGAAGTTAGCCTCAGAAATTTATAATACAGTCAATGAATCAGAATCTATTCTCCTTCTAAAAGACATTGCAAACTTTTCACATCTAGAACCAAGTCAGATCAAGAGTAAAAATATTCAAATTGTGGATTTGAGTGAAATACTAGAAAGATACACAACGAAATTCGATATGGATTTTAGAAGTTGTTCAATCATAAGAGAAAAGATAACACAATTTAATAACACAGGATATCAACCCTTAACTATAATAGGTGGTGTAATCTATTTATATCATATTAATATCAGAAAGAAAATTTCAATGAAAAAAATAGCTACGACTTTAGGCATTAGTTCAATTTCAATTCAACGATTTATTAAAAAATTTCATAATGCGTTTTCATCAAGGAGCTGAATTACAGAGAGGTAGAGGCTTTGGAGCACTATTTTCAGGTTTAATGCGTTCTCTTATGCCTATAGCTAAAGTTGGTCTACGTGCAGGAAAACGAGTTCTACAAAGCGACTTTGCAAAAAATCTGGGTTCCAAAGCTCTTGATGTAGGTAAGGACATGGTAAAAAACATTGCTGCAGATGTGTTATCAGGAGAATCTTTTTCAAATTCTGCTGCAAATGAAGTTAATACTGCTAAAAAGCGAATAGGGGAAGCGATTAGAGGAAGTGGTAAAAAGAAACGTAAACGAAGTGCTAATAACAAACAACCCTTACTAATGTTAAAAGGAAAGAGAGGAAGAAAAAAACTGAAATTTAATTTACTAGAATGAAAAAGTTTGACTTGTATGATGATCATGAATATTTGTGGAAAAATATTCAAGTTACGAATGTGGATAATAAACTTGATCAAGAAATAAAAGCAAGTTACAAAGAACCCGGCCACCCAATTGCCTTTTCAAATCCTAAGACAATATATCGTTACTACAATCAAGAGGTGCCTTTAAAAAGAATAAATAACATTGTGAATACAATTGAATCACAATCTTTACACAAAGAGTTCCACAAAGGAAGACGTAATATATCATTTGCGCGTTTCAAACGTTATCAGTTTCAAATTGATTTGTGTTTTATAACAGATCTTGCAGAATGGAATGATGGTGTTAAATATCTCTTAACAGTTATTGATTGTTTCACAAGATTTGCTTTTGTAAAACCTCTTAAAGATAAAACAAGCAAAACTGTTCTAAAAGCATTCCAAGAAATTATTGAAAGTCTCCATGACAAACCGATAACTATAGTTTGTGATAAAGGAACAGAATTCATCAATAAACAATTTTTAGACTATTGCAAATCAAGAAACATGAAACTTATTTCACCTGTGAGTAACATTCACGCAGCCTATGTAGAAAGGTTCAATCGCACTATCCAGAACATAATATATAAATTTTTAACAGAATACAGTACCAACCGTTATTTGGATCATCTCGATAAAATTGTCGAGTCATATAATCTAAGATATCATAGAATGATAGGCATGTCACCGTTTGAAGCGGAGAATAATCCTGATGCAGAACTTTATATAAATAATTTAATAACAAAACGAGATAGTGAGATGAAAAAGATGGATCCTACGTTAAAAATTGGAGATTTAGTGAGAATCGCAAAACAAAAAGATAAATTTTCTAGAGGTTTTAACCCCCAAACCCATATAGAAATATTCAAAATTGATCGTATTTCTGAAAACAAAAAAGTACCTCTTTATTACTTATCAAACTATAATAGCAATGAAAATATTGAAGGCGGGTTTTACAGATTTGAATTAACGCCTGTGAATCTAGATGTTTTCAGAATTGAAAAAATTATACGCCGAAGAACATTCAGAGGTCAGAAACAAGTGCTCGTGAAATGGTTAGGTTATGATGATAGTCACAATCAATGGATTCCCGAAGAGGAATTGGAAGATATTTAATGCCACTATTTAACTTGTATATATTTGTCATGATTGTTTGTAATATAAAATGGATGATGAATTTTCTATGTATGTGATCTCTAATGGGTCATCAGAATATTATTCTGACAATACTTTATCAAAGTTCTCAGTTAAACTTCCTTTCTCACTTGACTTACCTACAAGTTATAATGAAAAATGGGGTATAGCTATTCAAGGAATGGGTTTATCATCTAAATTCACTTCCGACTACACGGAAAATAATCGAATGCCTCTCATGATAGAGATGCTCAGTTATTTTGATTTCAATGCTTGCCAAAGTTTAGGTGATAAACACGAAAAAAATAAATGTTTCATTACAAGAAATACAGCTAATAAATTGATCAAATCTGGAGTGGGGTTTTGTTTTGATGATGTAGCGAGCGCTGAACATTGCATCAATGATGCTAAAATTACTGAACAGTTGAATGCTTGGGCTAAAAATAATGTGAAATCGACTGCCTTATTGAAAATAACAGGTGAACATGTAGATGAAAACTCTTTGGTTTATAATTATTTCTTCAATACTTTAAAAGATCGGACATCACTTGATAGGTTAAAATCAAGATTAGTAAACAATTCATTGAGTATCCAGAACGCAGATGATACAAACTTTTCTATTGCGAATAAAATAGGTACAACTTTCGAACGGATATTTTTTATAAGACAAGACTTATATTCAAAATCGGAAATCACACAAGATACGAATTTTACACCATATACAAATGTAATTGAAGAAACTGCGCCTGAAGAATTGAATTTGTTCTATAACTTAATAAATGCACGAGTCTTAAATAATAGTTCTGTGATACTTGATAACACTACATACAAACTTCTTGTATTGAATAAAGAGTTCACAAAAATCAACATAAACTTCAAACAGTTTTCAGAAAATTACCTTTCAGCACCAAACATCATTAAAATAAAATGTGAAAATATAGTATCGCAAATTTACAATAATCAACGTTCGAAAGATATTGAAGTTATAAAACCTAGGTTCTATGATAAATCATCTCATTATTTCCATGAATTTGAAAACCCAGTTTTTGTACCTTTATTGAATACTAGATTACGTGATCTAACATTTGAACTAACAGACGAATATGATAATCGTTTAATGTTATCGGAAGGTTTACCCACATTACTTCAACTAAGTTTTAAAAGAATGTCAAACGATAGTAAATCATTTAGCATCAGACTTACACCTTCATTTAATAATTCAGATAACTCAACGAGCAAATTCACAAATATCTTACCGGCAACTTTAAATTTAAATGAAAACTGGCGAGTCGGTTTGAAAGAAATTACATTTCCTTCTAGCATTAAATCGTTACCGAATGATGATAATCATATTGTGGTGACTAGATTAGGTGATATGATGCAGCATATGAATTATCCCGACTACACATGCCCAATATTAAACGAAGCCTTTGACAAAACCTCATTGGTACGAAATCTAAATGTTCAGACCGCCATGTTGGACTTGCTAACATTTTCATTAAAAGAAAATTGTTTATATGTAATCAGCAAAGAGAACTGTGAAATAGGTGTCTCATACTATTTAGCTAAGTTTTTAAATCTTGGATTACTAGAAGCTGCAAATTTTAGCTTAACACAGGAAAAGGTGAAAATGATAATAAACGCAAATGTACTCACAAAGATAGGTAATCCTATCAATTGGCAAATATTTAGACCTGCATATTTAATGATATATTCAGATTTGGTAAAACCAAGTTTGATTAGTAGTGTTTACACAAATATTCTACGGATTGTACCTGTCCGGAAAGAAGAAAAAAATGTGGAATATCAGTCTCAAGAATTCAAAAATGTTGAATATCGTGGTCTAGCTAATAATTTTGTTAATATAATTAATATTCAAGTCAGATCTCATTCAGGTGAATTAGTTCAATTCAATTCTAATTTCTTGAGTTTACACTTATATTTCACAAACGAATCTCATTGAAAATAAAAGAAAAATATCGTAAAAGAATTTATTTATTTATTCATAATAGAACAATGAGAAACGATTAACTGTACCCATCATTGTTTTAGTGGAATATGAAAAACCATATCTTTTCAAATTAATGTACTGCTGAAATATAAACAAAAGATCCAAATGTAACTGTAACAACTGTCTCAAATATGCAAGACTCATTTCAGAATCCGGATTCATCATTACATCGAATAACGAATCCAAATAGATGTAATGTAAAAATATAAAACGTAGATATTGATTAACAGGTACACATTTGTCGATAAAATCAATATAACAAATTCTCTCAGAATGAGCTTGAATTGAAAACTTTTTTCTTGTTTGATTCATGAAGTGTACCATTCTCCTAACAACTAGAGCTGTGGTTTTTGTAGAGTATGGCATCTCTATAACACATTCCTTGTTGTAGTGTATATTAACCAGATGAATAAATTGTTCTATCTGATCAATACTTTGGATAATATAAGGATCTGAATCATCTTCAGATAAGTCACAATTTCGAAGTTCTTCAAAACATGAACAAACCGACTTAGTCATACAAATTGGAAATTGTTGTCTCGATGTCGGATTGTGATGGATATGGTTAATGTAATCCATCTTACAGTTTTAAAGTTGCTTCACTCTTCGAGTGTGAAACACAACTAACATCATCTGTATTTTAAGATAATTAAATTGATCAAAGGTGAGCTCGAAATAAAATGCCATTTGATTGTCGATTACAACAACCGTTTAACTTACTTGTTTCAGGACCTTCTAAATCCGGTAAAACAACATTCGTTGCGGATTTACTGAAGGTTGGTGAAGACATGTTTGTTAAAAATCCTGATTATGTTATACTATACTACGCCAATTCACAACCGATATATCACGATTTGTTGAGAGCAAAATTAATAAATGAAATGATAAATTTTAATGACGCTGAACCTCAATACCAAGACATTTACAACAAAGTCGAACCCTACAAGAAAAAGAATGGTTCTCTAATAATATTTGATGACACATTATCAGATATCAGACCCGGATTTGAAAAGATATTTCAAGTATTGGGACATCACACAAATTGTAGCTTAATATATTTAACGCAAAATTTATTTTATGACAACAAAGCTTTCCGGAATATAAGTTTACAATTGGATTACATATGTGTGATGAGGAATCAGCGCAACACTTCTCAAATCAGAAGTTTAGCAAACCAACTTTGTGCTGGAAATACACAATTTATTCTTAAAGCATATCAAGATGCTACCAAGAACCCTTTTGGATATATTATTTTTGATTGTAGTGCTAACGCTGTACCTGAATTATCTTTACGGACAAATATCTTCCCCGGACAAGAACCTTATACAGTTTACATTGAAAAATAGAATACAAATATAACATAATTTTATCACTATTTATGCTTGAGAATTTCACCTATGATCAGAAATATAAGGACCATACTTTCCACGATGTTGACTAAAGACAAAATAAATTTATTTAAGGCACTCAGTACTTTGAATAGTGAAAATCTTACACATATTCTCAAACATATAGATTCCAAAGGAGTGGAATCAGTTTGCGAATGTGTGTTTAACACTATTTATACTGATATGAGACTATCAGGGAGGAAAAGAAATAATATTAAAACTGTTTTCAAAGACAGAAAAGCGCGAAGAAATCTACATATTATCACAACCAAACTTAAACCTAGTGATAAAAAGAAAAGAGCATTAATACAAGAAGGACGTGGAATTGGTCTTATCCTTGCAACTGTAGCACCTTTATTAGCTAGTTTATTTTCTCGTAAAACACATACATAATGGCTTCAAGAAAATCCGGATATTCCAAAATGTATATGATTCCCCCAAGTGTTTGGGAAATATTGAAGACTTGCATTGACGAATCTGAAATTCAAAGAATAGAACAACTAAATGCTGAAAAATCATTACAATCTATGAGAACTCGAAGTGATGAAATTATTAGCAATATATCTTCACAAGATATTAGCCCACTTGATAAATCTTATCGTTCTAGATCAAGTATTCTTGAAACTGATCTCTCCCGACCTATCATACCTCAACAAGTCTCTGATGAATTTTATCATTCCAGACCTGATACTATTGACACAGATCTTTCAAGACCTACAAACCCTCAACAAATCTCTGATGAATTTTATGTAGATCCTTCACTACATCCGTCAGATAGATCTCGATCAATTATGGATCCGGACCGAACTACCCAAACTATCGGTTTTGCAGATATGACAACTCAAACTGTAGAACCAACAGATATGAGTATGACAACCCAAACGATTCCCTTATCCGAAGCTAGTACTCAAATCTTACCAATGGAAACAATTTCACCATACAGAACATCTAAGATGAAAAGGGCCTCAACGGTTCCAAGTACTGGACCATATTCGATTCAGAGTAAAAGTCGAAAATTGAGGTCTGTTTCTATGACTGAGCCTTTAGCAATGCCAGATAGATTCCTTTTACCTAGAAACACTAGTCGTAGTTCCCTAAATCTATCTATTCCGAATCGATCAGGTTCCTTTGGTAAAATGAACAGACCTGATAGTTCCATGATGAGTAGATCTGGTCAAGATACCTCAGAAATTGTGTTTGAACCAAGAATTACATCAACCCCTATAAGAACTCTACCTACAATTCATGAAAATCCTCAAGGCCCTGCAATAATCCGCACTCTACCTCTAGCTTCTTGTGATACTAACAGAAGTCCTATAAAGACACGTACAAGAACAGGAACTCTAGCAGCTCCAGTACCAAGAAATGAACAATTTAGATGTCCAATATGTAGTAAATTATTCGCAAGAGAATATAATATGAATAAACACATAGCCACATTTCATAAAACTGTCGGAGAAAGATCCGGATTTGATAAATGGAAAATATAAAAGATGTAAAAATATATTTCAGTTTTCTTTTGTACGTAAAGGTGATTTCTTATATAAATAACCACAATTTAAACAGCATTCCAAAAAATATACATCTCTTAGTAACACAATGATCAGATAGGATTGTTTTGTGTTGAATAGATCTATTTTATCAAGAAGTTCTTTATCATTTTTGAACAATTCTTTTAAAAAGTCGCTAGATAGTGTTTCCGTTCCTGATAACCTATTGATTTTGTCTTTGACGAAGAATGGTTGAATCTCCTTCCATGATGGGAATTTATCTTCAACGAAATATTTTAATATTTGTTCGCTGAACAGCTGAACACTCGAACGTGTATTCATCTTCAGTGTTCGATTGATACTGAAGAAGAATGGAAGTATCTAAACGTTTACCTACTATTAAAGACTTCAGATTATACGGAAGGTTCCACAGCCTTCCTAAACTTGATATTTATAACGATATTCCACTATCAATTTTATATTATGTATTTCCAAATTATTTCATCATACAAGAAAAGATCAAACCTGAAATATTGGATTTTTTAAAACAGCTTTGTATGATGTTAAAAGATGAAGCTGAATACGAAGATCGTATGGAAAATCTAAAAGATCAAAAGGAATTACAAATTAGAAGACTAGAAGATAGAATTCATTCTTACTACTTGAATATAAACCAAACCTGTAAATGTAAATCAGATTAATAAACATTTTTGAGAAACCTATATTTACAATTCAACATTATCTATTGAGTGAATTTCTAATGCTAAAGATGTGATTTCCAAGAAACAATTTATAATGACATGTAAAAGAATAACAAGATCTATTACAACTGTTCGTGTTATAATGGAAACGTCCTGGTTTTGATAGCAGAGCTTATTAATGCAATGATCTGGATTCTCGTTATTTGATACTTTTTTTACCAACAAAATGTCATAAGGGAGCATCATATACATTATAAAAGAATACATAACAAAACAAGAAAATTTGCTCAAAATAATTGAAATCATTGCTCGCAGGGTATTGTGTATTTGGATTTATATCTAGCTACGTTCCAGAACGAATATGTGTAAACAATCAAAATCCCCAATGATAACAAAGCGATCGCCAGAAATAGATAGAATACAAAATCCATTCTGAATTTGTTGTAATACTCATCATCTTGAATCTTCACTGGATCAAGTATTCCACGAACTGTAGCTGTAGTTGTAATTGTAGATGGTTTATACTCATTTGACAAACATGATTCTGTTGCAACTCCTAAGACCGCAAAGTAGCATATCCAAAAAGGAATACGCTTACATTCCACCTCATGCACATCTAGATCCTGACTTGTTGTATCATTGCAAAAAAGTTTGATCTTTTCATGTAGCTCCTCACCACACACTTTCCAAGGTAATTCTGTCAGTAGATGACTTCCATTGCGATGTTTTTTGTAGAGATTTACAAATTCTGTAGTTAATATCTTCCCTTTTCGATGATATACTGTTGACGTTTCCAATTCCTTTTTATTTTCTATTTCATAACCTGTTGTCGCTATTTCGATTGCTCCATCATCCTCCGTATTTTCTGACATCCTTTAAAATAAATATCTATATTTTTGTATAATATTCTTCTTACATAGCGTAACTTACCTCTATTTGTTAACAAGTTCACAACAAAGGTTTACTCCAACAACCTATTTGAAACTAACAAAAACAATCACAAAGACACTACCTGGATTGGATACACAGGTATCCATACAAATCACTGTAAGAAATATGTGAAATGTTCATAAAAGTGTTATCATTTACAATTTTTTTCTTAAAAATTCTAGTAAAATTTACTCCGAAAAACGCGTCAGATTTTTAGGGGTCCCAGAAAACTTGACGCGTTTTTCGGAGTAAAATCAGGCCAAAAACGACCATTTTGACCTATTTTTAGCTGTTTTTAGCTGTTTTCGGCGCTC
>SXGT01087401.1_pt1 | contig 17927 bp, 12 predicted proteins | sample 3176221 | NCBI WGS metagenome assembly SXGT01 (sample SAMN11356862, study PRJNA531348) | freshwater metagenome | isolation source: freshwater sample F1-120 | place: China: Fuxian Lake, Yuxi | collected 2017-12-25
CGCGAGCACCACCACCGCTGACGATGGGTCGTTCGCTCTGCTCGTGCCGAGCGGCCGTCGCGCGGATCTGCGCGTGTTCCTCCCGCACCAACCGACCAACGGATTTGCCGATCTGGTGCGTCGCGACGTCGATCCGACGCAAGGTCCCGTGCATCTCGTCGTGCAACCGACCGGCCGATGCCGCGTCGTCGGACGCATCGAAGACCCCGACCACTTGGGCGTGCCCGCCGCCGTCGCGTGCTGGCACCACGAACGCGCCGAACACGTGCGCGCCCAGGCCGCCGCCGATGGTTCGGTCACGCTCGAGGTGCCGGCGGGAACGCTCGACCTGCTGTTCGAACATCCGGGTTTCGCCAGCCACGCGCTGCGCGACGTGCGCATCGAACCGCGCCAAGGCCTCGACTTCGGCACGATCACGCTCGGCAGCGGCGGCGTGTTGTTCGGCAGCGTGCGTGGCCCCGACGGCATGCCGCCGCAGGAATGCACGCTGTCGCTCGTCACCGACGGCCAGCGCTTCCACGCCAACTACAACGCTGGCACCTACCGCTTCCCGACCGTGCCGGTCGGCGCCTATTCGCTGCTGGTGCAGACCGAAGGCGCTTCCGCCGCGTTCCAGGTCACGATCGAAGCCAACGGCGAAAAGGAACAGAACGTCGAGCTGCGCCAAGGCGTGCCGCGCAAGCTGCGCGTGCGCCTGCCGCCGGCCGCCGGCTCGTCGTGCGGGCTCGTGCTGCGCTCGCCCGACCGCGCGCTGGCCTGGCTGGCGACGGGTGCGGTGCGCGACGCCGCCCCGGGTTCGACCTGCGAGATCGAGTTCACCGCCTACCTGCCGCCCGGCGGCTACGAGGCGATGGCATGGGGAGCTCAAGGCCACGAGGCCCGGAAGTCGATTCGTTTCGTCGTCGGCGACGACGCCGAAGTTCTGCTCGAACTGGCGCCCCGCTGACGCCCGTTCTTCCCCGCCTGCGGGCGGCCCCGTCCGTCACGAAGATGCGACAGCACCGCTGCATCCGCATCCCTCGCAGCGCCGCAGCCAGACGTAAGCTGCGACCCCTCGTACCCAGCCGTTTTCTTCAGCACGCCAATGCGTCGACCACTGCCCGCTCTGTTGTTCTTGTCGTGGCTGTCCGCACCGCTGTTCGCGCAGGAACCGGAAGCGCCACCGGCCGCAACACCCACCACCGCCGCTCCCGCTGCCGCCGCTGCCCCCGCGGCGACGCAGTTCTCGGCGTCGCTGGCGTCGCACCTCGCGTGGCGCAACCTGGGCCCGGCGAACCCCGTCGGCCGCATGACGGACATCGACGTGCACCCGCTGCAACAGAGCACGTGGCTGGTCGGCACCGCCGGCGGCGGCCTGTGGCGCACGACGAATGCCGGCACCACGTGGCAGTGCATCTTCGACCAGCAGGGCACCGTGTCGATCGGCGACGTCGCGATCGCGCCGAGCGATCCCGCGATCGTGTGGATCGGCACCGGCGAAGAGAACGCGCGCAACTCGGTGCAGTGGGGCGACGGCGTCTACAAGTCCACGGACGGCGGCGCCACGTTCGTCCACGTGGGTCTGCGCGAGACGTTCCAGATCGGCCACGTCGAGATCCATCCGAAGAACCCCGACATCGTCTACGTCGCCGCCCTCGGCCAACTGTGGGGTGAGAACCAGGAACGTGGCGTCTACCGCACCAAGGACGGCGGCAAGACCTGGGAGCGCGTGCTGTTCCTCGACGACAAGACCGGCTGCATCGACGTGCGGTTGCATCCGAACGAGCCGAACACGGTGTTCGCGTGCATGTATGAACGCAAGCGCGGCGGCTTCGACGACAACGATCCGGCAGTGCGCTTCGGCCAGAAGAGCGGGCTCTACAAGAGCACCGACGGCGGCGACAACTGGCGCGAGCTGACGGCGGGCCTGCCGACCAACCCATGGGGCCGCAGCGGCATCGACATCCTCGCGTCGCGTCCCGACACGATGTTCGCGATCATCGAGACCGAACGCACCGGTTGGGCGAAGGGCGACCGCAAGGACCTGCTGCCCGGGGAAGACGCCCGGCGACCGGGAGCTGGGCAGGGCCCAGGTGGCGGTGGCCAGCAGCCGCCCGGCGGCGAAGGCGCCCCGCCCGCGACGCAGGAAGAAGGCGAGCAGCCGCAGCGCCCCCAAGGCCCACCCGCCCAGGGCCCCGGCCGCGGTTCCCGCGCCGATCTCGGCATCGGCATCGAAGGCGACGACGGCAAGGCCGACGCCCCCGGCGCGATCCTGCGCCAACCCACCGAGAGCGGGGTCGCGGCGAAGGCGGGCCTGCTCGCCGGCGACCGCATCACCAAGGTTGGCGACGAAGCGGTGAAGACCTACGCGGACCTGGTCGAGATCGTGCGCGACTCGCGCGCCGGCCAGAAGGTCGTGTTCACGTACGTGCGCGGCGCCGAAGAAAAGACCGTCGAGATCACCTACGGCGAACGCGCGAGCGGCTTCAACCAGGCGCTCGGCCGGCCCAACGGCCCGTACAGCGGTCGCCTGTTCGGCCAGGACGCGAACGTGCAGGACAAGCAGGGCGACCTCGGCTTCGAATGCGGCGGCGTCTACCGCAGCGACGACCGCGGCGAGAACTGGCGGCGCGTCAACAGCGTCACCGAGCGTCCGTTCTACTACTCGGTGATCCGCGTCGATCCGCGCTCCGACCAGAACATCTACTGCGTCGGCACGTCGTTCTGGGGCACCCGCGACGGCGGCAATGCGTTCAAGGCGATCAACAACGGCATCCACGTCGACTTCCACGGCATCTGGGTCGACCCCGATGACAGCGACCACCTGCTCGCCGTCTGCGACGGCGGCGTCAACGAGACGTTCGATCGCGGCACCACGTGGCAGGTGCACCGCGGCTTCACGGTGGCGCAGTACTACGACGCGGTGGCCGACAACAGCGTGCCCTACAACGTCATCGGCGGCCTGCAGGACAACGGCACGTGGGTCGTGCCGTCGCGCACGCGCTATCGCGATGGCATCACCACCGCCGACTGCGTCACCATCTACGGCGGCGACGGTTTCGGCGCGCAGACCGACCCGCTGGAACCGTGGATCGTCTACGCCACCAGCCAGAACGGCGCGCTCGGCATCGTCGACATGCGTTCGGGCCAGCAAGCGCGCATCAGCCGTGGCAACGCGCCGGACAACACGCCCGTGCAGTGGAACTGGGATTCCCCGTTCGTGCTGTCGCCGCACAATCGCCTCACGCTCTACCACGCCGGCAGCCACGTGTTCCGCGGCGAACGCTACGCGCACCTCGACAACCGCACGGCGCGTCCGAACCAGGGGCCGGTGCGCAGCGCCGACCAGTTGCGCATGAAGTGCATCTCGGGGCGGCTTGGCCGCACCGACAAGGGCACCGCGGTGTCGCTGGCCGAAAGCCCCCGCGTGCAGGGCCTGCTCTACGTGGGCACCGACGACGGCGCGCTGTGGCGCACCGAAGACGGCGGCGTCAACTGGAGCCGGCTCGACCAGAACCTGCCGGTCGTGGGACCACGCTACGTCAGCGACCTGGTGCCATCGCACTTCGCCGACAACCGCGTCTACCTGACGCTCGACGGCCACCGCAGCAACGACTTCGCCACCTACGTGTTCGTCAGCGACGACCGCGGCAACACCTGGAAGGACCTCGGCCTCGACCTGCCGTCGCGCGAGACCTGCTACGCGGTGATGGAAGATCCGCGCAACGAAGACCTGCTCTACCTCGGCACCGAGTTCGGCGCGCACGTGTCGTTCGATCGCGGTGACCGCTGGTTCCGGCTTGGCAAGGACCTGCCGACGGTCGCAGTGCGCGACCTGTTCGTGCAGGACCGCGACAGCGACCTCGTCGCCGCGACGCACGGCCGCGGCGTGTTCGTGCTCGACATCGAAGCGCTGCGCCAGGTGACCAGTTCGGTGGCGAAGAAGCCCGCCCACCTGTTCGCGGTCGAACCGGCGATCCTGTGGCGCCTGACGAGCCGCGGCCTGCAGGGCAACAAGGAGTTCCAGGCGAAGAACCCACCCTTCGGTGCCACCTTCCACGTCTGGCTCGCCGAGACGCCGAAGGACAAGCCCGTGCTGCACATCCACGACGTCACCGGCGAGAAGATCGCCGAAGTCGACGGCCAGGTCACGGCCGGCCTGCAACCCATCGTCTGGGACGCGCGCGTCGGTCGCGGCCTCGCGCGCGCCGGCGTCTACTCGGTGCGCTGGCCCGGCCAGAAGGACATCGAACCTCGCATCTTCCACCTGCTGCCCGATCCGGCTGCCGCAGCAGCCGAAGCGGGCGTCGCCAACCCCGAGAAGGAGTGATCCCCATGCGCTCCCACACCATCGTCTCCGTTCCGTTCGCCGGCCTCGTGCTGGCCTTCGCTGCCGTCGCCCAGTCGGGCCCGAGTGACCAGGACCACACCCGCGACAACGTGTTCGGCCAGCTGCGCTGGCGCGAACTCGGTCCGGTGCAGAGTGGCGGCCGCATCACCGACATCGCCGTGCATCCGCAGAAGTCCGCGGTGTTCTGGGTCGCCGCCGCCAGCGGTGGCCTGTGGAGGACCGACAACGGCGGCCTGCGCTTCACGCCGCAGTTCCAGGACGCGGCGTCGATCTCGATCGGCGATCTCGCCGTGGCCCCCAGCAACGGCGACGTGCTCTACGTCGGCACCGGCGAATCGAACAACCAGCGCAGTTCGTACTGGGGCAACGGCGTGCACAAGTCGACCGACGGCGGCAAGACCTGGCGCCACGTCGGACTCGCCGCGAGCGAGCACATCGGCCGCATCGTCGTGCACCCGACCGATCCCGACGTCGTCTACGTGGCCGCCCTCGGTGCGCTCTATTCGGCCAACGACGACCGCGGCCTCTACCAGACCCGCGACGGCGGTTCGACCTGGCAACGCGTGCACCATCTCGGTGCCGACGTCGGCTTCGTCGACGTCGCGCTCGATCCGAAGAACCCCGACACCGTGTATGCGGCGTCGTACGAGCGGCGGCGGCGCGCCTGGCACTTCACGGAAGGCGGCCAGGGTTCGCGGCTGTGGAAGTCCACCGACGCCGGCGGCACCTGGAAGCAGCTCGGCGGCGGCCTGCCCGATGGCGTGCTCGGCCGCATCGGCATCGACGTGTTCGCCGGCGACAGCAAGGTGCTGTATGCCTCGATCGAGAACGGCAACCCGCGCGGCCACAAGCCCGCCGAACCGGTGCTCGACCCCACCGAGGCCGGCCCGCGCGAGGCGATCGCCGAGGCCGATGCCGAACTGCGCGCCGATCCGGTCGCGTTCGCCGAGTGGGAACGCAAGGTCGAAGCAGCGCAGGATCCGGTGCGACGTTCGCGCAAGCCGCTGGTCGGCGGCGAGGTCTTCCGCAGCGAGGACGCCGGCGCCACCTGGAAGAAGACGCACAGCGACGACACCCAGGTCGGCGGCGAACCGGGCTACTACTACGGCCAGATCCGCGTCGACCCGAACCAGAAGGACACCGTCTACGTGCTCTCGGTGCCGGTGCACAAGTCGACCGACGGCGGCAAGACCTGGTCGCCCGGGCGCGGCCGCGGCAACGCCTTCCACGGCAACCTGCACGTCGACCACCACGCGCTGTGGATCGATCCCAACGACAGCAACCACTGCCTGCTCGGCAACGACGGCGGCATCGCGATCACGTGGGACGCCGGAGCTACGTGGGATCACCTGACCACGCTGCCGATCCTGCAGTACTACGCGATCGCTGCCGACAACCGATCGCCCTACCGCGTCTACGGCGGCCTGCAGGACAACGGCACCTGGGGTTTCCCGATCCACGGCAGCACTTCGGCGGGCCTGCGCGCCACCGACGCGTTCCGCATCGACGGCGGCGATGGCTTCTACGTCTGCATCGATCCGAACGATCCCGACGTGGTCTACAGCGAGTCGCAGTTCGGCGGCATGAGCCGGCAGAACCTGCGCACCGGCGATCGCAAGAGCATCAAGCCACGCGCGCAGAAGGGCGAGCAGCCGCTGCGCTTCAACTGGAACACGCCGATCGTGATGTCGCCGCACACGGCGCACACGATCTACACCGGCAGCCAGCACCTGCATCGCTCGCGCGATCGCGGTGACACCTGGACCACGCTCAGCCCCGACCTCACCACCAACGATCCGGAGAAGAAGAAGGGCAACGTGCCGCACTGCACGATCACGACGATCACCGAGTCGCCGAAGCGCGAAGGCTCGTTGTGGGTCGGCACCGACGACGGCCGCGTGTGGCACAGCAACGACGGCGGCGCCCGCTGGACCGACCAGACCGACCGCTTCCCGCGCTCGGTGCAGGGCCTGTGGGTGTCGCGACTGGAAGCGTCACCGCACGCCGCGGAGACCGTGTTCGCGAGCTTCACCGGCTACCGGGAGGACGACCGCACGCCGTTCGTGTTCCGCAGCGATGACGCTGGCAACACCTGGAAGGCGATCGCCCACGACCTGCCGCGCGAACCGGTCAACGTCGTGCGCCAACACCCGCGCAACAGCAACGTGCTGCTGGTCGGCACCGAGATGGGCGCCTACGTGTCGGTTGACGACGGCGCGCACTGGTTTCCCCTCGGCGGCGGCCTGCCGCGCGTCGCGGTGCACGACCTGATCGTGCACCAACGCGAAAGCCACGTGCTGGTCGGCACGCACGGTCGCGGCGTGTTCGCCCTGGATGCGGCGGCGCTCGAGACGCTGAAGCCCGAACTGCTGCAGGCCGCGTTCGTCGCCTTGCCACCCAGCGATGGCGTGCTGCTGCGGCGACCGTTCGGCGAAGGCAACGTCGGCGCGCGCGGTTGGTCGGCGCAGAATCCGTTCACGACGGCGACGTTCCGCTACCTGCTGAGCCAGGACAGCGACACCAAGGTGACGATCGAAGTGCTCGACGCCGCCGGCGCCGTCCTGTGGAAGAAGGACGGGGCGACGACGGCCGGCTACCACGAAGTCGCCTGGGCCGCCGAACGCGGCGGCCGCGGGCCGTTTGGCGGCGGGCCTGGCGGCGGCGGGCGTGGCCAGCTCTCGGGTGGCCGCGGCAACGAAGGGCCGCGCGCCGGATCGTTCGCCGTGCGGCTGACGCGCGGCCAGCAGGTGACCACGCTGCCGTTCACGGTGCACGATCGCCGCGGTCCCGCCGGGATCCTGGGCAGTTGGCCCGCCGACGAGGCAGACGAAGCGGGGCACGAAGGGGACGGCGAAGGCGAACCCGAAGCCGCAGGTAAGGAAGAACGTACCAGCGCCGGCAGCGGTCAAGGCCGCTGACCCCGGGCGAACGGAACAAGGAAGCTGGCCAAGTCGTCACAGATTGCTGTCAGCCGGGCGCAAACGAAGGCAAGACTGCCCACCACCCGGTAGTCTTGCCCCTTCCCGCCCCGCGAGTCCCTTCCCTGTTCCGCGAGTCCTTTCCATGCGCACCCTTCTCCCCCTCGCCGTGCTCGGCATGGCATCCGTTGCCCTTGCCCAGAACTGCTTCAACGGCAACTACGGCACGCGCCTTGGCCTGAACACCCTCGACACGGTGTACCCGATGCAGTCGATCGGCTTCACGTTCCCCTTCGCAGGCGCCACCTACACCAACATCCACGTCAACGACCACGGCTTCGTGCAGCTGTCGAACGCCGGCGTGCCAGCCCCGCTGCTCACCAACGCCGCGGCGCTCTACACCCCGACGACGACGAACTTCGCGGCCGGCGGCCCGAAGATCGCGCCGCTCTACTGCGACATGGAACTGACGGGCGGCGGTGAGTGCTTCATCCTCAGCTCGGCCACCGCCTGCGTCGTCACCTGGCTGAACGTGCGCAGCTACGGCATCGCGGCGCCGCGCTTCACCTTCCAGTTGACGCTCGATCCGTCGGGCACGATCACCTTCACCTACGGCCCCGGCGTCACCAACAACTCGACGTGGGGTGGCGTCTCCGACAATGGCATCTGCGGCGTCACGCCTGCCGGTGGTGTCACGTTGCCGGCCAGCATCGACCTGTCCGCGGGCGGCAGCACCACGAACAACTCCACCTTCGAGAACTGGGCGGCCCCGAACGGCTTCGACATGGCCAACAACACGCTGTTGCTGGTGCCAGGCGGGACCGGCTTCACCTACGTGCTGCTCGGCGCCCCGGCCAACTGCGCGTCGACGAGCAACTACGGCGTGGGCTGCGACAGCATGGCGCTGACCGGGTTCGGCCTGCCGTCGCTCGGCAACGCCGCGTTCACGCTGCGCGCGTCGAACGTGCCGGTCGTTTCGCCGATCGGCTTCTTCGGCTTCGGCTCGCTCGTCGTGAACCCTGGCATCCCCCTCGACGGCATCGGCATGACGGGCTGCTCGTCGTACACGAGCCTCGACATCGGTCTGTTCAGCGGCGGCCCGAACGCGGCTGGAGTGAGCGAGATCGCGTTCGGCATCCCGAACGTCCCTGCCCTTGTTGGCGCCGTGCTCGCGGCGCAGTCGCTGGCGCTGTCGCTGGCCAATCCAGCCAACCTCGCGGTCAGCAACGGCACGCAGATCAACCTCGGCTACTGACCGTCGCCACCATGGCGCAGTCCGCTACTCGATGATGAACTCGTCGAACGGGCCGCTCGGCTCGACTTCGAGATCACCCAAGAGCACGGACTGCATCTCGGCCAGCAGGTGGATGCGCAGCAGCGCCTCCTGCTGCTTTGGCGTCGCCTTGACGAAGCCGTCGGGCTCCATGGTCTCGGCGGTGAGGTCGTTCATCACGTAGAGCGCCAGCCGCGCGCCGTTCAGCGCCGCCAACCACGCGCTCGTGTGCCCGTCGGGGATCAGCAGCAGCTTGTGCTCCGACTTCGGCATCTTGCGCAAGGTGGCAAGGTCGCGCCGTACCAGCTGCGCCCGCGACAGGAACAGCCGCTCGAGTTCGGGCACGGCATGGCGACGCCAGTGCTCCTCGTCGACGGCATCGTCACAGGTGTCGGGCAGCAAGCGACCGCGCACGCGGGCATCGGCGCTTTCGAGCAGCATCGGCACGCCCTTCAACGTCTCGACGCTGGCCGGCGACAGATCGCCGAACACGTAGCCCTCGTCGACGCGAGCGACCCACATCAGCGGGTCCCCCGGGCTGCGGGCACTTCATGCATCGACGGCCTCGAGCGTGGTCAGCAGGTGATGCGCCTGCAGCTTCTGCGCATACATCTCGGCCTGTTCGCGCGCCCCGGTCCAGACGATGGAACGGCCCTGCTTGTGCACTTCCATCATCAGCCGGTGCGCCTTTTCGGAGCTGTAACCGAACACCTGCACGAACACCTTGGAGACGTAGGTCATCAACGTCACCGGGTCGTCGTGCACGATGACGTTCCAGGGCAACGCCAACGACGTCTCGGGCTTCGATTTGGTGTCGGACTTTTCTTTGGTGGCGCCGCGGACGCGCATGGTGTCGTCAATGTAGCGAACGAACGGAGAGCCGGAAGGAGACAAGCGCAGCGCCGCGCGCGGCGATCACTTCACCGGCAGCAGTTCGAGCCGGTTCTGGCCGAACAACGGCACCAGCAGACGCCGTCGCACGGCGTCGAAACCGCAATCCGCCGGTTGGTCGAGGCTGATCGGCAACGGCGCGATGCCGCCGGTGGCGTCGAAGCGATAGACGCACTTGCCGACCCAAGAGGTGACCAACCAACCCGCCGGACCTTCCCCGGCATCGAACCGCACGATCCCGTCCAGCTGTGCCTGCGGCGCCTGCAGCAGGTCGGTGCGGATGCCCTTGTAGTCGACCTGGAAGATCTTGCCCGTGCTCCAGCTCACCACGTAGAGGCCCCCGGCGAGCGCGAACAAGCCGTTGGGCTGGCCAAGTTCCGGGCCGCGCGCGAGCGCCGTCACGGCACCGTCGTTGCCGACCTTCCAGATCGCGTCGGTGCCACTGGCCGCGAACGTCGCATCGAGCCCGGTGTCGGTCACGTAGACCGAGCCGTCATGTCCGGCCGCGACGTCGTTGAGGAACGTGGCGCCAGGGATCGCCGTCTCCCCGAGCGGCGCCCCGCTGGTGCGGTCGAAGCGGCGCAACACGTCGATGTCGGCCACCCACAAGACTTCCCCGACGAGCGCCATGCCCTTCGGCGCGTGCAAGGTGACGCCGTTCTTGCCGCCGGCAATCCACCAGCGCTGCATCGACCCGTCCTCCGGCGACACCCGCGCGATGTAGCCGTTGCCGTCCTTCGCCAACGGCGCGCCGTGGATGTTGCTGACCAGGTAGACGTCGGCGACCGCATCGTGCAGCGCCGACTCCGGCGTGTCGAAGCCCGGCGGATCCTGGCTGCAGGCGGCCAACGCGACGCAGCACGCGAGCGTGCCCATGAACGAAATCGACGAACGCATCACCAGGTCTCCTGTTGGCCACCGAGGCGCAAGATCGTGTTCCACTCGGACGGGGTCACCGGCTGCACCGACAGGCGGCTGCCGCGCGCGAGCAGCAGCATGTCGGCCAACGCCGCTTCCTGCTTGCAGCGGTCCCGCGTGACCGGCTCGCGCATGCGACCGATGCATTCGATGTCGACGACGAACCAGGTGGGATCCGAGGGATCGCTGTCCGGGTCGTAGTAGTCGTTCTTCGGCTCGAACGCGGTGGGGTCCGGATAGCCGGCTTTGACCACCTTGGCGATGCCCACGATCGCCATCGGGTCGGAATTGCTATGGTAGAACAGCACGCCGTCGCCGGGCTGGATCTCGTCGCGCAGCAGGTTGCGCGCCTGGTAATTGCGGACCCCGCTCCAGAACGTGCGGCGGTCGCGTTCGAAGCGATCGAAGCCGTAGCTCTCGGGTTCCGATTTGAACAGCCAGTAGCGGCGTTGCCGTCCCGCAGCGGCGGTGGCGGTGGCAGCAGCGGCCGAAGGGCGCGCCGCCGGTTTCGTTCGTCGGACAGTCGCCATGCGCTACCGACGATAGCCGCGGGCGAAGCCGGCGCTACTTCCAGAACGCGCGCAGGCTGCCGCTGCGTCGCTGGCCCGGCCCGGAGGACGAGCGCAGCGAGGGTCGGGCTGGGCGTTGTCGCGAGTTCGTCATGGAACGGTCCGGTTGGCGTCGGCGGTTGCGCGCGTCGCTAACCTGTCGACCTCCCTGCCAGGACAAACACCCATGCACATCCCGATCGTCGTCGCCGCCGCACTCGCGGCTTTCCTGCCGCTGGCCAGCGCCAGCAGCCAGCAGATCATCGCCCAGACCGCAGGCCTGACGAACCCGGCGCGCGTCATCGACTTCGGCGCCAACTTGTTGCCCAACTTCACGCCGGTCAGCACGCAATTCGGCGGCTTGACCATCACGCACGCCTCGTACTTCACGACCGGAGTGGCCAACAACCTGGTCGGCGGCTTCCTGACCAACAACTTCAGCACGGGGTTTCCCAACACGCTGCGCATCCAGTTCGCCTCGCCGGTCACCGACCTCAGCTTCGTGTACCACCAGATCTCCACGGCGGGTCCGTCGGTGATCCGGATCCTGTTGCAAGGGGTGCCGGTCGACTCCTTCTCCGGTACGTGGAACCAGTCGCAGCCGAACAACTACTTCGGCTTCACCAACACGGTGTGCGACGAGCTGCAGATCGACTTCCAGGCCGACTTCAATTTCGACACGCTGGCGTGCAACCCGATGGGGCTGGCGGCTTGCGCGTTCTTCAACGGCAGCAACGTCAATCCCGCGGACTTCAGCTGCACGACGTTGCCGATCGTGGGCACGACGTGGCAAGGTGCCGTGACCACCAACGCCAACACGCTGCTGACCGCGCTGGCGTACGCGCCGGCCGGTTTGCTGCCCCTTCCGGCGCCGTTGTTCGGTGGCGAGTTGCTGGTCCAGCCGGCTGGGCTCGTGCTGTTCACCGGCATGGGCAGCTACTCCCTGCCGATTCCGGCAGCGGGCTCGTGGATTGGTACGGTGCTGGAGTTCCAGGGGCTGCGGGTGGATCTGGTCGGCAGCGCGGCGACGTTCGTGCCGTTGAACGCGCTGCAGCTCGTGATCGGCATGTGAACGGCGACGCGTCGCAGCCACCCGCGGCCGGCGCTACTTCCAGAACTCGCGCAGGCTGTCGCTGAGGCGCTGGCTGACTTCGAACGCGACGGGACCGCGGGCGCCGGCCTGCACCACGAGCACCCGTTCAGGTCCACGGTCGAAAATGCGGATCAGGTCGAGCCGGTCGCCGTTCTTGCGCATCAACTGCACCGTCCAGCTCGGCGTTTCGAACTCCGGACCGCGCGCATCGACGAGCTTCTGGCCGACGAGGTCACACAGGTCCTCCTGCACCACGTCGCCAACTTCGGCCCGCGCGCCGGCCACACCCACCAACGCCCACTTGCCGTCGTCGTGGATCTGGAACGTGCGCGCCGCGTCCGGTTTGGCGATGTCGATGCGATCGATGCCACCCGACTGCCGCAGCACCCGCAGGGCGCCGTAGTCGAGCCAGCCGCGCCGCAGCGTGTCGACGTGGCCCTTCTGCACCAGCACCACGGTGTCGGGTTCGTCGGCGCGGCAGCAGTACACCAGCGTCTCTTCGCCGCGCACCACCTCGCCACCAAACCACAGCGTGGTCGCCACCTTGTCCTTCTCGCCGCGCAGCGTCAGCGTCAACCGGCCGGCCTGCAGCCCGAAGCGCGGATCCTCGGCGCGTGGACGCTTGCCGTCGGTGTCGTCGACGAACTCACGCGCCACCAGCAACTGCACCGCGTTGGCGGCCTCGTTGCACGGGGTCGGCGCCGCCGGGAACTCAGCGGGCTCCTGCAGCCGCCAGTCGGTCGTGCCCGGTTCGCGCCGCAGGCGCAAACGGTCGCCGCGCCCCTGGCCCGGGTCGACCACCATCTCCACCATCTGCTCGACCACGCTGTCGCCCATCGGCACGAGGATGCGGGCGCGCAGCGCCGAGGTCGCATTCTCGAAGATCTGGGCGTACTGCAGGCTGTCGGCGGTGAACCACAGGTTGTTGCGCCGTGGCAACTGGCCGAGCAGCTGGCCGCGCTCGACCCACAGCTTGATCACTTCTTCGCCAGCACCGCCGCGCACCAGGATGTCGAGGTCGGTCGGGCGATCCGGTGGGCGAATCGCGCCGGCGGGGAAGTAGTCGACGTACAGGCCCAACACCGCAGTCACGAACCGTTGGGCCGCGACCGGATCGGCTCGCCCTTGCACGGGTGCTTCGAGCCGCCATTCGCCACCGCCCATCTTCACGTGCAGCGTCTCGCGCTTGCCGGCCGGCATCGTCTGCTCGACCTTCACTTCGGTCACCGGCGTGAACGCGTTGGCGAACACCGCCTTCTCACGCCATTCGTCGACGTTGGCCTTCAGGCACTCGAGCAGCGACGCCGGGCCTTCCCAGATCTTGCCGTGCGCGCGCACGAAGCGCGTGTCGCCGACCGGCCCGGGGGCACCGACTTCGATGTCGCTGCGCACGCCGTCCGCCCACTGCACCGAGAACACCAGTTCTGGCGGTGCGAGGCCCGTGCGCTGGCGGCCGTCGTCGTCGTCCACCACCGGCGTCGCTCGCATCTGGGCGGAATCCCACGAATCGGCGATGGGCTTCAAGCGCGCCGCGGAGACGAGGTCCATGACCGGCTCCTGCAATTGGAAGCGACCATCGGGGCCGCGGCCGATCTCGATCGGCGCCCGGTTCTGCCACTGCCAGCGCAGCCGCAGGCAATCGCGCACCGACCGGCCTTCGAGCACCGGCGTCTCCGCCAGCTTGTTCGTCGGCGGCTTCTCGTCGGTGAACCACAACACCGCACCGAGCCCGCCCGCGAGCAGCAGCAACACCACCAGTGCACGCAAACCCATCACTGCCTCCGTCGCAGGTAGAGAACCAGAACCCCGAGCAGCAGGAACGTGCCCGGAATGCCCCACACCAACAGGACCCCGACGCGATCGAGCTGCGGCGGCTGCACCTGCAGGTACTTCGCCTCGTAGCCCGAGGTCTTCAGGTCGAGCAGCATGCGGCGTTCGGTCAGCCAGTTGCAGATGTTCAACGCCAGGTCGCCGAACAGCGGCATCCCGGTGTTGTTGCAGAACACACCCGCGACGATCACCACGTTGCCGGTCTTCGGTGCGTTGGTGGTGCCCGGCGGCAGCAGCGCCGGATCGACTTCGACCTCGCACGCGAGCCCGACGTCGAACTGGCCGAGCGGCGTGCGACCGGCGCGAGTGTCCGGGTAGCCATCCGGCCCAGGCGTCGCCAGCCAGCCTTCCGCGCCCGTCACCAGCAACACGTCGCGGCGCACTCCGGGCGGCGACCCGCGCTCGCGCACGGCACGGGCCGCCGCGACTTCGAGCCCAACCCCGCTGCGCGCGACGCGGCGCGTCACCGGATGGTCCGGATTGACGCCGACCTGCAACTTGGCGACGGCAGGGTCGCCGTCGAAGCTGCGACCACCGGTCCGGTTGCTGGCGTCGCGGATCTTGTGGAACACCGGCTGCTCGGTGAGTTCGTAGCCGAGCAGTTCGCCCAGCTTGCCGCCGAGCGGATTGCGGGTGTCGATGCCCGACCACCGGTAGTTGAGGAACAACCTGCCGCCGCGCTTGAGCCACGTGAACAGGCTGTTGGCGACCGCATCGCTGAACTCACGACCCGGCTCCAGCACCATCACCAGCGACGCGTCCTCCGGCACCTTCGGATCGACGGCCGCATCCCAGCGCTTCACCTCGAAGCCGACCTTCTGCAGCGCCGCGAAGAACTCGCCGTAGGCGCCACCCGTCGCGCCATCGCTCAGGTCCGGCGAGAACCCCATCGCCACGTAGACGACCGGCGTGCCTTCGACCAGCAGGCTCTTGATCGCCGAACTGATCTGCTCTTCGCCGACGAACTGCTTCAGCACCGGCAATGCACCGCCGCGCATCCCCGCCGCCACGTTGGGCAATTCGATCTTGGCCAGATCGAGCGGCAACGACAGCTTGCGGAACCGCCGCTCCTTGCCCGCCATGCGCACCGCGACCACCAGCACGTCGCCCGCCGCATCGCGGTAGTCGAACGCCAGCGCCGCTTCGCGCGTCGTCTGCGGGTCGCCGTAGAGGTCGTGCGCCATCACCTTCACGCTCTCGCCGCCGATCGCCTGGTAGCGGACCAGCAGGATGCGGGTGAGTTCGCGCAGCCGCGTCCGGATGTTGAACTCCTGCGCCTTCGCCGGGTCGTTGGCCTGGCCTTCGAACGGCGGGAAGAACATGTGGAACTCGATCTCCGCCTTGCGCGAGCGCAACTCGCGCAGCAGTTCTTCGGTGATCGGATCGACCGAGTTGCTGCGTTGCGGCGTCAGGTCGACCAGCGTGCGCAGCGCCGGCCGCGACGCGACGTAGACGAGCAGCACCCACACCAGCAGCGCCAGCGCGCCGCCGAGCAGCAGGTTCAACCACAAGCCGAGGCTCTTGATCTTCATGCGATCCTCCGCGACTGCAGGCTGATGCCGCACAGGAACAGGAAGAACGCGATGCCGCCGAGGTAGAACACGACCTGGCTCGAGTCGATCAACCCGCGCGCAAACCACTCGGAGAAGTTGCGCATCACATCGAGCTTGTCGAGCAGTTCGCGCAAGTAGTACTGGTTGGCGACCTCGACGCTGCCGCCGACGAGGTTGGGCAGGCGCAGCAGGCAGAAGCAGAACATGATCGTCTTCAGCGCCGCCAGCAGCACGTTGTCGGTCAGGCTCGACGCGAAGCAACCGAAGGCGAGCAGGAACCCGGCGAGCAGGAACATGCCGAGGTAGGCCGCGAACACCGGGCCGAAGGCGAGGTCGGCATCGAGGAACATGCCGTACTGGAGCACGTGCAGCACGACCACGCTGGGCAGCCACAGCAGCGCGTAGAACGCCGCCGCCGCCCCCCATTTGCCGAGCACGACGTCGAAGTCGCGCACCGGCGCGGTCAGCAGCGTCTCGATCGAACCGGTGCGCCGTTCTTCGGCGAAGCACCGCATGGTCAGGATGCCGGGCACCAGCATCACCATGAGGAACGTGCTCGACAGGCCGTAGCTCAGCGTCGGCAGCAGTTCCTGGTCGAGCCGGTTGTCGGCGAAGTGGCGCACCAGCCGCGACAGCTCGAAGCCGCGCATCAGGTAGAACAGCACCGCGATCAGCCAGCTCACCGGGCTCACGCAGTACGAGAACAGCTCCTTCTTGAAGGTGACGATGGCGCCGTTCATCGCGAAGCCTCCGGAGTCGGCAGGGTCGACGGCACGGTGGCGATGTCCCCAGCGGTCAAGGCGTGGAACCAGGACTCCAGCGTCGGCAGGTCGAGCCGCAGCTCGCACACGGGCAGGCCGTGCTGCAACAGACGCCGGCCAACCTCAGGCCGCGGGTCGGTGTGTGCGTCGACGGCGCACGTGGTCTGGCAGGTGCCATCGGGTGCCGGCAGGACCGGGCCCGGTGTGATGCCGCGCACGCTCGCCAGCGCCGCGGCCAGCGCCGCCGGCGCGCCAGCCACTGCGACCTGCAGCCGACTGCGGCCGGTCTGCGCAACGAGTTTGTCGGGCCGCCCGTCCGCGCGCAACACGCCGCGATGGATCACCAACACGCGCGAACTCACTTCCTGCACCTCGGCGAGGATGTGGCTCGAGAACAACACGGTGTGCTCCGCCGCGAGGTCCTTCACGACCTGCTTGATGCGCAACCGCTGGTTCGGGTCCATGCCCGAAGTCGGTTCGTCGAGGATCAGGATCGGCGGATTGGCGACCAACGCGTCGGCGAGGCCAACGCGCTGCCGGTAGCCGTGCGAGACGTTGCCGACCAGCTTGCGCGCGACGTCGGCGATCGCCGCTTTGTCCATCGCACGTTCGACCGCGAGCTTGCGTTCCCGCGCCGGCACGCCCTTCAGCGCGGCGCGGTAGCGCAGGTACTCCACGACACGCAGGTCGGGATAGATCGGCACTTCCTGCGGCAGGTAGCCGAGGTTCTTGCGCACCGACAGGGAGTCCTTGGCGACGTCGAAGCCGGCCAGCGTCGCCGTGCCCGAACTCGCCGGGTGGTAGCCGGTCAGCACGCGGATCGTGGTGGTCTTGCCGGCACCATTGGGGCCGAGGAAGCCGACGACTTCGCCGCGTGCGACTTCGAACGAAACCCGGTCGACGGCGACGATCGGGCCATACAGCTTGGTCAGCTCGGAAACAGAGATCATGCGGCGTGAGCGTTAGCCAGGTCGCCAGGCGCCAGTAACAGCCGTTCCCGACGAACCGGGTCCGGCCCACCACCCTGCACAACCGCCAACACGCGCCGAAAGGGTAGTCGGCGAACGCGGAAAGGCCAGCTTCGAGGCACAGCGGTGCGCTCCAGGGCCCCTTCGCATCGCAGCGGCACCAGTCAGCCTGCCGCGCCGCGAACCGACGTCCCTGCAATCGACCGGGACGGTCACAACACTGCGAGCAGTCGATGGATTCCGCCGTGTCCAACACAAACAACGATGACCACGCGACCCGCGCCGTTGCGGAAGAAATCGCGTGTCCACGTTCGACCTCGTGGTCTCCGTGCGACCTCGCCGTCAGTTGGCGTGCGTTGGCGCTCAGCGCACCGGCAGCGGCACGACCTCGGGGAACGGCACCAGGCTGTCGACCGTGAAATCGAGCGCGCCGCGGTGGCCAAGCTCGGTCTCTACTTCGATGCGGTACATGCCCGGAGCCAGTGCGACCGAGGCTTCGAATCTGCCCGGTGCGGGCTCGAACCAGCGCGGCACCAGCCAACGGCTGACGAGCCTGCCGGCGGCGTCGCGCACTTCGGCGAATGCACTGTTGGCACCTAGGTGCGGCGACGGTTCGTCGATGCGAAAGCAACGTCGCACACCGGGCTGCAACTGCGGGCGCAGCACCGTGCTCTGTCCGGCCGTGATCACGAAGGGGAGCGTCTGATCCACGGTCGCGAGCGCCTTGCGTGACCACTGAATGCTGAAGACCACCAGCTCGTAGCGACCCGGCGCCAGGCTCGCTGCCCAGCGCGAGCGCGCGGCGTCCCACTCCACGCCGCTCCCGACCCAATTCCAAGTGCCG
>SXGT01630686.1_pt1 | contig 17927 bp, 10 predicted proteins | sample 3176221 | NCBI WGS metagenome assembly SXGT01 (sample SAMN11356862, study PRJNA531348) | freshwater metagenome | isolation source: freshwater sample F1-120 | place: China: Fuxian Lake, Yuxi | collected 2017-12-25
CCTGAAAATTTTCGGTTATATAATAGCTTCTGTTTCTCTGTATCTTATCAGCACAAAAATTCCGGATTATGGTGAGTTGGTTCATTACTCGTTAAACAGCCTTATTATGCTGCTTTTCATTGCAGGGATTTACATCACAGAGCGACCGAAAAAAGTATAATTTTGCGGGCAATTATGAAAGTAAGAATAGTAAACACCTCACAACATGAAGTTCCGGTTTATGCAACAGTAGCTTCGGCAGGTATGGATTTGAGAGCAAATCTGAGTGAGCCTGTTGTTTTAAAATCATTGGAAAGAGCTTTAATTCCTACCGGTTTATTTATTGAACTGCCCGTTGGATATGAAGCCCAGATTCGCCCCCGAAGCGGGCTTGCGTTTAAAAAAGGTGTCACCGTTTTAAACTCACCAGGAACAATTGATGCGGATTACAGAGGAGAAGTGAAAGTGCTTTTAGTAAATCTTTCCAACGAAAATTTTACCGTTGAAAACGGTGAGCGCATTGCACAAATGATAGTTGCCGCTCATGAAAAAGTGGAGTGGAAACAAGTAGAATCATTAGAAGAAACAATAAGAGGTGCCGGAGGTTTCGGGCATACAGGAGTAAAATAAATTTAAGCAGAGAATATGAAAATTATAGTGCCGATGGCGGGTATGGGAAAACGGATGCGCCCGCATACATTAACAATTCCAAAACCTTTATTGCCCATTGCAGGCAAACCGATTGTTCAGCGTTTGGTAGAAGACATCACCAAAATTGCCAACGAAAAGGTAGAAGAAATAGCATACATCATTGGTGAAAGTTTTGGAGAAGAAACTGAAAAAAATCTGAAAGATATTGCTGCAAGTCTTGGAGCAAAAGGGACAATATATTACCAGGACGAAGCGCTGGGAACTGCCCACGCTATTCTCTGTGCAGCTCCTTCGCTGAACGGAAAAGTAATTGTTGCTTTTGCAGATACCCTTTTTAAAGCTGATTTTGTTTTGGAAGCAGAGAAAGACGGAATAATCTGGGTTCAGAAAATTGCTGACCCACGGGCTTTTGGTGTAGTAAAAGTAGATGCAAATAATGTGATTACCGACTTTATTGAAAAACCTGAAGTCTTTGTTTCTGACCTTGCTATTATTGGCATATATTATTTCAAAGACGGTGCTTATCTGCGCAGCGAACTGCAATATCTGATTGACAACGATATAAAAGACAAAGGTGAATTCCAATTGACCAATGCGCTGGAAAATATGAAGAAAAAGGGAACAAAATTTTCTCCGGGCGCTGTTACAGAATGGCTGGATTGCGGAAACAAAGATGCAACCGTTTACACCAACAAACGCATTCTTGAATTTAACAAAAATGAGAACCTGGTTTCTGATAAAGCAGAAATAATTGAATCGGTAATTATTCAACCTTGCTACATTGGTGATCATGTAAAAATATCCGGTTCGGTAATTGGCCCTTACGCCTCTATCAGCAAGGGAAGCGTGATTAAAGACAGCATTATAACAAACAGCATTATACAAGCATCTGCAAAAATTAAAAATTCGCACTTAGACAATTCAATGGTAGGAAATAACGTTGAGTTAAACGGAACAGCACATCAGGTTAGCATTGGCGATTTCACCACTGTGAATAATTGAACTAATTTGAGTTTGCGAACTAAAATATCAGCGCTTGCATTTATCTTTCTTTTAGTAGGCGTTTCTGCATTCGCGCAAAAGAAAAACAAAAAAGAACTTTCTGAACAGGAAAAAGCAAAAGCCGAAGGTCTTTTTATTGATGCCAGCAAAGAACGCCTGTTGGGCAACCCTGCCAATGCTGCAGAACTATTTAAAGAATGCTTAAAAATTGACGTCAATAACGCTGCGGCAATGTATGAGTTGGGTACCATTTATTTTAATGCGCGTAAGGATGAGGAGGCAATTGAGCTTATCACCAATGCCATAAAAATTGATCCGAAAAACGAATGGTATCGTATGTTGCTATCTGATATTTATTCGCAGCTGGGTAAAAATGAAGATGCGGCAAAAGTGTTGGAATCACTTGTAAATGATTACCCGAAAAAACCTGAGTTTATGTATGAATGGGCAACTGAATTACTGAAAGCCGGGAAATACGAAGATGGTATAAAAGCATACAACCGAATTGAAGAAAGCTTAGGCGTTACAGAAGAAATTTCAATACAAAAACACAGCATTTACCTGAGTATGAAACAGGGAGAAAAAGCTGTTGAAGAAATAAAAAAACTGGTTACTGCTTTCCCTGAAAACACACGCTTTTTGGGCATTCTTGCCGACCTTTATCTTTCATTGAATAAAAAAGATGAAGCCTTTGCACTGTATGAAAAAATGGAGAAGCTAAATCCTTCTGACCCTCTCTTGCATCTCTCACTCGCAAACTACCACCGCGAAAAAGGCGACAAAGAAAAATCGTATCAGGAACTGAAAAAAGCATTTGAAAATGCGGAACTTGATATTGATACTAAAATAAATATTCTGCTCAGCTATTATGTGCTTACCGAGGTTAATAAAGAACTTACTTCGCAGGCGCTTGAACTGACAGAAATTTTAGTTGCCGTTCACCCTAAAGAAGGAAAAGCGCACGCCATGCATGCTGATTTTTTATTCCGCGAAGGAAAAATGAAAGAGGCGCAAACTGCTTTTCGTAAAACCATAGAATTTGATAACAGCAAATTTTTGGTTTGGAGCTCGCTCTTGCAGGGTGATTATTCATTGAATGATTACGAAGGCCTGCTGAAAGAAAGCAACGAGGCTCTGGAACTTTTTCCAACGCAGGCAATAGTTTACATGTTCAACGGCATTGCCAATATGCAACTAAAAAAATACGATGATGCAATCTCCATTTTAAATTCAGGTGTTGTGTATGCAAAAAAAGACAAACAACTTTCAGGACAATTTTATTCATCGTTGGGTGATGCCTATAACTTTCAGAAAAAATACAAAGAAAGTGATGCCGCTTACGAAAAAGCACTGGAAATAGACCCTAGCAACTCAACCGTTTTGAACAACTACGCTTACTACCTTTCGCTACGCAAAGAAAATATGGAGCGTGCCGAAGCCATGTCAAAAAAGTCAAACGACTTGGAACCTAACAATGCATCATTTGAAGACACGTATGGTTGGATAATGTATCAGCAAGGTAAATTTTCAGAAGCAAAAGAATGGATAGGTAAAGCCCTAAAATCATCAGAAAAACCAAGCGGTGTTGAATACGAACATTATGGTGATGCGCTTTGGCAATTAGGCGAAAAAGAAGCCGCCAAAGAATACTGGAACAAAGCAAAGGTTGCAGGAGGAGGCTCAGATTTATTGGAACGGAAGGTTTCTGAAGGCAAATTAGTGGAGTAAGTCCCTAGGATTTTTCTTATATATATACTTTTGAAATTGTTAGTAACCTAGACTATCAAATGTATGCTTTTTAATCGAAAATACACTTGAAAGCCTTTGCTGATAAAGGAATAATAATTATCGACAAACGACAACCCTTTTGTTTTTTTTGCGTTAAAACTTCGTTCAAAAATAAATCAACCTCATAATTTTGCTTATAACAGGAAAGATGTATTTTTATCCTGAATTTACAATAGTTCCAACCCGCAACCACATGGAAAAACCTATACGCCCTATGAATACTATCCTGAAAAGTGCAACGCTGCTGCTTGCTGTATTCCTCACCACTTTTACTTCTAACACAGTAAAAGCACAATGCCCTTTAACCATTTCTGCTACCATGTCACCGGTTACGTGCTTTGGCGGTAGTGACGGAACCATAACCATTACCGGAACAGGAGGTGTTGCACCTTATGACTTTGGTGCAGTTCAGGTTCCTTCTATATTCCTTACGTTCACTTCAAATTCGTTAACACACACTTTTACCGGTTTGCCGGCAGGTAACTATGTTGTAGTATTTGAATCAGACAACAGCGGGTGCGGGTCTACCCAAGTTTCTACTACAATTACTATTACACAACCTGCAGCAGGTGTAAGTACAGTTATGTCATTTACACCTGTATCGTGTAATGGTGGAGCAAACGGAACTGCAACAGCAACACCATCGGGCGGAACTCCTGGCTATACATATCTCTGGTCGCCAAGCGGACAAACAGGGCAAACAGCTACAGGCTTATCAGCAGGTCTTCAAAGCGTAGTAGTAACTGATGCACTGGGTTGCACAACCAGCGGAAGCGTTACCATCACACAACCTGCGGGTGTGAGCCAGAGTTCAGTTGTTACTAACGTCTTGTGCTTTGGGCAAAATAATGGTTCAATAAACTTGACAGTAAGCGGAGGAACCGGACCATATTCTTATTTATGGTCACCAGGGGGACAAACAACACAAGACATCAGCGGGCTTGCAGCAGGAAATTATTCAGTTGTAATTACCGATGCAAACAGCTGTACACTAAACTCAGGAAATATTAGCGTTACTCAACCAACAATACTTACCAGTTCTGAAACACATGTGAATGTAAACTGCGCAGGTTCTAACACCGGATCAATTGATATTACTGTTACAGGCGGAACATCACCTTACACCTATCTTTGGAATACCGGACAAACCACACAAGACTTATCAGGTTTAGCTCCAGGCTTTTATTCAGTAAACATTACCGATGCCAACGGTTGTACCTCTACAAGAAGTGCAACAATTACCCAACTATCAAACCTAAGCGTTTCATCTATAATAACTGATGCTACCTGCGGAGCAAGTGATGGAGCAGTTAATTTAACTGTTTCAGGAGGCTCTGGTAATTATACTTATTTATGGTCACCCGGAGGAGCTACAACAGAAGACATCAGCGGACTTAGTGCTGCTGTTTATACTGTTACAGTTACAGATGTAACATTGGGTTGCACACAGACATTGGCAAACAATGTGCAGAACTCAGGCAACCCTAATATCTCAGGTACAGTTACTAATGCAACAAATTGCAACGCTACTAACGGTGCTATTGATATAACCGTTACAGGTGGTTCGGGCAGTTACTCTTATTTATGGGCGCCCAGCGGACAGATTACTCAAGACCGCATCAATCTTGTAGTAGGAAGCTATACTGTTACTGTTACTGATAATTCTACAGGGTGTGTTGCCATTGCAACTTTTGCTGTTTCTTTTAATAATGCTATGACCCTGTCAGGATCAGTTACTAACTCTAATTGCAGCAGCAACACCGGTGCTGTGGATCTTTCCGTTACTGGCGGAACTGCTCCTTTAACTTATCTATGGAGCAACGGAGTTACTACACAAGACATAAGCAGTATTGGTGCAGGAGTTTATTCAGTTACTGTTACAGATGTTAATGGTTGCACAGCTAACAGCATATTCGCTGTAAGCGGTTCAAATGGCATTACAGTTACCTCAGTTGAAACTGATATTACCTGCGCAGGTGCCGGAAACGGAAGTGTTAACCTTACCGTGTCAGGCGGTTCAGGAAGCTATACTTATTCCTGGTCAAACGGGGCTACAACACAGGATATCAGTAGCCTTTCACCGAACACGTATTCCGTTCAAATAACAGATGTCTCAACTGCGTGTTCTTCATTTTTATTATTTATTATTAGTGAGCCTTCTGATTTTGATGGTTTTGCTGATATAACCCACGTCACTTGTAATGGAGGAAATGATGGAATTATTGATGTTAATATCACCAGTGGCGGAACAACTCCCTATAATTTTTTGTGGTCACCCGGTGGACAAACTACAGAAGATATAAATGGTCTTGGATTTGGAAACTATGTATTTAATATTATAGATGCAAACGGATGCAGCGCGAGCGTTGATTTTGATGTTGCCGAACCTTTAGCAATTGCATTATCCGAAACACATGTAAATGTAAGTTGTGCAGGCGGTGCGAATGGTTCTGTTAACCTGAGCGTATCAGGTGGTACTGCTCCTTACACTTATGGCTGGAGCAACGGAGCAACTACGCAAGACATCAGCGGGCTTACTGCAGGGTTTTATAATGTTACTGTTACTGATGCTAACGGGTGTTCATCTAGTCTGAATGTTACAATCACTGAAGTTTCGAACCTTACCATTAATATAGTAAGTGTTGTAAACTCACAATGCAATGCAAACACAGGGTCATTAGATATAACTATTACAGGCGGTTCAGGAAACTACACCTATTCATGGGCTCCTGGCTCACTAACCACTCAGGATTTAACAGGTCTTGCTCCAGGAATTTATACCGTAACTGTAACCGATATTACATTAGGTTGCGTTCAATCCTCGGCAATCAATGTATCAGAAACTGGCTCACCTAATGTTTCAGGAGTTGTAACTCCTGCAACTAATTGTGCTGCTACAAACGGAGCAATTGATGTTTCAGTTTCTGGTGGTTCTGGTAACTATTCTTATTTATGGTCACCAAGCGGACAAACAACACAAGATCGTACAGGACTTGCTCCAGGTTCATATACTGTAACTGTAACAGATATTACAACCGGCTGCTCGGGGCTTACCAGTTTTACCGTTACTTCAGGAAGTATTATATCACTTACAGCAAACACAACCAACTCATTCTGCAGCGCCAGCACAGGTGCGATTGATTTAAGTGTAAGCGGTGGAACAGCTCCATATACCTATTTATGGACTAACGGAGCAACCACACAAGACATTAACGGATTACCGGGTGCTATATATGGTGTTACTGTTACAGATAATAACGGTTGTACATCAAATTCATTCTTTACTGTAAGCGAAACCTCAGCATTTACACTTTCAGTTTCAATAACTAATATTAACTGCGCAGGCGGAGTTAATGGTGCTATAAATCTCAGCGTTTCAGGTGGTTCAGGAAACTATACTTATATATGGAGCACAGGAGCAACCACTCAGGATTTATCTGCTATTCCTGCAGGTTCTTATTCAGTAAGCGTTACAGATGTAACAACCGGTTGTACTTCCTTTGCAATTTATACTGTTACCGAGCCATCAACTATTACACTTTCTGCAAACGTAACCAACATTGCGTGTAACGGAAGCGGAACGGGTTCTATTGATTTAACTGTAACCGGAGGAACTCCGGGCTATACCTATTCATGGTCACCGGGTGGAGCAACTACACAAGATCTAAGCGGACTTGCAATAGGAACCTACGTCCTTACTTTCTCTGATGCTAACGGTTGTGGTGGAGTTTATTCTTATACCGTTTCTCAGCCTAGTACTATTATTATTACAGAAACTCATACAAACGTAACTTGTAACGGGCTTAATAATGGAACTATTGATATCACCGTTTCAGGTGGAACTGCTCCGTATGCTTATTTATGGGCACCAAGCGGGCAAACAACGCAAGACCGCACTGCTCTTGCGCCTAATACCTATACTGTAACTGTTACCGACATCAACGGATGTAATTCAAATCTTTCAGTTACAATTACTCAACCTTCTGTTCTTACTGCGTCAGAGACAAATACAGATATTAACTGCTTCGGTGCTAACAACGGAGCTATTGATATAACTGTAAATGGTGGCACAGGTCCTTTCTCTTATTTATGGTCACCAAGCGGACAAACAACACAAGACCGCACAGGTCTTGCACCGGGAACTTATTCAGTAGCTATTACTGATGCTAATGGTTGCACTACTGCAGTAAATAATGTTGTAATTACTCAACCCCCTTCAGCACTTTCAGTAAACATTTCGGCCAGTACAAATGTGAGTTGCTTCGGATTGTGTAACGGTTCAGCAACGGTTAGTGCAAGTGGCGGAAGCGGTGGATACACTTACCTATGGACACCGGGCGGACAAACAACACAAACTGCAACAGGATTGTGTCCTAACATTTACAACGTTGCAGTTACAGATGCAAGTGGTTGCACTGCTTCGGCAACTGTAACTATTATTGAACCTGGTGATTTAGTTGCTTCTGCAACAGGAACCGATGCAAGTTGCAACGGAGTTTGTGACGGAACTGCAATAGCTACTCAAGTTGGAGGAACAAGCCCTTTCATTTATTTCTGGTTACCAACTGGTCCTGCAACTAATACGGTTAATAACCTTTGTGCTGGTACATTCCAGGTTGTGATAACTGACTTTAATGGCTGTGACGACACAGCTACGGTTACAATCAACGAGCCAGCTCCAATTACTTATACTTCAAGCGCAACACCCGTTCTGTGTGACGGTCAATGTAACGGAACTGCAACGGTTACTCCAAGTGGTGGATTTGTTCCTTATACTTACCTCTGGAGTGATGGTCAAACTACCCAAACGGCTACCAATCTTTGCTTGGGTATAATGACCTGTACAATCACTGATGCAAACGGATGTTCTACAATTGCTACAGTTGCCGTTCCAAGTAACTCAGCTATTGTAATTGATGTTACTCCAAGTGAGCCAACCTGCAACGGAAGTTGCGATGGCTTCATCAACACAAGCATTTCGGGAGGTACATCGCCATACACTTACTTATGGACACCTGGCGGTGAAACTACCAACTCCATCAATAATCTGTGTGCAGATACCTATACTATTACTGTTACAGATGGCAACGGCTGTCAGCAAGTCGAGGTAATTATCCTTTCTGAACCAACACCAATCGTAATTACAACTTCTTCAACACCTGCAAGCTGCAATGGAGTTTGTGATGCTACTGCAAGTATTTCAGTTTCTGGCGGAACTCCCGGTTATACCTACTTATGGTCTCCTGGTGGTGAAACAACAACTTCATTAAGCAATATCTGCGCAGGTTTCTATACAGTTACTGTTACAGATGACAATGGTTGCCCGCAAACAGCAAACATTAACGTTTCAGAGCCAACTGCTATAACCTTAACTACCAATGTAAATAATATTTCGTGTAACGGAAACACTGACGGTTCCATTGACTTGTCTGTATCGGGCGGAACTCCGAACTATACTTACCTCTGGGATAATGGCCAAACCACAGAAGACCTGAGCAATCTTATTCCGGGAACTTACTCTGTAACAGTAACCGATGATAATGGTTGTACAGAATCTACTTCAGTAACTATTACTGAACCGGGCATAGTAGATATGACTTACACTTCAACTCCTGCTACATGCGGACAGTGTGATGGAACAGCAACACTTTCAGTTATCGGTGGAACTGCGCCTTACACCTACTTATGGGGAACAGGAGCTACTACAGCAACAGCTACCAACTTGTGCGCAGGTGTATATCCTGTTTTTGTTACTGATGCAAATGGTTGCACAGGCAGCTTTTCAGTTGCTATCAGCAACACAGGCGGACCAACTTCAGTTACTGTTTCAACAACCGATGCAAGTTGCTTTGGTTCATGTGATGGTTCTGCTACTGTTTCAGGAGTAACTGGCGGAATTGCACCTTATGATTACCTGTGGGTACCGGGCGGAGCAACTACTACTTCCATTTCAGGATTGTGCGCAGGAACTTATTTTGTTCAGGTTTCTGATACCAATAACTGCACACTTACAGAAACAGTTACTATTTCTGAACCTCTGCAAATTGAGGCAAACGAAGTTGTTGTAACTGCAGATTGCGGTGTTTGTAACGGAAGCATAACACTTGCTCCTTCAAACGGACAAACACCTTACACCTTCTTGTGGGGTGGAGGTGAAACTACAAATTCAATTACAGGACTTTGTGCTGGAGTTTACACAGTTGATATTACAGATTCAAACGGTTGTGTTGAATCTCTTGCATTCCCTGTAAACAATGTTCCTAATTCAAGCATTACAGTTTCATCAACCAGTGCAACCTGCAACGGACCTTGTGATGGAACTGCAACAGTTACTGTAACACTTGGCACTCCTCCTTTCAATTACCTTTGGAGCGATGGACAAACCACTGATACTGCTACAAACCTCTGCGCAGGAGTTTATACCGTTCAGGTTACAGATGCCTCATCTTGTATTGCAACCGACATTGTAATCGTAAACGAGCCAACTTTATTGGCATTAAGTCTTCCTGTTGTTTCTAACATAACCTGTAACGGAGCATGCGATGGAACTATTGCAATCATTCCTTCAGGTGGAGTGTTACCTTATTCATATCTCTGGAACGATGGACAAACTTCTGCAACTGCCATAGCGCTTTGTCCGGGAACTTACAGCGTAGTTGTTACCGATGCTAACGGTTGCACCTCAACTTGGTCTGACATCACAGTTACAGAACCTACTCCTATTGTATTGTCAACATCATGGACCGATGCTTTGTGCTTTAGCGCTTGCGATGGAACTGCGACAGTAACTGCATCAGGTGGTACGGGTGCTTACACTTATCTGTGGACACCCGGAAACCAAACCGATGCAACAGCAACCGGCCTTTGTGCAGGTACCTACATTGTACAGGTTACAGATGCCAACGGCTGTGTGCAAGGAACTTCAGTATTAATAGGCGAACCAACTGAAATTTCACTTTCAACTGATATACTACCTGCAAGTTGTAACGGAGTATGTGATGCATCGGCTTGGGTTGTTGCTACAGGAGGTACACCTTCATTAGTTTCAGGATATACCTATTCTTGGAATCCAACTTCACAAACAGGTGATACAGCTACAGCACTGTGTGCAGGAATATATACTGTTACTATTACCGACTCTCTTGGTTGTGTTCAATCAGCAGTTGTAAACGTTAGCGAACCTGCACCTGTTACTATGACATTTGCAGTGAATAACGTAACCTGCTTTGGTTTCTGCAATGCAGATATTACTGCAACTCCTTCGGGAGGAACTGCCCCTTACACCTATCAGTGGCTGAACACTACAGGATTGGAAACAATAGACTTTGTTGACAGCCTTTGCCCGAGTGAATACTATTTATTAGTTACAGATGCTAATGGTTGCATAGGACAGGATACAGCAATAGTAACTGAACCAACTTTACTGGTATTTGATGCAACTGTATTAAATAACGTGAGTTGTGGTGGACTATGCGATGGATCTGCTACAGCAACCGCAAGTGGTGGAACGCCTGCATATTCTTACTTATGGTCTCCATCCGGTCAAACAACTGAAACTGCAATTAACCTTTGTGCAGGTACTTATACTGTAACAGTTACTGATGCCAACGGTTGTGATACAACACAAACCATTGTAATCACCGAGCCTCCAATTCTAACATTGTTCCCAACCAGTACCAACGCAAGTTGTGGTGGTGTGTGTGACGGAACGGCTACTGCCAACATAGGTGGCGGAACTCCTCCTTACGATATTTTATGGAGTGACGGACAAACCACACAAACTGCAGTGGATCTTTGCGCAGGAAATTATTCGGTGTTGGTAACTGATACCAATGGTTGTACCATTTCAGTGAATGTTATTATTTTGGAGCCACCTGTTCTTACTTCATCAATTGATAACTTCAGTGAAATACTATGCGCAGGTAACTGCGATGCTTTTGCTGAAGTTACGGTGAATGGCGGTGTGCCCCCTTACAATTATCAGTGGGATGACTCTAACAGCCAAACCGACAGCATTGCAATTAACCTTTGTGTAGGAACTTACAATGTGCTGGTAACGGATGCTATCGGTTGTACAACTACTTCAACTATAACCATCAGCGACCAAAATGCCCTCGCAACTGCAATTCCTTTATTCAACAACGTAAGTTGCTTTGGCGAATGCGATGGAACTGCAACTGCAATTGCAACAGGCGGTGTTGAACCTTACAGTTTTGTATGGGATAACGGACAAAGTGATGCAATGGCTACAAACCTTTGCCCTGGCACATATACCGTTACAGTTACCGATGCAGCAAACTGCGTTTCAACTTCAACTGTAACCATTACCGAACCTGCATTGCTTACTACATCTGCTTCAGGTGTAGATGCAAGCTGCGGAGGAACTTGTGACGGAACAGCTACTGTTGTTCCTCAGGGCGGAACTACACCTTATGCTTACCTATGGGTTCCGGGCGGACAAACTACTGCAACAGCAACAGGTCTTTGCGCAGGAACATACACCGTTACTGTAACCGATGCTAACGGTTGTACCAGTCAATCAACTGTTACAATTGATGAGCCACCAATTCTGTTGGCTTCTGCTTCAGTAACTGCACCAAGCTGTACCAATACCGACAACGGTTCTGTTGACCTGACAGTATCAGGTGGCATACCGGGATACACATTTGATTGGGATAACGGAGCAACAACGGAAGACATCAGCAACTTGCTTCCGGGTGTTTATACCGTAACAGTTACTGATAACACAGGCTGTCAGGTAACACTTGCTGTAACTGTTATTGAGCAGATAGTAATTGATGCCAATGCCGGTGAAGATGTTACAATTTGTATTGGTGAACAGGTACAGCTTCAGGCAACAGGCGGAAGCGGTTACTTATGGACTCCTGCTTCGGGCTTAAACTACAATAACATTGACAATCCGATTGCAACCGTTACTACTACTACAACTTATGTAGTGCAGGTTACCAACTTCAGTTGCGTGGATTATGACACTATCACCATCACTGTTAACCCTCTTCCTGTAATTGATGCAGGTGCAGGTGCCGAAATTCTTTCAGGAACTACAGTTCAGTTAGAAGCTTCGGGTGCTGGTACCAATGGAACGTATTCATGGTCGCCAAGCGATGGTTTGGATAATGCAAACATCTACAACCCTGTTGCATCGCCAACCCAAACTACTTACTACTATGTAACCGGAACCGATGAAAACGGATGTTCTGCAACCGACTCATTAACCGTTGAAGTATCTCCGGGTATTGAATTCCCTGATGGTATTACTCCAAACAATGATGGAATAAACGACACCTGGATTATTGACTTTATCAACGAATTCCCTGAAGCAGTGGTAATGGTTTACAACCGCTGGGGTCAGGAGTTGTTCTACTCAAAAGGATACGGAACACCATGGGATGGAAAATACAAAGGCAACGACCTTCCTGTGGGAACCTATTACTATGTGATAGACCTGAATGACGGACAAACAGAACCTTATACCGGACCTATAACTATTGCGAGATAAATTGTCATGCTGAGCGAAGTCGAAGCACTAACCTTTAGACACGTTCAGAATGATGAATAAATAAAAACAGTAACAGTAAAATTTCAACCTATGAAAAAAATATACACCCTTCTTACAGTAATTGTTTGCACTGTTTCAGGTTTAAAAGCCCAGCAGGTGCCTCAGTATGCTCAGTACATGCTGAACGATTATATCCTTAACCCAGCGGTTTCGGGTATATATGATTACTACGATGTGAAATCTAATAACCGCTACCAGTGGGTAGGTGTTCCCGATGCTCCGCGCACGTATATTCTGAGTGTACACGGGCCACACCGCAAAAAAAGCATGGGCTTCGGAGGCTCGGTTTACAGCGATGTTACCGGACCAACCAGCCGCACGGGAGCATACCTTTCGTATGCCTACCATGTAAAACTTTCACAGAAGTTGAAACTTTCTTTCGGTTTGGGCTTTGGGGTAATGCAGTTTAAAATTGACGGATCAAAAGTTACCCTGAAAGATGAAAACGATCCGGCAATGAGCAATGGAGTGATGAGTGTTATTGTTCCCGATGCAAGCTTCGGAACTTACCTCTACACCGATAAATTCTATTTCGGTATTTCGGCACCGCAGCTGATTGGCAACAAGCTAAACTTTTTTGACAACGTAGCCGATTCGCAAAGCCGTTTGGCCCGCCACTTATTGGTGCAGGCAGGATATACCTTTCACCTCGGAGAAAAATGGACGGTGCAGCCTTCAATCTTGTTAAAATACGTTACACCGGTTCCTCCGCAGTTTGATATCGGACTTAAAATAGGTTATAAAGATGTTGTATGGGCAGGTAGCGCATTCCGAATAAACGATGCGGTTTCGGTAATGGCGGGTTTCAACATCGGCAAAAACATTATTCTGGGTTATGCCTATGACTTTAATACGTCAAGCCTGCGCAACTATAGCAGCGGAAGCCATGAAGTCATGATTGGCGCGCGCTTTGCAAAAATCCGTCATCAGGAAACTCCTTCAGAAAGTCCGGTGGAGACTCCTACAAGCAAGGAAAAATAAAACTCAAACAATGATAATTAAAAACAGCCCCGCCCAAAATGCGGGGCTGTTTTTTTAAATACTTTTACACCCAATTCTCATCTATGTCCGCCCAAGCAAATCTTTACTGCAACAGCCTTACCTCCTACTCACGCTATAAAACCCGTGCAGTAAAAGTGGGCAACGTTTTAATAGGTGGCGGCAAACCCATAGTGGTGCAAAGCATGACCACCACCGATACCATGGACACGCTTAAAACCGTGGAACAAAGCATCCGCATGATTGAAGCCGGATGTCAGCTGGTGCGTATTACCGCACCCAGTATTAAAGAAGCCGAAAACCTGCTCAACATAAAAAACGAATTGCGCAAGCGTGGTTATAACACTCCGCTCGTTGCTGATATACATTTCACACCCAATGCAGCCGAAGTGGCCGCACGCATAGTAGAAAAAGTGCGCGTAAATCCCGGTAACTATGCCGACCGCAAAAAGTTCGAGACCATTGAATACAGCGACCTGAGCTACGAAGCCGAGTTGGAACGCATCCGCGAACGCTTTACCCCTTTGGTAAAAATCTGCAAAGAGCATGGCACCGCCATGCGCATCGGCACTAATCATGGTTCGCTCAGCGACAGGATTATGAGTCGCTATGGCGATACGCCCCTGGGTATGGTTGAGTCAGCATTGGAGTTTGTGCGCATTTGCCGCGAAAAAGATTTTCATGAAATAGTACTATCCATGAAAGCAAGTAACACCCTGAAAATGGTGCAAGCCTACCGCCTCCTCATTAAAAAAATGCACGAAGAAGGCATGAATTACCCCTTGCATCTGGGCGTTACCGAAGCAGGCGAAGGCGAAGACGGCCGCATTAAATCAGCAGTAGGAATAGGCACCTTGCTGGAAGACGGCATTGGCGACACCGTGCGCGTTTCGCTTACCGAAGACCCCGAGTTTGAAATACCTGTCGCCAAAGCATTGGTAGAACGCTACAGTACAAGAGCAGAAAAGCAAACCTCGATTCCCGCAATTGAAAACTACCCGGTAAATCCTTACGAACACAACCGCAGAAACACCCGTGAAGTGCAGAATATTGGAGGACATAAAGTACCCGTAGTTATTGCTACATTAAATAACAAGCAAGAGATTACGCCTGCAAATTTCTTCAGTCTTGGCTATAATTATTCTGTCAACCTCGACAAGTGGAATATTGCAGATCAGGCCTGCGATTACATCTATACAGGAGCAACTCCGGTAAATTTTAAAACACCCGGAACCTTGGGAATTATTTACGATTACATTACCTGGAAAGCACACCAGACAGAAGAAAGAAGATACCCACTTTTTACAAATGAAGAATATCTTTCTGCTGAAGGAAAATCTTCTGTTCTCAATTTCATTTCGGTAAATATCAGTCAACTATCTGCATCATTTATTGAAAAAACAAAAGCCGATACAACGGCTGTACTTATTATAACAACCAGCAACGAACACGGAATGGCAGAACAGCGCAGGATGTTTGCTGAGTTACTTAACAACAACTGCGAAGCACCTGTTGTCATAAAAAGAACCTATCAAGGGTTGGATGAAAACCGTTTTCAACTCCATGCCTCCACCGATACAGGCGCATTATTAATTGATGGCCTAGGCGATGGAATACTGATTGAAGCAAACGGAATTGCTTCCAAAACAATCAACGCAACCATCTTTGGAATTTTGCAGGCAGCACGAACGCGCATCTCAAAAACAGAATACATCTCTTGCCCATCTTGCGGGCGCACATTATTTGATTTACAGGAAACCACTGCAAAAATTCGCAACCGCACCAGTCATCTCAAAGGAATAAAAATTGGCATCATGGGCTGCATTGTAAACGGCCCGGGCGAAATGGCCGATGCAGATTACGGATATGTAGGAACAGGTGTCGGAAAAATAACACTCTACAAAGGCAAAGAAGTAGTAAAACGAAATGTTGTTTCAGAAAATGCGTTAGACGAGCTGATAGACCTCATCCGCCAGCATGGTGATTGGGTAGAAGCTGAACCTGTAGGACAGGAATAATTAAATCAGGCTTCTTTTTTAATCATTCCCTGACTTAAAAAGTCAGCAATAAATAATCCTATAAAAACCCCGTATAAAGCATTAGAGAAAACAGTTGAACTGATTTCGCATTCTGTGGCTACACAGATACTGATATACCAATAAATAAACCCTCCTAATCCCCCTAAGAAACATCCAAAAAACATAAATAAAGATCTTAGTTTCATATTATAGATTTAGACAATAATATATGAGAAACTAAATTAGTTTGTTTGTTTAATAAATCCCTGACTTATCAGATCCGCGAAAAAAATTCCGATAAATACTCCGTACAAAATAACTAAAAAAAAATCAGGTCCTATTTCCAGATTACCTGAAAAAGCTGAATAACTTAAACCGCCAATTCCTCCAAAAAGGGATCCTAAAAACATTAACAGAGACCGAAGTTTCATAATAATTAATTTTAAGGGTTAATAACTGATGCGTTAAATTCACGATAAAGTTAAGTATAAATAAATTTTAAATCAAGATACAATACTCTAGTTTTAAACAGTTATCTGTTGATTTCGCTATTATTCTTTATCAGTTGCGCCCTCTTTCCCCATTGAATCTTTAGGCAAATTCTTATCACGCTTCTTACCTTTATACCACAAAACTTTAGGCTCAAACAGGTCAGGCTGATACTCACGCTGTACAAATTGCTTCTGCTTGGTGCGTGAAGCAAACGGGCTTTCTTCAGCGCGGTTATAACTTGCACGTTGTCTTTTGCTTTTGCTGGAAGAACTAAAGAAATCCTTGCTTTGTTTATTGCTTCCCGAACGACTCGTAAGTAAAAAATAATCCTGACTGCCTGCTCTGTTTTGCTTGCGGTAAGGTGATGAAAAATGGTCAGCCTCTTTCTGTGCTCTTGTCTTCCCGGACTTTGAAGCAAAAGCATCCATATCGCGGTATTTATTTTTACCGGAAGAAAAAGTTCAGAAAAAATTAAGCTCCGTATCAGCAATTCTTTTTTTAGAGCTTATTGCAAAATAATTTTTTATTGTAGCATTACGGTGGTAAGTATTTGACCGCATTGCAAAGAATTCTTTTTCGCGGTAATTGCTGCTTTTCTTTTCTTTAAAAGCAAACCAGGTCTTTACATCACGCTGAGTGATTTTTGTCTTGGTAATAAACGTAGAGGGGCAACCCGATGGACGGCTGCATGAAGCGAAAACAATTCCCACACTAATTAAATACAAAAAGCAATATGGTTTCATAGTAATATTGCAAAGTTAAAATCAATCACTAAATCGCCAACCAAAGAATGGAAGCACCGAAAGAACTGTTTCAGAATATTATTGAAGAATTTATACCCTTTCACAAGGTAATTGGTTTTAAACTTATAGATGTGCGTGAAAACTTTGTTTCAGTACTTATTCCTTATAAACCTGAATTGATTGGTGACCCGCGCAGACGCAGTATTCACGGAGGAGTTATTGCCACTGCAATGGACGCAGTTGGTGGTGCAGCCGGAATAACCACACTGAAACATTATGACGACAAACTTTCTACTATTGATTTAAGGGTTGATTATCTCTCACCTGGATTAGCAAAAGACCTGATTTGCGAAGGAACTATTGTAAAAAGCGGCAACAAAGTCATTTTCACAAGAATGATTGCCTATCATAATAGTCCTGAAAATATTATTGCTGAAGGGCGTGGAGTTTACAGCGTTTCGCGGGTAAGTCATTCCAAAGGTTAACCGTTTGAACGTATTGCTTCTACCGGGTCAAGCCGTGATGCAATCCATGCGGGTATAATACCTGAAACCAAACCAATTCCGGCCGAAATTCCCAACCCAAGAAAAATATTTTTAAGTGACAACGTAATATCCAAGTCAAGAATATTACTCCCAGCAAGGCTTAGGAAAAATACAATAAGCAAACCTGCAG
>SXGT01651005.1_pt1 | contig 17925 bp, 13 predicted proteins | sample 3176221 | NCBI WGS metagenome assembly SXGT01 (sample SAMN11356862, study PRJNA531348) | freshwater metagenome | isolation source: freshwater sample F1-120 | place: China: Fuxian Lake, Yuxi | collected 2017-12-25
ATATTGGCGCAAGCATGCAAGACGCTACGACCGCGCCCTGCGCATCCTGAATCGCCGTTTCGGGACGGTGGTCGCGCTGGCCGCCGAGGACACGCGCGGCGCGGGTGAGGTGCTCGAGGTGGCCGCGGGGACCGGGCTCTTGACGGTCGCGCTGGCGCCGGGCGTCACGCGGCTGGTCGCGACCGATCGCTCGCCGGACATGCTGGCGTACCTGCGAACGCGCCTGGATGCGGCGGGGCTCGGGGCGGTCGAGGTGCGCGAGGCGGACGCGCTCGCGACGGGGCTCGCTGTGGAGTCGTTCGACGCGGTCGTCATGGCGAACCTGCTGCACCTCTTGCCCGATCCGGGACTCGCGCTGGCCGAGGCGCGGCGGGTCCTGCGGCCGGGCGGGCGGCTGGTGGCGCCGACGTTCTGTCATGGGGCGCACTGGCGGGCGCGGCTCGTGTCGCGCATCCTGGGGCTCACAGGGTTCCCGGTCGTCACGCGCTTCCGGCGCGGCGAGGTCGTGGCGCTGTTGGCGCAGCACGGTTTCCGCGCGACGCGCAGCGAGCTGGTGCCGGGGCTCCTGCCGGTCGAGTACGTGTGCGCGCGGCGCGAGGGGTAGTGCGGTCGCGGCGCGCTCGGCGTTAGTCGCTCGACGCGCAGACGGCGGCGTCGGTGAGGACGAAGGTCGGCCCGTCGAGGGTGTCGGATTCCTTCTGGAATCGGGCGGCGACGGTGACGGCGGTGCCGGTGCGGAGCGGGCAGCAGACGCGCGAGTCGTCGCCGCCGCAGGTCAGGTCGGTCGTCGACGAGGCGAGGGGGATGAGGCGGGCGGCGGTGCCCGCGAGCGCGAGGCGCGCGCCGCATGAGTTGCAGCAGCCGTCGAAGCAGCCGAGTTGGGTGCAGATGGCGGCTTCTTGGGCGAGCGTGCCGCGCACCGAGACGACCGCGTCGAGGTGCGGGGTCGGATCGGCGAGGAGCGCGTCGACCGTGAGGGTCGGGTCGGCGGCCGTGCAGGCGGCGAGCGCGCGTGGGGACGGACATCCATCGAGGCAGTTGTCGCTGCACGCGGCAGCCGTAACGCTTGCAGCGAGAAGCAAGCATGCGGCGAGCGCGAGCATGAAACGGGGGCCGTGACTCGGGGGCATGGCGTGCTCCGATTGGGGTAGGCGTGGGAACCGTGGGCGGCACCCTACTGCGTCGAGCGCGGCGCGATCAATGCGCAGAAGGTTCGGCGACGCCAGGCTGCCCGAGAATGGAACCGCGCAGTGTGTTAGCGTCGCGCGCGAGTGAGGTCTCGATGCGACTCTATTACACGCCGACATCGCCGTTCGTCCGGAAGGTCCTGGTTGCGGCGCACGAGCTCGGGCTCGCGGCGCGGATCCAGACGGAGTTCCTGCGGCCCACGCCGACCGCGCCCGACCCCGTGCTTTCGCGTGCGAACCCGCTCGCGAAGATCCCGGCGCTGATCATCGACGAGGCGGAGCCGACCGCGGCGCTCTACGATTCGCCGGTCATCTGCGCGTACCTCGATGAGCTGGCGGTGGCGGAGGGGCGGGCGCCGCTGGTGCCGTCGACGGGGCCGGAGCGTTGGCGCGTTTTGCGGTGTCAGGCGCTCTGCGATGGGATTTTGGACGCGGGGATTCTGGTCTTCTACGAGCGCGCGCAGCGGCCCGCGGCGCTGCATTGGGACGCCTGGCTCGAGGGGCAGACCGCGAAAGTGCAGCAGGGGCTCGACGCGCTCGAGCGCGAGGTCGCTGCGTTCGGGGCGGCCGGGGCTGGGGTGGACCTCGCGCAGATCTGTGCCGGCGTGACGATCGGATGGCTCGAGTTCCGCAACGCGGTCGGCGAGATCCGCGCGCGGCGGCCAGCGCTCACCGCCTGGTACGAAGCGTTCCGACGGCGGGACGCGATGCGCGCGACCGAGCCTGCCTGAGCGGAGTCGGCACGCCCGGGGGATCGGGGTCAGGGGTCGGCGAGCGTCTGGGTCGCGAAGAACTCCCAGAGGAAGTTCGCCGCGCGCGCGGGGTAGTTCTCGCCGTTGGGGTAGCGGTGGAGCATGCCGCCGAAGGCCACGAATTTAAAGGAGTTACGGGCGCCGACGGTGCTCTCGGCGAACGTGAAACGGGCGGCCTTTTCGTTGCCGAGCGTCAGCTCTTGGTAGGTGTAGGCGTCGGTCAGGCGGAGCGCGGTGAGATAGGGGGTGATCCAGTTGTCACGGATGTGGGGCGACTGGATGAGGGCTTCCGAGATCGGCAGGACGGGACCGCCGGGCGACACGATATGCGGGTCCTGGTTGCCTTCCCAGAGGACGACCGAGATGGGCGAGATGGGGTTTGCGGTCGGGGTGGGCGCGACGGCGAGGGTCGACGAGCCGCAGCCGGCGCCGGCGAAGCGGTCCGAGCGCTCGATGGCGAGGCGTCCGGCGAAGGAGGCGCCGTTCGAGAAGCCCGAGACATAGATGCGCTGGGCGTCGACCCGGAAGTCGCGACCGAGGAGATCGAGGAGCGCGTCGATGAAGGCGACGTCGTCGACGAGGGGGTGGTCCGCGAGCGCCTGGCGTGCGGGTGGGAAGGCCGCGAGCTCGTCCGCGCTGCAGATGGGGAAGCCGTCGGGCGCGCCGAGCTTGCCGTTGGTCCACTTGGTCGCGATGTGCGCCTCGCCGGCGTCCTCGAAGTCGCCGTCGTTGTTCTCGTCCTCTTTGTAGCAATACGAGAGCGCGGTCGGGAAGACGGCGATGAAGCCCTCGGCGTCGGCTTTCTCGCGCCAGGTCGAGGTCTCGTAGAAGCCTTCGCCGCTCTGCGAGGTGCCGTGGAGCATGAAGACGACGGGGACCGTCGCGCCGGCTGCCTTCGCGGGCACGTAGACGATGACGTCGCGGGTTTGGCCATCCACGACGATCGTGCGGACGTCCTTGCCCGGGGTGTTGGCGGCCGGTGTGATCTCGGTCTCGGTCTCGGACTCGGTCTCGGACTCGGTCTCGGTCTCGGTCTCGGTCTCGGTCTCGGTCTCGGTCTCGGTCTCGGTCTCGGTCGCGCCCCGCCCGTTGCCCGCACAGGCCGCCCACGCGCCCCACGCCGCGACCCACATCACCATACCGGGAACACGTCGCATCTCATCCCCCCCTTCGCTTGGCCGGATTTCTCGCCGGGCTCGCATGCGGGCGCACGGCCCGCTCGATCTCGGCCCACATGTCCTTGGGGACCAGCCACACGCACGGCTCGCCGATCGGCTCGCTGCCGCTCGGGCGCCCGCCGTCCTGAACGCGCGCCCCGATCGAGCACGCGCTCCCCGGGAACCGCACGACGAGCCCCTGGCTGCGCCCGAGCTGCGACTGGATCGTCCAGCGCATGAGCAGCGTCGCGCGCAGGTTTTCTGCGCGTGCGCGCGTCCGTCCGCGCGCGTCGATCACCTCGAGTCCGCTGTCCCCCGGCGCGCCCGTCCAGCGCAGCCAGCGCTGAGGTCGGATGCGTGCGATCGTCATCGCCACCCCCACCGAGACGAGCGCCGCGAGACCCAGCGTGCCCCCGACGACGACCGCGATGCGCCCCGCGTCGTCCCACGCCAGAGCCACGAGAAACGCCGCGCCGAGCGCGACGACCCACATCGCGAGCAGCCAGCCGACCCAGCGGCGGACGGCTGCGTTGCGGTGGTATTGGAGCGGGACGTTCGCGGCGGCGGGCGGGTCGGAAGGCATGACGCGCGGCAGTGTCGCCGGCGCGCCGCGCCGTGTCCAGGCGCCTGGCGTTTGCGAGCGCGTGCGCGCCGCGGTATCAGGCCGTCATGAAACGTCCGTCCTGCATGCCCGTCGCGAGTGTGGTCGCTCTGGCCCTGGGGGGTTGCGCCAGCGACACGGGCGGGCAGGCGGACGCCGCGCCGCGGGATACCGCGGCCCCGAGCGACGCGCCCCACGACGTCGCCGAGGCGCTCGCGGACACCCACGAGGCGTGCGCGCCCGGGCTCGAAGGGCGCACGCGCTGTAGCGACGGTCAGCTCGCGAGCTGTATCGCGGGGGTCTGGGAGCTCGCGCGTTGTCCCGGTGCGACGGTCTGTGACGACGGCGCGTGCCTCCCGGCGTCGTGTACCGCCGGCGACGCGAGCTGTGCGGACGACCGTACGCGCCGCGTTTGCAACCCGACCGGCACGCGTTGGATCGACGTCCCCTGCGCCGAGGGCGTCTGCCGCGATGGCGCGTGCACCGAAGGCTGCGTGGCGGGCGAGCGCCGCTGCGATGGGTCGGCGGTCCTCGAATGCCAGACCGACTTCAGCGAGGCGATCGTCGCGACCTGCGTCACGGCCGACGGCGAGCTGTGCCGGGCCGGGCGGTGCCTGACGGCCTGCGAGGTGATGGGGACCAAGCGCGGCTACGTCGGGTGCGACTACTGGGCCGCCGATCTCCCGAACGACGCGAGCGCCATCGACAACATCTTCGCGTTCGCGTTCTCGAATGTGTCCGCGACCAAAGACGCCGCGGTCACGGTGACCTCCCCGTGGGGCACCGTCCAGCAGGTCACCGTTCCGGCCGGGGACCTCGCGACCCACAAACTACCGGTCCCGCGCTGGCTCTCGCAGATCACGACCGCCGGGATCGGGCGCTTCGGATTTCGCATCGAGAGTGACCAGCCGATCGCCGCGTGGATGTTCAATCCGCTCGAGCGCTACGACGTCACCGCCGAGGCGACCGTCGCCACGAACGACGCCTCGATCCTCATTCCGGCGCCATCGCTCGGGACCAGCTACCTGGCCGTCACCTGGAGCGATCCCGGCGAGTACTCGGGTCCGCCCTATGTGACAGTGATTGCCACACGCGACGATACCAAGGTGACGGTGACCCCGACCGAGACGATCCCGATCGCGCAGAGCCCGTACCTGCTCGTCAAGGGCGCCGCCGCCACCGTGACGCTCGACGCCTATGAGACCTTGAACCTCGAGCCGCCCGCGCTCCCCAAGGTCCGCAGCGACATGACCGGCACGCGCATCGAGTCCGACACGAACACGGTCGCCGTCTTCAGCGGCAACCGCTGCGCGCGCGTGCCGGATATCGGGCGCTTCTGCGACCACATCGAGACGCAGCTGCCCGCGCTCGAAGCCTGGGGCGACAGCTTCGTGGTCGCGAAGTTCACCGACCGTGGCGGCGAGGCCGACTACTTCCGCGTCGTCGCCCAGGTGGACGGGACGGTCCTCACGTTCGATCCGCCGCTCGCCTCGGGGCCGGAAGCGCCGACGCTGCAGGCCGGCGCATTTTGGCAATTTGCCTCGAAATCCGATTTTGCGCTGACGAGCAATCACCCGATCCTGCTGGCGCAGTTCATGGCCAGCGAGAGCATGACCACGCCGCCCGGGCCGTTCGGCGTGTCCGAGTACTGCCCGCCCGAGATCGGCGGCACCTGCCAAGGCGACCCCGCGCTGGTCCTGCCGGCCCCGGTCGCGCAGTGGCGCGCGGACCAGATCTTCCTCGGGCCCGACACCTACCAGCACCAGTTCATCAGCGTCGTGTTCGCCGCCGGGACGACCATGACGCTCGATGGCGTCGCGGTCGACACGAGCCTCGGGCGCACCGTCGGCAGCGCCGCCTGGCGCGCCGTGACCTTGCCGACCAGCGGCGGGCGCCGGACGCTCGTCGGCAGCGCCCCGCTCGGGGTGATCGTGTACGGCTTCGATCACAACATCAGCTACGCGTACAACGGCGGCCTCGACTTCCGGAACCTGCGGCTTCCGCCGCCGCCCTGAGGTCCTCAGGTGGCGTCGCGCGCGCACCAAACCACGGTCGGCGCGGCGCCCGGACGCCACTCGAAGATCGCGTCCTGCCCGAAGCGCGCGGCGAGCTCGAGCGCCACGTCGCGGCCGCAGCCCATCAGCGCGAACGACGGCTCGCGCCAGGTGCCCTCGGGGTTCCGACCCACGGCCGGGCGCGACCGGATCCGGCGGCGCGTGATGAGGCGCGCCATGGCGATGCTGGCGTCGTCGTTGTCGGCCTCGGCGCGGCGCGCGCCGCCGGGGTTGCAGGCCGTGACGATCCACATCGGCTCGTCGGGCGGCGGCGCGCCGTCGACCAGCTCGACGACCGCGGCGTCGTAGGTCGGGCGGACGGCGCGCTGGTGCGCGTCCTCGACGGTGATGACGACCGCGCGCGCCGGCACCTCGGCCCACACGCCGAGGACGCCGCCGCTGACGAGGGTATCCCAGCGTCCGAGCGCGTGGCCTTGCGCCCCGCGCGTGACGCGCACGCCGGGATCGAGCGCGAACACCAGCACGAGCCGCGCCGCGACCGTCGTGCATGGCGCGCCGCGCTCACGCGGTCCGAGAGGCACGACGCGTAGATCCGCGGCGGCGTGATCGCGGGCCACCATGAGGTTCAGGTCGCCGACCGCCCCATGCACCAAGTGGCAGGTCCAGGCCTCCTCGCCGCGAAACGCGAACGGCACGGCGACCTCGCCGAGGGTGACGCGCCGGCCGTCGTCGGCGTGAAGCGCGAAGCCCGCGCCGTCGAGGAGCACGATCGTGCGATCGACGCCGGGAAACAACGAGAACGGGCCGTCGACCGCGATCTTGGCCGATGACAACCGGACGGCGAAACCGTCGGGCCCGTCGCCATCCTTCCAGATCTCGTGCGTGATGCCGCCGCCGTTCTTCCAGGGCTGCGGTTGCCAGGCGTCGGTGCGGATGAGGCGCGCCATCGTGCCGTCCTTCGGGGCTACTGCGCCGTTCGCGGCGCTTGCACCGCGTGCGACACTTGCACCGCAGCGCAAGCATTGTCGACCAGCGTCGCGATCAGCTCCGGAAACGTCAGCCCCGCCGCGCGGGCCGACTTCGGCAGGAGGCTCTCGGCCGTCAGCCCCGGCAGCGTATTGACCTCGAGCACGACCGGCCCGTCCGCGCCGACCAGAATGTCCGTGCGGCTGTAGCCGCGCGCCCCGATCGCCGCATGGGCCGCCAGGCCGAGCGCACGCAGCGCCGCCTCCAGCGCCGGTGGGATGGGCGCGGGGCAGAGCTCGTCGCTCGCGCCCGGCGTGTACTTCGCGCCGTAGTCGAAGAACGCGGCCTCCTTGGGGCGGATCTCGACGATCGGCAACGCGACGGGCTGTCCATCGCGCTCGAGGACGGGCGCCGTGAACTCGCGGCCCGCGACGTAGGCCTCGACCAGGATGCGCTCGGCGTCCGCCAGGAGCGCCGCGATGCGCCCTCCCAGCGCCTCCCGTTCGCGCACGATCTCGACGCCGACGCTCGACCCCGATTGGGGCGTCTTGAGGACCAGCGGCAAGCCGAGCGCGGCGACGAGCGCCTCGGGATCGCAGGCCGCGCCGCGCGCCACCACGCGCTCGGCCGCGACGGGCACCCCGACCGCACGCAGCGCGGCCTTGGTGCGAATCTTGTCGAGCCCGAGCGCCGACGCCAGCACGCCCGACCCCTGGTACGGGATCCCGAGCAGCTCGAGCGCCCCCTGAACGCGCCCGTCCTCGCCGTAGGGCCCGTGCATCGCGATGAAGGCCGCGTCGGGCCGCCACGCCTCGAGCGCCGCGAGCGTCGCCCCGACCGTCCGCGTCGCCCCTTGCGACGTCGCGCCGCCGGCCCTGTCGAACACGATCGGCAGGCACGCCCAGCCAAGCGCCGCGGCCGCCTCGACCACCGCCTGCCCCGATCGGAGCGACACCTCGTGCTCGCCACTCTGCCCGCCCATGAGCACCGCCAGTCGCATCGCGCCCTCCTTGCCGTTGGCCTACCACCGTGCGCGCCGTTCGGCGACTTCCGGCGTGGCGTGCGCGAACGCCGCGCCACGCGCGCCTCATCCGTCTCTCGCCGTCTGTCGCCGTCTGTCGCCGTCTGTCGCCGTCTGTCGCCGTCTGTCGCCTTCTGGCGCCGTCTCTCGCCGTCTCTCGATCGGCGCGCGGGAAGGCGGCATTCGATGCTATGACCCGCGCGTGGACACTGAAGCGACCGCAGCACCCCCGCCCGAGCCCTTGCCCAAGCCTCCGCCCGAAGCCCCCGCGCCGAATCCGGCCGAGGCCGCCGCCGCTGCCCGCAAGCGTCTACATCGGCGACGCCTCGGGTTCCTGCTCCTCCTCGTGTTCGCCGGCGGCGGGTTCTGGCTCTTCGGGCAGCGCATCGCGCGCGACGCAGTCCTGCGCGTCGAGGTCGCCCCGATCGTGCGCAGCGGCGGCGTCGCCCTCCCACGGGCACAGCTGGTGCGGCTCAGCGGCGTCGTGCGCGACGAGGAGCGCACCATCGTCGCGACCTTCGACGTGCCGCTGCCTGCCGGCCTCGATGGCCCGCTCAGCCCGCCGGTCGCGCTCCACCTCGCGCGCGGTCACTACGTCGTCGTCGTCGTCGCCGAAGGGCCGGCGGGGACACGCGTGCCGCTCGAGGGAGAGTTCGACATCGACGGCGACGGCGCGACGCGCGCCTCGCTCCGCGGCGTCCTCACGCCCTGACGTGCCGCGAGGTCGTCGCGCCCCACACGTCTGCCGCACCTCTGCCACACCTGTGGTCGGCGGTTGCGAGCGCGCCGGGGCCGGCGTAGCGTGGGGTATGCTCATGCGACGGATCGCCACGTTCGTGATGTGTGCGCTCGTCGGGTGCGGGGACGAGGCGCGGGTGGGCTCGGACGCCGCGCCGACCGCGGAGTCCGACGCGCGCGACGAGACCGAGGACGCCGCCCCCGACGCCACTTCCGCCACCGTCGAGTCCGACGCGACCACGGGTGCGTGCGTCTACGTCGACGCGTGCGCCGAGGGCGCCGCGTGCGTTGGCGGCGCCTGCGCGTGCCCCGAGGGCTATCGCGGGGACGGCATCACGGGCTGCGCGGACATCGACGAGTGCGCCGAGCAGAGCGCCGGTTGCGACCCTGCCGCCGACTGCCTGAACCAGGCCGGCACCGCCGTGTGCGTCTGTCCCGACGGCACCTGGGGCGATGGCGCGACGTGTATCGCGACCGACTGCGCGTGCCCCTGGGAGGACGAGCGCACCTGCGGCCCGCAGCTCGAGCGCCTGCGCATCGGGGTCACCGATCTGTGGGGGCAGCTGGCCCCGGATGCGCGCGTGATGCTCGTCGACGCCGAGACCGACCAGGTGATCCTCTTCGAGGACTTCGTCGACTGGGCGATCGAGCAGCCGCTGTGCGCCGCGCACACGTTCTTCCTGTTCGTCGACGCCCCCGATCACCACCTCTTCGTCGGCACCCTCACGTGGCTCGAGGACGACCTCGTCGTCGACGCGACCCCCGATCCCGACAGCGCGTGGTCGCTGGGCTGGGACGCCGCCGGGCCGTTCGTGTGGGTCGGCCTCGCGCACCGCTGGTTCGCGTCGTCGGGGCGCCCGGCGCGCCGCGGCAACGACGTCACGCTGCTGATGGACGGCGAGGACGCCTGGGATGCGGTGCACGAGGCGCTCGTCGGCGCCGAGTCGCTCGTGACCGGCACGTCCTGGTGGTGGCAGAGCGACTTCGAGCTCGTGCGCGGCGTGGATCACAGGACGCTCGACGCGTCCGCCCGCTGGCGCAACACCGTCCTCGGCGTGCTCGAGGACCTCGCCGGCGTCGACCGCAAGATCATGGTCGGCCAGTTCGTGAGCCAGGATGGGCTCTTCTCGAACGTGACGATCGACGCCGCGCTGCGCCGAAAAGGCGAGGCCTGGGGCGATGACTTCGAGTACATGGGGCAGGCCAATCCGAGCACGGGCCGTTTCACCGTCACCCCTGCCGAGGTCGACTATCGCGAACGCATCGACGCGATGCTGGCCGCTCTGGGGGCCGTCGCGGGGCTCTTCGACGGGGCCGCCGCCGAGCCGTTTTCGGAGCCGATTACCGTCGACACGACGCGCGTTCCGCTCGGGCTCTCGTACGTCGACATTCCGCTCGCGAGCTGGCACCAGAAGTTCTGGACCATCGATCAGAACGTCGCGTTCATCGGCGGCATGAACGCCAAGGCGAACGACTGGGACACCAGTCGGCACGAGGTGTTCGACGCGCGCCGCATGCCCTTCGGGGCCGACGTCGAGGACCGACTCGCGGTGGCCCTGAAGGAGGACGAGCCTGATTTTCCGCCGCGCAAGGACTGGATGGTGCGCCTCGAGGGACCGATTGTGGCCGACGCGGTCGAGGTCTTCGCGCGGCGCTGGGAGTTTCAGCTTGGCGCCCGCGCCGAGTACGCCGACCGCTCGACGCCGATGCCGGCCGCGCACCCGCCGGACCCCATTCCAGGCGGCCTCCAGGCCCAGGTCGTCGCGACCATGCCGGCGCCGTTCGACGAGTACGCCATCCTCGAGACGCTGCTCCGCGCCGTGTCCCAGGCGCGGCAGATCATCTACATCGAGGACCAGTACTTCCGCGCCCCCATCCTCTACGACGCGATCGTGCGGCGCATGACGGACGTGCCGGCGCTCCGGCTCGTGGTCGTGACGAACGCCGTGTCCGAGTGGACCGATCCGGGGTGCTACCAGACCGCCATCGCGTATCAGATGTTCCGCGCGCTGTTTCCGGATCGCTTTCGCAGCTACCGCCTGCGCGCCTTCGACTACGTGCGCACCGACTGCACGTTCTGCATGGACGAGACCGAGGCGCATTTTGTCGACTTCGACCTGCACTCGAAGCTCGTCCTGATCGACGACGAATTCCTCGCCGTCGGCAGCTGCAACTCCAATAACCGCGGGCTCCTCTACGAGGGTGAGCTCTCTGTCGCCGTCCACGATCGGAGCTGGGTCATGGCCCAGCGCGTGCGCATCTTCGAGAACCTCCTCGGGCCGGGCTACGCGGGTGACATGGGCATCGCCGGGATCCTCGAGGCCTTGGACGAGCGCGCGTGGGGAAACCAGTCAGCCTATCAGGCCTGGGACCGCGAGGGCATGGATCTCGACCTCGACGGAGAGGCGGTGCCCGGCGCGATGCTCCCATCGGGGTTCGTCTATCCGCTCGCGTTCGATCCCCCAGACGCGTGCGCCATCGAAGGGATCGGCGCCGACGTCATGTGACGTCCCCTGGGCGGCGGCCCCCCGCTTCCGCCCGGGGGGCCGACGTGCCGTTTCTTGCGGCCGCGTCCCGGCGCTGAAAGTGAGTTGACCTGGTCGCAGCGGCTACGCATCCTCGCGCGCCATGCACACGCTCATATTCAGCTTCGGCGCCTCGTGCGCGCTTCTAGGGTCAATCGCCTGTGGGGACGATCACGCGCGCCTCCCCGACGTCGGGTCCCCGGATTCGCCCGACATCGCGCCCGACATCGTCGAGAGCGCTGACGTCGCGCATCCCGAGATCCCGACGTTGCCGGAAACCGACACGCCGGACGCTCGCCCCGCGAACGCGACCTGTCGCGCGCTCGCCCCGCCCGCCGACCGGCGCCGCGCCGCGCTGGTGCCCGCCTTCACGCATCTCAGCGGCGCCGGCGACGCGTTCCGGCGACTGACGGCGCTCGTCCCGTCCGGGCCCGATACGTTCTATGCCTCGGTGCTTGGGGGTCAGGTCAGCGCATTTTCTGCCGACCCCGCGCGCCACGAGATCCGGACGGTGCTCGACCTCGCGGCGCGCCTCGATCTCCGTTACTTCGAGAACGGACTCGTGTCGATCGCGCTGCATCCGAGCTTCGCCGAGAACGGCTACTTGTTTGCCGTCTACATCGTACCGGCCCCGGATCAGGGACGCATTCTCTCGCGGATCGGCCGCTTTACGCGCGCTCCGGACGGCACGTTCGACCCGGCGAGCGAGCGGGTGATCCTCGACGTCGAGAACGCCAGCCCGACCCACCACGGCAACCACATCGCGTTCGGAACGGACGGCCTCCTCTACTTCGCGATCGGCGACGACAAACGCAACTTCCTCGCCGACCCGAACATCGCCGTCGACGCGGCCCAGGATCTCGGCGACCTCCGCGGCAAGCTCCTCCGCCTCGACGTCGACGTCCCCGACACCGCCACGCCCGCCTACCGCGTGCCCGCGACGAACCCATTCGTCGCGATCGCCGGTGCGCGCCCCGAGGTATTCGCCTACGGCTTCCGCAACCCGTGGCGCTTCACCATCGCGGCGCCCGCGGGTGGCGGCTACGGCGCCATCTACCTCGGCGACGTCGGGCACGATAGCCGCGAGGAAGTCGACCACGTCGTGGCGGGTGGCAATTTCGGATGGCCGGTCTTCGAGGGCACGCGCTGCCATCGTGAGAGCGCTTGCACGGATCCGCAATACCTCGCCCCGCTCGCCGACTACACGATTGGCGGACCAAAGGCCGTCGTCGTGGGCGCGGTCTACACCAAGGCAGACGTCCCGGGCCTCGCCGGACGGCTGGTCTTCGGCGACTACATCGCCGGCCATGTCTGGACGCTCGACACCGCGACGGGCGAGTCCGTCCAAGAGGTCGAGGGGCGCTTCCCGATCTCCTCGTTCGGGGTCGGCGCCGATGGAACCGTCTATGCCCTCGCCTTTTCGAGTGGCCCCGATGCCGCGATCTATCAGCTCGCACCGGCGCCCACGGCGCCCGCGAGCGCCTTTCCGACGCGGCTCTCCGAGACGGGCTGCGTCGACCCGACCGCCCCGCATCTGCCCGCCCCCGGGGTCATCCCCTTCGAGCCGGCCGCGGCGCTCTGGTCGGACGGCGCCGAGAAGCAGCGATTTCTGGCCGTTCCCGACGATGCCGTGATCGGCGTCGGCGACGACGGCGACTTCGATCTCCCCGACGGATCGGTCCTGATCAAGCACTTCGCCTTTGGCGGCCTGAACCACGAAACCCGGCTTCTCATGCGCTTCGGCGGGGCATGGCGCGGCTATTCCTACCGATGGAATGCCGCCGGCACCGACGCCGAGTTGCTCGAAACCGCGGTCACCGCAACGCTCGCGAGCGGCCAGGATTGGACCTACCCGAGTCGCTCGCAGTGCGCGACGTGCCATACCGAGGCGGCCGGTTACACGCTCGGGCTCGAGGTCGCACAGCTCGACCGCCCGATCGGCCCCGCACCCGACGGACCGAACCAGCTCGCATGGCTCGCGGCGCACGGCTACTTGGCCGCGGCCGATGCGGATCTCCCGGCGTTGCGTGCGCGCGCGACGCCGCTCGCGGATCCACACGGCGCCGCTCCGGTCGCCGATCGGGCGCGTGCGTATTTGCACGTGAATTGCTCCGGATGCCATCGCCCGGGGGGGGCCCGGCCGCGGGGCGATCGACTTGCGCGCGGCGACGCCGTTTGCCGCGACCGCCTTGTGCGACGCGGAGCCGCAGACGGGGCGGATATGGGATCTCGGTAACTGGGACGCGCAGCGACTCCTGCGTCCCGGGCGGCCGGAGGACTCGATCCTCCTCTTGCGCATGACGATCCCGGGCTACTTCCGGATGCCGCCGCTGGGCACCGACCGCAGCGACGAGGCCGGGGCCGCGGTCGTCAGGGCCTGGATCACCGAGCTCGCCGGGTGTCCGCCAGCGCCGTGACGTGTGCGCCGCGGCAGCGCACGGCTTGTCTCACGCGGAGGTCCTCGGCGACAGTCGGGGCATGAGCAAGCTCCGACACGTCCTCACCATCCTCGCCGTCGAAGATCTCGCCGCGAGCGCCGCGTTCTATGCGGCGGCCTTCGGCTGGACCGCCTCGGTGGCGACGCCCGTCTACGTCGAGTTTGCCTTGCCCGGCGGGCAGCGCCTCGGCGTCTACGAGCGCCACGGCTTCGGTCGCAACATCGGCCAGGTGCCGGCGAAGCTGGGCGCCGGCGAGCTCGCGCCGACCGAGCTCTACTTCTACGTCGACGATCCGGACGCCGCGATCGCGCGTTTGCGGAGCGCCGGCGGGCGCGCGCTCAGCCCATGGGCCGCGCGTCCGTGGGGCGACGAGGTCGCGTATTTTGCCGACCCCTCGGGCAATGTGCTCGCCTTGGCCCGACCCGCCGGGCCCGCCTCAGCCTGAACGCGACCGCGCGCCGCCGCGCAGCGCGAGCGGGAGGAGCGCGAACGCCGACACCAGCGCGAGCGCCACGAACACGTAGAAGAGCGAGTCCCAGCCGAAGGCTTGCGAGACCTTCACGGTCACGACGCCCTGCAGGATGGGGCCGGCGGATCCGATGCCGTTGATGATGCCGGCCGCCGACGCGGCAGCCCCCGGGCCGCCGATGTCTTGGGCCGCGGCGCCCGAGATGAGCGCGTCGGGTCCGAAGAGGAGGAACCCGCAGAGGGCCATCGCGAGCCCGTTCGCGACGATGTCGCCGGTGGCGACCTCGTGGTTCGGGCCGGCCGCGGCGACCGAGCCCACGAGCTGATAGAGGACCAGCGAGCCGGCCAGCGCGAAGAGTATCGGCACGATGAGGCGCGCGCGGTTCTTGACGAACCAGCGGTCCGACACGACGCCGATCAAGATGACGCCGATGATGCCCCCGACCTCGAAGGTGATCGACACGTAGCCGGCCGTCTCCTTGGGGTAGCCGAGCCCCTTCTCGAGATAGAACGGCAGCCAGAAGAGGAGGCTGTAGCGGATGAGCTTGAGCCCGAAATAGGCGCCTCCCAGGGCCCAGAGGGCGGGCACGCGCAGCATGCGACGCATCGCGGTTCGGCCCGACTCGGGTACCTCGGCCGCGGCGCCGGCGACCGGAGCCTCGACCGGCGGGAGGCCGCGGTCTTGGGGACGCTCGACGAGGAAGAAGAGGATCACCGCGCCGACGCCGGCGACCCAGGTGGCGGGGATCGTGAACGCGCTCTCCCAGCCCACGTGGGCCACGAGGAACGTCGCGATCGCCGTCGCGACGAGGCCGCCGACCTGATAGTTGGTACACCAAAGACCCATCACGGTGCCGCGCTGGCGCCGCGTGAACCAGTGCGTCATGACCTTGATGTTGTTCGGCCAGCCGGTGGACTGAAAGAGGCCGTTCAGGCCGAAGCCGACCAAGATGGCGACGGCGCTGCCGAAGAGGCCGCAGGCATAGGCGGTCGCGGCCGAGGCGAGCATGCCGAAGGCGATGAGGCGTCGCGCGCCGAGCGAGTCGCCGAGGGCGCCGCTGACGAATTGCCCAATCGCGTAGAGCGCCAGGTAGAGCGTCTCGATGACCCAGAGCATGTCGTCGGAGGCGCCGGTCTCCTCCTGGATGCTGGTCTTGGCGACGCTGAAGTTCTTGCGCAGGAGGTAGTACGACGCGTACGAAATCCACGTCAGGACGAAGGCCCGCGTCTGGAGCGAACGCAGCTGGCGCTGCTGCTCCGGGGTGTATCGGGGCGTGTCGGTGATGGCGGAGTTCCCGGTGGCGTGCGTGGGCTGACGGCCGTCGCGATATCGGCTGATTATCGCCGTGCGGCCGCGAACGTCAACCGGCCCCGCTCAGGGCGTCGCGAGCAAGCGTTTCGGGCTCTTCGCGAGTGAATTCGACCGCAATCCTGCGCACTTCGTCGTCGCCCGCGCCTTGAGCGCGCCGGGGTCGCGTGTCATCGTTGCGCTCGGGAGGCGCACTCTCCTGCACCTCCGAGGTGGGCATCATGTGGCGCGTCGCGCGAGTCTCGGCGGTCGTCGATTGCGCTCGGTGGACTGTTCTGGTGTGCGCCTTCGTCGGCGGCTGCGCGTCCCGAACCGAGAGCAACGATCCTCTTACGCGTGACGCCGCGAGCACGGACGACGTGCTTCAGACGGACGAGACGACCGAGGGGGACGGGACGTCGAGCGGCCCCGAGGCCACCACGGATGCTGGAACGTCGATCGGGCTCGAGACCGCAGTCGCGAGCGAGACCCCGGCCGCGGAGGCGACGGGCGAACCGGAAGACGCCGAGCCGTCCGACGTCGAAACCACCGACCCACCCGAGACTGCCGACACGTCCGAGGTTGCCGGCGACGTTGCCACGGATAGCGTCCCGCCCGGCGACGGAGCGGGACCGGGCGACACGGGGAGCTGCATTCCATCGTCGCAAGCGGCCGACCAACCGCCCTGCACGTCCAACGAGGACTGCTGCTCGGGGCTCTGCATCGATGGCCGCTGCGCATGTCGAGGCGACCTCGGAGAACCCTGCACGTACGCCCACGATTGCTGCTCGCGTGTCTGCCTACAGCGTGTTTGCGCGTGCGTGGGGCCCGGGACCGCGGAGGCAGGCGCGCCCTGCGAGCGAAGTGGCGAGTGCTGCTCGCATACCTGCGTCAATGGCCGGTGCGGCCGTCTCGCCGATGGGCAGGCCTGTTCCACGGACGCTGCATGCTTCTACGACCAGTGCTTCGCGGGCGTCTGCGACAAGCCCGCCGCGAACGGCGAAGCGTGCTCCGCCACCGCCGAATGTGGCCTGAAGAGTTGGGGCTGCATCGACGGCATCTGCAATATCTTCGCAGCCGAAGGCGACGCCTGCTACTCGGACAACCAGTGCCCCATGATCCCGTGCAGCGAGGGCACGTGCGGGCGGCCGGACTGCATCATCACCGGCGATCCGTGCACGCAGGCATCGCAGTGCTGCTCCGGCCGATGCGCGGGCGGCACGTGTCACTGTCTCGCCGACGGTCTGCCGTGTTCGTCGGGCGCCGACTGCTGTGACGGGACGTGCCTTGATGGCGTGTGCGGCCCACACGCCGTGGGCGACGTGTGCGTGGCAGATCGGGATTGCTGGATGCGCATGTGCGTGGACGGCGCGTGCGCTGGTTGTCGCGTCGATGGCGAGACCTGCCACGTGGCGGGGCTCTGCTGCAACGGCCGATGCGTCGACGGCCGATGTGGATGTCACGCCGAGGGAGATACCTGCGCGGTCGATCAGGATTGCTGCAGCGTTCCTTGCCTCAGCGGGATCTGCGGGTGTCGCAATCCGGGTGAGGCGTGCTTGGACGAGAACGACTGCTGCGGTGGTCCGTGCGTCGAGGGTGTCTGCGGTTGCGCCCAGTTTGGCACGACCGACCCCGCCGACCGGTGCTGGACGTCGAGCGGCTGCTGCGAAGCGATCTGCGGACCGGGCACATGCGGGTACCTCGGTTCGCGATGTCTACGATGTCAGCGCCAGGATCTGAACCGGCCCTGCACGGAGGACCGCGACTGCATCTCGGGGCTTTGCCAGGACGGCCTCTGTAAGAACCCCTGCAGCCCCGACGGCGCCTCTTGTGGCGCGGCCTCCAGCTGCTGCTCCGGCCTCTGCTCCGACGGCCGTTGCGGCGCTCCCGTCTGCGAGAGTGACGGCAATGCCTGCACGACGCCCACACAGTGTTGCTCGGGGCAGTGCAATGGCGGCAAGTGCGGCGCGCCGACCTGCAGCCCCAACGGCGCCCCGTGTTCGTCGCCCGCCACGTGCTGCACGGGCCAATGCAGCGGCGGCACGTGCGGCGGCGCCCCTTGCGGACCCGCCGGCAACCCGTGCACGGCCCACGCCGAATGCTGCTCGAATTACTGCTACACCTACCCCAACGGCAGCGCGTACTGCCAGACATGCGCGCCCGACGGCCAGGCGTGCGCGTCCGCTGCGACGTGCTGCTCAGGCACGTGCGAGGCCGGTCGCTGCGGGCGGTGCGTCGACAACGGCGGGCACGTCGTCAACGAGCAGCCGCTCTGCGTCGGTTGTTGTTCGGAGTTCTGTGTCTGCAGCTCGGCGGATCCATACTGCACGTGCGCGTGCAAGAACGGCGGGATGTGCGACAGCACCAGCGACTGCTGTTACCCGCTCGAGTGCGTGGGCGGCAACTGTGTGGCGTACCAGTAGTTGCCGTTGCGCGCCCAGCGCTGAGCGGCGAGCCGCTGCGGTCCCGCTTGGTTAGGGCGTCGCGGGCTCGTCCGGCTCGTCGGCGCCGGGCTGCGTGACGGCATACACCGCGATCTCGCCGTCGAGCTTTTGCAGCTCCAAGCGGTCGCCGGGTCGCGCCTCGCCGCGCAGCACGGCGCGCGCGATGGCCGTCTCGCAGATGCGCTGGACGGCGCGCCGGAGCGGGCGTGCGCCGAGCGTCGGGTCGATCCCGGCCGCGTCGAGGACGTGCGCGATGACCTCGTCGGTCACCTCGTACGCGATGTTGCGCTCGCGCGCGAGCTGGCGCGAGCTGTCGCGGACGAGC
>SXGT01747481.1_pt1 | contig 17925 bp, 3 predicted proteins | sample 3176221 | NCBI WGS metagenome assembly SXGT01 (sample SAMN11356862, study PRJNA531348) | freshwater metagenome | isolation source: freshwater sample F1-120 | place: China: Fuxian Lake, Yuxi | collected 2017-12-25
AAGGCTTCATGCGACACCTCCAACACCGACCGGAACGCCCGGTCGGGTGCCAGAGGATCACAGCGGGGAACCGCTGTCGATCGACGCAGCGAGCAATGGCGGCTCCCCCGCGCGTCTCGCTTCATGATCGGCGTCCTAGGAGCAAGCGAGCGATTCGCGAAGCGAAGCGCATCGACCGGGGCAGGGGCCCCGGGTAGCCCGCGCAGCGGGTGAGCGCGGAGGCGACCTTGTGGTCACGGGGAGCTGCACTCCCCGAGCCCCGCGTCGAGGAGCGCCGCGACGACGGAGATGGCCCTCTTCAACGGCCGGCGGGGCGTTGGGGCCGAGTTGTCCGTTGGCGGTCGCCGTGGTAGAGCCACCCATGCCCCGTGCCCCTTCCGCCCGTCCCCCTTGTGATGAACGCGCGGACGTCGTGGTGCGGGCTTGCCGTGCGGTGATGAGCCATGGGTTTGACCGGCGCGAATTTCTATAGCGACGAGCTGAAGCACGACGACATCCAGGCGCTCTTGCGCGACCGGGTGTTGACGGCCAACGAGATCGTCGAGGGTCTCTGGCATGGGCAGGTGCGCGTGCGGCGCAATGCGGCCCGCGGCGCGTCCCTCATCGGGCCGTTGCCATCGCCCGGCGACGCGATGCTCGCGATCGCGGCGCGCGACGCCGACGACGACGTGCGGGCGGCCATCGTCGGAGCCGTTGCGCGGCGCACCGGCGTGCATCGCGTGGCGCTCCCGATCCTCTTCGATGCGCTCTTCGACCGCGCCGACGGCATCGCGGACATCGCGCTCGAGGGGCTCGAAGACCGCCTCGCGAACTTCACGCGCGAGGTCATCGGCTACTTCATCGAGGCCCTGCGCGATGTGCGCCCGTTGGTCGTTTCGGTGGCCGTGCAGCTGCTCATCAAGGTCGGTCCGGTCGATGCCTTGCCGCGGATCGTCGCGCTGCTCGGGGACGAGGACGCGCGCGTGCGGCGTGCGGCTTACGACGTGCTCGAGCGCCTCAAGTGGAAGGCGGCGCCGCTGCTCATCGATGCGCTGCGCGACCCCCTGCCGCGCCCGCTTGCGGCCAAGCTCCTGTCGGGGCTCGGCGAGGTGACCGACGCGGCGCGGCGCGCGCTCGACGGCATGTGGGCCGAGGCGGACGTCGCCGGCGACGTGGCGTTCCGGGCGACCGTCGAGAAGGTGTTGACCGAGATCTCGCGCGTCGTGGAGCCGCTTCGGACCAAGCCGCTCGACATCCCGATCCCCGGGTTCGAGCTGCGTGAGCTCGAGCTGAGCGCGCTCGATGGGCAGACGCCGGGCCTGGAGCTGAGCGAGATCTTCTATGCCTTGCGCGATGGTCGCGCGCACGTGCGACGCAATGCCGCCGCGCTGATCGGGCGCTTCGAGGCCGCGCTCGAGGCCGAGCCGGCGGTGCTCGCCAAGCTCGCGCCCGTCGTGAAAGACGGCGACGCGGGCGTCAAGCGGGCCGCGGCGCGGACGCTCGCGGCGTTCTCGCCGACGGGCGCGGCGCGGCTGCTCGTGGTCGCGCTCGGGGACACGCAGGCCGAGGTGCGCGAGGAGGCCGTCGAGAGCTTCAGGCGCTTGGGCTCCGAGGCGCTCGCCGAGGCGCTCGAGGTCCTGAGTATCGAGACGTCCGATGTCGCGCGGGCCGGAATCCTGATGGTCGCGTCGCGGCTCGGGCAGTCGGCGGTGCCTGTGTTGGCCGATGCGTTGGCGGGCGCCGCCGGGACCAGCGCGGTCGCGCGCGAGGTCGCAGCGCGGGCGCTCGGGTCGATCGGCAAGGCGGCCGAGGACGGGCTGTCGGCGCTGGTCGGCGCGCTGCAGGACCCGCTCGAGTCGGTGCGCGGGGCGGCGGCCGAGGCGCTGGGCTTCGTCGGCATCGAGGACGAGACGATCCTATCGGGGTTGAAGCGGCTCCTGCGCGACCCGCTGCCCCAGGTGCGGCGCACGGCCGCGCTCTCGGCGGCGCGGATCACGGGTCGCCCGCTCGATGATCGGAGTGCATCCGAGCCCCTGCAGGTGCCGATTCCTGGCTTCGAGACGCAGATCCTCGATCGCGATCAGCTCGCCGAGACGGCGGGAAAGGTCTCCCTCGCGGTGCTCGTGAAGGCGCTGCGCGACGGACGCGAGCGGGTTCGGCGCAACGCGGCGACGGCGATCGGCTTGTTTGGCGCGCGCGGGGGATCGGCGGCGCAACCGCTGGCGGTGCTGTTGCGCGACGGCGACGTCGAGGTGCGGCGCACGGCGGTCGAGGCGTTCCGGGGCTTGGACAAGGCGGCGCTGCCGGCTGTGTGGTTTCTCACGGCGGCGCTGGGCGACCCCGATGCGCGCGTGAAGGAAGGGGTCATCGAGCTGCTCGCGGGGCTGCATCCCGAGGCCGAGGACTTCCTCATCGAGGCGCTGCGGGCCGACACGGGCGCGGCGCGCGCGGGGATCTTCAATGTCTGGTACCAGCTCGGGCACGCGGGTGTGCCGGGGCTCGTGCGCGCGCTGGCGAATGGCTCGGGGCTCATCCGCGTGAACGCGTGCTGGGCGCTCGAGATGCTGGCGAAGCGGGGCGGGGACGCGGCCGCGGATGCGCTCGAGCTCAAGCTCTCCGATCCGATCAGCCAGGTGCGCGGCGCGGCGCAAGCGGCGCTCGATGCGATCCGCGGCGACAAGGTTCCGCCGGCGCGCGTGCTCGAGCCGGATCCGGTGCCGGTGCCCGGCTTCGACGCGCGGATTCTCGGGGCCGACGCGCTCGCGCCCTATGCCGCCGACATCGGTGCGGAGCGCTTCGTGCGCGCCTTGCGCGATGGGCGTCCGTGGGTGCGCGCCAATGCGACGACGGCGCTCGGGCTGCTGGGTGCGGACGGGCTGAAGGCGGTCGGGCCGCTCGGGCTGGCGGCGCGCGACAGCTCGGTCGACGTGCGGCGGGCGGCGTACGTGGCCCTTGGGCAGCTGGCCAAGCGCGAGGGCGCGACGGATGAAGCGCGGCGTGCGCACGCGGTGCTGGTCACAGGGCTCGAGGATCGCACGCAGGGGCCGCGCGATGCGGCGCGGACTGCGCTGCAGGCGGTCGGGGCGGCGGGTCTGCCGGCGCTCATCGAGGGCCTCGCGCGCCCGGCGGAGGTCGCGGCGCATACGGTGGTGCCGCTGATCGCGAGCCTGGGCGCGCGCTCGGTCGACGCGCTCAAGCAGGCGCTGACGAGCGACTGGTCGCCGCTGCGCGCCGGGGCGCTGCGCGCGTTCCGCAAGCTCGATCGCGAGCTCTTGAAGGGCGTGCGCGCCGACGTCGAGAAGCTCAAGCAGGACACCGACGACGCCGTGAAGGCTGAGGTGCAGCCGACGCTCGACCGCATCGATGGCCGTGATGAGGCCCCCGTCGCGATCGAGCCGCTGCCGCTGCCGGCCGAGCTGGTCGCGGGACTCGTGCCCAAGGAAGACATCGCGCGTGTCACCCGCAAGGTCGACGTGAATGTGCTGCTGCGGGCCGCCAATGACGGTCGCGAAGTGGTGCGCGCGAACGCGGCGCGGGCGCTCGGCGCCACGCGAAATCCGCCCAAGCGGGTCGCGTGGGTCCTGGCGTTGCTGCTGCGGGACGGCGAGGCGGAGGTCCGCAAAGCCGCGGTGGATGCGCTCGAGATGCTCGGGGCCGAGGCCGCGGCGCCGGCCGCGTTCTGGCTCGCGATGGCGCTCGGCGAGGCCGAGGAGAGCGTCAAGGATCAGATCGTCAACGTGCTCGCCGGCATTCACGGCGAGACGCCGCTGGCGCTGGTCGAGGCGATGCGCTGCGACGCCGAGGTCGCGCGCGAGACCATCCTCTTGGTGTTCCATCGCATCGGTGGGCCATCGGTGCCGACGCTCATCGGCGCCTTGAAGCACGGCTCGGGGCTGGTGCGCATCAATGCCGCGCAGGGGCTCGAGCTGCTGGCGAAGCGCGGGGCCGATGCGGCGGTGGGAGAGCTGGAAGCGGCGCTGGCCGATCCGATCGGACAGGTGCGCGTGCATGCCGCGCTGGCCATCGATGCGATCAAGGGCGGCCGGCCGCGGCCGGTGAAGGTGCTCGAGCCGGATCCGGTGGCGATCCCAGGCTTCGACGACCGCATGCTCGACACCGAGACCTTGCGCGCGGGCGCGGGCGACACGTCGCTCGGGCGCATGCTGCGCGCGTTTCGCGATGGTCGGCCGTGGGTGCGCGCGAACGCGGCGCGGCTGGTGCCGGCGTATGGCGGCGAGGCGCTGGGGGCGCTCGCGGGCCTCGGGGTGCTGACGCGCGACGACACGATCGAAGTGCGACGCGGGGCCGCGGAGGCGCTCGGGACTTTGGTGCGCGAGGCCTCAGGCGAGACGCGGGACGAGACGCTCGCGATGCTGGTGGCGCAGCTCGAGGACAAGGCCGAGGTCGTGCGCAAGGCGGCCGCGGCGGCGCTGGGTGCGCTCGGCGCCGAGGCGCTTGCGGCGTTGATCGACGGGCTCGAGCGGCCGGCCGAGGTGGCCGACAAGACCGTCGTGCCGCTCATCACGGCGCTTGGTCGCGATGCGGTCGCGGGCCTGAAGACGGCGCTCGCGGTCGACTGGTCGCCGCTGCGCGCGGGGAGCTTGCGGGCGCTGCGCAAGCTCGATCGCGAGCTCGTGAAGCCGCTGCGGGCGGACATCGAGAAGCTCAAGCTGGTGACGGACGACGCGGTGAAGGCCGAGGTGCAGGCCACGCTCGACCGCATCGATGGCCGCGATGAGGCCCCGGTCGTGATCGAGCCGCTGGCGCTGCCGGCCGAGCTCGTGGAGGGGCTGGTCGCGCGCGATGCCATCGCGGCGGTGGCGCGACGGCTCGATGCGGCCGTGCTCCTGAGGGCGGCCAACGACGGGCGCGAGGTCGTGCGCGCGAATGCGGCGCGGGCCTTGGGGGCGCTCCCGAATGCGCCCAAGCGGGCGGCGTGGGTGCTGGCACTCTTGCTGCGCGATGCAAATGACGAGGTGCGGCGGGCGGCGGTCGACGGGCTCGAGGCGCTCGGTGCCGAGACGGCGGCGCCGGCGGCGTTCTGGCTGGCGATCGCACTCAGCGAGCCGGACGCGGCGCTGAAGGACCAGATCGTCAACGTGCTCTCGGGGATCCACGCGGTGGCTCCGAAGGCGCTCGTCGAGGCGATGCGGACGGACTCCGATGTCGCGCGCGAGACCATCCTGCTCGTCTTTCATCGCATCGGTGGGCCGGCCGTGCCGACGCTCATCGGCGCCCTGAAGCACGCCTCGGGGCTCGTGCGCATCAACGCGGCGCAGGGGCTGGAGCTGCTCGCCAAGCGCGGGGCGGATGCGGCACTCGAGGCGCTCGAGGCGGCGCTCGCGGATCCGATCGGTCAGGTGCGCGTGCATGCTGCTTTGGCGATCGACGCCATCAAGGGTGGGCGTCCGCGTCCGGTGAAGGTGCTCGAGCCGGATCCGGTGGCGATCCCCGGCTTCGACGACGGGATTCTTGAGGGCGAGACGCTGCGCGCGCACGCGGGCGACACCTCGCTCGAGCGCATGCTGCGGGCGTTTCGCGATGGTCGGCCGTGGGTGCGGGCGAACGCGGCGCGGCTCGTCTCGGCCTACGGGGTCGAGGGTCTGGGGGCGCTGGCGGGGCTCGGGATCTTGACGCGCGACAGCACGATTGAGGTTCGGCGATCGGCCGCGGAGGCGCTTGGGACGCTGGTCCGCGAGGCGGGTGGAGCGATCGGCGCCGAGGCGGAGAAGGACGCGCTCGGGATGCTGGTGACGCAGCTCGAGGACAAGTCGGACGTCGTGAAGAAGGCGGCGCATGGGGCGCTCGCGGCGCTCCGGGATCGGGCGTTGCCCGCGCTGCTCGAGGGGCTCGAGCGGCCGGCCGAGGTCAGCGCGAAGACGGTCACGCCGCTCATCGCGGCGCTCGGGGCGAATGCCGTGGCGGCGCTCGAGCAGGCGCTGACCGTCGATTGGTCGCCGCTGCGCGCGGGGGCCTTGCGCGCCTTGCGCAAGCTCGATCGCGAACTCGTAAAGCCGCTCCGGGCCGCGGTCGAGAAGCTCAAGGCCGACACGGACGACGCGGTGAAGGCCGAGGTGCAGCCCACGCTCGACCGCATCGACGGCAAGGATGACGCGCCCGTCGTGATCGAGCCCTTGCCGCTGCCGCGGGCGCTCGTGTCGGGGCTCCTTACGAAGGATGCGATCCAGAGCGCGGCGCGCGAGCTCGACGTAGGAATCTTGCTGCGCGCTGCAAATGACGGACGCGAGGTGGTTCGCGCCAACGCGGCGCGGGCGCTCGGCGCGGTGCCGAATGCGCCGAAGCGGGTGGCGTGGGTCTTGGCGTTGCTCTTGCGCGACGCGGACGGCGAGGTGCGCCGGGCCGCGGTGGATGCGCTCGAGGGGCTCGGGCCCGAGGTCGCGGCGCCGGCCGCGTTCTGGTTGGCGTTGGCGCTCGACGAGTCCGATCAGGCGCTGAAAGATCAGATCGTCAACGTCTTGGCGGGGATCCACGCCGAGACGCCGAACGCGCTCATCGAGGCGATGCGTGCCGATCCGGAGATCGCGCGCGAGACGGTGCTCTTGGTCTTCCATCGCATCGGCGGGCCGGCGGTGCCGACGCTGATGACGGCGCTCAACCATGCGTCGGGCCTCGTGCGCATCAACGCCGCGCAGGGGCTCGAGCTGCTGGCGAAGCGGGGCGCGGACGCGGCGCTCGCGGTGCTGGAGGCGGCGCGGGCCGACCCGATCGGCCAGGTGCGCGTGCATGCGGCGGCGGCGATCGACGCGATCAAGGGCGGGCGGCCGCGGCCGCCGAAGGTGCTCGAGGCGGATCCGGTGGCCATCGCCGGCTTCGACGACAGCCTGGTCGATGGCGAATTCTTGCGTGCGCATGCAAGCGACACGTCGCTCGAACGCATGCTGCGTGCGTTCCGCGATGGGCGGCCGTGGGTGCGGGCGAACGCGGCGCGGCTCGTGCCGGCGTACGGGACCGAGGGGCTGTCGGCGCTGGCGGGGCTCGGGATCCTCGCGCGCGATGGGACGATCGAGGTGCGGCGCTCGGCCGCCGAAGCGCTCGGGACGTTGGTTCGCGAGGCGGGGTCGGGGCTCGGGGCCCCGGCGCGCGGCGAGGCGCTCGAGATGCTCGTGGTCCTCCTCGAGGACAAGTCCGAGATCGTGAAGAAGGCCGCGGGGGCCGCACTGCAGGCGCTCGGCGAGGGTGCCTTGCCGGCGCTCATCGATGGTCTCGAGCGCCCGGCCGAGGTCGCCGAGAAGGCGGTGATGCCGCTGATCGTCGGGCTCGGGCAGAAGGCCGTCGGGGCCCTCAAGCACGCGTTGGCCGTCGATTGGTCGCCGCTGCGCGCGGGGTCGCTGCGTGCGATCCGCAGGCTCGATCGCGAGCTTGTGAAGTCGCTGCGGGCCGACGTCGAGAAGCTCAAGACCGACACGGACGATGCCGTGAAGGCTGAGGTCCAGGCGACGCTCGACCGCATCGATGGCAAGGACGAGGCTCCAGTCGTCATCGAGCCGTTGCCGCTGCCGGCGGCGCTGGTGGCGGGGCTCGTCTCGCGCGAGGACATCGCGTCGGTCGCGGGCAAGCTCGATGTCGCAATCTTGCTTCGCGCTGCAAATGACGGTCGCGAGTTCGTGCGCGCGAATGCGGCGCGGGCGCTCGGCTCGGTCGCGAACCCGCCGAAGCGGGTCGCGTGGGTGTTGGCGCTCTTGCTGCGGGACTCGGAGCTCGAGGTGCGCCGGGCCGCCGTGGACGCGCTCGCGGGGCTCGGGGCCGAGTTGGCGGCGCCGGCCGCGTTTTGGCTGGCGCTGGCGCTCGACGAGTCGGACGCGGCGTTGAAGGATCAGATCGTCAACGTGCTGGCCGAGATCCATGCGGCCACCCCGAACGCGCTGATCGAGGCGATGCGGATCGATCCCGATCTGGCGCGCGAGACGATCCTGCTGGTCTTCGATCGCGTCGGTTCGCGCTCGGTGCCGACCTTGATGATCGCGCTCAAGCACGCGTCGGGCCTGGTCCGCATCAATGCGGCGCAGGGGCTCGAGCTGCTCGCCAAGCGGGGCGGGGACGCGGCGCTCGAGGTGCTCGAAGCGGCGCTCGGCGACGCGATCGGCAAGGTGCGCGTGCATGCCGCGCTGGCGATCGATGCGATCAAGGGTGGGCGGCCGAAGCCACTGAAGGTGCTCGAGCCGGATCCGGTGGCGATCGCGGACTTCCACGACACGGCGCTTTCGACCGAGACGCTCCGGGCTGAGGCCGGGGCGACGACGCTCGAGCGCATGGTGCGGGCGTTCCGCGATGGTCGACCGTGGGTGCGTGCGAACGCGGCGCGGCTCCTTCCGGCGTACGGCGCCGAGGCGCTGGGGGCGCTCGCGAGCCTTGGCGTGCTGACGCGCGACGAGGCGATCGAGGTGCGGCGGGCGGCTGCCGAGGCGCTCGGGACGCTGGTCTCCGAGGTGTCGGATATCGCGGACGAGCCGCGCGCGGGTGCGCTCGAGATGCTGGTCGTGCAGCTCGAGGACAAGTCGGAGCTTGTGCGCAATGCGGCCGCGGACGGGCTGAAGGCGCTTGGTGTCGGGGCGTTGCCGGCACTCGTCGAGGGTCTCGAGCGCTCGCCCGAGGTGCTCGAAAAGACGGTGCTCCCCCTCATTGTAGGATTGGGATCGAATGCGCTCGGGGCCTTGCAGAATGCGCTCGGGACGGAATGGTCGCCGCTGCGCGTGGGGGTCCTGCGGGCGCTGCGCAAGTTCGATCGCGAGCTCGTGAAGCCGCTGCGCGGCGACGTCGAGAAGCTCAAGAGCGACTCGGACGACATGGTCCGCGCTGAGACGGTGGCGACGCTCGAGCGCATCGATGGCCGTGATGAGGTCCCGGTCGTGATCGAGGCGCTGGCGCTGCCGCCCGCGCTGGTGGACGGGCTCGTGCCGCGTGACGCGATCGCGCGGGTGGCCAGAGGTCTCGACGAAGCGGTGCTGCTGCGGGCGGCGAACGATGGCCGCGAGGTCGTGCGGGCGAACGCGGCGCGCGCGCTCGGGGCGCTGAAGAAGCCGCCGAAGCGGGCCGCGTGGGTGTTGGCGCTTCTGCTTCGCGACAGCGACAGCGAGGTCCGGCGGGCCGCGGTGGATGCGCTCGAGATGCTGGGGGCGGCGGCGGCGGCGCCGGCGGCGTTCTGGCTGGCGTTGGCGCTCGGCGAGACCGATGCGGCGCTGAAGGATCAGATCGTCAACGTGCTGGCGGGGATCCACGCCGAGGCGCCCAAGGCGCTCGTCGAGGCGATGCGCGCCGACGCCGAGGTGGCGCGCGAGACCATCCTGCTCGTGTTCCATCGCATCGGCGGGAAAGCCGTGCCGACCTTGATCGAGGCGCTCAGGCACCCGTCGGGGCTCGTGCGTATCAATGCGGCGCAGGGGCTCGAGCTGCTCGCCAAGCGCGGGGCGGACGCGGCGCTCGAGGCGCTGGAGGCGGCGCTCGGCGACAACGTGGGACAGGTGCGCGTGCGCGCCGCCATCGCCATCGACGAGATCAAGGGTGGGCGTCCGCGTCCGCCGAAGGTCATCGAGCCCGATCCGGTCGCGATCGCGGGCTTCGACGACCGCGTGCTCGATTCGGAAACGCTGCGGCGCGGGGCGCGCAAGACGAGCCTCGAGCGCATGTTGCGGGCCTTCCGCGATGGGCGGCCGTGGGTGCGCGCCAATGCGGCGCGGCTCGTGCCGGCGCTGGGTGGCGAGGCGGTGGCGGCCATGCCGGCGGTCGGCGTGCTGGCGCGCGACGGGATGATCGAGGTGCGGCGTGCGGCCGCGGAGGCGCTCGGCGCCTTGGTGAAAGAGGCGTCGGCCGAGGCGAAGCAGGACGGGCTGGCGATGCTCGTGCGGCTCCTCGAAGACAAGGCCGAATCGGTGCGCAAGACCGCGGCCTCGGGGCTCGCGGCGCTTGGCGAGGAGGCGCTGCCGGCGCTCACCGAGGGGCTGGAGCGGCCCTTCGAGGTCGCACAGAAAGCGGTCCTGCCGCTCATCGTGGCGCTGGGACCGAAGGCGCTCGGTGCGCTCGGTACGGCCCTCGGGAACGAGTCGCCGCTGGTGCGTGCCGGTGCCTTGCGGGCGCTGCGCGCGCTCGATCGCGAGCTGGTCGAGCGTCTGAAGGCGTCGGTCGCGCAGGCGGAGACCGACAGCGACGATCAGATTCGGGCTGAGGCGAAGGCGACGCTTGCATTCATCGACAAGCGTGACGTGCAGCCGGTCGCGCTCGAGCCGTTGCCGCTCCCGGCCGCGTTCGTGGCGGGTCCGCTGGATGCGCGCGGGGTGACGAGCGCGGCGCGACTCGAGGCGTCGTTGCTGCTGAAGGCGCTGCAGGATGGGCGCGAGATCGTGCGTGCCAATGCAGCGCGCGCGCTCGGGCAGTCGGGCGGGCTGGAGCATCCGGATCGCGTCGCGGTGCGGATTGCGCTGCTCTTGCGCGATGCCGATCCCGGCGTGCGCGAGGCGGCGGTGGCCGGCCTCGAGGGGCTCGGGGCGGCGATCGCGCCGGCGGCGTATTGGCTGGCCGTCGGGCTCGGCGATCCGGATCCGGTCCTGCGCGAGCGCATCGTCGGGCTCTACGCATCGATCTATGAGCACGCGCCCAAGGCTCTGGTGGAAGGCCTGCGTTGTGACCCCGAGGTCGCGCCGCAGACGATCCTGCCGGTGTGCGTGCAGCTCGCGGGTCGGTGCGTCCCGACCTTGATCGAAGCGCTCCGGAACCCTTCGGGGCTCATTCGGATCAACGCGGCGCAGGGGCTGGAGGCGCTGGCGCGCAAGGGTGCCGATGCGGCGATCGAGGCGCTCGAGGCCGCGCTGGCCGATCCGATCGGTAAGGTGCGCGTGCAGGCGGCGCTGGCGCTCGATGCCATCAAGGGCGGGCGGCCGCGTCCACCCAAGGTGCTCGAGGTGGATCCGGTCGGGATCCCCGGCTTCGAGGACCAGCAGCTCGACGACAAGAAGCTGCAGAAGGCGTCGAAGGTGACGACGGTCGACCGCCTCGCGCGCGCGCTCCGCGATGGGCGCCCGTGGGTGAGGACCAATGCGGCGACGGCGCTCGGCCTCTGGGGCAGCGATGCGCGCGATGCGCTTGCGTCGCTCGCGGTGGCGGCCAAGGACGAGTCGCTCGAGACGCGCAAGGCGGCGCTCATGGCGCTGGCCAAGCTGGGGGTGCCGCGGCGCGCGGCGCCGATCATCGCCACGGCGCTCAGCGATCGGCTGCCGGCCGCGCGCAAGGCGGCCGAGGAGGCGCTCGGCGCTCTGGGTGCGGACGCCTCCGAGGCGCTCGGGCGGGCGCTCGGAACGCTAGGGGCCGAGCTGGTCGCGCGGCACCTCGTGCCGCTCTATCAGCGGTTGGGCGATGCGGGTCCCGATCTGCTGGCGGCGCAGCTCGCGGCCGGGTCGCCGGAGCGGCACGCCGGTGCGCTCGCGGTCTTGCGCATGGCGTATGCGCGCGACGCGCTCGCGCCGTACCGGGGGCGGGTCGAGTCTCTCGCCCGGGCGCTCGATGCCGCGACCAAGGATGCGGCGCTTGCCCTGCTCGATCGTATCGACGGCAAGGACGAGGCGCCTCTTGTCGCGGAGCCGACGCCGCTGCCGCTGCCGACGTTTGCCGAGCGGCTGCTTTCCCGCGACGAACTCGCGCGCGACGCGGCCGAGCTGCGTTTCGATCTCCTGATCGCCGCGCTGCGTGACGGACGCGACATCGTCAGGGCGAACGCGGCGACGGGGCTCGAGGTGCTCGGGGCCGCTCAGCTGGCGTCGGTGCCGTACTTGGCGCGGGCGCTGCGCGACCAGGCCCTCGAGGTCCGCGTGCGTGCGGCCGAGGCGCTGGAGGTGCTGCCGCCGCGGCGCGATGTGGGGTTCGATCTCGTGCTCGTGCTGGAGGATGCCTCGCCGCGGGTCGTCGGTGCCGCCGAAAAAGCGCTGCGCGCGTATGGCGAGTTCGCGATCGACGCGTTCCTTTTCGGCATGGACGAGGTGCGCGATCTGGTGGGGCGCTCGATCCTGCCGATGCTGGCGAGCCTTGGCGAAAAGGCGCTCGACGCGTTCGTGTTGGCGCAGAAGTACCCGTCGGCGCTGGTCCGGCAGAACGCGCTCATCGGCATGCGGCTTCTCGAGCGCGAGCTCGCGGCGACGGCGCGCCCGGCGGTGACGCTGGCCCGCAACGACGATGCACGCGACGTGCGGCTCGAGGCGCGGCGAACGCTCGATTGGATCGATCGCGCGACGTCGAACTCGATCTATCGCGAGCCGCTCCCGCTGCCGAGCGAGGCGTTTGCGACGCAGTCGCTGAACGCCAAGGAGCTCAAGGCGCAGCTCGGGGACACGGCGGCGGCCGTGCTCGGATCGTTCCTGACCGATGGGCGGCGTTTCGTGCGCGAGAACGCGGCGCGCGCGCACGAGGTGCAGAAGAAGTTCCATCCGCACCTGACGATCGCGATGAAGGACGAGTACGGCGAGGTGCGTCTCGCGGCCGCGCAGGCCCTCTTGGCGCTCGGGCAGAAGGCGCTGCCGGCCGCGTCGAACCTGGTCGATGCGCTGACGGATGTCGATGAGGACGTACGCAAGACGGCGCACGACGCGCTGTTCGGGCTCGGGGCCAAGGCGATGCCGGCGTTCGTCGCCGGGATGCGTGTGCCACCTGAGGTCTTCCGCGAGACGATCCTGCCGTTGGTCGATCGCCTCGGCGAGACGGCGACGCCGGCGATGATCACGGCGCTCGATCATCCGTCGGGGCTCGTGCAGCTGAACTCGCTCGCGGCGTTGACGATCCTCGCGGAGCGCGGCGCGAAGGCCGCCTACGACAAGGTCGTCAGCAAGACGCGGACGCCGCTGCCGGCGATGATCCGGGCGGCGCAGCGGTGCCTCTTCCGGCTGGAGGGGCGTACGCCCGCCGAGTTCCGGAAGGAAGCGGTGCCGATGCCGGTGCCGGGCTTCGACACGGCGCGCTTGCCGGGCGACGTGCTGAAGCCGGCCGCGCCAGGGATCGACCGCGCGTTCCTGCATTCGTCGCTGTTCGATGGGCGCATCCTGGTGCGCGAGAACACGGCGCGCACGATCGGCTTCTTGGGCAAGGACGGACGCGCGCTCGTGCCGCAGCTCGTCATCGCGCTCAAGGACCAGGCGCCCGACGTGCAGGTTGCGGCCGCCGAGGCGCTTGGGACGCTCTTGCTCGAGGACGCGGTCGCGATCCCGGCGCTCACGTTCATCCTGCGCAACGCGCGCGAGACGGTGCGGCGCGCGTGCCTGGTGTCGCTCGATCGCTTCGGTCCGGCGCGGGTGGCGCCGGTGCTCATGAAGCACCTGGTCGGGCTCGAGGAGTGGATGGTCGCGACGGTCGGGCGCGTGGCGCATCGCATGTCGGAGGCGCTGGTGCCCGCACTTGCCAAGGTCGCGGCGAACCCCGAGGAGAGCCTGATCGCGCGCGAGAATGCGGTGCGCGTTCTGACCGATCTCGGCATCAAGGCGCGGCCGTCCGAGCAGACGCTGGTCAAGCTGCTCGAGAACATGGACGGGATGCTCGCGGTGAAGTCGGCCTTTGCGCTCTCGCGGGTCGGGACGCCGGGACCCGACCTGGTCGCGCAGCTTCAGGCCCGGCTCAATAAGGAGCCGCGCGCGTCCGCGCAGGCAGCGCTCAAGGAAGCGATGAAGATCGTCAGGCGCAAGCGCTGAGCCTTCGCGGGGGGCGCGGCCACGGCCGTCGCCCGGGGAAGAAGCCCACGTGGGGCTCGGTTGCGTCCTGGCCGATTCGCGTCGAGGATGAGTCTCTGTTCGCGGGCAGCCGCTTCGCGGCCTTCGCGAACTTGCAATCGCGAGGGCGAACCTCGTCTCTGGGGATGACATGGATCGCGCACACTCAAACCCGACTCGCGGGCGCAGCCCCGTTGCGGCCGCCGCGAATGCTCTCCGTCGCCTCGTGCGCACGGGCGCGGCATGGTGTCACCACGTGCTCGACCTCGTGCCGGCGACTTGGCTCGGCGTCGTGGTGGGCGCGTTGGCGGTGCTTGCGGTCGTCGACATCGGCGCCGAGTCGGTCGATCTGATCCTCATTGCCGTCGGTTGGACGGGGATCGGCCTGGTCCTCACGTCCGCATCGTTGGTGGTCTTGGCGTCGCTCGGCCTGTGGCTCGTCGTACGGCGTCGCGGCGCGGGGGTACCCTCGGCGTTGACCGTGTCGATAGCGACCGAGACGTCGTTTCGCTGTCCGCGCCTGCGGCTCCTGCCGCTGGTTCAGGTCGACTACCATTGGGAAGAGCCCGAGGTGGTCGAGGTCCAGTTGGCGCGGCGCGGTGGGGCGTTTGTCGAACACATAACGGCGCACGAGCGCGGCAAGTCCACGCGCGTCTGTCGTCGCTTTACGGTGCGCGATGTCTTCGGCTTCGCGGCGATCCACTTCCGCGTTCGTTGGGACGCGGCGATGGTGATCGCGCCGGCGGGCTCGAAGTCCGATCTCGGGCTCATCGTGCGGCGCGGGAGCGATGAAGGGTACTCGCACCCGTCGGGCCGGCCCGTCGGCGAGATGGTCGAGATCGGGCGCTACCAGCCGGGGACGTCGGCCAAACACATCCTCTGGAAGATGTTCGCGCGCTCGCGGCGCCTGATGGTGCGCGAGCAGGAGCGGGCGATTGCGCCGAAGCCGGCCATGGTCGCGTACTTCATCGCGGCGCCCGGCGACGAGGCGTCGGCCTCGACGGCGCGCCTCTGCATCGAGCAGGGACTCCTCGGCGAGGACTTCATCTTCGCGGCCGACGGAGCGACGCACCCGACGACGCGCTCGGCCGATGCGCTCGATCAGGTGATCGCCTCGCGTGCCTTCCGTGCCAAGGGGGCCGAGGGTTTGGGGACGCTCGTCCGATCCGTCGATCGCTCGCGCCTCGATAACCTCGTGGTCTTCGCGCCGCCCTCGGAAGGTGCCTGGATCGATCGCCTGCTGGTCACGGCGCGGGGCGTGCCGCTGCCGCCGCTGGTGATCCTCAGCGTCGAGGCGCACCCGGTGCATCGGCGGCGAAGCTGGATCGGGCGCTTCTTCTTCCGGGACGTGGGGCCGACGGGGCGACCGCTGGCCGAGGCCGCGCGCGTCATCGACCGGTTGCGCCAGGGCGGCGTCGAGCTGCGCCTGGTCCATCGGGGCTCGGCGGCGCTCATCGACAGTGTCGACCTGGCGGCGTGGAGGGAGGCGGCATGAGCCAAGGCGCGGAGAGGCCGGTCGCGAAGCTGGCGAGCAGCGTCGAGGCCAAGCGGATTGCGTCCGAGTCGATCGGGATCCAGCTCGTCAAGGTGCTGCTCTACGGCGCCGCGGCGTTTGTCTTCAGCCAGATCGTCGGCACCGAAACGGGCTTCATCAGCTCGCTCGTCGCGGTCACCATCGCCGCGTTGCTGGCCGAGGTGGCGCACCGCCGCGGTATGCGCGGCATCGCCGTCGTCCTGCTCGGAGGCGGGTTGGCGGCGCTCTTCGGGTTCTTCGCCGCGCTCGTGCGGAGCTCGTTCGGCATCGCGTCCTCGCTCGGCGTCGAGGGCACGGTCGCGCTGTCGGAGGTCCTCTACTTCGGCGCGGCGCTCGGGGCGATCGTCTTCGTCGTGCGCTTCGGCGCCAAGCGCGCGCGCGTCATCGGGGCGCTCGAGATCATCGGCATGACCCTGGCGATGGCCTACGTCTTCATGGAGCACCGAGGCTGCAACCTCATCCATCCGCGCGACTTCGTCGACTGGCTCCTGGCACGCGGCGAGGACCCGATCGTGTGGCTGCGCGGCATCGGCTGCGTCATCATGGCGGTCGGGATCTTCCTCCTCTTGAGGGGCCCCGGCGCGGCGAAACTAGCGCTCTCGACGGTCATCGCCGTCGGCACGGCGGCGCTCGTCTTAGTCGTCATTCGCGACGACGTCGTCGAGTGCAACGTGAAGGACGTCAACACGGCGAAGGCCGGCGACGACGAATCCGACAAGGGTGGCAAAGACGACGACGAGGACGGCAAAGGCGGCAAAGGCGACGGCAAGGGTGGCAAGGGCGACGGCAAGGGTGGGGGCAGCGGCAACAGCAAGAGCCCGTACGCGCAGACGCCGCCCAACAACAAGCCGCAGCCCGTCGCCCTCGTGACCTTCCACGACGACTTCGAGTCGCCCGACGGCATCCTCTACTTCCGGCAGCAGGTCCTCTCGAACTTCGATCAGACGCACCTCGTCAACGACGCCTCGGGCCGCTACGACCAGGACGTGATCCAGAAGTTCCCGACCAACGGGCCGGTCGCGGCGGCGACCACGCAGAACGTCGACACCCATAAGAAGGTGCCGACCTCGATGTTCCTGATGGCCGACCACCCACAGCCGGTCGCGCTCTCGCACGCGAGCGAGCTGCGGCCCGTCGAGAATCCGAATCCACGTTTGTTTCTCGCCTCTTATGGCGTGACCTCGCTTCAGCTCTCGGTCGATTTTTCGCGCTTTCTGGGGCGCAAATCGGTGCCCGACAGCTGGACGCCGGAGCAGAAGGCGCACTACCTCGCGTACCCGGACGACCCGCGCTACCTCTCGCTCGCCGATGAGCTCGTGCGCGACGTGGGCCTGCGCTTCCAGGGCGAGGACATCGTCAAGGCGCTCGCCATCAAGGAGTACCTGGAGGAGAAGGGCTTCTACACGCTCAAGGAGACCCACGTCTCCGAGACCGATCCGACGGCGGGTTTTCTCTTCGGTTCCATGCGCGGCTACTGCGTGCACTTCGCGCATTCGGCCGTGTTTCTCCTGCGCAGCCAGGGGATCGCCGCGCGCGTCGCCGTCGGCTATGGGGTCGATACCTCGCGCCGCGGCTCGGGCTCGAGCATGCTCATCCTCGGGAATCAGGCGCATGCGTGGCCCGAGATCCACGTCGAGGGGATCGGCTGGGTGACGTTCGACATCTACCCCAAGCACTCCGATCAGCCGCCCAACCAGGTCGTCGATCAGGATCTCGCAAACATGCTCGGCGAGATGGCGCGCAACGATCCGACCGGCGGGCGCTCGGCGAACCCCGACACGACGCCGTTCCCGTGGGACATCATCTTGTGGGTGATCGTCGGCATCGCGGGCTCGCTGGTCGTCGCGGCGTACTCGGTCAAGGGTGTGCGTCGCCTGATGCCGCTGTTCGCCCCCGAGCGCGCGGCCCATCGTTGGGCGGTGCGCGCCGCCATGGACCGCTTCGCGGACCTGGGACTCGTGCGCGAGTTCGGCGAGACGCGCGAGCACTTCGCGGCGCGCATGAACGGCATCGCGCCGAGCCTGGCGAACCTGACGATGGCCCACCTGAGGGCTGCGCTGGGCGGCTCAGGCCGCGGCGCCCCGGTGACGGAGGTGCGTCGTCTCTATCGCGACACGCGCGGCGAGGTGCGGCGGAACGTCCGCTGGAATCGGCGCCTCGCGGCCTTTCTGAACCCGCTCGGCTGGCTCTGGTCCCGCTGATCCCTTCGCGAGCATCCCGAGTCCAACGCCCCATCCCCCCATCGTGCAAGGAGCTCCATCGTGTCTGTCGCCCTCGAGCCTGCCACTCTCATCTCCGCGCCGACGCCCGTCGCGACCTCCCAGATCCAATCGCTCGGCGACGTGCGCGCTGCGGCCGACCGCGTCCGCGCCTGGATGCGCGACAACGTCATGGGCCGCGATGACGTCATCGAGCTCGTCCTGGTCGCCCTCTTCGGGGACGGCCACGTCCTCCTCGAGGACTACCCGGGCTCGGGCAAGACGACGCTCGCCAACGCGCTTGGTCACGCGATCCACGACGACCAGAACCGCGAGGACGGCGCCATTCCCGAGTTCCGCCGCATCCAGTTCACGCCCGATCTCTTGCCGTCGGACGTGACCGGCGTGACGATTTTCGACTCGGAGTCGAACGCGTTCCATTTTCGGCGCGGCCCGATCTTCGCGTACATCGTGCTCGTCGACGAGATCAACCGCACGACCCCGAAGGTCCAGTCGG
>SXGT01178324.1_pt1 | contig 17924 bp, 18 predicted proteins | sample 3176221 | NCBI WGS metagenome assembly SXGT01 (sample SAMN11356862, study PRJNA531348) | freshwater metagenome | isolation source: freshwater sample F1-120 | place: China: Fuxian Lake, Yuxi | collected 2017-12-25
CAGCCAGGTCGAGGGGAAGCTTTCCGCGAAGCACACGCCGTATGATCTGATGCGCGCCACGTTCCCGGCCGGCACGTTGAGCGGCGCGCCGAAGATCCGCGCGATGCAGATCATCGCCGAACTGGAGCAGACCGCGCGCGGGCCGTACGGCGGCTGCGTCGGCTACTTCAGCTTCAACGGCAACCTCGACTGCTGCATCACCATCCGCACCGCGCTCATCAAGGACGGCAAGGCCCACGTGCAGGCCGGCGGCGGCTGGGTGAACGATTCCGATCCGGAGGCGGAGTTCCAAGAGACGGTGAACAAGAGCAAAGCGATGCTCAAGGCCGTGGCGCTGGCGGAGAGCTTCCACCGCCAAGACTGAAACCAACCCGCGCCCGATTTTCCTTGTTGCACCGCACGCGGCTTCTTCGCTATAAGAAACGTCCTTTTTATGGAGCGGACGTTGATTTTATTGAAACCCGACTGCCTCGCCGACAAACATGTTGGCGCGGTGACGGCCCGATTTGAACAGGCTGGATTCCAGATTTGCGGTGCCAAACTGCTCCGCCTGAGCGCCGACGTGCTGCGTGAACACTACGCGCACCTCGTCGAGAAGCCGTTCTATCCGGACATCGTGGCGTTCATGCAGTCCACGCCGGTCCTCGCGCTGATCCTGCAGGGGCCGGACGCCGTGGCGCGCATCCGCGAGATGCTCGGACCGACCGACTCGAAGAAGGCGGCCAAGGGCACCATCCGCGGCGATTTTGGCAAAGAAAACATGCGAAACATCGCGCACGCCTCCGACTCGGTGGAGAACGCCGAGGCCGAGATCAAGCGCTTCTTCAAGCCCGAGGAAGTCTTCCACTGGTAACGGGAAAAACCGTTCCCGCTGAAAACAAAACAGGCCGGCATTGCCGGCCTGTTTGCTTTTCGAAGATGACCGCGAGATCGGTTTTCAGTCGAGCCGCTGGATCGGCACCGCGCGGCACGCCGCGCTCGTCCCGTTACTTCCGCTGGTGTTTCAGGAACCAGTCGTAGAGGGCCTGGTTGTTGTAGGTCTCGGTCCACGAATCGTGGCCCACGCCGGGATAGACGGTCAGCTTGATGTCTTCGCAGCCAAACTTTTTGAGCGACTCGACCATCTCCTCGGATTTCTTCAGCGGCACGGCCGTGTCCTTGTCGCCGTGAAAGGCCCAGATGGGAAGCGACTTCAGCACCGCCGCTTTCTTGGCGTCGGATAGGCGGAAGAGCACGGTGTCGCCGCCGCCGCAGATCGGCGCGATGGCCGCGAAGCGTTCCGGATGCGCCGTGCCGAGGTTCCACGTGCCGTAACCGCCCATCGAAAGGCCGGTGAGATAGACGCGTGTGGTGTCCACCTTGTGCGTGGCGATGATGTCATCCATCAGAGCGAGCACGGTGTCGTTTTCCCAGCGCAGGCCGGGTGCCACCTGGGGCGAGACGACGATGAACGGGAAGTCGGCCCGGTCCTTCACCAGCTTCGGCGGGCCGTGCTTGGCGACGAGCCAGACGTTCGTGCCGCGCTCGCCGGCGCCGTGCAGGAAGACGAGCAGCGGCCACTTCTTCGCCGCCTTCGCGTCGTAGCCTTTCGGCAGGAAGAGGAGATAATCAGCCTTGAGCTTCTTGGTGAGGCTGCGCTCGAAGGTTTTGGTTTGTTGGACGTTGTCCGGTTGCTGGGCAGAGGTGCGTTTGGCCATGGCGACGGTGCAGAGGAGGGTGGCGAGGATCCAGTGGGTTGTTTTCATGGTGGGGATCACATCAGTTTGAGTTTCGGCAAATCCTGCGAATCAACGAGGCCGACCGGCTCGCGCTTCGCGTTGACGACGATGAGGTCGTCGATGTTCCGCGTGTTGAAGATCTGCAGCGCCTCGACCGCAAGCGCGTCTTCGCGGATGCAGATGGGCTTGCGCGTCATCACCGACGAAAGCGGCCGGGCCAACACGTGGTCGTCGTCCGCCATGCGGCGGCGCAGATCGCCATCGGTGAAAACGCCGGCGAGCCGGCCGCGCTTGTCCACCACGCAGACGCTGCCGGACTTGGCGCGGGTCATCACCAGCAGGGCCTCCTTCACCGAGAACGACTGCGGGGCGACGGCGTTGCGCGCGCCCGAACGCATGATGTCGCGCACCTGCAGCAGCAACGCGCGGCCGATGGCGCCGGAAGGGTGATGCTTGGCGAAATCGCTCTTCTTGAAACCGCGCGCCTCGAGCACGGCCATGGCGAGCGCGTCCCCCAGCGCGAGCATCGCGGTGGTGCTGGCGGTCGGGGCGAGGTTGAAGGGGCAGGCCTCCTTCGGCACGCGCACATTCAGCACCACGTCGCTCAACCGGCCGAGCGAGGACTTCGGCGCGGCTGTGAACGAGATAATCTTCACCGCGAAACGCTTGAGCGCGGGGAGCAGGTTCACCAACTCCTCCGTCTCGCCGGAATAGCTCAGAGCCAACACCACATCGCCGTCGCTCACGATGCCGAGGTCGCCGTGGAGGGCGTCCACGCTGTTGAGCAGGACGCTGGTGGAACCGGTGCTCGTCAACGTCGCGGCGATTTTCTGGCCGATGTTGCCCGACTTGCCGATGCCGACGACGACGATCTTCGCACGCTGACGCAGCGCCGCGGCAAGCAGCTCCACCGCGCGCCCGAACTCGCCGTCCAGCCGCGCACGCACCGCGCGCAGTCCGGCCAGTTCGATGTCGAACACCCTGCGGGCTTGGGCGAGATGGCTCATCGCATCAGTCTGAATTCGGGTAAGAGCCGAGCACCTTCACGAAGGTGCAGTGCTTGCCCAGCTCGGCGATGGCGCGCGCCACGCGGCGATCCTCGGCGTGCCCTTCGCAGTCCACGAAGAAGAAATATTCCCACGCCTTCCGGCGGCTCGGGCGCGACTCGATCTTGGTCATGTTCAGCTTGGCACGGCGGAACGGGGCGAGCGACTGGTGAAGCGCGCCGACGTGGTGATGGATGCTGAACATCAGGCTGGTGCGATCGTCGCCGGTCGGCGGGGCGCACTTGCGGCCGAGGACGAGGAAACGCGTGGCGTTGACGGCGCTGTCCTGAATGTCGGATTCGAGGATGTCCAACCGATACCGCTCGGCGGCGAGCGCGCCCGCGATGGCGGCGGCCTTGCGATCCTTCGCCGCCAGCTCGGCTGCGCGCGTGGTGGAGGAGGTCTCGACGATCTCCGCGTGCGGCAGGTGGCGTTGCACCCAACCGCGGCACTGGGCAAGCGCCTGCGGGTGCGTGTAGAGCTTGCGGACTTGCGTGCGCGCGCCGCGGCTCATCAGGCAGTGCTGGATGGGAGTCACGATCTGCGCGACGATCTTCAGGTCGCTCTCGACGAACATGTCGAGCGTGTGGGTCACGACGCCCTCGGTGGAATTCTCGACCGGCACCACGCCGTAATCGGCGCAGTTCTTGGCGACCTCGGTGAAGACGTCGCCGATGGTTTTCTGCGCGGCGTAATTCAGGCTCGTGCCGAAGCGGCGGATGGCCGCCTGATGCGTGTAAGTGGCCTCGGGGCCGAGGTAGGCGATGGTGAGCGTCTTCTCAAGCGAGAGAGCGCTGGACATCACCTCGCGGTAAATGGCGCGGAGCGATTCGCTGGTGATGGGGCCCTTGTTCAGCCGCGCGATCCGCTCGAGCACGACGCGCTCGCGGTGCGGCGCATAAATCTCCTCACCGGCCTTGAGCTTGATGGCGCCGATCTCGAGCACGTGGCGCGTACGCTCATTCAGCAACGCGACAATCTTCGCATCGAGTTGGTCGATCGCCTTGCGATGTTTCTGAAGGCTCATGGGGAATCGGTCTGCGTCTCGGGCATGGATGCCGCTGGCGACGCAGCCAACTGGCTCATGTCCGCCTCGGCCAATTGTTCCGGCGGCGCGGTGGCGAGGCCGGCGTCGGCCGTGGCGAGCGACTCGGGTTTCTGCACCGGAATGCGGCGCAATTCATCAGCGGCCGGCATCTCCTCAAGTGAGCGCAGCCCGAAGTATTCGAGGAACGTTGGCGTGGTGCTGTAGAGCGAGGGGCGGCCGACCACTTCGGCTTTGCCCGATTGTTCGACAAGCTCGCGTTCGAGCAGCGTCTGCATCACGCCGTCCACCGCCACGCCGCGGATCTGCTCCACCTCGGCGCGCGTGATCGGCTGGCGATAGGCGATGATGGCGAGCGTCTCCAGTGCGGGCTGCGAGAGGCGCGTGGGGCGCTGCTTCTGGCCGACCAGCGTGCGGATCCACGGCGCGAACTCCGGCTGACTGACGAACTGCCACGAGCCAGCCACGCAGACGAGTCGGTAACTGCGCGCGGCGGTCTCGTGCTCGCGGGCTAGTTCCTCGAGCGCGGCGGCGATGGCCTCCTGCTTGGCCTTTTTGAACGCGCGGGCGGTCTCCTCCTCGGCCTGCTCGGCGGTCTGCGCGAGCAGTTCCTGCAGCTCCTTCGGGCTCATCGGCTTCTGGGCCGAGAAGAGGACAGCTTCCAAAATGTGCTTCAGTTCCATGTCAATTCGCAAGGTCACAAGGCCGTCGCGGCGCTCTCCGCCGCGATGGACACAGGTTCAGCGGGCGCAATCTCAGCGGGGATCTCGGGCGGCGCCTGTCGGATTTCGATTTCAGCAAAGGGCTCGGGCTGTTCGATGATCAGTTGGCGCAGGCGGATCAATTCGAGCATGGCGAGAAAGGTGACGACCACCTCGGCGCGCGCCTTGGCGGCCTCGAACAACTCGGAAAACTTCACGGCCGGGCGCGACTGGATGAGCGCGCGGATGGACTCGATCTTCTCGCTGACGGTCCACTTGTCCTCGTACACGTCGCGCGACTCTTGCGCCGTGAAGCGCTTGAGGATGCCGTTGACCGCGTTAACGAGGTCGAACACGGAGACCGCCACGCGCGGCGCGGAACCTTCCGCGGCGAACTCGAGCTTGCCGGGCACGCGCGGATAAATGTGCTCCTGCTCGCCCTCACGCTCTTGTAACTGAGCGGCAGCGTCCTTGAATTTCTTGTACTCGACGAGTCGGCGGATGAGCTCCCAGCGCGGGTCCTCCTCCTCGTCCTCGCCCTCGGCCACCGCCTGCTGCTCGACCGGGAGCAGTTCGCGGCTCTTGATGTACACCAGCGTGGAGGCCATCACGAGGAACTCGCCGGCCACCTCGAGGTCGAACTCGCGCATCATCTCGACGTACTCGATGAACTGCGTGGCGATCTTGGTGAGGTTGACTTGGTGGATGTCCACCTCCTCCTTCTTCACGAGGTAAAGCAGCAGGTCGAGCGGACCCTCGAAGATCTCGAATTTGACTTTGTATTCCGACATGGCGCGCGCGAGCAACGGCCCGCAAGTCGCGGTGATTAAAGGACAGCACCGTGCCTTTGGCAACGCCCAATGCAGGGCAAGGCTCCCTTCTCCACGATTGAAAAACCAGGCGCGCCGGCGTAGGTAGCAGGCGTGAAGATCATCACCGACGCCCGCTGCACGGAGTATCATCAAGCCGGCCATCCGGAGCGGCCGCAGCGCGTGGCGAAGACCATCGAACGGCTCAAGGTGCAAAAAGAGATCGCGCTGGAATGGGTCGAGCCGCTGGCGGTCGAGGACGCCGCGATCCTTCGCGCTCACACTGTCGAGCATTTGCACCGGGTGCAGATCGCCGCCGAACCGTTCGATGCCGACACGGCGAATCACCCGAAGATCATCGAACACGCACGGCGTTCCATCGGCGGCGCGTTGCACGCGCTGAAAATTGTGCGCGAGGTCGGGCACGCCTTCAGTTTGCTGCGGCCGCCGGGGCATCACGCCACACGCGAACGTGCGATGGGCTTTTGTTATCTCAACTCCATCGCCATCGCCGTGCTCGCCGCGCGCGCGGCCGGCGTGAAGCGCGTGGCGGTGTTCGATGTCGACGTGCACCACGGCAACGGCACCGAGGCCATCCTGCACAAACAGGAGGGATGCGCATTCTTCTCGATCCACCAGTTCCCAGCCTATCCGGGCACGGGACAGAAGAGCTTCGACAACTGTTTCAACTACCCCGTGGCGCCGAGCGCGCCGCGGGAGGTGTGGCGGAAGGAGGCAGCGAAGGCGCTGATGGATCTAAAGGCGTTCAAGCCGGACTTGATCGCCGTGTCGGCGGGGTTCGATGCGTACAAGCGCGACCCGCTCTGCCAGCAGCAGCTCGAGGCGGAGGATTTCCTGTGGGTGGGCGAATCGCTGCGCCAACTCGGTGTGCCGTTCTTCAGCGTGCTCGAGGGCGGCTACAGCAGCGATCTGCCGGAACTGGTGCTGGCCTACCTGAAAGGCGTGGCGGGGAAGTGAACCCGCGTCAATTCATGAGCCGTGTCAGTTGAGCCGCTTGATGCTCACGTTGCGGAACTGGACGGCGTCGCCGTGGCCGGCGAAGCCGAAGTGGCCCTTCGCAAGCGCGAGACCGGGGTGCTTGGATTTTCCCATGAACGTCGCCGGATCCACCTTGCTCAGGTCGGCGTCGAGAATCACGGTGCCGTTGAGAACGACCTTGATGGTGGAGCCTTTGACGGTGACTTCCTGCGTGTTCCATTCGCCGACCGGCTTCTGGTGGCCGCGCTTCGAGGCCGCCATGCCGTAGGCTGAGCCGTGGTACTGGCGCGGATCGAGCTTGGCGTACTTGGCCGCGGTATCGTCGAGCACTTGCAGCTCGCACATGCCGACGTACGCGGTATCGCCGTTGCCGGGATAACGAATCGCGAGGCCATTGTTGCCGCCGGGCGGCACGTTGAACTCAAGGCGCACAACGAAGTCCCCGTACTCTTCCTTGGTGTGGATGGTGCCACCTTTGCCTTTCTTGCAGACGAGGGCGCCGTTGACGACCTCGTAGTTGTCCACCGGCCCGGCCCAGCCGGTGAAATCCTTGCCGTTGAAGACAGGCGTGAAGCCGTCCTTGTCGGCAGCGATGGCGGGGGTGGTGACGAGGGCCGCGAGCGCGAGCGCGAGGGCGGCTAGGAAATGAGTGGGCTTCATGTGGGTAGGTTCGGTGTTGGGAATCGGATCACTTACCGCCGTTCTTGATTTCGCGGACGAAGACGTTGCGCCAGCGGATCTCTGAACCGTGCGTCTGGAGCTGGATCGGGCCGGTGGCGGGCAGGCCGCCCTTGCGGTCGAAATAGTTCTCGAGCTTCGCGTTGTCCACCACCAGTTTGTCGTTCAAGTAGATGGTCACCTTCTCGCCCTTCATGATGATGCGGAACGCGTTCCACTCGCCGAACGCCTTGTCGGCCTTCACGAGCGGATCCTTGCCGGGCGCGCCGGGGCTGTTGTTCCAGAGGCCTCCGGAGCCTTTGTCGGCGCCGAGCTTGAACTTCGCCTCCTCGGTGTAATCCCAGATCTGCACCTGCGGGACGCCGCGCAGGTAGATGCCGCTGTCGCCCTTGGGCAGCATCTTGTAATCCACCAGCAACTCGAAATCCGCGTAGTCCTTCTCAGTGGTGAGGTAGAGGCCCTTGCCGTCGTTCACCAATTCACCGTTCTGCACGCTCCAGTGCTGCTTGAGGTCGGCGAGGCTGGCGGTCTTCTTCTTCGCAAAATCCTCCGGCGAGAGCGCGCGCCACTTCTTCGGATCCTCCGTGCCAAGGCCCCACCAACCGGCGAGGTCCTTGCCGTTGAAGAGGGCGGTGAAACCCTTCGGCGGCGCGTTCAACGCGTCGGCGGCGCGGGTGGAGGTGGCGAATAAAGCCGCGAGTGCGGCGACGAAGGCGAGCGATTTGGTCGTGTTCATGTGTGCGTTAATGGACGCACGGACAGTAAAGCCGCTTCAGTCGGATGCCAAGCCCAGAAGTCGGACCCTGTTGGAAGGTGCCGCGAGAGGAGGTCGCCCCGTCCCCGTGCCCTACCCTCCTTGTGAAATGTGGGAAGTGAAAATTGAAGCCAGCGGGGAGAGCCCTGTACTTCCCCGCTGGCGGGCCAAGGGCGGGATGAGGGGGGCCGTTACACCCCATGCCTCTCCCTAGCGCGGCCTTGGCACACTCGTCCACTCAATCGACCGCGCGCAGTTGCAGCGACAGCGACGGCCACGCCAGGCGTGCAGTCCCAGCGGTGCCCGTTGTCCGGTCCTTCCGCCCTCCGCGCAGTTGCAGGCGCCGGCTCGCGGCGATGTGTTCCCACCAGCGTTGGATCCGGGCCAGTTGTCGGTTGCGGTTCATCGGCGTTCTCCTCGGTTAGCGGTCTGTTCTGTAAATCTGCCGGGGCAGCGAATGATGAAGGACAACACCATCCGCCGCGCCGGTTTCTCCTTGGCGTATCCACCGAAACGGTGGAGGTACTAAAATCGTTCTGTGCTACGGCACCCAGACTTCCACCGGCTCGCTCGGCTCGCTCTCGCCGGCGGCGTTCACCGCCGTGATGCGCAGGCGCACCTGCGCGCCGCTGGGCATCGAGCTCAGCGTCACGTCCCCTTCCTCGGCCACATGCGCCAGTTTGAACCGCGCCTCCACCCCCATCACTTGGCGGTAGATGCGGTAGCGCGTGGCGCGGGCGGCCCGGGCCCAGTCGGCGTTCACATGGCCGGCCATGCCGGGGACGACCACGAGCAGCTCCGGCGCGGTGGGGATGGCCGAGGCCGACGCGGCGGCGACCGGGCTCAAGCCGAAGGCGTGCCAGCGAGGATCATCCTCCGCCAGCAGCAGCCCCAGTTCATCGAGCAGGGAGCCGCGGCGCTGGCGCAGCACGGCCGCGGCGGCATCGCGGGAGACCTTGTGCCGGATGGCGTGGGCGAGCACGGCCGCGAAATTCTTGCGCGCGGCCCCGAGTTCCTCGGCCAGCGAGCCGGCGCGGGTGGCGGTCACGTTCCTCGGCCCGTTCTCGTGCCCACCGTGCTGGGCGAAGTAAGCCCGCAGGCAACCGAGCAGTTGTTGCCGTTCGCCCATGCTTTCCGGCACCTCGGTGGAACGGCTCGGGAAACCGGCCGCCGCCCACGCGGCGGACCACTCGGCGCCGTGGTAATGCGCCAGCACCTGCCGGGCGACGGCGAGGTAGAGCTTGGCCTCTCCATCCACGTGGGTCAGCGTGCTGTTCAAGATCTGCTTGGTGTCCAGCGCCGCGCGGTGGGAATCTTCGGCGGCGATGACCGTCCCCACGGCGGCCTGCAGCAGCGCCACGGAATCCCCCTTCACGCCCAATTCCGATCCGTACTGGCTGAGCCCATCGAGTATCGCCTTCGCGAGTTCGAGCATCTCCGCCATCTTCTCCGGCAACGGAAGTTCCGGCAGAGCGGTCTGGGGGGATGAAAGCGTGCCGGCCACCCGACCCGCGGGGCTTGGAGGGGGGGGGAGGGGCCCGACGGACGGGGGCGCGGCAACAAGGTTCTCACGCGCCTCGGCGGCGCGGGGGGGGACAGCGTATGGAGCGGTCTGGCTCATTCGGTCTGGTCGCAGGCGGTTCTTTGCAACTCCCAATCTTGCCAATCCTGCATCCCCCGATCTACCGCTGGCAGCGACGGGGTTCTTTCAGAAAATCTTGCGAACCCAAAAACTGCCCCACAACGCACAGCCGGTGCGTGGGTGCGGATATGGGCGGGGGGGGGGGCATCGTGAACCCTTCGGATGCACGAACAGCACCAATGCCACCCATCACCTCGATGGAGGAGGCAGGCCTGTTTGCGGTCGTGTTCATGACTTGGTTGCGCCTTAGCGGGAAATCTGTGCAGAGTTCTACTGCACACCATAAGCCCCCGCAATCGGAAGTTGCTCACACGTTACTCACACCTGTGAACAAGCCAAAAATATCCCGTGTCCAAATTATTTTGACCCCACACTGGAGCCTTTATCCACGACATTGGGTGACAATAAATCCCGATGAAATATCTGTGAATAACCTGCCGATATTCTCTGGATATCGGATCCGGTTTCGGGCGCTTCGTCCGTTTTCAGGAGGTCGCCTTCGCCGATTTGGGTCACCGAATGTGACACAGTCGCCATTTTTTAAGCCGACGCGTGCCCCCTCACCCGCCCTTCGGGCACCCTCTCCCTCGGAGGGAGAGGGAAGCGCTTCATCGCCTGCTTGCAGCATCACTCGCTACGAGCGGACAGATCGGAAAAGCCTCCTGTCCCTCCCCATTTCAGCCTGTGACCCGCCGATCAGGGCCATTCACCCCAGGGTTTGGGCATTTGCCCCGCAAGTTAGGAGCTTTGTCCCTTGAGCTTGGTCCTTTCTCACTGAAGTTTGGTCCTTTGACCCTCGAGTTTCGACCTTTCACCCTCGAGTCAGGACGTTTGACTCACGAGTTAGGACGCTCTCCTCGCGAGTGAGAGCCGTTGACCCTCGAGTAAATGCCTTTGACCCTCGAGTAAATGCCGTTGACCCTCGAGTAAATGCCTTTGACCCTCGAGTAAATGCCGTTGACCCTCGAGTAAATGCCGTTGACCCTCGAGTAAATGCCGTTGACCCTCGAGTCAGAGGCGTTGACTCTCGAGTCAAACGTCCAAACTCGCGAGGCTAAGGACCAAACTTCAGGGGGAAAGCTCGAGTTTTGGATGGAAACGACCCAAACCCATGGAAAAAGGCTCGAAACCGAGGGAGCACCCTTGCACAGGAGCGGGAACCGCGACCGATACCCAGTCCGCCCCTTTTAATCCCGACCGGCAACGGGCTAAAGGAACCCATTGGGTTACTAATGGGGTCATTAATATGATGAAAATAATTCTTTACGATACATTGGATAAGTGAAATCCTGCCTGTTCGCGCCTGCTTTGTTGTAACCCGACCAGAGCGCGCACTGTCGAGCTCATTTGTCCCAGTTTTTGTGACAAACTGCCCGTCGTGCTGGGCGGTGCATACATCGCTGTTCGGGTTTACATTAGAAGCGGACCAGATAGGAAGAACGCTATGGGATACGAACCGAGAATCTCCGTGAGGGTGCCGGAGGAGTTGAAGACCCGCCTGGGCAAGGCCGCCAAACACACGCATGTGGATGAATCGGTGCTGGTGCGGGCGGCGTTGTCAGGCTTGGTGGACTACATCGAGAAGCACGGCAAAGTGACTTTCCCGATGCGTTTCACCATCAACGGCGAGAAGTAAGCCGCAGCTACAGGCCTCCAAGGATCCGCTTTTAGTAAGGCGGGTGACAGGAGGCTTCTTATTTTCCCGAACGCCCCCTTCGTCCGCACCCGCAGCGGACTAGAATTGTGCCACAGTGGACTACGTAGCCCCCTCTCCCGCTGGGAGAGGAGAACTGCGCGCGTCTCGCAAGCGAACAAGCGCCCCCCGTTGACGTCCCGTCCCACTCCCCGCCGAAAGATCCGTGATCATCGAGCACTCCGTGAAGGTATCGGGGCATCCACACGGGTGGAGCTTCGGATTGAGAGTCGGATTGAAAGCTGGGTTGAAAAAGCAAAGACCCGCCGCATTTCACAAAAGCGAATGCGACGGGTGATAAAGGAAAAGCCCACATTTTCTTTTGAAAAATGTGGGTGTGAGATTGGAGCGAGCGAAGGGATTCGAACCCTCGACGCAAAATGGGGAAGTTGCACAACCTCAAGCCATTGCTCAGGCACCCAAAGAGCACTGTACACACATACGCGCACAGATTTTAGAGCCGCTTGATTCTGGGTTCTCGGAAGTGGTCAATGCCTGGCCGTCACTGAGTCAACCGCTCAAGGCCGCGATCCTTGCCATCGTCGGCATTTCCAAAAATGAGGTGTCGAAGTGACGCGTCATTTGCTCAAGGGGCGTCGCACGGTGCGCCAGCATCATGCGCTGCCCGCGCTTAGGGCTATAGGCATGCCTGCAACCAGGATGTTCTCCGGCCAGGGTGTGTCGAGGCTGCGGGGTGCGTCATCCGGTCGGAGCCTCCCCGCCACCCTAAAAGCATTCCTTCGGAATTTCCACGCGGTGCACCCGTCAATCGCGTGGGGCAAAAGTGTCTGACGGAAACTCATATGAAAGGTCCAAAATGTTAGTACCGTTCCAAGTCATCACCGAGGCCCACAATCGCTGGCCGGCCAAGCACGACAAGCCCGCCGGCGAGAGCTGGGCGCTCATCCTCCAAGACATGTCGCAACCCTACCAGCACCGGATGCGTTCGATGGTTCAATACCGTCTGAACGAGGAGGAAAAACTGCTGTATTGGGGCAAGCTGCCGGATCGGCAAGTCAAGATCGCTGTTCACGAAATTCTGAATGGTGAAAAGAAGCCGGTCCTGCGGGGCGAACTCATCGAAGTCATCGGGGACAGCCCCAAGAAGTAATGGCCAAGGTTTACAATCCTCTGGCCCCTGTCGAAGCTCAGGACAACTTTGCTTACACACTGGCGCGCGTTAGGTGGGACGTTTTCGGCACCCTGACATTCAAGGGTTGCGTGCCGCGTCCATCGGTCGCGTATGGCCACGCTTGGCGGCATTTCCGCACGGCGGCAAAGGTAACTGGGCGCCCGTATTGCCAACTGTTCGTCGCGTTGCGCGCTGAGCTTGGCGAAAAAAACGGTCGGTTCCATTTCCACTATCTGCTCGGTGGAACCAAATCTCGCAACGAAATGACACTGTGTCACCAGTTACGCCACTCGTGGATGGGGCAAACTGGAGCCACAGAACGAATGATCCGCCCTTATGACAACTCCCTTGCTGGAGTTGCATACGTGACGAAGTGCCTCTCGGGGGGCGACGTTTACGAGATGAACAAGTTCATCACGGCGGATCAGGTGACGCTCTCCAATTCAGTGTATCGAGTCATCGAATCACTGGAACGCATCGCGGAGGACACCCGGCAAGCACTCGTGAAAAAACGGGCACGTGATGAACGCGCCTCTCTGTCTCCCCGGCTAATGCCACCTGCCAGCACGCTCTCCCGTAAGATCGGGCTGCTGGAACACCAGGCGTAAACGGGACACTAGCGCAGAGAAAAACGCCGAAGCTTACTGCGGCGCGAGTGAAATAACAAAGGGGCCCCCGCTGGCCTCTCGGCAGAGCCGCGCGGAGCGCGGCCTGCCGAAGGCTTGGCGGGGTCGCTTGAAGGAAAGGTGTGCCCAAATGAAACGGAGAAGGGACGGAAACATGACGGACGAGCCCATGCTGGCGGCGCGGGGCTGCGAGCGTTCGGGCAGTTCATTCGCGAGGTGCGTTCGTCTGCGCCAGTTGCTTGATGAGTCGGCGGCAGAACCAAAGCGGGATGATTCCAAAAATCCCAAACGAACAATCAATCAGTCGCCAGCCGAACGGGATTTCTCGAACGCTTCCCATTACCAGCGCGAACGGCACGACCAGCGCGCAAGCAATCATTCCGAACTCGATGACCCAAACGTTTTTCACCGGATCGCGCCACGGCCCGATGAACGCGATGGCGATGACGAAGTGAGCGAACGCCAGCCAGTCCGTGCCGTAGGCGATGAATGGATAGTTGGCGTTGGTTGCAACGAGTGCGTCGCGCACCTTAAGCAGCCAAGCGGCGAAGCCGCTGTGTTCCGTATTGCCGTCACCCCCGGCGATTTGGACGAGCAACTTGAGTTCGGTTTCCAACGGGATGGCGGTCGCGCCGCTCACGACCAGCCCAACAATGAAGATTGAAAGGAGGATTCGGATTCGCTTCAGGTGATTGGTTGCCATGGAAACTTTCAGCGCCTTACGGAGTGGAATGGGTGAAAATTATCCGCCAATCTCGGTTCACATCAACGTTATAGATCAAATGTTCTTTGTCCCTGGCGATAAAAACAGGGACCACTTCCTGAATTCCAGGGAATGACAACAGGACGCACGGTGCCCCCTTTGCACCGTAGGCGTTCTCGAAGGTCGCGGTTCCTTCGGCCGATACAACAACCAGAGTTCTAGCCACGGGATCCCGGACTATCGGAAGTCCGGTCACTTTTGCGCGAGTTCCTGATATTTCCAGAGAGGCAGGATTGGTTACGCTCCAGCTCCACGTTCCGCTCCATCGCCCATCGAAATCTGTGGCAACTGCTGAACCGGCAAGTTGAGGCTGTCTAGAGCACGAGAGGAAAGAACAGAACAGCAACAGGAACAATGGTGAAGTGCCAAATCTCATGGTCGTACTTCCCGTGGTCAAAATGAAAACCCGAGACACTCGGACCAACGCCAAGTCAACGAGTAGTTCTCAAAAGGAATTTGGAGGTCGATGTTGGTGAAGGGAATAATTCCCGAAGGAATGTCTGGCAGAATCGGGATGTCGGTGCCTGGGATTCGCGTCGCACTTCCAAGTCTCAACACATCTGTTACCGTCATGTCAAAGCACACTTCACTGGGGCAGCAGCTAAGCGAGGTTATGGTAAATCTGCCTTTGGTGCTTCCCGTGGACTGCAGCCCGGTTTCAAAGACGTAATTAAAAATGTCGCGAACTGGTCCAGTCACTGGATGGTCGTCTGCCTCGTCGTCCCACAGCAACCTTTTGTTTACGAGAGTATTCGACGACCCGTTGGCACAAGCCTCTCTTGCAGCATTCTTAATCCATTCTCTCATCCGAGAATACACTGGAAGCTTTGCTAATTCTTTGGTCCAAGGGTCATCAGGGCCAAAAGTGCGCCCGCCGCCCTTGCCTGAAGCCCAATCGGAAAGCGCAGCATTGAACTGCTCGTTAGCTTGGTCCAATTGAGATGGCCCCCTGCCAAGAATATCCGCCCATGAAAGCGCATTGGTGTAAACGAACGCGTAGAGATTCGTGCCGCCCAGTTTACCCAACGGGTCTCTGTTGATCCAGTCAAGCGCCCTGCCCAGTGCCACAGTTGCATTAGTGCCACATTTACATGGAGCTTCGGCAGGTAACGCGATCTGGCTAGGTTGATTATTAACGTCCGCGGAGGAATCGAGAGCCTGTTCATTCGCGGCCGGGTCTATCGCTGGAATCGCCGCCCTCGAGCGCCAGCCATCGAAGGTCACAGCTAAGTTGGCCGCATCCATCGCAAAGTTCTCATACAGCCACACCGCCATCTCGCCGGGCAGGAGAGCCTGAACCGCCGGCGCCCCAAAGAAGGCGTAGGGACCATCATAGGCATCTGCGCTCAATACCGTGCCGGCCTGGATAAGGTATAGATCAACGCAATAGGCGAGGTAAGAGAGCCACTCGGGGTTCTCAAACAACTCGAATAGAGAAAGACCGGCGAAGGGGTCAACGGGTGCGGCCGGTGGGTTCTCCATTTCGGTGATCGGCGCAGGCATGTCCAGAGAAGCCTCCGGCTCGACGCCCATTGGGTCTTGGGTTTCCATTTTAGCCGGCTCTGCGGAAGGGGCCGCGATCGGCTCGCTTGGTGAAAGGGCTTCGGGAAACCATCCGAGGCCATCGTTCTCCCCAGTATATCCCGGAAGCGGATCGGTGTCGCTGTTTTCAGGGGCAGGCCCTAGCCACGCCGTTTCGTCCGGGGCATACGCATTCGAGCGCCAGTAGGCGAAAGTCGCCAGTAGATCGGCGGCATCCCCCGGGAAATTCTGCTCCAGCCAAACTCTGAATAGATCGAAATCCAGCGTTTGAATCTCCGGCCTCGCAAAATAGGTGTAGTAGGGAAGATAACTTTCGTGGACTTCTGCGTGCAGAGTCACGCCATCAGAGGCTAGGTACAGTTCAATGCACGTCGAGAGATACGCGAGCCAGTACTCATTCTCGAGCAGCTCGACCAATGATAGGCCGGCCACAGGATCGCTCGAAGGTGCGGATGGTTCTGTGCATCCCAAAAATGAGTTTTCCCTGTAAACCGGAAGTTCAACCTCGTCCGCCAAAACCGTGCTCGTGATGAACAAAAGGGCGCAGAGGAAAACGGAGGGGGCTTTCATGCAGGCACTGCGTACAGTGCCCTCTTTGGCTTGTCAAGGTATCGGGCGCGAAATCAACGCCCATTCGGAATTTCGAGCGGGAAAAGTTTCACCGGATTCTTCACCTGACGGGCAGTTCGAGGGCGTTGACGAGGCAATGGAGAGTGGTCGTCGTGCGGTGGAAAATGTTGATTGACCCCCCGTAAAACAAGGCTGGAATAAACCTTGAAACAGCGTGTGTCAGGCTTGAAGAGGAACTAACGACGTTCGGGTCTGAACGGAGCACCGCCGCCCGATGAGCGCGGCGGTTGTAACGGACGCAACTTGTTGTCCTCGGCCATCTCGCAGGCGGTGCTGGCGCTGCCGTAATTCGAAAGGTGTTTGACATGTTCGTTCTGTTCGTTTAGATTGTTCCAATGAAAACACAAAAGCGTGTCCAAAAGCTGAAACAAACGAAGGCCGTGCCAGCGCCGCCGCTACAGAACCCGAAACCCGCGGCCCTTGCGGCTGTTGCCCCAATGGAGGGCGGGAATCCTGATCCAGAGTTTCTTCTGAATGAGGCGATGAATGAACCTAACCGCAGACTGCTCGAAGAGTACGCTGGTGTAATCAGGGTTCTTCGAAATGAGAAGCGGTTTACGTTTCGCGAAATCGCCGAATGGTTGAACCTTTATGGAGTGGAAACGGATCACAACGCAGTTTATCGCCAATACACGAAGGGAATGCCGCCAGGCATGGAAGCGATGGTGGAGGAAGAAGCCATGAGGGAAGAGAACGATGAAAGCTAACTTGAGCGCCCTGTTGCCACCAGTACTCAGAGAGCAATTGCTTCGTAAAAAAGAGGCGGCGGCGCAGTTGGCTTGTTCGGCCAGGAGTGTTGATCGGTTGGTGTCGGAGGGCAAACTGGTGCGGGTTTACGTTCTGGGTGGTGTGCGCTTCCGTCAGAGTCAGGTGAACGCAATTTGTGAGGGAGGGGCAATATGATGTTCCAAGTCGAGAAGCGGCGATTCCGTAACGGCGGCGAAGTTCAAGAGACTCGATATTATTACGTGCGTTATCGGCTCGCCGACATGCCGGTTGACCGTTGGAAATCTCTTGGCGTAACCGATAAGCAAGTTGCCGCAAAAAAAGCGCGGGAGTTCATCCAAGAAAAGGAACGTGAGGCTGCAGGCATCCTTGAGCCTCGTGTTGTTCGCGATGCGGCCAAGAGGCCGTTGAAAGAACATCTGGACGATTACGTTGCCGACTTGGAACGGCGGGCGCGCAGCGGGCGCGGTGGGCGAGGTGCGCGGTTGCTCAAGGGGCGCATCCTTCGCCTGATGGATGGTTGCGGTTGGAGGTTGGCCGTCCAAGTGTCCCCCGATTCGTTCACGTCCTGGCGCAACCAACGGAGCGAGGCCGCTCGCACCCTGAATCACTATTGGCAAGGGATGGTATCTTTCCTGAACTGGTTGGAACGCGTCGGCAGAATTAAAACAAACCCGCTGAAATACGTTCCAAAAGTGGATGAGCGCGGCCAGCGGCGGCGCGTTCGTCGGGCGTTCACGGATGAGGAGTTGCGGAAACTGATCAACGGCTCCGGTCCGCGTGGCGTTATCTATTTCACGGCGGCGCGGACTGGCTTGCGCCAGGAGGAACTGCGCCAGCTTACTTGGGGCGACCTGCACCTAGAAGCGTCTGCTCCGTTCGTGATCGTGCGTGCAGTGACGGCGAAGAACAAGACAGAAGAGCGAGTTTGCCTGGTGCCGGAAATTGTCGGAGCACTGAAAAGTTATCGGCCTACGATTTGCGCGCCGGGCGATCTGGTTTTCCCGCAGGGCATCCCTCGTGCATCCCGCTTGAAGGTGGACTCGGAGCGCAATGGGATCACGTATCGGGATGAGTCCGGGCGTTATGCCGATTTCCACGCGCTGCGATACACTTGGGCGACGTTTCTACAGCAAAACGACATACCACAGCGGTTTGCCATGAAACTGATGCGGCACAGCGATATTAAGCTGACCTCGAAGATCTACACCGATGAAACACAGTTACCGATTTACGACGCAATCAAGGGATTGCCTCAGCTTTCGGACTGTACACGTATACGCGCACAGATTTTAGGCGCGGAGGCGCAAAACGTGGCGGAGGCTGACGCAAGACACGAAACACAAAACCCCGCGCAACCTGTTGCAGTTGGCGGGGTTTGGCGCAATCAGGCGGGGCCTGACGCTCTGAATAAATTGGA
>SXGT01445206.1_pt1 | contig 17924 bp, 14 predicted proteins | sample 3176221 | NCBI WGS metagenome assembly SXGT01 (sample SAMN11356862, study PRJNA531348) | freshwater metagenome | isolation source: freshwater sample F1-120 | place: China: Fuxian Lake, Yuxi | collected 2017-12-25
AAGTTGCGAATATGGCTCGTTTTCGTGCTCATGCGGTTCCCGTGCGGAAAAGGATGAAGGATGAAGGATGAAAGATGAACGGGGCGCTCCCCATTCTTCATCCTTCATCCTTCATCCTGTGGTCTACTATACCGGAGCGGCGCAGAACTGGATAGGGCAGAGGGGGCGCGAGCGGATTCGTTTCATTCATTACACCACCCCCCCCTCGGATGAAATCCATGAAACGCAGGAAATGAATGCAATGCGGCCAGCAACTGAGCATGGCGGATCGGCACATCGACCGGCTCGTCTGCGAACTCAACGGGCCGAGCGCCGGCGAGATCAAGAATCGGTTAGCCAACCCATTTCGCCTTGTCAAACAAGCCAAACGCGGGTATAGGCCACACCGCAAAGTTGAGCGTTTTCTCGATCGGAGCAACGCCCATGGTACGCTACTCCGCACGGATTCTCGTCGTCGGTTTGGTTCTTTGCACCATCAGCGGTTGTGGCACGCTCGCGAATATGAACGGCCGGGAACACGTCGTCCTCCTTGGCGATCCCGCCTGGGCGCCGGAGCGTCCGACGATGCCCTTCGGCGGCGTCGCCAACGACGTGGCCATGATCAAGAAGATGGAATACCCGATCGGCCGGCTCTTCTGGGCGGCGGATATGCCGTTCTCGCTGGTCGGCGACATCGTGACAGCGCCGTGGGCCGCGCAGCGCGGTTTGAGCATGGCGCGGCGGACTTCCGACGAGGCGACGGAGTGGAACCGCTTTTGGTTTCCGAACGCACCTGCGCAGCCGCTCACCTCCTTCGATCGCAACCCCTTTGGCATCGTGCGCGACACCGAGAAAACCCCGGTCTCTGAAGCGCGCGGCTCGTTAATACGATAATAGTCGTAAAGAATATTAACTTATAAGCCCGCCAGAATACGAACATCTTCTTGTTCCGCGAGTGTCTCCGCGCGAGCGCGTGTGAAAATTTTGCAAAAAACGCGCATCTCCCCCATGATCTCTCTTGTAATTCGACAACAGGCGTGTACTATTTGAGACTAACAAGGATAGTGCGACTGGCGCGAAGGGAGCGTCGGCCGGCACTGGGATATCTGGGTCCCGATGGAGGTCACCATTTTTTTATGTTCGATACTGAAGAGCGGTCCGGGCTCAACGGCACTCCCGCCGTTTCACGCAACGAATGCGATAGCTACGACGATGAGGAGCCTCCCGGTAAACCGAAGCGTCATCCGCTCTGGCGTAAAGTCCCCAAGAAACAGTGGGACGATTGGCGATGGCAGTCGCAAAATGCCATTCGCTCGGTACGGCAACTGCGAGAATTGCTCCCGTTTTCCCCTGAGGAACTGGAAGCCATGGGGGCACTCGAAGCCGAGTACAAACTCGCCATCCCGCCGTACTATTTCTCCCTCATCAATGTAGACGATCTGAACGATCCGATCCGTCTGCAGTCGGTCACCTCACCCCTCGAAGCGAACTCCGCTTTCGAACTCGAAGACCCTCTCGACGAAGACAAGGATTCCCCGGTGCCTGGAGTCACGCACCGCTATCCCGATCGCGTTTTGATGGTCACGACCCACGTCTGCACCATGTATTGCCGCTTTTGCACCCGCAAACGCGCCACCATGGTCCGCGGCGGCTGGGATGCGGTGAGCCGCGATGATGAGCGCATGATCGAGTACGTCCGTGAGCATCCGCAGATTCGCGACGTCATCGTCTCCGGCGGCGACCCTCTGACGCTGCCCCCTGCCAAACTCAAGTTCTTCCTGCACAGCCTGCGCGACATCCCGCATGTGGATGTCATCCGCATCGGCACCCGCGTGCCGACGACGTTGCCGCAGAAGCTGTACGACCCCGAATTGCTCGACATTCTGGAGAGCGCCGAGAAGGTCTGGATTCAGACGCATTTCAACCACCCGCGTGAGATCACGCCGGAGGTGGCTCGCGTGTGCAAGCTCCTCTTAACGCGCGGCATGCCGCTGAACAACCACTCGGTGTTGCTCAAGGGGGTCAACGACGATCTGGTAACCATGCGCAACCTGGTCCGCGCCATGCTGCGCGTCAAGATTCGGCCCTACCTGCTGTTCCATTGCGATCCCGTCACGGGGGCCGGGCACTTCCGTACCTCGATCTGGAAGGGGATGGAACTCATCGAAGGCCTGCGCGGCCACCTGTCCGGGCTGGCGATCCCGACCTATGTCGTGGACGCTCCGCACGGCGGGGGTAAGATTCCGATCATGCCGAACTACCTCGTGTCGGCATCGGATGATTGCGTGATCCTCCGCAACTACGAAGGGATGCTGGTTCGCTATCAGGCCGAGGACAAGCCGACCACGGTCCGTCCAACAGCCAACCGCGGTGTCAGCCAGCTGATCCAGGGGACGAAGACGGCTCTCATGCCGCAGGGGAGCGAGCGGATGGAACGCCGTCGCCAGTACCTGCAGACCCGCAAGGCCGACGAACCCGCCGGCTGCTGCGATTCGAACGACGAACCCTCCGAGACCAATGGCCGCAAGAACGGCCGCAAGCGCTTGACGGTCGTGTCGTAACGGATTGGGTGGGTGTGCGAAATCAAAGAGGACTCGGTGTGTTCACCGAGTCCTCTTTGCGTTGTGCCGCTTGCGGTTTAACGCATACCCAGCGCCACGCGAGTGCAAAGCCGCAGGCGGCCACAGACTTACCATCGTAGGTGCGCACCGAAGACAACGCCGTGCAGGAATACGCCGCCGTTGGAGTGAATACTGCCGTTGGTGGCGAAGCGAGCGGGCTGGTCCGGGGCGAGGGCAATGCCTTCGACCCACATCATGGTGTAGCCGCCGCGCAGACTTAGGCGATCATTGATCTGGCGCGTGGCAACGACGCCAAGCTCGCCGATGAACGAGGCCTGGCAGCCGGCGTTCGACACGACGGTGGTGACTGGACCGGCGCTGGTGGTGCCGCGCGCATAAGCCTCGTTCCCGAATATACCGGCTTTGCCGAAGGCAGTGAGGCCGAGAAGGTCGCGCAGCGATCCTTGCCATTCACCGCCGGCTTGAACACCCCAGAGGTTGTTGTTGGTGAGCAGTGTGGAGCGGACGAGGGGTCCTGGCTGTGGAATTGTGCGGCCCGCGTTGAATTGGCCGTCGATATCTTCATGCCAGTTCAGATAGCGAAAACCGGCGAGCACCGAAAGGTTGCCATTCATCGAGTGGCGCAGATTCGCCTCGAAACTGTTCACGCTTGAATGGTAGTCGGCGTTGAAGTTGGTGCCGATGATAGGCGATCCGACGGCCATGCCGGGGCCGGCGACGCTGGCGGAAGATTGCATGTCATAGAGCCCGAAATAGACGAACTCCAGAGCGTTGACGTCGCTCAGCTGCTTCCCGATCACGAAGCGCGGACCGCCGTCGTGGCTGAAATGGAAATCGCGTGCCGTGCCGAGCGGTGTCGTCCCGCCCGGATCGGTGGCGAGCACCGCAGAACTACCGACCGTCCGGCGCAGGAATATCCCTTCCGCTTGCACGTACCAAGCCGTGAGCGGAGTGGACGCAACTTCGCTGATCACCACTGGATTCGCAGGGAGTCCAATCTTCTCCTGCGCGGCCGCTGATTCAACCGTGAAGCCCAGGCTGAGAGCGACCAGCACAATGAATGTTCGCCAAGCACGCCGCATGACACTATCCTCCTCGAATCGATTTGTCTGGATACCGTTACCTCCGTTATCGGCGAATCGTGATTGCCAAGGTCGGCACACGAACCAAGAATCAGATCCGGTGTGTTGCATCCCACTCGTAGAACCGTTACAGGCTGCACGGTAGGCAAACTCCTTCCAGCGAGCAAATTGAACAGAGTAAGATGCCCGTAGAACCGCTTGACCTTGCCGACGGTATGGGTTATCACGCCACGCCCCTGAAGAGGGGAACTCGAATCAGTACCCGAGGTACGGATGACACGAAAGTTGACCTGGCGTTTCTTGCTTTGCTTCGCTCAGTTATCAACCTTGCCTGGTTGCCTGCACCTTCCCTATCTCAGCAAGTCTTACTGGGAGAGCACGACCAAGGTCCCCGATCCTGCCAAGGTAAACCCGGCGGACGGCGCCGACTTCAACAAATCGATCCAAGATCGCAGCGGTTTCTCGACTTCCAATCTGCGCGGCGAACCGCCCAACGGCATTGCCAAATCACTAAGCGGCCCTGGTCAATCTCTGGAGACCAGGGGAATGTTTCTGGAAGATCAACCGGAGAAGGCGATCACCAAGAAATCCAGCAACGTGCTAACAGGCGTCGTCACGGTTGAGTCCGCGGGGGAGCCCAAGCGCCTCGCGGTTCAGGTTCCGGCGCTGCCGCTCATCGAGAACAAACGCGAGGACGCCCTTTGGCAAGCCGTCAAGAGTCTGTTGGAAAAACGGCACGATGAAGCGATCCAGTACTTGCGCGTCTACGACAAGGAAACGCAAGAGATCTTCCTCTGCCTCGTCCCGGCCTTGACTCTGCTGGCGCAGAAGCCGTTCAACGAGCTATCGCCTCAGGAAATCGCCGTTTTGCACGACCAACTCTTGAGCGCGCGCGAACGCCTGCGGCCACGCTGCGAACTGCTGGTGAGCAAGATGTGTTTTTGCAAAGAGGTGCGAGGCTTCGGCTGGTACAAGCCATTGCCAGAGAATCATGCGTTTGTGACTGGAACGAAAGATCGGCTGGGCGAGGAAGTGCAGCTCTATGTGGAGTTGAAGAATTTCTTGAGCGCGAAAACCAAGGACGGGGACTATCTGACCAAGCTGACCTGTACGCTTGAGCTGCAAGATTCGACGGGGAAGAAGGTCTGGTCGCACACCTTCGACGGCTCCGATGCGACGCATCGGCGCAGCGCCCAGCTCAACGATCTTTACCGCAACTTCACGTTTTACGTGCCGCCGCTGCCGCCGGGGACGTATCAACTCACGATGCAGATTGCAGATGAAACGAACCGCGATCAGCGCCGCGTCGCCAGCGAGAAACTCATCTTCCGAGTCACGCCAGCGGTGAACTGATCCAGTTGCCGCTCGCGCCCGATCGCTACGCCGCACGCGGCGAGTTAGACCATCCACCATTCCGCCGTGAGCAAGATCGCGAGGCCAGTCAGGGCCATGAGCAAGCGGCAGCCATTGACGCGGAGCAGCACGTCGCTTGTGGAAAGGTTGCCATACTCCTTTATCATCCAGAACCCACTGTCGGCAGGCTGGGTGCTGACGGTGACGCCGCAGGCGGTGGCCAGGACGATCAAGGTCTCCATGCCGGGCAACTCCCGCGCCAGTCCGGCGAGGAACGCCGAGGCCGCCATGATGGACGCGGTCGCCGATCCCATGGCGAGCCGCATCAGCGCGGCAACGCAAAACGAGACAGCGACTGGCGAGAGCGGCAAGCCCCTCATGAGTTCGGCGAGATACCTGCCTATGCCGGCCGCCTCGATTACCTCCTTGAATCCGCCCGCGGCACCAAACAAAAAGAGCATGCCCCCCACGTCGATCAGAGATCCGCTGGTCAACTGGGCAAGTTTTGCCTGCGACCAGCCACGGCGCAGCCCGTAGGCCCAGAACGCAATCGACGTTGGCACAAACAGGGCCACCGTTGGTTTGCCGAGAAACAAGAGCCACGCCAGCGGCGCGTGGTTGAGCCAGCGAAGGTACGACGGTAGATCCTGGCTCTCGAAAAACACCCAGGTCATCCGCTCGGGCAACCACCGCAAGTCCGCAAGTAACTTGGCGCCGAAACCTGCCACGCTCAACACAAGCGGCGCCAGCACAATGCAGAGTGCCAGCGGCAGAGATTTCGCAACCGGTGGCTCCTTTTGCTCGGCCACCGCCGAAAGATGTTCGGGGACCGTTACGTACTGCCGATCCGCCCACCAGCGCCCAGGTCCAAACCAGCCAACGAGTACCATGGGCAACGCCAGTACGATTCCAAAGAGGATCGTCTCGACCATGACTCGATCAGCTGCACTCGGCCCTGCGATCGTCGTGACGGCGGCCACGATCCCCGGATGTGGCGGCACCAGTGAATGCGTGACCCCCAAGCTGAAACACAACGGCAGTAGATAACGCAGTAAACTCTGCTTCGTCTCGCGCTGCAACCGCCAAATGATCGGAATCAATACCAGAAATCCGACATTGAACAAGATCGGGATGCCGATCAGAAAAGCCGCGACCAGGATGGCCAGCGCAGCTTTCTTCTGCCCGAAGGCGTTGATGATACGTCGAGCGATCAGCTCAGCGGCTCCGGAGGTTTCCAGCAGCCGTCCGAGGATCGCCCCGAACGCAAGCAAGAGGACAATCTCACGCAGAATGTCGGCAATGCCCTTGTGAATGGCCTCGATCACCTGCGGCGGCCCCAGCCCACCTGCAAGCCCCAGACCAAGGCTGATGCCAAATAACGCGATGAATGCGTGAACCTGGTAGCGAATAATGAGCACCAAGAGAGCAATCAGTGCCCCGGCTGCACAAATGCCTGGCCAGTGGGTGTGGAGGAGGTCGTTCATTGGCTTTGTGACTCCCAGGAATCGCCGCGCTCATCCCGGTGCCTGGGACGAAAAAAAAAGCTACAGTTGGGTTTGTGTACTCCCCAACAGCATGGAAAAACCTATGCACGCCAATGAAACCTGGATCCAAATGTTTCGCCGAATCCCAGCCGAATTGCACGACGGGCTCGCGCTGGGACTCACGACCGGGTCGGAAATCGTCGTCCAGCGCATCGTCAAGCTTGAGCCGGCCTTCATGATCATTCGTGGCCGGCTCGCCGGCACGCAGGACTCAGGCCGAATCGTGCTGATTCCTTACGAACAGCTGACTTTCGTCGCTTTGACGAAGGTTTTGAATGACCTGGAAGTCGAGTCGATCTTTGGCAAAGGCGCTCCCCCTCCCCTACCCGATCTACCGGATTTCGCCGTCGGTTTCGAACCGGAACCCGTGCCGGAGCTTGCTACGGTAAACGAAGCACCCGCCGAGGTCAAGAAGCCTGCGGCAATTTCCAAGACCGTCCTGCTGGCTAAACTCCGGGACCGGCTCAAGTAATTCCTCACTACATCCCCGGAGTATCAGGCGAGCGTTTACGTCGCAAACTCGCCAAGAATGTAGCCAGCACATGTAGTGTGAGGGCTACATTCTTGGCTCAGGCTTCGCCGCGAGTTACGGAGTAGGCCTTAGACCCCTGGGTGGTCAACAACATCCTTGAATGGCCGGGCCGCTTGACAAGGGTCTAAAACTATCCCATGTTTGTTCAGGAAAGTTTACAGCGCTAACAAAGAGCAACACGGCCCTGATCCAGGTGGTGGAGGTTGGGGCACGCGAAATGGACCGGGAAAACATGGCAGACTGTCGCGTTGTGCTGGTTGCGGACGACCCAGCCCTGATGCAAGCCGTGCAGGAGCACCTGCGCCACACCACAGGGCAGGCAGTCCTGGCCGGGACTTATGCCGACATCGCAGAGCAACTGACCTGCGACTCGGACGGGCTTCTCCTGCTGGCCGCCGGCAGCAGCGCCGAGCAGACCCTGGCTCGGCAGGTGGTACAGCAGCTGGCGTTGCAGAAATGGCCTGTCCTGGCGGTCGTCGTGGACGCCAGCGGTCCGACCTCGCGGCTTGGCGACCTCGATCCCTACGTGTCGCGCCGCCTACGCTGGCCGGAGGACGCCGAGCGTCTCACCATTTTGGTCCGTGAACTGGATCGCGATCGGCAATTTCGCTTCGCCTATGACGAGGGGCTCGAAGACACGCTCAGCCGGCGCCTGCTCGCCCTGACCCCCTCGCTGCTGCCGCTCGCGGACCGAATCGCCCTCGGGGCCAGCCATGACGTCACCGTGCTCATCAACGGCGAGACTGGCGCCGGTAAGACTTATCTCGCCAGGTTCATGCATGATTACTCCCCCCGCCGGCAACACCGTTTCATGACCATCTCGTGCGGGGCGATCTCCGCAAACCTCATCGAGAGTGAATTCTTCGGCCACATCAAGGGGTCGTTTACCGGCGCCGATCGCACCAAGGTAGGCAAGTTTGCCGCCGTCGGCGAAGGGACGCTCCTACTGGACGAAATCGACACGCTCGCGCTCGAACAACAGGCGACCCTGTTGCGCGTTATTGAAACCGGCGAGTTCGAACCCGTCGGCAGCACGGAGACGCAGCGCTGCGAAGCTCGGCTGATCGTCGCCAGCAACATTGATCTCGAGAAAGCTGTCGCTCTGGGCAAGTTCCGCGCGGACCTCTACTTTCGGCTCAACGTGATGTCGTTCCACCTGCCCCCCTTGCGCGAGCGCGTCACCGATATCGAGCCTCTCGCACGCGGCATGGCCGTACGCTTCGCACGCAAATTCCACAAGGAGATTTACGACATCCACCCAGACGCACTGGCCGCCCTGGAAGCGTTCCGCTGGCCGGGAAATCTGCGCCAGCTCGAGAACGTCATTCAGCATGGGGTGCTCATGTGCAACGGACAGCCTGAACTCTTGCCACGCCATCTCCCCGCGGCCTTGCAAGAAGCCCCGGTGGCAAGCCTCGAAGATGAGCCGACGCTCGGCGATTCCTTGCATCAGCAGCGCGACCATGCAGAACGCAATGTCATCCACCGCGCCTTGGTTCATAGCCACTTCAACCGCACCCGCGCTGCGGACGCCCTGGGGATCAGCCGGGTCACGCTCTACAAGAAGATGAAGAAGTACGGCCTGCTCAAGGAATCCGCGGCGATGTGAGCGTCGCTAACAGCGGATCAAATCGAGTTTCCCATCCACTTGACGTCCCTCGACCGTATGATACTCTGTAAGCGCGGAAGGGATCCCTCCGCGCCGACATCTCAGAGTATGCGCGCCATGGCAGAGAAAGCGACCACGTTGCCGAAGTTGACGCCCGAACAGCGCCGCGCCGCCCAGGGTCAGTTCGAACGCGCCAACCAGGTACTCAAGGGGGGCGATCACGATTACGGTCTGCAATTGCTGCTCACCTGCAGTAAGCTCGATCCCGCCAACATCATGTATCGGCAAGCGCTCCGGCAAGCGCAACGCGCAAGGTACCAGAACAATGAGCGCGGACAGCCACTCGCGTACGTTCGATCCCTTTTCGGGCGGCTTCGCCTGAAACGCGCCATGATGCGCGGCGATTACCAGGAGGCACTCGTTCAGGCCGAGCTGATCTTGATGCGCAACCCATGGGACCTGGGTACCCATCTGGTGATGGCCAACGCCTTCGAGGAACTGGATTGGTCCGACCACGCCCTTTGGACGCTCGAGCAGATTCGCCCGATCCACCCGAAGAACCCCAAGGTCAATCGCCCGCTGGCGCAGCTCTACGAGAAGCGCGGCAATTTCAACCAGGCGATCACTCTGTGGGAGCTCGTGCGCGCAGCTGTCCCCACCGACCTCGAGGCGCAGCGCAAGGCGAAGGACCTGTCCGCGAGCGCCGCCATCGCCAAGGGACGGTACGAGGAGGCGCTGGCTGGGACCGCGTTGTCGCCGATGGAAGAAGCCGAGGCGGAAAATGCAACTGCCGAGGAGCCGGCCCTTACCGAGACCCCTGCCTTCGCTCCTGCCCCCTCGCTTTCCGGCGAGCAACGCTACCCGCGCGAAATCGCCCATATCGTCGAACGCATCAAGACCAATCCCAGGGTTGCCAACGGTTATCTGCAACTGGCCGAATTCTACAAGAAAGCTGACCAGCTCGAAAAGGCCAAGGAAACCCTGCAACAAGGACTAGGACCGACGGGCAACAGCTTCGAAATTACGCAGGAATTATTCGACCTCGACATCGAGCCTTTCCGCCGCAACCTGGTCATCGCAGAGGAACGGCTCAAGAAAAAACCTGACGACCCTCAGCTGGAGCAAGTCCGCGCCAAGCTCGCCAAGGAGATCAATACGCGGGAGCTTGAATTTCATCGCCGACGCTCCGACCGCTCTCCGACCGACACCGCCGCACGCTTTGAAATGGGCCTGCGCCTCCTCCGCGTCGGCCAAATCGACGAGGCCATCAAGGAGTTGCAAACCGTCCGCAATGACCCACGCCATCACGGCAAGGCCCTCTTCTATCTCGGCATGTGCTTCAAATCGCGCAACAACATCCGGCTCGCCCAGCGCAACTTGGAAGAGGCCCTGCAGCAACTGGGCACCAGTGACACCGCCCTGCGCAAGGAGGCCATGTATCTGCTCGCTCTCGGGTACGTCGAAACAGGCGAACTCCAGCGTGCGCTCGATCTCGGCTCCGATCTGGCTAACCTCGATTTCAACTACAAGAACATTGGCACTCTCCTCGACGACTGGCAGGCCAAAGTGGCCAAATAGGCCATTCTTGCCGCTCCTGTTTTGCCTTGGCGCCTATTGCTGAATTTAACGACTTTGACGATTTTTCATCGAGTCCTAATCACTTTCCTGCTAGCCTTTCGTTAGAGATGTAGTGGAAAAAAAAATCCCCCAGTCCTCAGGAGTTCGTTCATGTTGACTCGCACGATCGTGTTGTTTTCGTTCGGGGTTGCTGCCATCCTGTTCGGCGTCTCCCAGACCGAAGCACAGCCCGGCAAGGGCAAAGGTCCCGGTGCCGGCGCGGATGTCCAAAAGCTAGAACGTGACCTCGAGCGCCTGCTCGATCAGGTTCAGGCCACCAAGGCTCAACTCGCACGCGCCAAAGAAACAACCGGCGGTAAAAAAGGCGGCTTCGAAGGCAAAGGCCGAGGTAAGGGCGGCCCGGATGCCAAGGGTAAGAAGGACTTTGAAAAGGGAAAAGGAAAAGGCGGTTTCGAAAAAGGCAAGGGCAAGGGAGCGGACTTCAAAAAGAAGCTCGAGCCCATGAAGCAATTCGGAAAAGGCCCGGGCGGCAAAGGCTTTGAGGGCAAGAAACTCGATCCCGACACCATCCGCCAACGATACGAATTCTACAAGAAACTCTATGACGAGGTCCCCAAGTCCAAAGGCTTCGAACGTAAAGGCCCCGGCGGACCCAAGGGCTTCGGACCGAAGGGCTTCGAAGACAAAGGCCCCGGCGGACCGAAAGGCCCCATGACCAAGGGCGGCGGCGGTTCAGGCAGCAGCGTCGAAGCCCGCATCGATCGCCTCATCCGTGAGCTCGACCAACTCCGCAGCGAGGTCCGCGGCAGCAAAAAGCGATAACCCCCACCGTGGGAAGCATCCCACGAAGCCCAGGAGCGAGCGCAAGCGAACCCCTGGGCTTTTTTATTTCAGCCGCTTCGCCCCTGATACCTCCATCCGCAACACATGCATCGTGCTGTACTGTCCCACCGCCCATACTAGCCGGCGATTCGGGTCGTACATCAACCCCATCGAGTTGTTGAAAGTCTTCTTGCCGATCGGATCGACCCCATTCAGCTCCACGCCGACCCAGGCGTTTTTCGAGCAATCGTACATTAGCCACGCCGACTCGCCCGGCACGTGGGCACCGATCAGCACCGCGTCCGCGTCGGCGAGGTACGCTGTCTCGCGCGATGGCGCGATCGCCTTGTCCTTGCCTGCCGCGTTCAACCAGCGCGCTTGCCCTGCCTTGAAGTCGTACTCAAGTACATCTCCTTTGTATTTGCCAAGATCGCTGAACAGCAACAGCCGATCACGCTTCGCGTCGTATGCCATGCCATGATGGTCGGCGCTGGTTTGCGGCATTTCGCCTTGCAACGGCAGCGGCTTCCAGGTGCGCGATTTCGCGTCGAGCCGCCACAAACCCGGCGCGCCGCCTTGCCGATGGTTCGCCCAGACCACCGCCCCCTTCGGCGTCGCGCACACCGTTACGACGTAGAAGTTCCCTTGATACGGGTTCCGTTCGGGACTGCGCGACCAGCGTGATAGCTCGGGATCGAAGAAGTACGTATACTCGTGCGGCGCGAACACCAGCGCCTTGAGGTTGGGGTCGTACCCCGTCGACTTGTAGGTATGTCCGGTCATCCACGGGTTCTTCTTGAAGCTCCACTCGCCGCGAACCTGATCGTTCGAGTAGACGTACTCTAACGGATACTCCGGCGCGAACGGCAGGGTATAGCGGTCGGTCTTGACGTTGTAGAGATGCGGCGCCGTGCCGCTATAGGCCGAATGCCCGCCCGAAAAGCGCAGGATCAGATCAAGCTCCGGCGCGAAGGCAGCCGAGCCCCAGTCCATGTTCATGCCCGGTTTCTTCGGTGTCGGCCGAATGTGCCATTCGTTCGCAGGTAGACTTTTCAACTCGGCTTCGACCTTCTTTTCATCGGCCTTGGGCACTCCCTTGAAGTACCAGGTCGGGTCGTGCGAGCCCTCACGGCGCTCGGCGGTGCCGGGCTTGACACTGTGCATTTCGGCGCCGTCGTCATCGGTCTTCGAGGCATCCACGGCACATTGCCATGCACCGCTCTGGCCAAGGACGAGCACACGATCCTGCGGATCGACGGCCGCGCTGCAGAACCCATTCGCCACTGCGTCCGGGCCTTCCTTCGGCTTGGCCTGCGCGAGAAAATCCCAGCGATCGGACGCCACGTCATAGGTCCAGATTTCGCACGGCAACCGCCGGTAGAGCGGGGCAACATAGCTGGTCGTCGAGGTATAGACATATCCTCCTATTAAGCCGATCTTCTTGGCATTCGGCAGCCACAGAAGCGCATGGCCGCCGCGCGGCGCCGGGGCCTTCTTGGGAGTCGCCTCGCGCCATTCTTGCCGGACGACATCGAAGGTCCAGGTATCGGAAAGCAGTTGATCGAGTTGATCGCCGCCGAAAAGGACGACCTTCTTGTGGACCGGATCGTAGGCGAGTCGGGAATTCGCCCGCGGGAGGGGCTGTTCCTTGAGCTGAAGCTGAGTCCACACGTTCTTGGCGGGGGAGTAGGTCCACGTGCCGGGATCGCCGCGATCGCTCTGAACGTTGCCGCCGCCGAAGAGAACTAACTGCTTGTTGTGGGCATCGTAAACCATCGAACTCCAGAGTAGCGTGCCGCCGAGTTCCTTTTCGGGATGCGTCGGCGGATTGAGATCAGTCCACCTGCGTTCGCTCGGCTCATACTTGAAGGTGCTGCCACCCGCGTAGAAGTAGAATGCTTTGGTATCGGGATCGTAATCGTACTTTTGGCCCAGCGAGAAGGTGCCATAAATGGTCCAGTTGGGACGGACGTTGCCTTCGAGATCGCGGAAGCCCCAGACTTCGCCTTTCCACGCCGGCGCGTTGCCAGCGCCGAACTTCGGGCCCCAGTTCTTCCCGGGCGGGAAGCCGTTCTCCCATCCGTCCTTCTGCAGAGTGAGCACATCATAGGAGCGTGGCTTGCGATAGTCCGCATAGCTGGAGCGCCCGCCGAGGACGGTGAACCGCTTGGCAACGGGATCATAACCGAGCGGCACATCCCAGCGTCGGCCGACGATCTGGGCGGCGTCTAGCTTTATCCAGGCGTTGGGACCGCCGGCGTGGGCGAAGTCGGCTGCTATCGCCCCAATGAAAACTATGAAGATATTTCGCATGATGTTTCTTACGATTGGTGTACCCGTCATTTTTCGATAACCTCCTTCCCTTCCCTGACCCATGGTTCGTTGAACGCCGCACACCCCATGCGCGTCCCAAAAAGATAGATCACGCCATCCGGCGCCTGGGCCACCGACATGTAGCCGCCGACGCCTTCGACTTTGCGAACGTGCGCCCAGGTTCTGCCATCGTCGAGAGAGAGCGCTGCGTACGTGCCGCCATCGATGACGGCCTTCTTGTTGTCATGCGAGCACATCAGAATGGCGCCGCTCGCCAGGCGCATGGCCGCGATTTTTTGGCCGACGCCGATGCCGGGGAACGGCGTCGTCTTTGCATCCCAGGTGTCACCCCAATTCCTTGATGCCAAGACCGGCATGGGATGCTGGCCACGGAGGAACGAGAGGATAGCGCCGTCGGACGTCGGCACCACAGCGGGATGGATGACGTACTTGCCGCCGTACGCTTTGCGCATGTCCCCCTTCGCGACCTTCCAGGTCAACCCGTTGTCCTTCGAGATCATCAGCCGTTCATCGACGTGGTTGTCGCCGTCGCAGGCCAGTAGGAGCGTGCCGTCTTTGGCACGGAATGCAGAGCAAGGCTGACTCAGGCGGTCAGGGGCATCGCGCGTCAGCATGATGCGCGGATGTGACCAGGTGACGCCGTTATCGTCCGACCAGCGCACGATGTTCGAGGCGTTGTCCCAGCCGAACAGCGATTGCGTACAGAAGTGAAAGATTCGTTTGCCGTCGCAGAATAGGACCGGGGCATGATCGTTGACATCGGGAACATCGAAGAAAAGGCACGCTTCGTCCCACCTGTCCGAGCCTGCGCGGAGCCGGCTGCAGGCTTGTGACATCTCGCGCCCCGATTCGCTGACGCAGGTGTACCAGCACGCCAGCACATCGCCATTGGGACAAACGCACACGGCCGAGTAGTGATTGTGCTGGCTGAAGATCGGGCCCCACGAGTCCTTCGGAATCGTCGGCTGCTTGCCTTCCTTCACATAGTTGACGAAAAACGGCTTCGCTTTCTCTCCCCTCTTCGCTCCGAGGGATAGGGGCCGGGGGTGAGGGGGCTGCGTTTGCTTCACGTCTTTCTGATACGCCTCCACCACCCTCCGAAGCGCCTTCGTCGTCGGCATCTTGCCCAGCACCACACGAAATCCCGTGTACGCATTTGCGTCCTCGGGCAAATGCCCCGCACGATTCGACGAGCGGGCATAGCGCGTTGGATCAAGGTTGGCACGCAAATAGCTCCAGCCGCGCGTGATGCGCGCGTAGCCCTCGAGCCGACCGACAGGATCGGTCTGCTCGCCGGCTACGTAGGGTCCATACCAATCATGGCACCACTCCGCGACGTTGCCGTGCATGTCGTGTACGCCCCATGCATTCGGCTGGTAGGCGCCGACTTTGCGCGGCCTGGCGTCGGCTGCCCTGCTGTAGTTGGCGTCGTCGCCTGTCAGCGCAGCGCCGGTGTGAAACTTCGTCGTGGTTCCCGCGCGGCAAGTGTATTCCCACTCCGCCTCGGTTGGCAGTCGATACGGCTTGCCTTCCCTCTTCGAGAGCCAATCACAAAACGCGACGGCGTCGTGCCAGGTGACATAGACGACGGGCTCATCATCTTCCTTCGAGCTGCCGCGTTTACCACGCACAGCTTTGTGCTTAGGATCAAACACCTCATACTGGGCGTTGGTGACTTCGTGTATGCCGAGGTGGAACGCCTTCGAGATGTTGACGCGATGGGCGGGCGCCTCATCGTGATCGCGCTCGGTCCATTGAGCCCGCGATTTCGGCGCGGCGGCGTCCTGCCCCATAGTGAACATGCCGGCATCAATGGGCACGAATTTCATGCCGACCGAATTGGTGAAGGCTTTCCCGTCCTGCGCGAATACTACTTGGGCGGCGGCCGCCGCAAACAGAATTACGAGAATCATACGCATGATGCTTGCCCCCGGGGTGAACGATCCTAATCGTTCGATCTTCCAGTGACGTCAAGTGAAATGCAAGCATTTTGTCGCGAGTGGAGCTGTGACCAGGACATTGGCCGATTTTCTTGATGTTCCCGCCGCCCGCGTTCGACTACTATATAGTGGATATCTTCAGAGGGGTTTCATCAATGCTCACCATCCAGGGTCGCGGCGTTCGTCTGTGTGATGGCATGAATCGGCGCAGCTTTCTCAAGATCGGCTCGCTCGGCCTTGCCGGGTTGACGTTGCCGGAGTTCCTGCGCGCCGCCGACACGCAAGCTCCGCGCCGGCGGCGGGCAGTCATCCTCTACTGGATGGCAGGTGGACCTTCGCACATCGACACCTACGATATGAAGCCAAACGCCCCCGAGACCGTGCGCGGCCCTTTTCGGCCGATCTCAACCACGGTGCCGGGCCTGCAAATTTGCGAATTAATGCCTCGGCAAGCTCGGATCGCGGAAAAGTTCTCCCTGATCCGTTCGCTGACCCATACCAATTACAACCATTTTGACGCCGCCCACTGGGTACAGACCGGCTACCACGAACCAAACGTCATGGGCCGCGGTCAGCCGTATCCGTCGCAGGGATCGGTGGTGTCGATGCTGAACGGCTCAAACCAGCCCGGCATGCCGCCGTATGTTTGCATCCCCGAAGCCTACGGATCGCCGCGCGGATTCTATCAAAAGTCGGGTTTCTTGAGCGCAGCCCACAACCCGCTTAACGCCGGCGGACAGGCGCTGTCCGCGCAGTTTCACCTCAACCGACCCGAACTAATTCTAGGCCAGGGACTGACAGTACAGCGCGTGGAGGATCGCCGCGAGTTGCAGCGCCGCATCGGTGAAGCCGCTCGCGGTGTAGCAGAGAACGGGGCTGCCCAATCCATGGACCGCTACTATCAGCGTGCCTATGAACTGGTCACCAGCCCGCGTGTGCAGGAGGCGTTCGACTTGAGCCGCGAGTCAATGCAACTTCAAGACCGGTATGGCCGACACGCCTGGGGCGAGGCCACGCTGCTCGCGCGCCGCCTCGTGGAGCGCGGCGTCACCTTTGTCACCATCAATCACTTCGAGGCTGAGATCGATTGGTGGGACGACCATTACAACATCGAGGCGAATCTGCGCCGACGACTGCCGGTTTACGATCAGGCCCTGGCCGCGCTGATTGAGGACCTGCACGATCGCGGCCTGGCGGATGAGGTGTTGGTGTGCGCGTTCGGCGAGTTTGGCCGAGGCCCCAACGTGGACAGCTACGCCGGCCGCGGCCACTGGGCCCGCGCCTGGCATGCCCTGCTGTCAGGCGGCGGCGTGCAAGGCGGTCGCATCATCGGTGCGACGACATCCAACGCCGGCGAGCCGCGCGACCGCGCGATGGGCCCGGGCGATCTGCTGGCAACGATCTATCACGCCGTCGGTATCGACCCGCACGGCACCGTCCCCAACCGCGAAGGCCGCCCGGTCCCGCTGGTGCCCGCAGGCGATGTGGTGCGGGAGTTGTTTTGAGCCTGGCCAAGGATTGCGTAGGGACTGATAACCGTGTATGATCCGCGCTAGGCGTGCGGAATTAAGCCACGCTCATCTTTCCAGGATACATCCATGTCTCCCGCGTTGCAATTCGGACAAGTCCTCGAAGCCGCCGATCACCTTTCCAAGGACGAGAAAGAAGAGTTGATTGCTGTCTTGCGCCGCCGCCTGGCCGATGAGCGGCGCAAACGTGTGGCAGAGGTGCAAGAATCGCGGCAGGAGTGGGCCGCCGGCGCCTGTCGACCAGTCAGTGTCGATGAGCTCATGGGCGAGATCACGTCATGAGGCGGCAAATCATTCGATCCGATGCGTTCGTGCGGGCAGCACGGCGATACCTCAAAAAGCAACCGGACGCCGTCGATTCCCTTCGCGCAACATTCGAAATGCCTGTGGAAAACGCGTTCCATCCCTCCCTCAAGACGCACAAACTCAAAGGAGACCACGCTGGCTCTTGGTCGTGCAGCGCGGGCTACGATCTGCGCATTGTCTTCGAGTTTGTCAAGGACGATGAAAACGAGGCCATCCTACTGCAATCCATTGGCACGCACGACGAGGTGTATTAGACGAGGGTAGAGCCAGGCGGTAAGGGAGTTGTTTTGAGCTTCGCGAAAATGACTTGCCTTGCGCTTGCGAGTCTCACACGCGCTGACACCCACCTGCGGCTTTGCACCGTAATTGCTGTGCAAAGCGCTCACCCCACTGTCCGAGACTTTCTCATTTCGGGACCCTCGCCGTGGAAGAAAAAAGGATTCTATGGCCACAAGTCAAGTCGGGATCGATAGTTGTGCGGATTCTTGTACGGACACACTGACACACACATACCCGTGAAGGAAAATGTGTCCCGTTGCATTTACCACATGCCCGTAAAGGACTTAATTCTTTTTCCTGCATTTCATGATGAGAAATAGGGCTCATCCGACTAAAGCGTACTTTGTTCTATGGATCGCATAGATCCTCAGTTTGAAGAACTCGTGATCGCGGAAACCGTAGGCCTGGCGTTTCATGAGCTGGATCTTGGTGTTGGTGCCCTCCAAGCGTCCGGT
>SXGT01244040.1_pt1 | contig 17923 bp, 12 predicted proteins | sample 3176221 | NCBI WGS metagenome assembly SXGT01 (sample SAMN11356862, study PRJNA531348) | freshwater metagenome | isolation source: freshwater sample F1-120 | place: China: Fuxian Lake, Yuxi | collected 2017-12-25
ACGTAGCGGATGCGGATGGTGGCGAAGTCCGGCTGCCCGGTCTTGGGACACAGGCAGGTGAACTCCGGGCATTCGAATCGGACCTCGAAGTCCCGCTCGGGCGCCGGGCTGGGAAAGGTGTCGAGTTGCTTGGAGGCTTGGGTCGACATAGCGGCGCAAACTGTAGCGAAGCGATCCCCGGGCGCGCTCGCCCTCGTTCCATGGGCGGGTGCACTTGGTAGCCTCCCCACCCGCTCCGGTCCACCCCACGCGCTCCACAAGTCACCTGAACCGTCCCATGGTCCAACCGACGCGCCAGCGAGGGCTCGTGCTCCTCGCACTGTTCCTGTCCGGCCTCGCCGGCCTCATGCACGAGGTCGTGTGGGCCAAGCTGCTCGCCAACCTGACCGGCAGCACGGCCAAAGCGCACGCCGTCGTGCTGGCCGTGTTCATGGGCGGCCTCGCCCTCGGAGCCGTGCTCTTCGGGCGGCGCTCGGACAGCCGCGAACGTCCGCTGCGCGTGTACGTGTGGCTCGAAATCCTGATCGGCCTGTACTGCATCGCGCTGCCCTTTCTCACCGAGGGCGCCGGAGCGCTGTACGAGAGCCTCGCGGGCGCGACCTTTGAACAGGGCGGGCTGAAGCTCGTGCTGCGCCTCGTGCTCTCGCTCGTCGTCATGCTCGCGCCGGCCGTGATGATGGGCGGCACCCTGCCCGTGCTCGCGCGCTACCTGATCGAGGAGGTCGCGCAGACGCGCAAGGCCGTGGCCAGCCTGTACGCGCTCAACAACATCGGCGCTGTGCTCGGCTCCGGCGTGGCCGGCTTCTACCTGCTCCCCGAACTCGGCATCTGGTCGGCCCTCGGCGTCGCTTCGTCGATGAACTTCATCGCGGCGGGCCTCGTGTGGCTAGCCGACGCGCGCGGCGCCGGAACGCCGCAGGAGGTCGCCGCACCGTCGAGCGACTTGGGCCCGCAGTACACGGCGGGACAGTTCCGCGCGACGCTCTGGGCGCTGGCGCTCTCGGGCTTCGCGGCCATGGGCTTCGAGATCGTGTTCCTGCGCGTGATCGGGCTCGGCTTTGGCTCATCGAACAACTCGTTCACGGTGATGCTGATGTGCTTCATCACCGGCATCGGCATCGGCAGCTGGATCGTCTCGGTGGTCGACATCAAGCGGCCCTTGTGGTGGCTCGCGGCCTCGCAGGTCGCCGTGCTGCTCTCGCTGCTTGCGATCACGCCCGTGATCGAGCGCCTGCCGTACTTCATCAGCTCGATGCGCACCGAGCTGCTCGTGTTCGAGGATCCCACCAGCCCCGTGCCCTCGGGTCAGGTCGAGGGCGGCTACGAGCTGTTCCTCGCGGGGCAGGCGGCCTACTGCTTCTTGATGCTCCTGCTGCCCACGGTCTGCATCGGCTTCGGCTTCCCGCTCGTGAGCCAGATCCAGGCGCGCAGCGCGGCCCAGATCGGCGGCACGGTCGGCAACACCTACGCCTGGAACACGGTCGGCAACGTGCTCGGAGTGATCGTGACGAGCCTCGTGCTCATGCCGCTCCTCGGCATGGACGGCGCCTTCCACGTCAACCTCGCGCTCAACGGCCTCGCCATCGCGCTGCTGCTCGTCGCAGCGGCGGACGCAGGTCCCGTGCTGCGCCTCACGGCGGCCATCGCCGCGGCCGCTGGAGTCGTGACCTATTCGGTCATGGGCTTCCTCGAAGTGCGCGGCGAGCGCGTCGCGAGCTGGGCGCGCACGATCCGCCAGAGCGAGGGTCACCTGCGCCTGCGCAAGGGCCCGCCCGCGGACGCGGATGCGCTCCTGCTCTCCCGCCACGCCGCGTCGGATTTCGACTGGTGGAAGCGGACCCACCTGCGCGATCCCGACCCGCTGTTCGACGGCTGGGACGACTTCGGCCTGTGGGAGGACGCGGACGCCTCGGTCATGGGCGTGCGCCGCGAGCGCTTGGCCGCGATCTACATCAACAGCAAGGGCGACGCCTCCACGGGCCCGCTCGACATGATCACGTTCCTCCTCTCGGGGCACATCCCGATGTTCTTCCTGCCCAAGGAAGGCGCGGACAAGGCCAACGTGATGGTGATCGGCCACGGCTCGGGCGTGACCACCGGCGCGATCTCGCTCTACGACGAGGTCGAGCGCATCGACGTGGTCGAGATCTCCAAGGCCGTGCTGGACGCGGACAAACTTTTCACCGGCGCGAACCACCACGTACTCGCCAACCCCAAGACGCACGTGTACCTCGACGACGCGCGCACCTTCCTGCGCACCGTGCCGCGCAAGTACGACCTGATCGTGTCGCAGCCCTCGAACCCGTGGATCGCGGGCATCGGCAGCCTGTTCACGGTCGACTTCTTCGAGGACTGCCGCGACCGCCTCGAGCAGGGCGGAATCATGATGGTGTGGTTCCACCACTATGAGCAGTCCAACGAGACGATCCAGCTCATCACGCGTACGATCCACGAGGTCTTCCCGCACGTGCAGTCCTTCCTCACGGTCGAGTCCGACACGATCGGTCTCGCCTCGATGGAACCCCTGCCGGTCGACTTCCCGGCCATGGAGCGCCTCTTCGATCGCCCCGCGATCCGCGCGGACCTTGCGCGCGTCGGGGTCTACAACCTCGCGGGCCTGCTCGCCTACCACGGCGCCAATCCCGCGCACTTCGCCGCGCTCGTGGGTCAGGGACCGCTCAATACCGACGATCACCAGCGCCTCGAGTACCTCGGCGCGCGCAACATGTTCCTAGGCAGCAATGCCAACCTGCTCGAGGTCGACCCGGGCTTCGACCTGCAGCCCGACGGGCTGACCGACTCGTTCTTGGACCGCTACCTCTTGTGGCGCGAGGAGCAGCGCGAGCCGCTGCACCAGCTCGAGTTTCAAGCGACCCTCGCCAGCGTGGAGAACATCCTCACGCGCAACCACCGCATGGCGCAGTCGCTGCGCTCGCGCGCGCCGCGCGCCACGGATACCTCCGCGCCCAGCCGTCCGGCGCGCGGCCAGCAGGTGCCGATCGCCGAGATGGACTTCTCGGAAGCGTTCAACTGGGCCCAGATCGTGCAGGCGACCGCCGGGACCGAGGCCGCGCTCTCCTACCTCGAGCAGGCCGTGCGCAAGGAACCGACGAACTCCGGCGCCTCGATCGCGCTCGCGCAGGCTTACGACAAGGTCGGCCGCAGCGAGGACTGCATCAACGCGCTGCTCGCAGTGATGAACGCCGGCACGACACGCACCGACCCGAAGCTCTCGCTCGCGCGGCTGGCCATGCGCGCGGAGCGCTTCGACGAAGCGCGGCGCATGCTGGAGGAACTCGTGCAGTACGAGGAGAACGGCGACGCGCTCTACCTGCTCGGCGAGTTAGTCGGGCGCAACGGCGACATCGGCGCCGCGGGCGAGTACTTCCGCCGCGCGATCCTGCGCGATCCAAGGCTGCGCAACTGGCAGGCCTCGATGAACTACACGCAGGTGCTGCGCATGCAAGCCCAGAACCTGCCTGCGAACGACGCGGAAGGGCGGCGCAAGCTGCTCGAGCTGGCGCGCTCCGAGGTTCGTTACGCCCTGCACTACAACCCGCAGGTCGCGGACCTCACGCAGCAGCTCGCGACGATCGAGGTCGACCTCGCGCGGCTGAACGCCGGAAACTAGGGCCGGCTCATCGCCCGGGCAGCCGCACGCGGCGTCTCTCCACGGCCTGACCGTCGACGAGCACCTCGAGCAGCGCCTCGTCTGTGACCTCGGCCAGCGCGCGCGCGTCGAAAAGCACGAGCACGTCGTCGCGCTCGCCGATGGAGGCGACTGGAGCACCCTCGCGGTCGAGCGCGCACAGCCTCCACGTGCGACGCGCGTCGTCGCCCTCGGCCGCCCCTCCTGTGCGCGCGGCCAGCGCCGTTCCATCCAGCACAAGTCCGCCGTCGAGCACCGGCTCCGGGAGCTCCGCAAGGAGCTCGGCTTGCGTGATGCGACTCCAGCCAGCCGCGGACCACAGCTGGCGCACGCGCCCAGCCGAGAGCCACTCGAGCGACGAGCGCAGGTCGAACACGGCCTCGGGCGCGTCGCCGAGATAGGCCCACACGCCCTCGACGCGCCCGTCCTCCCGGCCCACATCCGATCCCGAACGCCACGCGAGCACTGGCGGCCGCGTTGTGTCCGCATCCGCGGTCGCACGCACCACGAGCGCCCCGACCGAGAGCGGGTCGAGCTCGAGTTCCGGAGACACGCCGTCGCGGATCCAGCTGCGGGCGCCCGAGCCATCGAACGCCGCGAGCACGCCCCGCGCCTGCCAGCCACCTTCGACTCGCAACACCAGCGACAGGCTCTGCTCCCGCGCCCGCGCGAGCTCGCCCGTGCAGGCGCGCAGGGCCAACTGACGCGAGCTCACGCGTGCGAGCATCGCCGCGTCCCCGCGCGCATCGATCGCACCCTCCGCACAGCGCACGCCGAGCACCACGTCCGGGCTGTCGACGATCCACGCCGAGCGCGCGCCCACCTGCGCCAGGGCCGCCTCGAGGCGCTCGAGCTCGCGTCCCGCTGCGCGGTGCGCGAGTCCGGCCGAGTGAGACAGCACGGCCAGTCCCACGGCGAGCACGAGCGGCAGCACGACGCGTCGAAAACCCGACATGGCGACCGAGCCGAGCCCGAGCGCGACGGACAACACCGCGGCGGACAGCAACATGCCCTCTGCATCGCGCAGATCGCCCGGGTGGGCACGCACGCCACGCCCCACGGCCTCCGCGAGCAGCAGCGCGAGCGCCCACAGCCCAAGCAGGCGCCCCCACAGGCGCGGAGCGGCACGCGCAGCGACGAGGATCGGCTGGAACGCGGCCAGCGCGAGCAGCCCCGCGAGCACGAAGCCGAGCGCGCCGAGCACCTCGACGTTGACCGGGAAGAGCAGCGCGCCGAGGCGCTCGAAGAAGCCCGCGATGCCGCTCAGGCTCGCGAGCGCGATCGGAGCCGGTAACGCGAGCTCGTCGAGGACGAGGCTGCGCACCCAAATGTCGAACAGCACGCACGCCAGAGTCACCGCTGCGGCGAGCCCGGCGGAACGCGCACGCGCAGCGAGCGTGCGCTGGCGATTCGCTGAGAGGAACTCCGCTGCGGCAAGCCACGCAGGCAGGGAGAGCGCGAGGTCGCTCGAGAGCCCCGCGAGCACGGCCGCCAGCGCAGCCAGCCACAGCGCGAGACTGGTGCGCTCCTGTCGCGCGTGCAAGTAGGTCCACAGGCACAGGGACGAAAAGCACAGCGCCATCAAGTCCGCGCGCGCGGTCAGGCTCGCGACAGCGGCGAACGACACCGGGTGCAGGGCAAAAACGAGCGCCGAGGCCCAACCGGCCGCCCGCGCCAGCTCGCCACCGCTCCACGGAAGCAGCAAGCGCCGCGCGCAACGCCCGAGGGCCAAGGCGGCGACGAGCAGCCACGCGAGGCTCTCGAGACGCGCCACGATCGCCGGGGCTCTTCCGGCCGTGGCGGCGAGGTCGAGACTCGCGAGCAGGTGGCCGCCGGCGAGCGCGGGGTCGATCAGGCTGCGCGACGCGCGCGCACGCTCGACGAGTCCGACCTCGGCGCCGTGGAGATCCGACTGGAGCAGCGGCAGCGCCGCCCAGCTCGCGAGCAGGACGAACAGGGCTCCGATCAGGATGCGCCGCGGCTGTAGAGGCATGGCAGGGCGCGGGATTGTAGGGCCACGCGGAGCAGGAACCATGCCCCGCCCCCCCGCGTGCGCTCGACGCGGGCCCGCCCGGGTTGCAGAATCCGGCCGTGGAAGCTCCTCGCGCCCGCGTCCCCGCGCTCCCCTCCGCGGCGCTGCTCGCCCTGCCGTTCCTGCTAGCGCTGGCGTGGGCCATGGACTTCCTCGTCGACGACGCCTTCATCTCGTTCCGCTACGGGCGCCACCTTGCGGACGGACACGGGCTGGTGTGGAACATCGGCGAGACTCCGCCAGTCGAGGGCTTCTCGAACTTCCTGTGGACCGTGCTGTGCGCGAGCCTCGAGCTCGCCGGGCTCGATCCGCAGTTGTGGACGCGGCTCGTCGGCGTCGCGTGCGCCGTCTCGCTCGTCGTGCTCGTGGCGCGCGTCGCCACTGCACGGCTCTCGAGCGGCACCTGCGCAAGGCTTGCGACGCTGAGCACGGCCACGCTCGCCCCGGTCGCCGTGTGGTCCACGAGCGGCCTCGAGACCATGGCCTGCGCCTTGTGCGTCTTCGGAGTCTTCGAGCGGCTCGTCGTCGAGCGCGGCGCCCCGCGGACACTCGGGGCGAGCCTGTGGGCCGCGCTGGCGGTACTCGTGCGCGCGGACGGCTTCGTGTGGGTGGCGATGAGCGGTGTCGCCGCGCTCGCCGCAGCCGACGCGGGCGAACGGCGCGCGCTGTTGCGCGCGGTGCTGGTCACGGCCGCGGCGACGCTCGCGACGGTGCTCGCCTACTTAGCCTTCCGCTACGCGTACTTCGAGGCGCTGCAGCCCAATACGGCGCGCATCAAGGTCGCCTTCGGGTCCAAATACCTGCTGCGTGGAGCCCAGTACGTCGCGAGCCTGCTCCTGTGCGTCGCGAGCGTGCCCGTCGCGCTCGGCGGCTCCCTCGCGTGCCTGCGCTCGGAGCGCTCGGGACTCGCGCGGGGCGCACTCGTCTTCTGCGCGAGCGCCTTCGCCTACCTAGTCGTGCTCGGCGGCGACTGGATGATGATGTACCGCATGCTCGTGCCGGCGATGCCGTTCGTCGCGCTCGCGCTCGGTGCGTGGCTCGCGACGTTCGCCCGTGCCGCCGTGCAGCTCGGCATCGGCGTCCCGCTGGTGCTCGCGGGAGCGCTGCCCTGCTTCGACCAACACCTCGTGCCACAGAAGCTGCGCGAGCTCGCTCACTTCCGCTGGAGCCAAGAGTTCCGCAGCGAGCACGCCATGTGGGAGAAGGGCGTGATCGACATCCGCGATTGGATCGAGGTCGGGCGCGCGCTCGCCGCTGCGACCCGGTCCGGCGAGTCGATCGTGCTCGGGAACATCGGTGCGTTCGGCTACTTCGCGAACGAGCTCGTCGTGCTCGACACCCACGGGCTCACGAATCGCGAGTCCCTCGAGCCGCTCGACCCGGCCGCGCGCGAGATGCCGGGCCACGACCGCAAGATCGGCTTCGATGCCTTCGCGAAATACCAGCCGACCTACTTCAACGCGCGCATCGTCGACGCGGCTGCGCCCTGGGGCATCCTGCCCAAGGCCTGGCAGCGGCTCGACGAAAGCGGCACGGTCGCCGGCCCCAACGATGCGGCGCTCGCGAAATACGAGTTCGTGCTCGCGCCGCTCGAGCCGGAGCAGGGCTTCCGCCCGGGCACCGCGCTGCTGCTCATCCGCTACCGCCGTTGAGCGATCGGGCGCGGGGCACTACAACCAAGCCCCATGAGCACGACCCTCGAAGCCTTCCGTCCGCTCCTCGACGCCGCCCGCGGCGTCTCGCCCGCCGATCCCGCCGCGGCCGCGGCCGAGCTGCACCGGCGCTTCAACCCGAGCGGGCCCGCGGCGTGCGCGCTGCAGGCCACGCTGGTCGGGATGCTCGAGCGAGGCGAGATCGCCAACCGCGGCGAGTTGCCCGTGCGCTACGGCCGCGTGACCAAGGCGCTGCCGGAGACCTACGACTTCTCGATCGATGTGGTGCACATGAACGGCGCTGGACCGCTGCACCGCCACCCCAATGGCGAGCTCAACTTCTGCATGACCCTCGACGGCAGCCCCACCTTCATGGGCCAGCCCGCGGGCTGGGTGGTCGAGGCCCCCGGCTCCCAGCACGTGCCGACGGTGGCCGGCGGGACCATGCTGATCGTGTACCTGCTGCCCCAAGGCCGCATCGAGTTCCTGTAGCGCTGCGCCTGCGCTAGACTGTTCGGCCACTTCAACGCCAGAGGACTTTTCCGTGCAAGCCAGCGCTCTCGATGTCCGCAAAGGTTACCTGCTCGAATACCAAGGCCGCATGTGCACCGTCGCCGACTGGAGCATCATGCGCAACGACCGCCGTCAGTACGTCTTCGTGACGCTCAAGGACCTGCTCACGGGTCGCATCACGGAGCTGAAGGAGCACGGCGACACCAAGTTCGAAGTCCTCGACAAGGACAACATCGAGCTGTCGCACTCCTACCAGGAAGGGCCGGAAGAGGTCTTCTACGACGCCGAGGGCAACGAGTTCCGCTGCTCGATCGAGGCCGCCAAGGACGCGCTCGTGTGGGGCTCGGACAAGTACATCGGTTTCCTCGTCAACGGCAAGGTCGTGACCGTCAGCCCGCCGTCCTCGGTGGTCTGCAAGGTCGCTGAGTGCGCGCCACCGATGAAGGGCGCCAACAACTCTTGGAAGGACGCCGTGCTCGAAAACGGCATCAAGATCAAGGTCTCGAATCTGGTCAACGTCGGCGAGAAGGTGCGCGTCGACCCCGAGACCCTCGAGTTCCGCGAGCGCGTCACCGGCTGAGCGCCGCCCCGGAGCCGTTCCAGTTCTTGCCCGAGGTCGTCGCGCATTCCGCGGCGGCCTCGCGTGCTTTCCGGAGCGCGCGTCAGCGCACGATGCGGAAGATGCGAAGGTCGCGGCCCGAGAAGTCGACGCCGCGCCCGAGGAACTCCGCCACGAGCTCGTGGCGCTGGGCGAAGCGCTCGTACACCTCGCGAGCCCCGGCCCACGCCGGGTCGCGCTCGATCAATCGCTCGCTCATCAGCGTGACGATCACATAGTCGGACTGCACCTCGAGCTCCGCCGTGCGGTCGACGGGCGCGGCGATCGAGCGTGCCGGAATGAGCTCGTAGCCTTCGAGCTTCGGCGAGCGCTCCTCGCAGGCGATGCGTGCGCCCTTCGGCACGTTGTTCTCGATCCACTCGGCCGCGGCTGAGCGCGAGTCCGTCTTGGTCTTGCCGGAGAGCTTCACCTCAGTCGCCGCAAACGCGCGGAAGCCGAGCGCAAGCATCAGCACCGCCGCAGCGCTCGTCGCCAGCGGCTTGCGCGTCCGCTCGCGATCGAGCGCGTCGACCGCGCGCTGCACGAACGCTCCGCTCAGCATCGCGAGCGGCGGGATCGCGGGCAGCAGGTGCCGCAGGAAGTACACCTTGTAGTAGCCCAGGAACGCCAGGTTCGCGGCCGCGGCTCCGAGCACGATCGCCGGTCGTCTCCAGTCGCGCGCCCCCGAGAGCAAGGCGCCCGCGAGCGCCGCGAGCGATAACTCGAAGGGCCAGCCCGCACGCCAGATGCGATCGAGGTAGTTGAACCAGCTGCCGCCGGACGAGCTCGTGTGCAGCGGCCAGTGCTGGTCTTGGTACACGCTGTTCAGGAAGCGCACCGACTCGAGGAAGCGCTCGGAGTCGATGAAGGCATAGGGCGTCGTGAGCGCGAAGGCGATCGGCACCAGCGCGCCGGAGACAAGGAACCACGGATGGCACCAGCCCGTGCGATCGCGCGGCGCGAACACGTGCGCCACGAGGATCGGCAGCGCTGCCGGGTAGGAGTTGTACTTGCACCCCACCGCGAAGCCCGCGCAGATCCCCGCGAGCACGTAGTCGCGCGGCTGCCGCCCGTCGACGTAGATGCGCGCGCTGAACAGGATCGCGAGCGCGGTCCACAGGCTCGCCGGCGTGTTCACCTGCACGACGTAGCTGATGCTCGTGAACTCAGGGCTCACGAGCAGCAGGCCCGCGGCCGCGACGCCCGCCCAACAGCCGAACAGCTTGCGCGCCGCGAGCCCCGCCACGAGCGCCGAAAGGAGGCCCGTGGCGAACACGACCAGCCGTCCGACGACAAAGTGATCTGGGCTCGCCTCCTCGGGCAGGAAGCCTGCCTCACCGCCGAAGCCGACCACGTCGAGCGCCTTGTACGTCGCGCCGATCGTGTAGGACGTCCAGCCCGGGTAGAGGAAGCGCTCCGGCCGTAGGTCGCCCTTGGCAGCACGCAGGGCCGGATCGACGACCTCCGGTTCGTCTGCGTAGCCGTCGAGCCCGTAGCTGTACCACGCTCCGCGCGCACGCGTCGCCCCGAAGGCGAGCAGGAACAGCACCACGACCCACCAGCCCACCCGACCGAGCGGGAAGCCGTCGAACTCGCGCTGCGGTTCCCGCTGCATCAGGTGCGATGCTAGCAGCGGCGCGCGACTCCCGCGAAGGTCGACATGGGTCCTAGCCGCAGGTGTCGAGGTCGTCCATCGGCTCGTCGTCACCCTCGGACGCGCTCTTGCGCACCGGCGTGCGCCGCGGTGGGCCCCCGCGCTTGAGCGCGCGGAAGAACGGATCGACGAGGTCCTCGCGACCCGCCTCGCTCAACGCCTCGAGCACGAGCTTACGGTTCTCCGGCACCTTCCAGCGCACGAGCGCCTTCTGCAGGCGCCGCTCGCGTCCCCCCTTGGGAACGTACAGCGCCGCACCCGTGATCGGGTCCTTGCCGGTCGTGTACTGCACGCAGGCGCGCGTCATCGGCAGCGGAATGAACTCCTGCACCTGCTCGGGGCTGTAGTTGCGCTCGAGCAGGCGCTCGAAGAGCACCACCGCGTCCTTCATGGTCGTGCCGGGGTGCCCGACGATGAAGTAGTTGACGAGATGCTGGTCCTTGCCCATCTCCTCGCAGGTCGACTTGTAGTCTTCCTCGTAGCGCTCGTAGACCTCGAACGAAGGCTTGTTCATCAGCTTGAGCACATCCGGCGAGGCGTGCTCAGGCGCGAGCTTCATGCGGCCCGAGGTGTGCCGCTCGACGAGCTGGCGGTGCAGCGGCAGCAGCTCGCCTTCGGTCTGCGACTTCGTGCTGCGGAGCATGTCGTAGCGGATGCCCGAGCTCACGAAGGTGTGCTTGACGCCCTTGGTGCGCGAGACGAGCGAGAGCAGGCGGCGATAGCCTTCGCTCGCGGTGTCGACGCGCAGCGCGGGGCACACGTCCGGCGAGAGGCAGTCGCGGTCGAGGCAGCCCTTGCCGGCCTCGAGCAGCTTGCAGCCCATGCCCCACATGTTCGCGGTCGGACCACCTACGTCGGTGATCGTGCCGCGGAAGTCGTGCATGCCGGAGAGCGACGCGGCCTCGCGCAGCACGCTCTCGGCGGAGCGCGACTGGATCGTGCGCCCTTGGTGGAACGTGATCGAGCAGAAGGTGCAGTCCGCGAGGCAGCCACGGTGCGTGTTGATCGACCAGCGCACGGGCTCGAGCGCGGGAACGCCACCGGCCGCGGTGTGATCGGGGTGCCACTCGCGCGTATAGGGCAGGTCGTAGTACTCGTCGACCTCCTGCTGCGTCGAGGGCACGAGCGGCGGGTGCTGCAGCACGACGCGCGCGCCGTGGCGCTGCGCGAGAACCTTGCCATCGGGCCGGTTCTCCTCGCGCACCGCGTTGAAGAGCGCGATCTGCAGGTCGACGTCCGCGAGCATGTCCTCGAACGCCGGTACGACGCGCGCGGCGGCGGGCACTTCCTCGGGCTTCACGAGCTCGCACGTGTTCGCCATGCCGCGCAGCGACGCGCCGCGCGCGATGCGCTCCGAAACCTCGACCGCCGTGCGCTCGCCCATGCCCCACACGAGCAGGTCCGCCTTCGCGTCGACCAGAATCGAGCGGCGCAGCTTGTCCTCCCAGTAGTCGTAGTACGCCAGCCGCCGCGGACCGGCCTCCAAGCCGCCCACCACCACGGGCACGCCCGGGAAGTGGTGCCGCACCTGCGCCGTGTAGGCGATCGTGGCGCGGTTGGGGCGCCCGGGCTTGCCGCCGGGGCGGTACACGTCCTGATGGCGGATCTTCTTCGACGCCGTGTAGTTCGTGACCAGCGAGTCGATGGTCCCGGCGCTCACGCCGACCCACAGGCGCGGCTTCGGCAGCCGCTTCCAGCCCGAGCCGTCGGGCTCGAGCTCGGGCACGTCGAGGATGCCCACGCGGTAGCCGCGTTTCTCGAGCAGGCGACCGATCGCCGGCACTCCAAACGAGGGATGGTCGACATAGGCATCTCCGGTGACGAGCAGGACGTCGAGCTCGTCCCAGCCGCGCTCCCGCATCTGCTCGACCGTACGGGGCAGGAACTTGGCGCGCGGGGCGCTGGCACGTGCTTGCTTCATGGAGGGACCAGGGGCCGTGGCGAACCGCCGACGCGGACCGTGGACGCAAAAGTGTAACAACGGGGTCGCCGTGTGCATCCGGTGGCAGGGAGCGCCGCAAAGAGCCTTCGCGTGGTCGCCCTGCGTCGCGGCCGCGGTCATCCCGCCCGCCCCCAGCCGAGAGCTTCCCCTGCGGGCCCTCGCAGCCGTCGGGGTCGCCTGTGCACTGGCCCTGTCCGTTCCTGCCTTCCCCGCGTCGTCGTTCCCTGCGTCCTCCAACACGCTCCCCGCAGTACTGCAGCAGCAGAGCGGCGCTCAGCTCGACGTCGTCGAGGCCGCACAGGCGTCGCGCTTCAGCACGCTGGTCGCCGCGCTCCGCGCCGCGGGCACGCTCGAGTCGCTGTTGCTGACCGAGAAAAAGGAGCGCCTCGTCGAGATCCTCACGCACCACGTCGTGCCCGGACGCCTCGTCTCCTACGAGGTCGCCAACATCGAGGACGCCCAGCTGGCGCGCACGTTACGCGGCGATCGCATCGCCCTCCAGGCCAACGGGCGCGAGTTTCGCTACGGCGAGGCACAGATCGAGCACGTCGACCGACTGTGCACGAGCGGCGTGATCCACGCAATTGATCGCGCCGTGCTGCCCAAGCCGCAGGTCACCGAAGACTCGCTGTGCCTCGGCATGAGAGAAGCCGCGTCCGCCAGCCTGCTCGAGGCACTGCGCGCGGTACCCGACGGATGCTGCTCGAGCTTCCTCGCGGCCGTCGAGGCGAGCGGCGCGGATCAGGACCGGGCGCAGGTCGAGCCGGGCCGCAGCTGGACCGTGTTCGTGCCGACCAACGACGCGTTCGCGCGCCTGTCCGATGCGGAGCGCAGTGCGCTCTTCGATCCGGCGCATCGCCGCATGCTGCGCGAGCTGTTCGACTGGCACACGCTCCCCACGCTGCAGGCGTGGCGCTTCGACTTCAACGACCGCCAGCGCGGACCGACGATGATCTCCAAGAACGACAGCCGCTTCGTGCTCGACGTGCTCGCCAACGGCATGGTGTTCGTCCGTCGCCTCCGCAGGACGCGCGCTCCGGAGGAGAGCTTCAAAGCGCGCAGCGTGGCGGGCGACATCCAGCTCGGCGACTCGATCGTGCACGTGGTCGATCGCGTGCTCGTTCCCCCGCAGCTGGAGAATACGCGCATCGCCTCGCAGACGTGGCTCGATGAGGATGTCAACGGCGTCGCGCGCGGCGCCGATGCGCAGTTCAGTGCGACCTACTTCGTGCGAGAGCTCCTCAAGCGCGCGCAGCGCCTCGGCGACGAGGCCGCGATGGAGCTCTACCAGATGGGCCTGCGCATGCTCGAAGAAGTCGTGCCGGTGTACTGGGGCGGCATGTTGCTGATGAGCCAGCGCGACGACCGCGACGGACTACGCGAGCGGCTGCGCGCGCGCAACGACGAGCTCGACCGCGTGTGGCATGCGAGCTTCCTGAGGTCGAGCCCGGCGACCGGAACGCTCTCCGGTCCGCTGACCGGCGTCCTGCCCGCGCGCTCGGCACCGCTGCCGAGCGCGACCACCCAGTCCAAGGTCGGCACGGCAAGTCCCGTATCCAGCTCGGCTCCGGTTGTCGCCGCGGCCGCGAGCACGACTCCGTACGTCCCCGCGGAGCTCGCGTGGTGCGAGGTGCTCGCTCGCGAGGTGGACCCGAACGTCGTGCGCGACGCGACCCTGCGCGAAGCACTCGCGAAGACGGGCCTGCCGTGGCGCATGAAGGACAAGGCCAGCGGCGTCGAGATGCTGCTCGTGCCGCCGGGGCAGTTCAGGATGGGCAAGAGCCCGGGCGACGACGAGGCCCGCTCGAACGAGGTCCCTGCCCACCACGTGGCGCTGTCGCGCTCCTACGACCTCAGCCGTTGCGAAGTGACGCAAGCTCAGTGCAACGCGGTCATGGGCGCGGCGAGCGAACCTGCGAGCGCTCGAGGCTCCTCGGGCAGCCGCGCGCCCGTGCGCGTCGAAGCCGTCGACCAGCAAGGCAACCCGGTGCGGTTCGAGGTCGAGAGCGAGTTCGACGCGAGCACGGGCGTCGTGGTCGTGACGAACACCGCCGTCGACGACAGGCCCGCGCGCCGAGCGGGCGACGGTCGGCTCGACCTCCCCAGCATGTCCAGCTGGCGCCTCGCGAGCGAGTTCTGCCGCCGCACCGGCCTGCGCATCCCGACCGAAGCCGAGTGGGAATACGCTTGCCGTGCCGGGGTGCAGGCGGGTCGCTGCGGAGCGCTCGACGAGATCGCGTGGCATCTCGGCAATGCCTTCGGCGAGCCTCAGCCGGTCGGCCAGAAGGCCCGGAACGCGCTCGGCCTCCACGACATGCTCGGCAACACCTGGGAGTGGGTCAGCGACTGGTACAGCGACTACACGCGTGCCGCCAAGCTCGATCCCACGGGCCCCGACTCCGTCATGCGGCGCGTCATTCGCGGCAGCTACTTCAACTGCGAGGAGGGCTTCTGCCGCAGCTCCCGCCGCTACTCGGTCCCCGACGAGGACTTCGTCTCGAACATCGGCCTGCGCGTCGCCGGCACGCCCTGATCGACTCGAGCGCGGCTCGCTTGGGCCGCGAACGAACGCGCGGCGCCCGCCTCCCGAGGGAACGCGGGCGCCGCTTCCATCCCATCTCCGAGGAGGGAAGCGCCTCGAGATCTCTCGCGGCGCTGGACTCAGGGGTCGAAGGTGATCGACAGGCCGTTGCTGAAGTTGGAGCTGGAGCCGCAGGGGCCGCTGGGATCGCGATACCAAATTTGGAAGTTGTACGTGGTCGCGACCACGAAGCCGTGATCCTGCACGAGCCCCGGACCCCAGTGTGCGTTGCCCAGCGCATCGACCTGAGCCAGACCGAGGCGTCGGATGCTGCCGGACACGCAGCGCAGCCCGTCGTAGAAGCGCTGGCCATTGCCGTTGCCGACCTGCTGCATGCCGCAGAAGGCCACAGCCGCGGTATTGGGAGGCAACTGCAAGGCGTGCAGCTCAAGATCATCGTTGCCGACTCCGCTCGAGCCCTCGCCTTCGAGGATCGCGCCGACGCCCGTCGAATTCACGCAGCCCGCACCTGGCGCTCCGCCGTTGTTGCAAGGGCATCCGACGATCGAAGCGGCCGTGCAGAACGCGTCACCGACCTCCGCATGCTCGTGGAAGTCAACGGCCACCGACACGGGCGAGTCGATGTCGACATCGGCGACCGTGACGTCGTAGGCGACCAGCGACTCGCCGCTGCCGATCGACCCGTCGAGGTTCAAGTCGGCGCCAAACTCGATCTTGCCGGCTGCTCCGAGCACGCCGAGGAAGATTCCGCCCTCGTCGGTCACGCCGATGTCGCGCCAGTCGGCGCCGCTGCCGAGCTGCCACAAGGAGTGCATCTCGAGCGGGTCGATCGAGCCGCTCGCATCCGCGTCGTGGCCGCGCCAGATGCGTCCGTTGCCGCGGTCGAGCAGGTACCAGTTCTCGCCGTCGTCCTGGTCGAGCGCGACCCAGTCCTCGCCGCCAGACACGGGCGGCAGGAAGAACGCCGTGACCTCGCCAACGGCGTCGATGGATCCGCTCGCGTCGAGATCTCCGAGTCGATAGATGCCACGGCCCGCTGGAGTCGCTGCGCCCGTGTCGAGCACGTACACCGCGCCGTCCACTCCCTCGCGCACTCCGACGAGGTTACGGTCGCTCGGCGCGGCCTCGACGAACTCGGCGAACACACTCGCCTCGTTCAAGTCGTTGGCATCGAGGTCCAGCGTGCGATCTTCGAGCCGCAGAACGCGCTCCAGTTCCCCGGCGAGGGTGCTCGAGGAAGCGAGCCACACGGCCCCGAGTGGGGCGCGATTCGAGATGCCCGCGGTGTTGGCCAGCAGGAGTCCGGCGGCATTGCCGCTCGCCGAGCCATCGAAGTAGACCCAGTGCTCCCCGAGCTCGTTCGCCGTGCCATCCTCGTCCGCGTCGTTCAGGGCGAGCACGATTCGGCGCGCGGAATCGGCCACGAATACGGTGTCATCGGGAGAAACCGCGATGTGAAGTGGTTCCACCAGTTCCACCAGCGCCACCAGCGGCGCGGCCACGACGTCGGCATACAGCACCAGCGTCTCTCCGGACTGATTGTAGTTGCCGCCGAGGTCGGCATCCGAGCAGCGGAAGATCGAGTCGAGCACGGGATCCGCGCTGTAGCTGATCTCGATGCCAGACAGACCTTCGGGCTTCGCGGACTGGGCGAGTGAAGATCCCGCCAGCAGTGCAGCACCGAGGGCGATACGGGACGAATAAACCAAGGAACGGGAGCCTTGCATGGGCACCTCCGATGAAGCGTTGCCGAAGCGCCGCGCAGGAGGGAAGAGCACTCCTCGCGACCGTTGGGTGATCGCTGCTCCAGCTTCGAAAGTTCCGCTGATCCGGCGAAACTCCCCGCGACAAGAAATAGGGCGCGGGAGCTGCGAGCCTCCCGCGCCCCCCCATCCCGGCTCTTCCAACACAGGACAGGACTGCCTCTGCGACAGGACCGGCGGGAGGAGTCTCCGCTCGGGCGTGAGCAGTTCCCGGACAGGGCTCCAAAAACGTCAGCCGTGCGAGTGAGACGACTCGTCTTGGCACAGCGCACACAGCGCCGGGTCGTGGGCGAGGTCCGCGAGCGAGGCGCGCAGCAGGCCCTTGGCGCGATGGATGCGCGAGCGCACCGTCCCAGCCGCGAGGCCGAGCTGCTCCGCGATCTCGGCATAGTCGAGGCCCTCGAGCTCCCGCAGCGCAAACGGCTCGCGGAAGGAACGCGGCAGGCGCTCGATCGCAGCGAGGATCGTGCGCGCGAGATCGGTGCGCGCGGCCAGCACGGCCGGATCGACGGCCGGATCGAAGTCACGCTCCCCCGCCGCGAGCAGTTCGTGGCGCGTGCGACGCGCTCGCGTGCGGACATGGTGCAGGCTCTTGTGCACGGTCGTGCGCACGAGCCACCCGCACAGGTCGTGCGGGGCATGACGCTCGTGCCAAAGGCACATCAGTGCGTCCTGCACGGCGTCCCAAGCAAGGTGCTCGCAACCGAGGATGCTGCGGGCGACTTGAAGCATGCGCGGCACGTGGCGCTCGGCGAGCGACACGCAGGCAGAGGAATCGAATGCAGCGGGTGGAAAAGACGAAATCGAGTCTTGAAGAAGATCCATGGCCAGCGCGAACAAAAGGGGAGCGCGGCGAGGCTACGACGGAGGCACCGGCGCGGCCGACGGGGAGGAGCGAAGCGCAAACGCGCCACGCGAGCAGGGCCTGCGTTCGCGCGAGGCGAACGCGGCGGTCAGGCTCGCGAGATCTCCGGAGGCGAATGGTGCGGCGCGAGCCGCAGGCGCGCGATGCGCTCGACGCGCGGAGCGCCCCAGACCTCAGGGGCGGCTTCGGGCGCAAGCTGCAGAACGACGCCCAGCGGCGCCGCAAACTCTTGCTCGACCAGCGGGGCCGCCGCCGCGATTCCGCAGTGGTGGTGCGATGACTCGTGCTCGCCTAGACCGACGGCGGAAGGACCGTCGTCATGCTCGGGCTCGTGATGCTCACCACGCTCGGAGCCGTTCTCGAAGTGCACCAGCTCGCCGTGCTCGCAGAGCTCATGGCTCTCGAGACCCGAGTGCAGGCCCTGCGCGAGGAACCCGGCCACGAACAGCAGCAGGGCCGCAAGGTAGCGGCGCGCTGCGGCTGCGGACGAGGTCAAGCTCAGGCCCATACGATCGACTAGGTAAGCAACGCGAGGGTGCGGCGTCAAATCGGCCATGTTCGCCGGCCGAAGAGGATCACGGCCCTGGGACGCTCGAAGCGCCACATTGGCCGCGGCCAGCCTCGGTACGAGCGCCCTACTGGGCCTTCGTCCACTGCCCGATCCAGTCGAGCACGGTCGCATGCCAATGGAGCGAGTTCTGGGGCTTGAGCAC
>SXGT01799328.1_pt1 | contig 17922 bp, 14 predicted proteins | sample 3176221 | NCBI WGS metagenome assembly SXGT01 (sample SAMN11356862, study PRJNA531348) | freshwater metagenome | isolation source: freshwater sample F1-120 | place: China: Fuxian Lake, Yuxi | collected 2017-12-25
GTTGACTATTACTATAAGATATACGTCAAGAACCGCTGGAAGTCTTTAACGGTGGTTTCGCTAAGCATAGGGCAGGGTGAGTTGGGCACTACTCCGCTTCAATTGGCTAATCTGGTTGCCATTCTTGCCAACCGCGGATATTATTATCCTCCGCATCTGGTAAAACAGATTGGCAGTAAAAAAATCGAGAACGAATTTACCACCCGCAATTATACTACCATTGACAGTGGTTATTTTCAATTAGTAATTGACGGCATGGAACAGGTTGTTGAGGCAGGAACGGCAGCACGTTCGAAACTAAAAGGCATACCCTACTGCGGAAAAACAGGAACGGCACAAAACCCGCACGGTGAAGATCACTCAGTGTTTGTTTGTTTCGCACCCAAGGAAAATCCTAAGATTGCACTGGCTGTGTTTGTTGAAAATTCAGGAAAAGGCGGAACCTATGCTGCACCTATTGCCAGTTTGCTGATTGAAAAATATCTTACAGATAGTTTGAGAAGACCTTTGGTGGAAGAATTTATTTTGAATACCAACCTGATGCCAAAGCCTGATGAGAAACCACTTAAGAAAGAACCTGTAACAGATTGAGAAAACAGAAATCCATATTTGATAACTTAGACTGGGTGATGGTTACCATCTTTCTGGTAATGATTTTCCTGGGCTGGATAAATATTTATGCTGCCGTTTATAACGAGGAGCACAAGAGCATTCTGGATACTTCAGAAAACTATGGCAAACAGTTGATCTGGATAGCAAGTTCCATTTTTATAGCAGCTGTTATACTACTTATTGACGGAAAGTTTTATACCATTTCTGCTTATCCTGTTTATGGGCTGGTGATGATGCTGCTTATTCTGGTATTGGTTTTCGGACGAGAGGTTTCGGGAAGCAAATCGTGGTTTGAGATTGGCAGCAACTTCAGGATACAGCCGGCAGAGTTTGGCAAATTTGCAACTGCGCTTGTGGTTGCCAAATACCTGAGCACGATGAACATTAAGTTTGAGGACAACAGAACCAAACTGATTACAGCTGCCTTTATTGCCGCCCCTGCCCTGCTTATTTTGTTGCAGAACGATACGGGCTCGGCTTTGGTTTACGGGGCCTTTTTGTTTGTGCTATATCGCGAAGGTTTATCAGGAAATTTTTTGATGGCGGGTGTAGCGGTGGTAACGGTCTTTATTGTAACGCTTCTTTTTGACCCCAAAACCATGATGTGGATTGTAGGGGTTATTGCCTTCCTGATTTTTATTGCGGGCAAGCGCAACTGGAAAAATGCACTGCTGATTGGCGGCACTGCAGTGGTTTTTTCGGGCATATCCTATAGTGTAGGATATGTGGTTGACAATGTATTGGAGATACACCAGAAAACACGTATCAATGTTATGCTGGGCAAGGAAGATGACCCGAAAGGGGTAGGTTACAATGTGAACCAGAGTAAAATTGCCATAGGCTCGGGAGGCTTTAGCGGAAAAGGTTTTTTAAACGGCACACAAACCAAATACAAGTTTGTGCCCGAACAAAGCACCGACTTTATTTTTTGCACCGTGGGCGAAGAGTGGGGTTTTATGGGCGCCTTTGTGGTGATCGTGTTGTTTATGTTTTTATTAGTGCGCATTATTTATGTAGCCGAACGACAGAAATCTACCTTTACACGCATCTATGGCTATGGGGTGGCTTCTATATTGTTCTTCCACTTTGCAATAAACATTGCCATGACTATAGGGCTTGCTCCCGTTATCGGAATTCCGTTGCCCTTTTTCAGTTATGGAGGTTCATCACTTTGGGCGTTTACTATTCTTCTGTTTGTGTTTATTAAACTGGATGCGTATAGGATGCAGTTGTTGCGGTAAAGAAGAGAATTGGGTGTTATCCGGATACGTAAGTTTTATTGCTGAATTCTATTGGATGTCGGTAACGCTCGTCATTTGAGCTGAAGAGAGCTATTTATTGTCAGTAACGATCGTTTGTGAGAGTAAATAGCGTCATTTTGACAAAGTAACGATTGTCATTGACATAAAACAGGTCTCTTGATTGCCGGTAACGATCGTTTGAGACAATCAAGACATCTATTGAGTATCACTGACGATCGTCAGTGACACTCAACTTCAATTTCCAACCCAAAAGACGATCGTTACCGACACCCAACCATTATTTTGTACTGAAAAGGCACAAAAAAACCCGCATAAAGCGGGTTTCTTTATTCAATATTCAGAAGTAGTTTAGTAAAACTTCACACGGTTATCTTTCACCTCTGCTTTGTCTTTTAGTGCTTCATACACTTCGTAATCGGCACGTGACGAAAGTGTTTGTACCAATTGTTTTTTAGCAGGGACAAAGTCGGTTACTTCGGGTGCTTCGGTTACATTGTCAACATACACTACATATACACCCGACAAACCTTTTATGGGTTTAGAAACAGCGGCAGCTTTAAGCGCAGAAACGGTGCCCAGCACTTCGGGTTCTTTACCCATTCCGGGTATAGAGCCTGCACTGAATACTACGTTTTGTGCTGTTTCAACAGCTGTGTTCATTTTTGCGGCAAGGGCATCGGCAGCAGGGCTGCCGGCAAGGGCTGCTTCAAATTCTTTGATAAACTGTTCGGCTTTCTTTTCTTTACGCACTTCGGCTTCCAGTTCTTCTTTAATTGTTTCAAGCGGTTTAACACCTTTCTCGTATTTCTCGGCCAATACCACTACTACATATTTGCTACCTACTTCATACACCTCTGATACATCGCCTTTTTTAGCGGTGTTGTAGGCCCACTGAATAAGCGGACGGGGATTTTCCAATCCGGCTACTTTGCTTTCCATTGGTTTTACATTTGGAGCAATGCGCACATTGTAACCGGCTGCGGTAGCTGCGGCTTCAAATGCTTCGAGCGTGCGGTTTTTGGTAGAAAAATCGCTTGCTTTAGAATAAATGTTCTGGAAGGTTTTATCGCTTGGCTCGGTCAGGCGCTCTACGGTGCCTATGTTTAGTCTGCGACCCTCTTTGCTTCTGTCGGTAATCTCAATCAGGTGAACACCAAACTGAGAAACTACAATTGGCATATCGCCTTTTTTACCGTTGAAGCAGGCATCGTTAAACTCGGGAACCATAACACCTTCTTTGAACCAGCCAAGGTCGCCACCCTGCGCTCCTGAACCTGCATCGGTTGAAATGGCTTTCGCCAAATCAGAAAAGTTGTTTTTTGATTTGATTACTTTTTTCAGACTGTCGGCAGTGGCTTTAACCTGATCAGCCGTTTTTCCGCCTTCTACTTTCAACAGAATGTGGCGGGCTTTTACTGAATCGACAGCCATTTTGGTTCCAAGAAGTTTAGATACTTTCCAACTTGCACCATCTAAGTAAGGACCTGCAATGGTTCCAACTGCTGCTTTTTTAAGAGTATCAGCAGAAGGAGGTAATGCTGTTTCTGCATACCACATAGCTGAATAAGGCTTGTCTGAATTGATGTTGATAAACAGCGTATCGTTATCGGTCAGTTTAAATTCTTCGGTGGTTTTGTCAATCCACTGTTTGGCAGCCGCGTTGTCTTCGTCAGAAGGTTTAATGTCGAATGCTACATATTTAAGATCCACTGCTTCCTCTTGTTTGTATTGCTCTTTAAAGTTGTTGGCAGCGTAGTATGCTTTTATTTCTGAATCGGTAACAGCTACAGTTGTGTCGGTTGAGGCAGCGTAACGTTTGGCCACAAAACGAATAGTTGCCTGTTTATTTTTAGCTGAGTTATCGGCTTTAGCCTCAGCAGTAGTGATGTAAAGACCTTTTTTTACAAGGGTATTGTATTTAGTATATACCTGCTGTTTTTTAAGGTCGCGCTCAAAAGCCAACCAGCGTTTTTTGGTATCACCGGTTTCGTCTTCATCCATTCTTTTAAGGAAAGCAATTACGTTGCCGGGGTTAAACTCGCCTGTTTGCGGATTTCCAAAAGCCTGACGTACCTGCTGGCTTGGGTTAGGACCCTGAATCATGTCGAATAATTCTTCGGCACTAACGGTTAGCCCAAGTTCTTCGTGTTGGCTTCCCATTACAATTTCCTGAATCTGTTGCTCCCAGGTCTGGTTGCGGATAGCTTCTTTGGTCGCTTCATCAAGGTTAGCCTGCTGGTAATTGGCTTTGTAATTTTCAATGGCTTCCTGAACTTTAAGTTCAAAATCCTGCCCTTCAATTTTTTCACCGGCAATAACTCCTACGTGGGTTTCGCCACGTTGTGAACTGCTAAAGATGGAACTGGGGTCAATAACAAAAAGGGCAATACCAAGCCCTACGAATATTAATGCTAAATAAGTTTTTTCTCTGATTTTCTGTAGAATGGACATCGTTTACTTTTTTATTTGGGGCTGCGAATATATAGAAAATGTACTAAGTACAAAGTACTAGGTAGTTAGATTTGTATGCTGTTACTTCATATTATGATACACCGCCTGCACATCATCATCGTCTTCAAACCGTTCAATCAGTGCGTTGATTTCTGCTTGCTGCGCTTCATTCAGCTCCATTGTGGTAGCTGGAAACCGCTGCTTGGCTGTACTTAGAATAGGAATACCTTTTTCCTCCAGAGCTTTCTGCATTCTGCCCATGTCAACAAAGTCGGTGTAAAGGAATGTACCGTCTTCGTCTTTATTTATCTCTTCCAGACCATGGTCAATCAGATCAAGTTCCAGTTCTTCAATGTCTTTTCCGGTGTCGTCAATTTTAAAAACACCTTTGCGCTCAAACATAAAAGCCACAGAGCCATTGGTTCCCAAAGCACCGTTGGCTCGTGAAAAGTACATACGAACGTTAGCAACCGTGCGGGTGTTATTGTCTGAAGCACACTCAATCAGCATGGCAATTCCATAGGGACCATAGCCTTCAAAAACACTTTCTTCAAAATCTTTTTCCTCTTTGCTGGATGCACGTTTTATGGCAGCATCTACTCTATCCTTGGGCATGTTAATAGCCTTTGCATTCTGGATAGCAGCACGCAGACGCGGATTACCTCCCGGATCGGCACCACCTTGTTTTATAGCTATGGCTATCTCTTTACCTATTTTGGTAAAGCCTTTAGCCATCTTGTCGAAGCGGGCAAACATGGTGTGTTTACGTTTTTCAAATACTCTTCCCATGAGAAAAAAAGTTATTGGTTAATTATTAATAGTTAAAAGGAAAAACCATTGGGGCGGCAAAAATAATAAAGGCTGCGAATTATTCCACTTTTGCCAGTGAACCATCATTATTTACAAAGCGGTAATGTGCCCAATCCCCTATTCGGCCTTCGTCAAAACGTATACCGTAGCAAAAACGGGTAAACCCGAAACCGTTATCCATCGTGCAATATCGGTAGGTCATTAAATCGGGGTTCCATGCTTTAGTATAGTCTGATGATATATCGGGAGTGCTTTTGAGCTTATTAAATACAAGCAGGTAAAATATGGTTGCAGTATCTTTTCCTTCCAGCAGTTTTATTTTTTCCTGCCAAAGGGCTTTTGCCAACTCGACAGTATTTGTATCGGCACTATAAAAGGTAGCTGCTACTATGTTGTCGTCTGAATAAGTTGAAACTCTTTGAAGCAAAGGGCAATCGCCTTCTCCCGGGCATTTGGTTTTAGATGAACAAGAACTGAGAATAAATATGATAAATAAAAAGACTATATGCTTCATGATTTTTTTAGGGTTAACTATTCCAACTCCTTCACAAACCAAAACGTAGCGTTTTTGTGCAAACCACTTTCCAGCAGGTTGCGGACTTTTTTCAGGGTATTGTAAGGACCTGTGTCAATAGTTGAGTTAATAAGCCAAGCCGGAACATTGCCTCCCGGATTAATGCATGCATAGTAATCTACATCTACATAGCCGCCTTCAACCGGTGTTAGCGTCCAGGCCGTGCGACCTTCTTTGATGCGAATCACATCTTCGTTTTCGTCAAGCATTTCGGGCATGCATACCGAGTTGGTGCTGATGACCAAAGTGTTTTCGTCCTGTTTCAGTGATGAGCGAAAAATTAAATCCCTATTGCTTACCGGCCATGGTAATTCGGTTTGGGTATAGTAGCATTGTGCGGTGTCGCACACTATTTTTAAAACTTTTGCTTCCACACAGTTATAGGCCCAGTCTTTATAACCCGGAACATCTTTAAGCAAAGCAGTAAAAGCCGATAGCGATGTTTTTATCCGAACCGTGGCACGCACCTCTTCTATTTTTTTGCCTTCGGGCAGGCGCGAATAAACTTTTATTCCGTCATCATCTTTTTTTAAAGTCCACTCCTGTGCATAAGCAGCAAACGACATTAGCAAAATGAAAATCAAAAATAAATTCTTCATGCTCTGAGATAAAAATCCTCACCCATTCCAAACATATTTTCAAGCATTACTTTTTCGCCAGATTTCTTTTTAAGGTATCCGTTAAAAAATCCATAAGGTCCCTCGTACTTACTTTTTAAAACCAATAGATTTACATTTACCGAAGTATGGATAACAGGGGTAAATTCCAAATTCACCATATCATACTCATCACTTATTTGCCATTTGCCTTTTACTCCCTCGGGGCGTTTTACCTTTATGGGTGGCAGTGGATGCAGTTCACCGGCAAACCACAAACAATTCTCGTTGTATTTTTCCTGTTCTATTACCTGATTGTTGGTTAGGTTAAAACCGATAATATGGTTTTCATTATCACGTCCCATGCCTGTTACCCAGTCGTAAACAGTGGGGTAGGGATAATATCCTTTGTGGTCGTCCAATATCATCTGCGAATTGTTTTGCTCAAATTTTAAATGCTTGTCGCCAATTGCCAACTCACCTTCCATCGGCATCAGGCATTTATGCGAATACATTACCCTGCCTTCCGAAAACGGATTGCACACTACCATAGGTGTAAAGCTTTTAACATCGTGAAGCCCGCTGAAGCGAGCATTCACTTCGGGAAGATTTTGGAAGCCTTTTATTTTTGCAACAAGTTCTAATGTATTAGTGGCAAGTTTGTGTGTTACCTTCAAAGAAAAGTTTTTACTGGTGTATGATGCCACTGAATTAAACAGTGTATCGGGAACGGTTAAATCCCAGGAAGCTACCTTTTTCTCGTCTTTTATTTTGTGATTGTTTTTGATGTCGTAAACTATAAACTGCACCAATGAAATTTTCTTGGCATTGTAAATAGCAACCATTACAAAGTGGTCTTTGCCCATCAGTTGAAACGCCTGCCACTCGCGCAACTGCAAGGCTTTAATACTGCGTGGCAGAGGAAGCTTGTAAGGCGTAGGAAAGTCTAAAAGATTGGCCTGCTTTACAGGCGTATTGAAACAGCCAAGGTTATACTTGCCATTTTCCACTAATTTTTCGGGAGCTGCGGTAATCGGGCGCGAGTAGGTTTTCATTCTGCAAGTTTAAGGAATTTGAGAGCTGTGTAGGGAAAATATATCTTTACTGAAATTTTATTCCATGAAAAAACTTTTTCTCGCCTTTATAATTTTCACTTTTCACTTTTCACTTTTCAATTGCCAAGCTCAGGTTCTCATCAATGAGTTTTCCTGCTCTAACCTTAACCAGTTTGTAGACGACCACAGCGATTATGGCGACTGGATTGAACTTTACAATACAACAGGAAGCGCTGTAAGCCTTACGGGTTATTACCTCAGCGATGATTCACTGAACAATACCAAGTGGCAGTTTCCTTCAGGCACATCCATTGTTGCCAATGGCTACCTTCGTATCTGGGCATCGGGCCGAAACGTTTCTACAGGTGCAAATTACCATACCAATTTCACGCTCAAGCAAACAAAAAATAACGGAGAATTTGTGGTGTTCTCAAATCCTTCAGGTGTTATCATTGATTATAAAATCACGTTTACAACTAAGGTAGGTCACTCTTATGGGCGCAGTACCAACGGCAACAGCGGATGGAGTATTTTCAACACACCTACGCCCAACGCATCAAACAATACGTCTACTCCTTACAGTGCTTATTCAGTAAAGCCGGTAATGAGTGTTGCAGCAGGTTTTTATACAACTACGCAAACTGTTACGCTTACCACAACAGAACCTAATTCTTCTATACGCTACACGCTTAATGGAAATGAACCGCTGCAATCTTCCACGCTTTATACAGGACCGATTACAATATCATCAACCTCTGTTTTGAAAGCAAAAACATATTCTACAACCGGAAGTATTCTTAGTAGTTTCATTCGTTTCGAAACCTATTTTATAAACGAATCGCATACCCTTCCTGTTGTTTCCATAACGGGTTCACAGCTAACCACGCTTGCTAATGGCGACAACAGTTTGCGCCCTACCGGAAGTTTCGAATACTTTGATACTTCAGGTATCCGCACTGCCAAAAGTTATGGAGAGTTTAATAGCCACGGACAGGATTCATGGGCAAACAGTCAGCGCAGTCTGGATTTTGTTTCGCGTGACGAAATGGGCTACAATCATTCGGTAGAAACGCCATTATTTAACACAACCGACCGAAACGATTTTCAGCGAGTGATACTTCGTGCAGCCGGTGACGATAATTATCCTGCAGATCATAATCCTTCCAATGCCGGCAGTGCTCACCTGCGTGATGCCTACATTCATAATCTTACTCTGCAGGGAGGATTAAATCTTGACGTGCGCAGAGGTTCTAAATGTGTGATTTACCTCAACGGTGCATATTGGGGAGTGTATGATTTACGTGATAATCCCGATGATCATGACAACACCAAATACTATTACAATCAGGATAAATACCACCTTTATTTTATTGAAACGTGGGGAAACACCTGGGCCGAATATGGCGGACAGGCTGCCCTTGATGATTGGTATACTTTGTATGACTATATCATGAACAATGATTTAAGTGTGCAAAATAATTACCAGTATGTTGCAGACCGCTATGATGTAACCAGTCTTACTGATTACGTGTTGGTAAATATGTTCACAGTGTGTTCTGATTGGCTGAACTGGAACACCGCCTGGTGGCGCGGTACCGATCCTAATGGAACACATTTGAAATGGGGCTACTCGCTCTGGGACAACGATGCCACATTCGGACACTACATTAATTACACCGGCATCCCCGATATTTCGCCCAATGCCGATGTCTGCGACCCTGAAGGTTTAAATGGTGATTCTGACCCCGAAGACCATATTGGCGTACTGATGAAGTTGCGTGAAAATGAAGGCTTCAACGACTATTACATTTCGCGTCAGATTGATTTGTGGAACACCGTTTTCAGTTGCGATAACATGTTGCCCAAGTTAGACAGCACAGCCGCATTGATAGAACCGGAAATGACCCGCCACTCCAACCGATGGAGCGGAACCTATGGTGAGTGGACACAAAACGTTCAGCAATTGCGCGATTTTATTGATGACCGCTGCACCGCTCTTACCACCAGTTGGACCGATTGCTATGCCTTAACCGGCCCCTATGAAATTACACTGAAAACAGAACCTGAAGGAGCAGGAACCATTTTGTTCAATTCACTAAATCTGAATCAGTTTCCATGGACAGGAACCTACTTCGGAAATGTAACGAGCAATTTTACAGCAACTGCAAATACAAATTTTGTCTTCAGTCATTGGGAAAGCACTAACGGAAATGTGTTAAGCAACAGTACACTTGACCCAAATGTATTCACAGATTTTACAACAAGTGATACCATTACAGCAGTGTTTACAGACATTACCATCGGCTTTAACGAACAGGAACCGTTTTTTGATTTCAATGTTTACCCTACGCAAACTGGCGATATAGTAAACATTGAATATACATTAACAAAAGCAAAAGATATCACGTTGCAGCTTTACGATATGAGCGGACAAATCCTTGTTGACATAGGCAAATCAGGTAAAATAGAATCTGCTGCCGGAAGAAACAGAACTACTATAAACCTTGCAGGAATGAATTTAGCGCAGGGGATTTATTTTATCAGCCTGCAAACAGAACAACAACGAGCTGCACGAAAGGTGGTATTTATAGCACAATAGTTTTTCAATAATTTATTGTCTGTTTCTTGGTTTTTTACTTAAAGGACGTCTGAGATTTGTATTACTTTTAGGCCCTCAACCAACCATGGCAAAAACCACCGATAATAAAAAATACGTTCGCCTTTTCTGGCTCTTGTTTGCATCCCCTTTTCTGCTGATTGGTTTGATTATTCTGCTCATTTCAGCAGGCCTGTTTGGTGAACTGCCCAGCCTCGAAGAGTTGGAAAACCCCAAGAGCATGCTAGCCTCGCAGGTTATTTCTGCTGACCAGAAAGTGCTGGGAAGTTACTATGCTGTAAATCGTACACAGGCTCGTTACGAAAACCTTTCAGCTGATTTGGTTAATGCCCTTGTTGCAACAGAAGATGCTCGTTTCTACGAGCATTCAGGCATCGACTTCCGTGCATTGATGCGCGTAGTAAAAGGAGTACTTACCGGAAACACTAGTAGTGGTGGCGGTAGCACCATTACCCAGCAATTAGCAAAACAGCTTTTCAATACCCGCAAAGCAATGGGCGGAGGTATTGTGATTGAAAAACTTTCGGAGTGGATTATTGCCGTAAAACTGGAAAGGCGATATACCAAAGAAGAAATTCTGACAATGTATCTGAATGAGTTTGATTTTCTTCATAATGCCGTAGGAATTCAAAATGCAGCAAGTGTTTATTTCAATACCTCACCCGATTCATTGAAAATTGAAGAAGCAGCTTGTCTTGTAGGTATGGCAAAAAACCCTGCTCTTTTTAATCCGCGAAGAAGACCCGATACCACAGAACACAGACGCAATGTAGTGATGATGCAGATGGTAACGTACGGTTATCTTGAAAAAGTAAAGTACGATTCACTCAAACAAATTCCGTTAAAGCTCACCTATAAAAGTGTTGACCACAATGAAGGAAGCGCAACGTATTTTCGCGAATTTCTCCGTGGTGAATTAATAAAATGGTGCAAGGAAAACAAGAAACCTGATGGCACCAATTACGATTTATACCGTGATGGATTGAAGATTTACACCACCATAAATTCCAAGATGCAGGTTTATGCCGAAGAAGCTGTGCGTGAGCATTTATCGGTGTTGCAGGAATCATTTTTCAAGGAACACAAAGGCAGAAGCAAAGCCCCTTTTTATCAACTTACGGATGAAGAAATTCCAAAAGTGATGAAACAGGCCATGAAGCGAACAGAGCGTTATCGCAAAATGAAACTGCAAAAAGCTTCAATGGATTCCATTGAAAAATCGTTCAATACTCCTACAGAAATGTCCATCTTTTCTTATAAAGGAGAAATTGACACGGTACTCACTCCAATGGATTCAATCCGTTACTACAAGCATTTTCTTAACACCGGATTTATGTCCATGGATCCACAAACCGGTTATGTAAAGGCATGGGTTGGCGGTATAAATTACAAGCATTTTAAATACGATCAGGTTTATTATGGCAAGCGTCAGGTGGGTTCAACCTTCAAACCATTTGTATATGCATTGGCAATTCAAGAAGGTTACTCACCTTGTTATAAAGTCCTGAATCGTCCTTATACTTTTGAAAAAGGAACGTTTGGTTTGTTGAAAAACTGGACTCCTAAAAACTCTGACCACAAACACGAAGGCGAGGAAATTTCGCTCAAATTTGCTTTGGCGCAATCTGTCAACTATGTTACAGCATGGGTAATGAAACAATACGGACCCGAAGCGGTTATTAATCTGGTTCGCAAAATGGGTGTTACTTCATCGCTGGAACCTGTTCCTTCTATATGCTTAGGTACACCTGACATTTCGGTGTATGAAATGGTGGGTGCAAATTCAACTTTTGCTAATAAAGGGGTTTATACAAAACCTGTTTACATTACACGTATTGAAGATAAAAACGGAAATGTACTTCAGGAATTTGTTCCGCTAACTAATGAAGCCATGAGCGAAGAAACTGCTTATGTTACATTGAACTTGCTGGAAGGTGTTGTACAAGGCGGTTCGGGCGTTCGTTTGCGCTACCGCTACAAACTTATGAACCCTATTGCCGGAAAAACAGGAACAACACAAAACAACAGTGATGGATGGTTTATGGGTTTAACACCAAACTTAGTTTCGGGTGCATGGGTAGGTTGCGAAGACCGCAGCGCACACTTCCGCGGAATGGCTCTGGGTCAGGGCGCTTCCATGGCTTTACCAATTTGGGCATTATACATGAAAAAAGTGTATGCAGACCCAACTCTTAGTATTTCACAAGGACCATTTGAGCGACCTTCAACACCTATAAAAGTGGAACTGGATTGCGTGAGATTCGTTAAAGAAAAACTTCAAAACAAGAATAAAGACAATCAATACGATTAAGATAAATGAATAAAACAGTAAAGAATGCAGATGAAGCATTGGCAGGACTTGAAGATGGAATGACACTTGCGTTGGGCGGGTTTGGCTTGTGCGGAATTCCTGAAAACAGTATTGCAGCTTTGGTTAAAAAAGGAAAGAAAAATCTGACCTGCATTTCTAATAATGCAGGTGTAGATGATTTTGGGTTGGGATTATTGCTTCAAAAAAAGCTGATTAAAAAAATGATTTCGTCTTATGTTGGCGAGAACGCAGAGTTTGAACGCCAGATGTTGAGTGGTGAACTGGAAGTGGATTTAATTCCGCAAGGAACTTTGGCTACACGCCTTATGGCTGGCGGTTACGGAATGCCTGCAATATTTACGCCTGCAGGTGTTGGAACTGAAGTAGCTGAAGGAAAAGAATTGCGCAGATTTAAATTCAATGGCGAAGAAAAAGATTACCTGATGGAATATGCTTTCGAGCCTGATTTCTCCATTGTAAAAGCCTGGAAGGGCGATACGCTTGGAAATTTAGTTTTCAGGATGACAGCAAGAAATTTCTCGCCTTTGGTTGCCATGGCAGGAAAAATAACCATTGCTGAAGTAGAAGAATTAGTTCAGCCCGGAGAACTTAATCCGCAAGAAATTCACTTACCCGGAATATATGTTACCCATATTTTTCAAGGAGAAAAATACGAGAAGCGAATAGAACAAAGAACCGTAAGAAAAAGATAATCATGCTTGATAAAAACGGAATCGCAAAACGCATTGCGAAAGAAATAAAAGACGGATATTATGTAAACCTTGGCATTGGCATTCCAACTCTTTGTGCAAATTATATTCCTAATGGTGTGAATGTGGTGTTACAAAGTGAAAACGGAATTCTGGGTATGGGGCCATTTCCTTTTGAGGGTGATGAGGACGCTGATTTAATTAATGCCGGAAAACAAACGGTAACGCTACTTCCCGGTGCAGCCATTTTCGATTCAGCAATGAGTTTTGGAATGATACGCGCACAAAAAGTAAACCTGACTATTCTTGGTGCAATGGAAGTAAGCGAAAACGGAGATATTGCCAACTGGAAAATTCCCGGTAAAATGGTAAAGGGAATGGGAGGCGCCATGGACTTAGTTGCTTCTGCAAAAAATATAATTGTTGCCATGCAGCATGTAAATAAAGCAGGAGAATCGAAACTGTTACCCTCCTGCACATTGCCAATCACAGGTTTACGCTGCGTGAAAAAAATTGTAACGGAACTTGGTGTGTTAGATGTATTACCAGAAGGCGGATTTAAGTTGTTGGAGCGAGCTCCCGGTATTTCAGTTGAACATATTCAAAATGCAACAGCAGGTAAATTAATTGTGGATGGAGAAATTCCTGAAATGATACTTGACTAAACCTGAATGAAAAAAAAGCTCTCCGTCATTATTCCCATTTACAACGAAGAAGGAAATATTCCTGCTCTTTTTGAACGCCTGAATACTGTTGTTTCAAAAATGGATGTGGAACCTGAATTTCTTTTTGTGAATGATGGCAGCCGCGATAATTCCATTGCGCTGATAAAAGCCTTAGCAGCAAAAAATACATTTGTAAAATACATTGACTTTAGCCGCAACTTCGGTCATCAGGTTGCTGTAAGTGCCGGATTGGATAAAGCATCAGGCGATGCAATTGTAATTATTGATGCCGATCTGCAAGACCCTCCTGAGTTGATTATTGAGATGTTCAATAAAATGCAAAACGGCTTTGATGTAGTGTATGCAAAACGCAGAGCACGTAAAGGAGAAAGTTTTCTGAAAAAGTTTACGGCACGATCGTTTTACCGTCTTTTGAGTAGCATTACTTCCATCTCCATTCCTGTTGATACAGGTGATTTTAGGATTATGAGCAAACAGGTAGCCGATATTGTCAAGAGCATGCCAGAAAAAGAAAAATTTCTGCGCGGACAAATTTCGTGGGTGGGTTTTGAGCAAACATTTGTGGAGTATGACCGTGACGAAAGACAGGCAGGAGAAACAGGCTATACCTACAGCAAGATGATTCGTTTTTCGCTGGACGGCATAACATCATTCTCCAATTTTCCTTTAAAATTTGCAACAGGTGCAGGCTTTGTGGTTTCAGGCTTTTCGTTTCTGATGATTTTGTATGCGCTTTACTCGCGTTATATTTTAAAAGTATATGAGCCTGGCTGGACATCGCTGATGTTGGCCATTACTTTCATCGGAGGAATACAACTAATCTCCATCGGTATTATTGGCGAATACATTAGTCGCATGAGTGCTAACATCCGTAACCGTCCGCTTTACATCATTAAAAATACCAACATAGAATAAGCCGATGTGTGCTAAAAAACTTTCCATTATTATCCCTGCTTACAATGAAGCACGCACTATTCATCTTATTCTTGACAAGGTAAATGCTGTGCAACTAATCGGTAGTTTTGAAAAAGAAATTATCATCGTAAACGATTGCTCAACCGATGATACAAAAGTGGTATTGGAAAAATATATTGCGGAGCACCCTGCTCATAAAATTCAATTGTATAATCAGGAAAAAAATCAGGGGAAGGGAGCAGCTATTCACAAAGGAATTCAGTTGGCAACGGGTGATTACCTGATTGTGCAGGATGCGGACTTAGAATACAATCCTCAGGAATTTAATTTGCTGTTGCAACCCATCGTTGATGGTTTTGCTGATGTGGTTTACGGTTCCCGTTTTATGGGTGGCAACCCACACCGGATTTTATTTTTCTGGCATTCCATCGGAAATAATATTCTCACTTTTCTGTCAAACATGTTCACCAACCTGAACCTGACGGATATGGAAACCTGCTACAAACTGTTTGATAGCAAAATGGTGAAAAGCCTGAATTTAGTGGAAAATCGTTTTGGCTTTGAACCCGAGGTAACAGCAAAAATTGCACGGATACAAAATATCAGAATTTATGAAGTTGGTATCTCCTACTACGGTCGTACTTACGAGGAAGGAAAAAAAATAGGATGGAAAGACGGTTTCCGTGCCATCTATTGCATTCTGAAATACGGTTTATTCAACGCAAAATAAATGATGGGGTCAATTCTGAAACCTTTTGCAGTGGGAGTTTTGATGCTGTTACTTGCATGGGGAACCAACATTCTTTTTCAGAATAAAACGTTCTATGATGCTACAATTGGTAAACATATTCGCCAAATTCAAAAAGTCAATGGTGAAATTACTGCACCCGACAAAGCATTTGAAAAAGTAACCAACGAGAATCTCATTCGATGGGATGCGGAGCACTTCCTTTTTATTCGCAACAATCATTATGATCAGACAAAAGTTGGAGACTATATTTTTGCATTTTTTCCTCTGTTTCCATTGATATGGGAGTTGACAGGTTTATCTGCTGTCGGCATCAGTATTTTTAATTTTCTGCTTTTTGTTTTGAGTTTGATTATTCTTTTTAAAGCTCTTGATTTTTCACTTGAAAACAATGAAAATATGTTAAAATACAGTGCGTTGATTTCTTTGCCGGGTGCTGTGTGTTTCTTTATTCCTTATGCCGAATCTGTTTTCTTTTTCACCATATGTCTTGCATTTTACGGAATGTTGAAAAATAAATACGCCTTGTATTTCATTGGCATGTTATTGTGTTGTATGACCAGACCGGCTGCAGTTATTATTGGAATGGCAATTATCACTAAAGATGTCTACATGTTTTTAACCACCAAAGAATATTATTCGCTGCTGAAAACAATTTTCATGAATCTTTTGCCTGTAATTTTAGGGACTATGTTAATTGGAGCTGTTCAATATAACTTTCATCCGGAACATTACTTTAATTTTATTCATATTCATAAATACTGGGACCACAAACTACAGTTGCCGCATAACCTGCGTGATTGGTCTCAGGAAGGCTTTAGTCTGAATATTGCTATACTTTTTCTTTTGATACCGCTTCTGATTTATCTGCTTGCAAAAAATATTTTTGTGAAAGTCCCAATACTGAATAAGCGCGATGAGCTTTTTAACTTTACAGTGTTTTATATGTTGGGCGCAACTTTTTTTATTCTTCTATTTCAGGGCGGAAACCTGCACGGTTTGTTTCGTTATGTTATGTGTACACCTTTCTTTTTTGCGTTCTGCGTTTTGAGCTTTAAAAGCTTTAAAAAATTAGAATCAAATCAGAAACTTGCTTTATTTGTTTTTACGTTTTTACCGGCTTTGTTTACATACTCGTTCTCCTCTTTTCTTGGTACTTGGGAATTTTACAGTATGGGATTCTTTGCTGTTTTCTTAAATTTTATTTTGCTGTTTTATTTACAGCCTTTTAAAAATGTGTTCACCAAAATTGTTTTTGTTTTTGTGCTGCTCTTTAATATTGTGTGGAATGTTTTTATGCTGAATTGTTATTTGAATGACGGTTGGATTTTTACTTAACCAAGTCAAATATCCTTATTCCAATTATGAAATAGAAAGAAGTATCATGGCACTTATAAAACCTGTTTTAGGAATACACCCTAAGTTCGGAAACAACTGTTATCTGGCCGAAAACGCAACCGTGATTGGAGATGTAGTAATGGGTGACGAATGCAGCGTGTGGTTCAATGCAGTTGTGCGCGGTGATGTGCATTACATCCTCATGGGTAATCGCGTAAATGTGCAGGACGGTGCCGTTATTCATTGCACCTATAAAAAAGCAGCAACTACAATTGGCAACAACGTTTCCATCGGACACAATGCTTTGGTGCATGGCTGTACAGTAAAAGACAACGTGCTGATTGGAATGGGTGCTATTGTTATGGACAACGTAGTGGTAGAAGAAAATACTATCATAGCTGCCGGTGCTGTAGTTTTGGAAAACACACATGTTGAAAGTGGCTGCATCTATGCCGGTGTTCCTGCCAAAAAAGTAAAGACCTTAAATGCCGAACAAACTGCTACCCTTATTAAAGGCATTGCCGAAAACTATGTCATGTATTCGGGGTGGTTTAAAGATTAAACCGATGATGTTACCCTGATTGGGGTTAGGGTTTAGCTGCTTATTAAATTTACTAATATGAGTCTTTGCTTCCTTGTCAGAGGTTTTGCTTTCTATGTGATGCTCTATTGAGCTAGCGTAAATCGCAGCGCTATCCCCGCGTTAGTATTATCCGTTGGGAAGGAAGAGGAGATAACCGGCTTGGTAATAATCCGGTCGTAGAAGGCGCGGATGTTAAACCGCGGGCTTAGCACATAGTCGGCCGAGAATTTAATGGTAGTCAGTTGCTGTCCGGCCGTTGGCTGGTTCACATCGTCTTCAATTTTGCGGATAATTGTGCGGTTGTCGCGAATACTCAAATCAACCCGCATGTTTACATCGCTTACCGGTTTCTTTTTGCCTTTGGCTAATTTAATCGGGAACTTCACATTTTTAAAACGGTAGCCCAAACCCATTACCCACTCATCGCTTTTTATTTCAGTAACCTGCGTGTTTACCATACTCAGTGAAAGAGTCCGGCTTTTCTTCAACTCAAATTTTGCAATCAAACTGTTATTAAATGTCATGTCAATACCTATACACGGGCTGAATTGCTCCGAAATTGTAATGGTTTGTATCGTGCGCTGCGGAATAAAGTTCTGGCTCGAGTCAAGTCCGTTATTGGTTGCGTTATAATTTAGATTAGTCTTCCATGAA
>SXGT01469062.1_pt1 | contig 17921 bp, 14 predicted proteins | sample 3176221 | NCBI WGS metagenome assembly SXGT01 (sample SAMN11356862, study PRJNA531348) | freshwater metagenome | isolation source: freshwater sample F1-120 | place: China: Fuxian Lake, Yuxi | collected 2017-12-25
GGCCGATTTCCTGGTGGAGGTGCGCGACGAGGAGGGCAACATCGGCAGCACCAGCCTGGGGCTGATCCGGGGCCGGTCGGACGGGAGCCTGGGAGCGGCGGCGGGGGGCTGCGGATGCGCGACCCCAGGTCAGTCGGGGACCAGCTCCACGGGGCTGCTCTCGGGGGCGGCCATCGTGGCGGCGCTCCTCCTGCTCGGGATGCGCAGGCGGGGCCTCCAGCTCAAGCTGCCTTCGGCCGGGGCCCGAGCCCGAGCCGCGCTGGGCCTGGGCTCGCTGGTGGCGGTGGCGGCCACGACCGAGGGCTGCTCCTGCGGCAGCGAGGAGCCCCCTCCCGGCACAAACATCACCAAGCAAGGCTGCGGCGCCGATTGCAAGAAGGAGTGCGAGCCTGGCCTCAAACCCGGGGTGGTGGGCGCCTATACCTCCGTGGCCAAGGCGGCCGACGGGGCGATCTGGGTCGCCGGCTACAACGACGCCGTCCTCTCCAACGACGGCGAAAACCTCTACGGCGATCTGGTCGTGGGTCGCTACGATCAGGGCAAGCAGGCCGTCCAGTGGGAGACGGTCGACGGGGTGCCTGCGCGCACCGACGGGAGCTGCCCCGATCATGACCGGGCGGGGTGGCGAGGCGGGGAGACCGAGGCGGGCGACAACGTCGGCCTCTGGACGAGCCTCCAGATCGGGGCCGAGAAGCGCCCGATGGTCGCCTACTACGACGCCACCCGGAAGGGGCTGAAGTTCGCATTCAAGGCCGACGACGGCTGGAAGAGCTATACGCTCAAGGCCCCTGTCCCTCCGGACACCAGCGGCGACTACGGGCGTTATGCCAAGCTCCTCATCGTCGACGACAGGCCCGTGGTGGCCTTCCTTGGAATGGAAGCGGGCCCGGACGGAAAGACCATCTCCCGCGTGATCGTGGCCAAGGCCGCCAGCGGGGTCCCGGCCGACGAGAAGGCGTGGACCTTCGAGGACGCCGCGATCGACAAGGCAGGCCCCTGCCGAGGGGGAGCGTGCAAGGCCGGCCAGGTCTGCGTCAAGGACACGGGGGCCTGCGCGGCTACCCAGTCCGGCTGCACCCCCGCCGACTGCGGCGCCGGAAAGGCCTGCGTCGCGGTCTCGGGCAAGGCCAGCTGCGTCAACACGGTCGCGGCCAACGCGGTGGTGAGCTTCCCCAACGCCTACGGCACCTACATCAGCATGGCCAGGGGCCCGAACGGCCTGGGCATGGTCTTCTACGACCGCATCCACGGCAACCGGGTCAGCGCCCAGCTGACGGGCGGCAAGTGGGTCACCGCGATCCTGGACGGCGAGACCGGCTCTCGCGATCAGAAGACCGCGGTCGACACCGGCGACACGGGGGCGGGCGCCAACCTGGCCATCGCCGGGGATGGCACCTGGCATATCTCCTACGTGAACGGCATCGACGAGACCCTGCGCTACATGCCCGTCGTCGCCGGAAAGCCTGGTAAATCCGAGGTCATCGACGACGGCTCCCAGGTGGACGGCAAGCCCTTCCCGGACGGGAAGCACGTGGTCGGCGACGACTCCTTCGTCGTCGCCCAGGGCTCCAGCGTCGTCGTCTATTACCAGGACGCGACGGCTGGCACGCTGCGTATGGCCACGGGCGCCCCGAGCGGAGGCGAGCGCAAGTGGACCCTCAAGACCCTCCAGCAGCCCGGCAAATTCGGTGGATTTTTCCCGAACGCCATCCCTGGAGAGTCCAAGGTCGCCAGCTTCTGGCGCCAGACCGACAAGGGCACCAAGGACATCACCGGAGACGTGAGCATCCTCCAGCCCTGACCTTGGAGCCTGTCCTGCCGGACTTGAAGCCCCTGGCTGAGCGGGACGTGGTTCGAATCACAAGTCTGCGAGGAGGGAACGTCCTCCCCCGTCGGGGACTTCCAAGGGTCGTCGCAAAACAGCGACCTGGTTCGATTCACAGGGAGCCTGCCAGGCGTCAACCGTCTCGCAAGACGGGCAAGGCGGTAGTTCACAGTTCTCACCGGCGTGCCGCCGACCCTGAGGCACGAAACGGTGGCATGCCGGTTGCGCTGATCTGGCGCCTCCAGGTGAGTTTCTCTCTAGGGAGAAGGCCAGGAGGCAACAGCCTCGCGTCCTCTCCTGTGAGCTACCACCTCGCCTGCTTCAGGGAAGGGCTCAAAACTCGGCAGGACTGCCTCTTGTGTCAGTAGTCCCAGGCTCGAAAAAGCCGTGAGCACAGTCCGCCAACGTTCCGCGCGTCGGCACCAGCGGCTGTTGTGCGGCCTGCTCATGGCGGGCTGTCTGGTTCCTCGATGACCTCGGCGACCGATGCAGCGACGATGGCTCGCTCAAGCCAGCGCTCCAGACGCGCCGGATCCTTTTCGGCCAGGATACGCTGGCGGATAGCCTCCGGCACAACGATGCCGCGGACCCGAAACACGGCTTGTCCACGAAGCTCTGCGGGTTGTGTCCGCCCTGGTACTTGGGCAACTCCAGGAACACCAGCGGGAGCTGGGGCAGCCCCCATGGTAGAGTTCCTCACCGAAGGTGCCCCTGATACCCGCGTTGGACATGGGAAATCTGAGTTTCCAATGCACGTCGGCGGCCTCGAACTCGAACTCGAACTCGACGAGCTCGTCCGAACCAGCGCGCCTTGATGGGAAGTGATCTCCCCCGCGCGCGGCATGGAAACCCGCTTCGTGCCCACTGACGAAGACGGCCCGCAGAAATCGCAGCATGTCAAGGATCGTCGTCTTCCCAGCACCATCGGGCCCCGAGAGAAGGCAAGTCCCTGTCGGTGACCACTCGAGATGACCGAGGCGCCGGAAATTCTGCGCGGAAGGTGATCAAGTTCATCGTGAGACTCCATAGACGTTTATGTAGTGCGCTGTCCTGGGCGGCAGCGCGAGCTGGAGCACTCGCGTGGATGTGAGGGGACGCTCGTCAGGCGGCGGCGATGTCGTCGTCCTCGGGTTCCACGGCGCGCAGCCGGGGGCCCGAGGCGCGCTCCCGCTCCGCGTTGACCAGATCGAGGAGCTCGCGCTTGGTGGCCAGGCCCATCTCGAGCAGCGCCCGCATGTAGCCGTCCACGTAGCCGTGGGCCCTGGCGAGGCGGGCGTAGGTCTCGCCCGCGGCCTTCGCCGAGAAGATGTCCGACAGCATCGCGCCGAGCTCCCTGAAGCCCCGTTCCTTGTCCCACATGATGGCGTCCTTTCGCATCACGAGCGCATGCTCCGTGATCACGAGCGAGGGCCCGCGCATCACGAGCGAGCGCTCGGTCTGAGGGGGGCGTACCTGAGCCGGCGCCACGGGGCCAAGTTTTCACCTCGGCCAGGGCCGCTGGAAAGCCGTGCTCACCCGAGAATAGTGGAGGTTTTCCGGGCGTTCAGCTAAGGACGGACGCTCCGCGATGGAAGAACCTCGTCAATCCTCGGGCTCCACGGCGCGCGCCCATGACGCGAAGGCGAGCGAGACAGCGGCCGCGTTCGAGGCGCTCGCCAGGCACCCTCGCCTCCAGGATCTGGTGGCGGTGGGGCGGGAGGTGCTCCTGGGCGCGGCGGAGCGAAGGCGCGCCGACTGGCCGGACGCCGCCCGGGTCGCCTCGCTGAGCGAGGAGCTGGGGCTCTCCCGCGCCGAGTGCGACACCCCCTTCGGCAATGTCCTGCGCGTGCTCGAGGCAGGGTCCGAGGACCCGGCCGAGCGCGCCATCGCCGTCGCCCTGGTCGCGCACGTCGTGGCCGAGGCCAAGCCCAAAGGAGCCGAGGCCGAGGATCGCCTGGCGAGCGATCTCCTCTGGCTCGCGGCCCGGGCCTCGCTCGACGCGACCCCGCTCTTCGACAGGGCCCTGGGCGAGGGCGCCGGCGATCTGTGGACCGCGATCGGCGACGTGGTGCGGCGCATCGACCAGGGCAAGCTGCCCGCGCTGGGGCGAGCCGAGGCGCTGGTCGGAGGCGCGGCGCTCGCCTCCTCGAGCTCCCCCGCCGCGGCCACGGCCGCGCGGCGGATCGAGCCCGGCGTCCGCGATGGGGTCCTCCGCCAGATCCTCGCGGCCTCGCCAGGAGCTCCGGCCAGCGCGGCCAGCGCCGACCTCGATCGGGTCGAGGGCGAGCTCTCCTTCGCGCCGAGGAGCGCTCTCGTCACCACGCTCATGGCCTTCACCGGCCTGCTCCTCGTGCTCGGCGCGGCGAGGAGCGCGGGGAGGATCGCCCTCGCCTACCGCCGCCCGGCCGAGCTCCTGCTCTCGCCGGAGGGGGTGAGGGTCCGCTCCAGGACCCTCCTGCTCGGCAGGACGCTCAAGGAGCGCGACGAGCTGCTCCCCAGGCAAGGCCTCACCCGGGCCATCCGCGAGGTGAAGTTCCCGAGCGCCGGGCTCTACGCGGGGCTCCTGGCCCTCGCGATCGGTAGCTATGTGGGGCTCTCGGCCTTCGTCGACGGGATCCGTAGCGCGTCCCCTTCGCTGCTGCTCACCGGCCTCGTGATCGTCATCGCCGGGATCGGCCTCGATTTTCTGCTCTCCAGCCTGCTCCCCGGAGCCCGGGGACGGTGCCGGGTCGTCCTGACGCCCAGGACCGGCGCGGTCGTCTGCCTTGGCAAGGTCGATCCAGGGCGCGCCGACGCGCTGCTCGCTCACCTCTCCCGAAAGACCGGCGCCTAGGCGCGTGCCCCCGGGGAACCTCAGGGAGTGCGGCGGGTGCCGAGCAGCGCGTGGAGCTGCCCGTGCCCCGAGCGAGCCTCGACCCGCACCCGGATGGGCGCCGCGCCGGAGGCGCACGCCCTCGCCCCCGCGGCCGTCTCCCCGTGGCCGCGATCGATCTCGTCGGCGCTCCTGGCGTCGACGATCCGGAGGTCGACGCCGCTGCCGTCCCCCTCGACGCCGATCGTGAACTGGAGGCAGCTCCCCGCGGGCACCTCGTCCTCGAGGCTGGAGAGCCTCGCGGAGGAGAGCGCGATCGAGCGGACCGAGAGGGCCGCGCCCTCGAAGAGGGACCGGGGCCCACGGGCCGAGCGCGCCAGGAGCCTCGAGGCGGCGAGCGGGTGAGCGCCGAGCTCGGAGGTCACCCAGCCGGCGGGGCGCACCAGGACGGCGAAGGGACCGGGAGCGCTGCGGCCCTCGAGATCGAGCCGGACACGGCCCTTGGCGCAGACGAAGAGCACGGTGCCTGAGGGGTTCTCGGCGGACCCGAGCAGCGAGCCGAGGTCATCCCAGGCCTCCGCCAGGACCCGCCCCACAGGAGCGCCGGGCACGATATCGAGCCTGGAGCAGGCCGCGGTGAGATCGAGCCAGGTGGTCTGCCGCCTGGAGGAGCCAAGAAAACCGCTCTTCGTGGCGATCGGCGCGCCCAGCCCGGCGGCTCTCAGCGCCTCGTTCCGGCCGCGGGTCGCGGCGTCGATGGGCTCGGCCGCGGCGTAGGCGACGAAATCCGGTCGTACGCGACCCTCGAGCGGGAAGGTGTCGGGCGAGCGCGCCATGACCACGGCGACCATCCCGTTGCCCGCGTGAGGGCGGAGCGCCAGCGAGCCGCTCAGGCTCGTGCCGCTGCACACGGTGAGGCCTCGCGTGTCTCCTCCCCCCCTCGCCCTGGCGACGGCGCGCCCCTCGGTGTCCAGCAGCTCGGCGTCCAGCGCGCCCACGTCGTCGTCGGGGACGAAGAAGACGTCCATGCACTCCCCCGCGGCAATCGACACCGAAGTGTACGCGGGCGCGCCCACGTCGACCGGCACGGCCACGCGCCGCGTCTCCTCCCAGGTCCCCCCCAGCGCTCTACGCCTTGCCCGCACCAGCTCGTCGAGACCTGGCCAGGCGTCGGCGCGACGGGGCGAGGCCCCGGAGCCTCGCGCTCCCAGCGCCGCCGCCACGGCCTGTGATCTATCCCTTGGCACCATGTGCGCCGCGACGACCGCGAGCCCCTCGCCCAGGGCGGCCTGGACGGCCACGTAGAGGCGCCGGGGGTGAGGTGGGCAGACGAGCAGCGCAGGGCGAGGATCGGGGCCCTCGTCCAGCGCCACGGGGCTCCCCTCGTCCGACAGGGCGATGATGTCGAGATCCTCCAGAGAGGGAGAGCCCCGAGCATAGGCGAGGAGGCACTGCTCGTCGGGCACCTCGACGAAGGCCCCCATGCGATCTCCCTCGGCCAGCATGCCGGAGGTGACGATCGCCTCGGGGCCCGCGCCAAGGCTCGCCGCGCGCGCAGGGAAATCCCCGAGTAGACGCCTTATCTGGGGTGCACCGGCGACGACCTTCGGAGGCGGCAGGGGACGCGCGGACGGCGCGGCTCGAGCTCCGCAGCCGAGGACCAGGGCCATGGCGAGCGCCAGCTTTCCCTTCACCGCCCCACCGCCCCGGCGAGCCGCCCCGCGCGGTAGAGCGCGAGCCCCCACGCGATCCCCCCGCCCCTCGCGTCCACCTCGAGGTTGGCGCTCGAGGCGCCCCGCGCGCAGAAAGCCACGGCTCCGCCATCGTCCTGGGAGCCCCGCTCATCGCTCGACTCCTGCGCACCCACGACGACACGGAGCCCCAGCCCTCGGGGGGTCCCTCGCACGATGCCTGCCACGGCGATGTAGCAGGCCCCCGGATCGAGATCGATGGGCACCCTCGCTCCGCCCGTGGTGCCCATCGCCACGGCCACGGCCGGACCCGCAGGAGGGAGTGCACGACGGGCCAGGAGCGCTCGCGCCATCCGGGCCCGCCCCTCGGAACCGAACAGGAACGGCAGGGTCCTGGGGAGCTCGAACCGGGCGAGGACGGCCTCCACCAGGCTCCCCTGAGGCGCTCCGACGAAGCTGAGCACCGCGTCCTTGCCCTCGCCCGTACAGCTCTCCATATGGACGTCCGGGGCGTCGGTGCGGTCGCGGGCGAGCAGGATCCCCTCCTCGTCGCGGAGCTCGCCGTCGAGATCGATCCGACCGCCCATCGCCACGGCCGCCGCACCTGTGGCGATCAGCGTGACCCTGTGGCAGCCAGGCGCGAGGTGCACCAGGAGCTGCCCCCGCCCCTCGACCACCTCCGCGCTCGAGCTCGAGAGCTCGGTGACACCCTCGCTCTGGGCCTGCTTCCTCGCGGCGGCGATACGCCGCTCGGGCTCGGGGAGGGACACCGGGAGCGGCGCCTCCGGAGGAGCAGGCACGGGCGCCGCCCGATCGGGGAGCACGGAGGCGATGGGGGGGAGCGGCGCGTCGGCCCTGGCGACCAGCACCTCCACCGCGCCTCGGCCTGCTTCGCTCGTGAAGATGACCTTGTGTACGGGCCTCCCGCAGCGAGCCAGCTCGAGGGCCCCGGCGTGGCTGGAGGCCCGGCCCAGGGGCTCGTCGCCTGCGTCGGCGAAGCGAGCCCTGAGGCTCAGCCCTCGCGCGCCGACCAGGGCGACCCTCGCGCAGCCCGCGCGCCCGGGATCGGTCTCCGGGAGGGAGATCGAGATGTTCTCATCGTCGAAGACAAAGCGTGTCCCGGAGAAGACCATGGTCGCCCCCGCCTTCTGCCAGGCCGCCCGGACGCGCCCGGCGTCGCCCGACAGATCGGCCCCGGCGCTGCGGCCTACGCCCAGGAGCACGAGCAACGCGGCAAGGAGGAGAACCCGCACGACGTGGGAGGCTACCAGCCCGGGCCCTCGCGAGGTCAAGCCTGCTCGCTCGCTCGCGCCCTTTGGGTATTTGGCGTATCGGTAGCGACCAGAATGCTCGGCTCCGAACAAGCCCAGGCCCTCCACGCGGAGCACCCCGCCATCGATCTACACGCCGACACGCTCATGTGGTCGCGGTGGCTGGGCTACGATCTCCACAAGCACCACGAGCCTCCCCTCCCCTTTGCTGCGCTCGGCGGTCACGTCGACGTCCCTCGCATGATCGCGGGCGGCATGGGAGCGCAGTTCTTCAGCCTGGTGTCGCTCCCCATCGCCGAGCGAAGCAAGGGGCTCGCCCAGGCGATCGACGAGCAGATCGACGCGCTCCAGGAGAACATCGCGCGCAGGCCCGGCAAGCTCCGCCTCGTCAAGAAGGCGCACGAGCTCGAGCAGTGTCGGAGGGACGGGGTCTGCGGGGCGCTCCTGGGCATCGAGGGCGCCCACGCCCTCGAGGGGGACCTGGACAAGCTCGACGCCTTCGCCAGGCGGGGCCTGCGCTACATGGGCGTCCTCCATTTCAGCTCCAACGAGGCAGGATTTCCTGCCTATGGCCGGGGCCGGGACGACAGCCGCGGGCTCACCCCCTTCGGCTTCGAGCTGGTCGAGCGCTGCGAGCACAACGGGGTCCTCGTCGACCTCGCCCACATCAACAAGCGCGGCTTCCTCGACGCCTGCCGGATCGCCACTGTTCCTCCCATCGTGAGCCACACCGGGGTGCTCGGGGCCTTCGAGCACTGGCGCAACGTGGACGACGAGCAGCTCCGCGCCGTGGCGGACAGGGGCGGCTGCGTCGGCGTGATCTTCTGCCCCAAGTTCCTTGGAGGCGAGGGGCTCGCGCCCGTCGTGAAGCACATGAAGCACATCCTCGACGTGGTAGGCGAGGACGGCCCGGCCCTCGGGAGCGACTGGGACGGGTTCATCGTCCCCACCCGGGAGCTCCGCGATCCTCGGGGTCTGCCGCTCCTCACCGACGCCCTCCTCCAGGCGGGCGTCCCCGAGCGGGTGGTCGCCAAGATCCTGCGGGGTAACGTGATGCGGGTGCTCGAGGAGGCTTGACTACGATCTTTGAACCGACCACCATGTGGGCTACGATCTGGCAGCGCGGTGCAAGGGGGTGTGCCGCCCATCGGAGTTCGTCGACTTGAGTCACGTCCCGTTCGGTTCGATCGCCGTTGCCGTCGTCACCGCGGTGCTCGGATCGCTTTTCTCTGCTGCCGACGTGGCGCTGACCAGCCTCGCCGAGTCGCGCCTGCTGGTGCTCTCGTCGATCGATCCCGTCTTCGCCCGCTACACGGATCACCGGCAGAGGGTGCTCTCCCGGTGGCTTGTCCTCAGGGTCACGACGATCGGGCTGGCGGCGGTGGTGCTGGACGACGTGTTCGAGAAGACCTTGGGCGTGTCCAAGCCCATGCTCCCGGCCCTGGTGATCATGCTGCTCTACGGAGCGTCCGCCGAGGTGCTGGGAGCCATGGCGAGGAGGCGACCCGAGGCCTCCGCGCGGACGGCGCTCGTCTGGTTGTGGCCCCTGGAGTGGGTGGTGGCGATCTTTGCCGCTCCCCTCACCTGGCTGGGCGCGTTCATCGAGCGGCACATCGAGCAGGAGCACGTCGTCGACGCCCAGACCACCGAGACCGAGCTGATGGAGGCGGTGAGCGGGGGCGAGCAGTCAGGCACCCTGGCCATCGAGCCCGCCCAGATGATCCGCAACGTGATCGATTTCCAGGACCTCACCGCCAAGGACGTGATGGTCCCCCGGCGCCTCATCTCGGGCATCGACGTCGCGACCCCGCTCACCACGGTGCTCGAGTACGTCTCCGCGGACGGGCACTCGCGCTACCCCGTGTACCGGGACACGGTCGACCATATCCAGGGCCTCCTCTACGTGAAGGATCTCTTCGAGATCGTGAGCGCCGGCCAGCTCAGGCTCCTGACCTTGGCCTCGATCCTGCGGAGGCCCGTGCTCTTCGTGAGCGCCGCGCAGCCGGTCTTCAGCGTCCTTCGCGAGATGCGCGCCAAGCGCCTCCACCTGGCCGTGGTGTCGGACGAGTTCGGCGGCACGGCCGGGATCGTGACGCTCGAGGACATCATCGAGGAGATCGTCTGCGAGATCCACGACGAGTACGACACCGAGGCCGACGGCCCCATCCAGAAGATCGGCGAGGGGCGCTTCATCGCCAGCGCGTCGGTCGCGCTGACCGACGTCCAGACCCAGATGGGCATCACCCTCCCCAGCGAGGGTGATTTCGAGTCCCTCGGGGGCCTGATCATCCACCGCTCCGGGCACGTGCCGGCCGCCGGCGAGGTGCTCGAGCTCGACGGGGTGCGCCTCACGGTCAGGGAGGCCGATCCGACACGGATCGTCAAGGTCGAGATCCAGGTCGCCCCCAGCGCTCCGGAGGTCCCTTCGTGAGGGCAGCCCCCTCTCCTGGGCGAGGCCTGCTCATCGGCGGAGGCGCTCCCCCCGAGAAGAGCCCCTTCGGCCTGGACTTCACCGCGGAGGAGGGGCCGGACGTGGCGCGTGTCCTCTGGATCTCGCCCCAGCACGTGGGCGACGCGGCGGCCGTAGCCCGGGAGCTCCCGGAAGCCGCCAGCCTGCCCCGGGGGACGCAGGTGATCGTCCTCTCCGAGGCGAGGCGAGGGACGGGCATCCTCGCTCGACTGCTGCCGCCCAGACGGGCCCCCCTCGAGGTGCTCTGCGCCGCCCTGCTCTCGAGGGGCTACGCCGAGATCGGCGCCGGGGCCTGCCCCTCGGGCTCCGGAGAGCTCGCCTGGGGCGAAGCCTGAGAAGCCCCCCTCCTCTCGAAGGTTGAGCCCTTCGCCGAGGGGGAGCTACCCCCATGCAGGCCATGAAGCGTCAGGGCGAGAGGAGGCGAGCGATGGCCAACCCCAGCCCTGCGATCATGAGCAGTCCCCCCAGCCTCGTCGTTCCCGCCGAGCCCAGAAGGGCCCTCCGGCGCAGCCAGGCCAGCCCCAGCGCAAAAGGCAGGAGCGCGGCCAGCTGGGCAACCTCGACCCCGAGGTTGAAGAGGACAAGGGCGCTCAGGAGGCCATCGCCAGGCACCCTGGCCTGGATCAGGGCCCCCGCGAAGCCAAAGCCGTGAACGAAGCCAAAGGGGAGCGTGACGGGCCAGCGTGATCTCGCCTGGCCGGAGGCCCCGGGGCGGGCGGCCTCGAGTCCCACATAGGCGATGGAGAGGGCGATGAGAGGCTCGACCAGGCGAGGGCTCGGAGCGACCAGGCCCAGCGCCGCCAGGGCCAGGGCCGCGGTGTGACCCACCGTGAAGGCCGTGACGGCCACGATCAGGGAGCGCCGCGACGAGGGCAAGAGAGCCAGCCCTAGCAGGAACAGGACATGGTCCCACCCCGAGAGCACATGGCGGAGCCCCATCGAGAAGAAGCCAGACGGCCCCTGGACAGAGATTTTCGAAGGAGGCTCGGACCCAGCGACCGCGACGGACCCATCGAAGGTGATGCCCCTGGCCTCGCTGGAGAGGACCGCGTCGATCGTGGCCTTTCCCACGGTGCGAGCGACGTGCTTGTGGCCCGGAGGGAGGCGCTCCAGGAAGGGGACTTCGAGCGCGATATGCCCGGGCGAGGCCGGACAGAGGTGTCGGGTCTGGATCAGGACCCCGTCGCCCTCGGTCAGCGCCGCATCGACCAGGACGCCGGTGCAACGAGCACCATCGCCCCGGACGATCACCCCCTCGCCTGCCAAGAACCCGAGCGGCCCCTTGCCTCGAGAGACCTCCAGCGCCGAGAGTCGCCCGTCGCCGTCGCCGTCCAGGCCAGGGGCCATCCGGAGGACATCGGCCGCAGCAAACGACATCCGGACGGCCACCGAGCGCCCCTCCGCCCGGTACTCGCCCGACGACAGGCCCAGGGCGTGCGCCAGCGCCCGGCCCTCTCCGAAGAGCAGCGCCAGCGCCCCCAGCGCCAGGGACGCGGTCCTAAAAGCGTGGCGCAAGGTTCCGCAAGTTTGACGGAAAGCGCGTCTCGGGCAAATAGGTAACCTCGATGCGCAAGCTCCTCTCAGGCCCCCTCGTGCTCACGCTGTCCGTGAGCGCCTCCTCGATCACCGCCCTCAGCGCGTGCGGCTGGGGCACCGGCTCCGCGTTCATGGAGGAGCCCCTCTCGGCGGCCAGCGAGGTCACGGGGGGCGACCTGCCCAAGGGCGCGCCTTCCTCGGCGGTGGCCGGGCCCAAGCGCAAGGCCAGCATCACGCTCGACGCCAAGGAGAGCGTCCCGGCCGATGTGCAAGGCCAGAACCTCGGGTTCTTCCGCAACACCTACTATGATTTTCCCGCCGAGGCCGACTTCAAGGGCGAGCCCGTTGCCGTCCGCGACGTCTCCTGCGGGACGATCGCCACCGTCCCTCGCCCCTTCTTCGAGGCGCTCTGCGTCCAGGGCTCCGGCTCCCTCACCAAGGGTAGCACCGTGAGCTTTGGCAAGCGCGACTGCGCCTGCGCCGAGCTATGCCCCCGCACAGGCCAGAAGATCTGCTTCGAGGCCCTGGACTCGAAGGCGTTCCCGTGGGGGAGGGGCGCGGCGGGCCGCCCGATCACCCCCCTCCGTAGCGTGGCCGCGGACACCACCCTGCTGCCCATGGGCACCTCGCTCTATGTCCCCGAGCTCGACGGGCTTCCCCTGGGCGAGGGAGGTACGGCCCACGACGGCTGCCTGGTGGTCGAGGATCGAGGCCTGCGGGTCCACGACAACCACATCGATATCTTCACCGGGCGCCCCCAGACGACCGAGCGCATCGAGGAGATGCTCCCGTCCAACCAGGGCGTTCACGTGGTGGTCGGCACAAGGCGCTGTGAGCGGCCAGGACGGCGGTGAGCGGCGGCAAGACGTGGGGAGGCCTCATCTTGAGGCCCATCGGGTTTGCTCGCACCCCCTTCGCCGACAAGGTGAGCGCCCCCAGGCAGCCGCGTGTCGCGAGCGGGATCCGAGGCACCCTCGAGATATCGCCGGATCTCGTCGACGGGTTGTCCGATCTCGAGGGCTTCGAGCGCATCTGGGTGATCTTCGGGTTTCACCTGTCGGAGGGGCACACCCGCCTCAAGGTGCTGCCCCCGCGCAGCTCAGGAAAGCGCGGGGTCTTCTCGACGCGCTCGCCGCACAGGCCCAACCCGATCGGCCTCTCGGTGCTCCGCCTGGAGCGGATCGAGGGCTCGGTCCTCCACGTGCTCGACGTGGATCTCCTCGACGATACCCCCATCTACGACATAAAGCCCTACCTGGCGTACACCGACGCGTTCCCCGGAGCGCGCGCCGGCTGGCTCGACGAGCTGCCCTCGGAGCGCCCGGGCCCGGGCCCGAGCGACGAAGCGACCCCGGCGGATCCTCGCCCCTCGTGGGAGGTGAGCTTCACCGAGGAGGCCGAGGAGGCCTGTACCTTCATCGAGAAGCTCACGGGGTTCTCGCTCCGCGCTCGCGCCGTGGAGGTCCTCGCGCTCGGTCCTCAGCCCCACGCCTACCGCCGGATCCGCCGCGAGGGGGACGGGCTCGTGCTCGCGGCCAAGGAGTGGCGAGCGAGGTTCTCGGTGCGCGGGCGCGCGATCCTGGTGGAGACCATCCGCTCGGGCTACCGCCCCAGCCAGATCTTCTCGGGAGACAGCCGCCTGGACGTTCACCGCCGCTTCGTGGAGCGCTTCAGGAGCTGACCCTCAGAAGGTGCCCACCAGCCCCATACCCGATTGCCCGGGGGAGACGAGCGGCATGAGCTCGATCTTGGCGAGGTCGTTGCGCACCAGGACGTGCTTGGGTACGGCGAGGCCCCCGATCAGCATGGCCATGCCGGCGGCCTGAGCCACGCCGTCGATGACCAGCATCACGCTGGCCGACTGGCTCCCTGCATGAGGGAGGTAAGCGAAGGGTCCGACGACGGGGATGTAGAGCAAGCCGGCAGGAGGGGCCGAGCTGGTGGAGGTGCCGTAGTAGTCGCTGGAGTAGCGGGACGTGTTGCTGTCGTTGATGGCCGCCGCCGTGATGGCCGTCAGCAGGTACATCGAGCCGAAGGTGACCGCGCCGGCGATCACCAGCCCCTTGCGTATACGGGTGTCGGGGTGATAGCCCGCAGGCGGCTGGCGCCCGGAGTCCGGATCCCAGTCCATGACGGCCGGCCCCGACATGGCCACGCTCTGGGGGACGTAGCTGGGTTGAGTGGTCTGAGAGAGAGGAGCGACGTACTCGCCGTTGGCCGCGGGCGCCGACGAGGGCGTGGCAGGAGCGGCAGGAGCCGTCTGAGCGCTGGCCGAGGCCGAGAGAAGCAACAGGGCCGAGGAAAGAGCGACCGGACGGAGGACGCGAACGAGGTGACCCATCATGAGAAGCAAGCTCCCTTCGATGCGGCGATTGAGCACCATCCGTGCCATGAAATGATTCATGGGACCTTGTGACAATAGCCGTTATTTGTGAGCCGCGATGCCACGGTAGTCCGGCACATGTGACTGCCGGGTCACGGTTCGCGGGACCGGACATACATCGGCATGCCGCCCCTGGGCCTGAGGGTGATGTGGGGCTCGGCGGCCACCACGTGGCCAGGAGCGAGATCCAGGCAGAGGCGCGAGGCCAGGAGCGCGAGGAGGAGGTGGGCCTCGAGCAGCGCAAAGCCCTGCCCGATGCAGAGGCGAGGACCGCCGCCAAACGGGAAATAGGAGAAGCGAGGGCGCTCCGCCGAGGGCCCAGGGAGGAAGCGCTCGGGATCGAAGCCCTCGGGGTTTGGCCAGTAGCGCCTGTGGCGATGGGTGGCATAAGGGCTGACGAAGACCAGGGTCCCCGAGGGGATCCGGTAGCCGAGGATCTCGTCGTCGTCGACCACGGATCGGCCCATGGTGAAGGCGGGAGGGAAGAGCCTCATCGCCTCGTCGAGGACGCGCCTCGCATAAGGGAGCCTGGGCAGATCCGCCAGCGTCGGGGCTCGCCCCTGGAGGATCCCGTCCACCTCGGCGAAGAGCCGCTCCCTCGCCTCGGGGTGGCGGGAGAGCAGGTAGAAGGTCCAGGTGAGGGCGTTGGCGGTGGTCTCGTGCCCCGCCAGGAAGATCGTCATCACCTCGTCGCGGAGCTGGGCGTTGTTCATGCCCTCGCCGGTCTCCTCGTCCCTCGCGTCCATGAGCATGCCGAGCAGATCGCTCCTGGTCTGGCCGCTGCGCCGCCTGGCCTCGATCGTCCTGTGGACGATGCCGTCGAGGATGGCCCTGGCCGCGAGGAAGCGGCGGTTTCGGAGGGTGGGGACCCAGAGAGGGATGCCGAGCGGATCCATCGTGCGAAGGCGAGTGATCTCGAGCGCCGTGCCCAGCGCCTCGCCCACCGCGTGGGCCTCGGACCTCATGTCGGCGCCGAGGAGCGTCTCCGCGACGATCCTCAGGGTGACCCGCATCATCTCGGCGGACAGGTCGACGGGGACGCCCAGGCTGGCCGCGTCCGAGAGCCTCGCGACCGCCTCCTCTCCGGCGCGCACCATGGCCTCGGCGAAGCCGGCGATCTTGTCGCGATGAAAGGCAGGCTGGGCGATCCGCCGCTGGCGGAGCCAGAAATCGCCCTCGCTCGTGAGGAGCCCCTGGCCGAGCATGTCGCGGAGCTTGATGAAGCCGCGCGACTGCTTTCCATAGTTCCTGGCGTTGTCCTGGAGCACGTGGCGCACCCCCTCGGCCGAGGTGACCAGGTGGGCCTCGACCGGGCCAAAACGGAAGCGCACCACGTCGCCGTGAGCGTCGGCTGCCCTGGTGAATGTGCCTATGGGATCGCGCCTCACATCGAAGAAGTTGCCTATCAAGGGCAAGCCATGGGGACCCGGCGCGGAGAGCGACATGGCTGCGACTCTAGACCAAAGATCCCCTCCGTGGAGCCTGCGCGCGGACCATGAACCCCTAGCTTACTCGCTAGGTGGGAGGCTGAGTTGGCGCTTCAGGCTTCCGAGTTATCCGGCTCGTTACGAGCAGGCCCGGCGTGCACACCGCGCCCCCATCGCGACCCTGGTTCGTGAATGTAGGGATCCATGAAGCCGCGTTGCAGACCCCACGGAGGGGACGCCCAGAGGCTAGGTGGCCGGACGGCCCCGGTCAACCGGGCCGCCGAAAACTGGGCCATCTGCCCGCTCTTTGCAGATGGTGGGACGCCATGCGCGAAGCTCACGTGTCCCGGTCCGTCCCTGCCCAGGCAGAAGTCCCGAAGAACCCCGCTGATCTCTCGTTCTCGGACGACGACCTGGTCGGCGAGTGGGGCTTTGCCAGCACCGAGCAGCGGGAGCGGCGCGCCGCGGAGCTCCTCGGCGAGGGCGGGCTCGTCGTCCGCGTGCCCGCGCCACCTCGCAGCGTGAGGGGACGCCTGTCGGAGCACATGGACGACGCCATCGAGGCCCTGCTCGAGCGCCTGGGCGCTCCAGCGCCAGCGGCCTACGCCGAGGACCTTCTGTCGGATCAGCTCTCTCGCACCCGCTCGATCGGAGCCGCGGGGCTTGTCCTCTTGCTCGAGCCTCTCGCGGCCATCGCTCGCCCCACGCTGGCGCCCGAGGACTCGATGGCCCTCTCCTCCCTCGCTCGCGCCACCGAGGAGCGCCCCCTCGTCCTCCTGATGGACGACGGAGACGCCGGGCTCCTGGCCTATGCCGCTCCGCTCCCCCTGGAGTCCCTCCTGTCTCGCCCCCGGGCGGCCGAGCTCCTCTCGAGGAGCGAGAGCCCTCCCGCACCGCTCGAGCCGGCCACCGCGGAGCCCCCTGTTGCTCCTGTAAAAATCCAGGCCCCCTCTCAGCTCGCTGTTTCTCCTGCAAAACTCCAGGAGCCATCTCAAAGGTACGAGCATGCGCACAAGCATGGCGAGCGAGGGCCTGTCCACGAGCAGGGGCATGGGCCTGCTCGCCTGCTGGAGCATGGTCATTCACATGGCGAGTACAGGTCTGCTCACGAGCAGGGGTCTGGGCCTGCAGGCGAGCTTGAGCCAGGGGACGAGGGCGGGGATGAGAGCGAGGAGGCTCTGGCGGGGTTCACGCTGCCTCCTGCCTTCGACACCGCGGCGTGGCGGAGCTGGACGCAGACCCTGGGGCAGACCCGCGGTCCTCAGCCCCTCGCGATCCTGGAGCGGCTCTTCACGGAGAGCTATGTCCCGCTGAGCCATGCCCTGGTTGCCGGCCTCCGCGATCCGCGCGCAGAGGAGGCCCACGAGACCTTTCGCCGCAACTTCGAGCGGGCCTACGCCGACGCCTTCCCGACCTTCTCGGTCACCGGAAAGCGGCCCAGGATGGTCCTCGACGCCTTCGAGACCGCGGCGCGTATCGGTCGCCAGAACGGCGCCAGGGCGGTGAGCCTGCTGGCCATCGACGCCATGCGCTTCGATCTGGGACTCCTGGTGAAGCGGGCGCTGGAGGGGACCTTCCCGAGGGCCATGCTGGTGGACGAGACCGTGCTCTTCGCCGCGCTCCCCTCCACCACCGCGAGGCAGCTGGACACCCTGGCTCGAGGCGCGGCGACCCTCGCTCAGCCGGCCCCCGAGGAGGAGCGAGACGGGCTCTCGCTCCGGGGAAAATCGGCGCACGTCGTGAGGCGAATAAGAGCCGGCTCCCGCGATCTCTACAAGCTGGATCTGGTCGAGGCTTGGGTGCGGGACGCCGCGCCCAAGTCCCTGGCCCAGCTCCCCGAGCTCGCGGTCGAGGTCGCCGACGCGATCGTCCGTCACGCGCGCAGCCTGATGGATCCCTCGGGCGCCCTCACCCATGGCCGGACGCCCGAGCGAACCCTGCTCTTCGTCTTTGGCGATCATGGCTTTTCCCTCGATCGCGACGGAGGGCTGAGGGAGGGCGGCTCCTCGCCGGAGGAGGTCATGGTGCCGGGTCTGGCCTTCTTGCTCGAGCCGCTCCACTGACATGGTCTCCCCCTTGCTCGAGCGTTGGAGCGCCCACGCCGCCTCGCCCCGCCTCGCCATCGTCGACGCCCTGGGCGCCCACGACTACAGGTCCATCGACGATCTCTCGAGGCGCCTCGCCCTGGCGCTCCTCTCGGGCAAGGCCTCGCTCGGAGGCGAGCGTGTGGCGCTTCTGATCTCCCCGGGGGCGGCCTTCGTCTCTGCCTTCTTCGCTGTGCTGATGGCAGGAGGCACGGTCGTGGTGCTGAGCCCGCTCTACCCTCCCAGGGAGACCCGCTACTTCTGCGAGGACGCCGGGGTGAGCACCCTCCTGACCTCGAGCGAACTCGCCTCTCACGCGGCGCCGATCGCCGACGGAAAACGGGTATTTTACACGGAAGATCCCGGGGAGGATCGCCGCCTCGAGCGCCCCGCCGAGCTGGGGTCCGACAGCCCGGCGCTCCAGCTCTACACCTCGGGCACCA
>SXGT01573328.1_pt1 | contig 17916 bp, 20 predicted proteins | sample 3176221 | NCBI WGS metagenome assembly SXGT01 (sample SAMN11356862, study PRJNA531348) | freshwater metagenome | isolation source: freshwater sample F1-120 | place: China: Fuxian Lake, Yuxi | collected 2017-12-25
ACGCGGTGGTGCTGGGTGCGGGCTTTGGCGCACAGATGCAGGCAGTGTTCGACAAGGACCTGGCCGCCTCCACCGAGATCACGCTCGAACAGTGGAAGCGCCGCTCCATCGACAACCGCGTGCTCGAAGGCTTTTCCCGGCTCTGGGAATATTGGCTCTGAGCCGGCGCCTCAGGCCGCCGGTGTGGCCTCGCGGGGCTCGAACGGCGAGCCGACCTTGGGAAACAGGTGCGAAGCCAGCGACACCTGGGTGATGGGGTAGTCGCCGGCAAACGAGACGTAGGCCTTGAGGTTGGGCAGGTCCTGGATCTGGCTGGGCAACAGCACCTTTTCCGTGACGTTGCGCCGAGAAATGGTGCGCGTGTTGTTCTTCATGGAATAGCCCAGGGAGCGCTGCGTTTCATTGCGCACGAACTCCGATTCGCCCACACCCTTGCTCAGCTCTTCGGCGGTGGCGGGATCGGTGTGCGGGATGTTGAGGAACAGCAAATTCCGGAAGCAGCTGCGCAGGGTCACCGCCTTGTCCTTGCCGTACAGGTCGTCCAGCTGCGCGGTGGACTGGATGCCGCACAGGAACCGCGCACCGTGCTTGCGGCCCTTGGTGAGGCCGGCCTCCAGACTGCTGAGCTTTTCCAGGGAAGCAAGTTCGTCGCAAACGAACCAGGTGGGACGCGGCGGACCGTGCACCGGCGAAGAAAGTGTGGCGGTGATGACGACGTCGAACCAGGTGGAGATGAGCGAGCGCAGTGCGTCGGCCATGTCTTCGCGCCAGGTGATGTAGAGGTTGCCCGGGGCGCCTTCGAGCCAGTCGCGCAGTGAGAAGTCGCCCTGGGGCATGTGCTTGTGCGGACCGAGGAACCGGGTGGCGATGAAGCGGGTGGAGCCCATGGTTTTCTCGGCGCCGTCGGCGAACATCGAGGCCGCCGCCGTGTCGGCCATGTATTCGCCCAGCGTGGCGATGGGCAGCTCGCAGACGAATTTGATGAGCACGCTGGTTTCGCGGCAGCCCTGCGACCACAACTTGTTCATCACCTCCTTGATCAGGAACTGCGCGTAGCCGTTCCATTCGCGCATGTCGCCCGTGCCGTCGGGCACCACGCTGCGGGCAAAGCGCTCGCAGTCGTAGTCGGACCGGATCTCGTTGAAGATGGACCAGCCGGGCGTGCGACGGTCGAACGGGTTGAGCACCAGATCGCCCGGCTGCGCGAAGATGGAGTAGTAGTCGCCATTGGGGTCGACCACCAGCAGGCGGTCGCCGCGCTTGACGGCGCCGGCCAGGATTTCCTTGATGGCCTGGGACTTGCCCGCGCCGGTGGTGCCAGCCACCAGCATGTGCAGGGGTTCGACCGAGACAGGAATCGGCACGCCGCCGACCGTTGCCTGGGGCACTGGGCGCCAGAAGTCTCGCCAGATCTGGAACGGAGTGGGTTTGACTTGAGCGAACTGGTACGCGGCGCGCACGCGGATGAGCCGGTTGCGAACCGTGCGCTCGTTGGTCATGCGGCGCAGAACGGGCACCGTCGCGAAGGTGGCGCCCCGCAAGTGACGGCCCGGTTTGCTGTGCGGGTTTCCCAACAACCAGACCAGCCACGCCACCAACCAGCTCAGGCCGCAACCCACCACCAAGCTGGTGAGGGTGATGGGACGCAGGTTGGGCGCACTGAAGGCCAGCTCGGCGGCGGCCTTCAGATCGCGCCACATGGGGGGCTGCAGATCGAAGCCATGCACCACCCAGAACAGCCAGATGAATGCGCTGATGAGCGGAGGCGCCACCAGTACGGCCAGGGTCAGCAACAGGTTTCGCATGGCTCTCCGTGAGATCAGGAAAGGGCAGCCACCTCAGCGCCGGCGCGATCGCGAGGCCCGAACCAGACCTGCGTCACGCCCCGGAAGCCGTTGTCGAAGCGCTTGAACTGCACCACCACGTCGAGGACCGACTGGATGTACGCCAGCAGGGCCTGCGTGCTCATGGCCTGGAAGCCTTCGCGCCGCTTCACCATGAAACCCAGCCGCTCGAAGCACAGTCGCGGGCTGTCGGCGTGGATGGTGGAAATCGAACCGGGGTGACCCGAGTTGATGAGCTCGAGAAAGTCCGCCGCTTCCGATCCCCGGATCTCACCCAGCAGGATGCGGTCCGGCCGCAGTCGCATGCTAGCTTCCAGCAGGTCCGTCACGCTCACCCTGGCCACACCTTGCCCGCCCTTGCTGGCAATCAGCGAGAGCTTGTTGTGTTGCGACAGGGCGATCTCCGGCACGTCTTCGATGGTCACCAGCCGCTCGTCGTGACCCATCTCGTCGGTCAGCGCCCGCAGCGCGGTGGTCTTGCCGGTGGAGGTGCCGCCGGAAATGATGATGTTCTTGCGCAAGCGCACCGCCGCGCGAAGAAACCCCACCATGTCGCCCGCCTCGAGCATGGCGGTCAGCTCCGCGTCGTCTTCCCCGCCACCCCCGGTGGCCTCGCGCGGTCGCAGGGCCCCCCCGCGCTCCAGATCTTCCAGCGACAAGCGCTTCTGCGACGGCATGCGAATGGCGAGGCCGAACATTTCAGGCAGGCAACCCGGCGGCATCACCACCTGCACGCGTTGCCCCTCGGGCAACTGCGCCGACAGCAGCGGCTGGCGCGCACCCACCGTCTGGTGTGAGTAGGTGGCAATGAGATCGGCAAGCTGGTTGAGGCGGCGTTGATCGAACTCGGGCACGTGGTGCGGCACCCAGTGACCGCCCGACTCCACATACACCTCTTGCGGTCGATTGACGATGATTTCTTCGATCTGCACATTCGCCAGCAGAGGCTGCAGCGGCGCGAGGTAGGAACGCAGGGCGGCGGTGCTCACAACCGCCCCTACCGCGGCGACTGCGTGACGTTCGAAAGATCGAGATCGCGCATCACGAACACACGCACCCGGCTGCCCTGTGCCACTTGAATGGTGGGCGGGATGTTGGCTTGCGAGCGCAGCATGCTCTCCACCGTGGCGTTCAGACCGTCCATGGCCTTGGAACTGGCCTCGGTGCCCCACACGATGACGCTGCCGTTGCCCAGCGACTGGTTCTGCCGACTGGCATTCTCTGCCGCGAGCCCGATCATGGACACCAGAAAGGCCGCGCCGAAACGTTCGACGAAATGGTTGTCGACCTCGCCGGCCATGCCTGCGCGGCCCAGGCCATCGGTGCCCGGGCTCACCAGACTCAGGCTCTTGCCGTCGGGCAGGATGGCGCGTTGCCACATCACCATCACGCGCGACTGGCCCGGCCGGGCGTCCTTCTGGTACGAGCCGATCAGGCGGGACATGCGCGGAATCACGACCTGTCGGCCGGCTTCGCCGTACACGTCCTCGTCGACCATGGCCCGCACGGGACCGCCGAAATCGGTGTGGATGGGCGTCTCGAGCACCGCGGGAATGGTCTTGCCCTGCAACACCATGCGCTCCAGCGCGGTGCTGGTGGACACCAGGACGGCGGGCGGTTTGCGGCCGTCCATGCCGCCTTCACCCACCGCTGTCTCTGCCGGTCTCGTGGCTGCGGTATCCAGCCGTGCGGACGCGATCACGTCCAGCACCACAGCGGCATCGGAGTTGGTCAGCACCGGCTTGGCCTTGGCCATGTCGCCGCCCGCGATCAGCAGCGGGGCCTGGCGGCGCAACTTGGCGGCTTCGGCCGCTTCTCTGGCCTTGCGCGCCGCTTCGTCGAGCTGGGCCTGGTCCGACTGCGCCAGCGGTTGGCCAGGGGGCAAAGGTGCCACCGCCGCCTGCGTCGGTACGAACACCGGTTCCGGCGCGACGACCACGCGCGGTGCCGGCCGCAGCGGCTCCACCACGGGCGCTTCGCTGAGAGCCGGTTTGGTGTCGGCATCGGGCGCGAACAGGCCGTAGATCAAAAGACCTGTCACGCCGAGCACCATGGGCCAGACCAGCTTGCTGCCGGGCGAGCGCTTGTTGCGGTGCAGAGGATTGGTGGGCTCCCTCGGTGCGAGGGCGGGCGCCTCGTGCAAAGGTGCGTCGGGTTCATCGTGTTGCATGGCGTGGCTCCCGTGGCGGGTCAATGGTTTGGCGCGCTCGGCTTCAACGTTCGCGCAGCGAGGACTCGGCGCGCTGCGGGAAGGCGTCGTTGAAGACGCAGGCAATCTCCGCGTTGCCCGCCATGCGGAAGACCAGCTGACGCGTGACCTTCTCCAGCACCAGCCAGTCGCCTTCCCGGCGGAAATTGGCCAGCGTCTCCTTCTTCTCGGCGTCCACCTCGAACACCGCCGGTGCGCTGTCGTAGCGGGCAAAGCGCACGTAGGTGAACTCGCCATCGTCGAGCACCTGCACCGGGGCGGCCAGGCGCGAGCCCTTGACCGAGTAGTTGAAGTTCCACTGCGAAGGCAGCTTGCTGCGCAGCTCGGGCGACTGGCCCGCCGCGATGGCCGTGGCCAGCCCGACGGTGCTGCGTGCGGCGCGTTCAGCCCGTTCGGCGGCCGCCCGGGTGGTGGCTTCCAGCTGGCGCGCTTCGTCCTGCGGATAGCGGAAGCGCACGCGGTAAGTCAGGCGACCGTCGTCCACGCCCTTGGGCTGGAAGGCCACGAGGTTGAAGGTGTACGAACGCCGCGTGGTCTGCACCAGCATGTTGGTCTCGGCCTTGTCCTCGTGCGGCTTGAGGTAGAGCACGTTCTCGCGCGGAATGGCCTGCCAGGCCACGGTGTCCCCGAGCGACACCGTGGCGATCTGCTCGTCGGCCGCGAACTCCAGCGCCAGTGTGTAGCCGTAAGCACCTTGCAATCGCACCACGGCGTCGGGGTCGTAGGACACGATGCGGATGCGCTCGTCGCTGCGCACCGCCTTGGTCTCCAACCCGGGCGAGACCTTGGTGTGTGCCGGCAGCTTGGGGGCGAACCGGGTCTGGGGCTTGGCCGTGGCGTGTGCACTGAACGCCAGGCACGCAGCGAGCAACAGGGCTGTGTTTTTCATGGGTGTCTTGCTCTCGGGTGGGTTGGACTGGAACAACAAATGGAAGCTCAGGGGTTGCGCACGGTGGCCGCGTCGCGCCGGTAGCCGGTGACCTGGAAGCCGAAGGGGTTGAGCAACTCCTCGCCCAGCACGGGGCGGTGGGTGAAACCGAACTCGACGATGGCGGCCCATTCGGTCAGACCCGTGCTGCGGCCATCGACAAATTCTTCGGTCTGGAACTGCACATGGGCCACACCGTCCCTGAGCAGCGAAATGGAATGGATTCGGGGCACGCGTTCCAGGCGCGCACCCATGGCGCGTTCATGCGCGCCGCCGCCGAACAGCGTCGACAGGCGCTCTTCGAGCGCAGGCCCGGCGAACAGGCGAAGCTGCTTCACCCGGCGCTGCGCGTCGGCCTGGCTCCAGGTCTCCCCGGCCAGCATCCACTGGTTCAGGTGGAACTTGCGCACGGCGTCCATGCCGGTCAGCCGTTGCGCGTCTTCCGCGCTGTAGCGGACGTGGCGCACGGTCTGGGTGGCATCGTTGTACGCGATGGTGACCACCTCCACCTTCTGGTGCGAGAGCACGACCAGCATGGCCACCACCGCACTCAGGGTGAGCAGCCAGCTCAAGGTGGCAAACAGGTACGCCTTGTTGCGCGACACCCGGGCGCTGCGAACCAGCTCGGCGTCCCAGCGCTGGGCGGCGGCGTAGTACTGCTGTTCGGGCGGCGCCGGTGCGGGATCGGGCAGAACGGGTCGGGACTGGGTCGGTGGTTTCATGGCGATCTCCTGCATCAACGATCCGGTCATCCACGGCGCAGCGCAGACGCGGCGCCTCGCAGGGCGCCCACCTTGGCGCCGGCCGGGCCGCCCGTGACGAAGCCACTGGCTGCCCCCTTGGCCGCCCCCACACCGGCGCTCACGCCCTGGTGAAGGCGGCCCACCAGTTGATGGGTCGCGCCGTCGCCGATGTTGGCCAGCAGGGAACCGACCATGCCCGAAGCGAACTGCGGCACGCTGGCCACCGACTTCGACAGGGCGTAATAGATCAGCACGTAGGAAACCAGCGGCATGATCAGCTCCACCATGCCGCCGCTGGTGGGGTAGTGGCTCACGAAGCCCATGCAGGCGTCGGCCACCATCAGCACCACCACCAGCAGCATGGGGGTGAGGATGAAGCCCAGCAGGCCACGGAACCAGGCGTCGGTGTAGCTGCGCGTGTGCTCGAACATCGCCAGCGCGATGAAGATCGGCGCCACCGCCAGGCAACTGATCATGCCCAGGCGGGACAGCAGCAGCACCACGAACACACTGGCGAAGAGCACCACGGTCATGACCAGCGCGATCAGGCCGGCAATGTTGGGGATGAGGTTCGGGATGGGAATGGGAATGGAGATCGGGCTGGTGATGCCCAACATGGGCAGGCCCACCTTCCACTCGTAGAAGAAGATGGAAGGTATCTGGAAGACCATGCCGACCGCTTTTCGAATCTGCGCGTCGAAGGCACTGTTCAGCTGGGCCGTGTGCAGACTGAGCACACTGGTGCCGCTGTCCCAAGTGAGCGACGAATCGATCTTGGTGGCCTCTTTGACGATGATCGACCTCAGCCCGTCGGCACCGTTCAACTGGGCGGCCAGCACTTCCGCCAGCCGGGATTGGGTGTCCCACACGGTCTGGAGGATCCAGTGGTTGAAGGTGCCCCAGTTCAACAGCAGCTCGAGCACGATGCCCGCCTTGACCAGCACCCACCACAAGTCGGTGCTGTTGAGACCCGGCCCCTGGTTGCCCTTCAGCATGCGGTAGCCGAAAGTGGCCGTGAGCAGGATCATGCCCGCGCGCAGGGGCGCGGCCACCAGATCGCTCAGCGCTTCGTACGCAGGCCTGATCACGCCGCCCTGCAAGGCGACATCCACGGCGTCCAGCACGGAGAAGATCATGACCACCGCCCCTGGGCATCGGTGCGGCCTGCTTCGCGGTAGCCCGAGATGAAGTGCGGCAACCAGCGGTCGGGCTCGCTGCCGTGTTCGGCCATCAGGCGGTCGAGCAGCGCCACCGTGTTCTTGTTGCCGGAGAGCACGGCAATGTGGTCGTCCATGCCGTTCATGTCGAGCTGGCACACGCTCACGCCCAGGCTGTTCTTCACCAGGAACCAGCCGCGCCCGGGGCGCATGGGCAACTGGTGGCGGATCAGGTTGAACTGGGTCTCATTGAGGCCCAGATAACCCCGGTACACGGCCGCTTCGGCTTTGGGGTTGGGAAACAGGATCAGGGTTTCGGACTGCTGCTGCAGTGCGGCCGAAATGTGGGAGTTCATCACCGTCTCGGGCGTCTGGGTGGCGAACACGAACAGCCCGTTGTTCTTCCGGATCACGAACTCGAAGTTCTCGATGCGCCGGGCGACGATCTCGTCGTCGAGCAGGCGCCAGCCCTCGTCCGCAAAAATCGCCAGCGGCTGGCCGTCGAGCAGGGTTTCGATCACATGGAACAACCAGGTCAGCACCGCCGGTCGGACCTGTCTGGCGTCGAGCACGTAGGTCATGTCGAAGCCGATGACGGGGTTGTGCGTGTCCAGCGAATTGCGTGGGTTGTCGAACACCCAGGCGTGCTGGCCCCGGCCGTAGCGCGGGTGGTCGTACCAGTCGAGCAGGCGTTTGCCGAGCTTGTCCTGCTCGGCGTTGCCGAACAGGGGCGCCACATGGCAGAGCTGGCGAAGCTCGGGCGCCAGATCGAACACGCTGGTGACCACCTGTCGGATGCGTTGGCGGTCGGTCGCGTCCACCGGTTCGCCACCCGGGTCGGTGAGCAGCGTCTCGAACCAGTCCACCAGAAAGCCGCGCGCGGCGGGCGTGTCCGGCAATTGAAGCGGGTTCCAGCCCGTGGCGCGCTGGTTCTCGATGCGGAAATAGTCCCCGCCGATCGCGCGCACAAAAATCTCCATGCCCCGGTCCTTGTCAAGGAACACGCGGCGCCCGCCGAGCTTGAGGCTTTGCGCAAACAGGAACGAGGTCGTGAGCGTCTTGCCCTGCCCGGTGGGCCCCAGCACCAGCGTGTTGCCACGGTCGGCCACATGCAGGTTGAAGTGGTAGGCCGTGCCCGACGCGGTGGGCAGCACCGTGATGGCCGGGCCCCAGATGGAGCGGGCGCGACCGCCCAGGTAGTTGTGGCAACTGGCGAAGGACGCGAAGTTCTTGGTGGAGATGCGCGCGCCGCGTGCGATGAAGCGGAAATTGCCCGGCAACTGGGCGTAGAAGGCGGCTTCCAGGTTGACGTCTTCGCGCACGCTGGTGATGCCGTTCTCGGCCAGTTCGGCGTCCACCGTGGCGAGCTTGCTGGCCACCCGGGCCGCGTCTTCGTCCCACACCATCACCGTGTGGTGGTGCAGGCCGAAGCCCGCTTCGCCCTTGGTTTCTTCCATCGCCATGTCGAGCGCGTGGATCTGCAACTGCCCCGTGTCGCCGGCGTTGCGCAGCCGGTTGCGTTGCTGGCGGATGGCGGCCTCGCTGCGCGAACGTTCCTCGAAGCAGAACGACTGCGTCGCGCAGAATTCGAACGGCAGCGTGAGCAGGCTGTCGTACATGGTGGCAGCCGTCTGGGAGGGGTACTCCTTCACCGACACCATGCCCGCATACCAGGTGCGCGCGGTGTGGCGCAGTTCCACCACCTCGTTGCGAAAGATCGTGCGCGCTACCGGCAGGATTTCGGCCACCGGACGATCGGGAATGGCGAACGGGCGGTCCTGCAGGTTGATGAAGAACCCGTAGAGCCGCATGAGTTCGCTGCAAAGTGCACCGGCCGAGGATGGCACCACCCCGAGCAGGCGCGGCTGGTAGTCCTTGAAGACTTCCATCAACGCCTGCATGGTGTCCTGCAGCGTCCTGTGGGCATCGTGTTCGTAGGCTTCGCGCTCCTGCGCATCGAGCCGTTCCGACACCGAGCGCACCAACTGATCGATGCGCTTGGCCACACCCTCACCGGGTTTGTGCACCAGCGTGAGGTAGATGTCGTTGGTGTAGAGCCGGCGCTCGCCGAGCCGCTCGCACCAGGCCTGGTTGAGGGTGGCGGCGAAACCTCCATCGGGGAATTCACCAGACGGCAAGCTCGATCGGCGGCGGCGCACGAGGTGGTGGTAGACCGCCAGGTTGGAGTTGCTGAAGGTCTTCCACAGCTGGTTGCGGATGCGCTTGAACAGGTCCAGCTCGTCGGCGTCCGCGGTGTCGAAGGGCAGGCCGCCCAGGTGGATGGCCTGCAGCAGCGAGCCGTCCTGAGTCTTGAGCGTGTGGGCGTCGAAGTGGGTGGTATACGGCACGCACCAGCGGGCCGCCGGTGCCTCCTGGTGCACCTTGCGCACCACCTTGTCGACTTGCTGACTCAGGTTGTGCCACATGGCCGGTGTTCCTCAGTGCGCCGGACGGCGGGCGCGAGCGCCTGCAGGCGCGCCCGGATCGAAAGACACACCGCCCCAGTGCGCCGCGCGCCGGCGCCCGATGGAAAAATGGGCGAGCTTGATGCCCCAGAGCTGAAACACGCGCGCGTCGCGCTCGCACATGGCGTAGCCGAACACATACAGTGCCGGCGCACACAGGAGCCCGTAGCCGATGCCGCGCAAACCCCCCAGACCCAGGAACACGACCATGACGATGATGGTCATGATCACGGCGTACACGTCGGTGATGCCGAAGAACATCGGGGGGCGCGTGAGGCCGAGAAAGACGGCGTCGGTCTCCACGTAGAGCGTGTCTTCAGCCATGGTGGCGGACCACGGGAGCGAGGTCTGCAGGAGCTCCGGCGACGTTCAGCGGGCGGGCTGGTCCGCAGTCGGGCTGGATGGAGGCGCAGGGCGCGGGCGGTGCGTCGAGGACCTGGGTGGCGCAGGCCTGCAGCAGCACCAGACCGAGGATGATGAAAAGTTTCTTCATGGGGTTGCCTTGCCGTGTTGGATTCGATGCGTCCGATGAAAGCTCTTTCACTATTTCGCGATGGGAAACAGCGCTTCGATCATGGCGCTGGCGGAAAAGATCAAACCCACGCCCAGCACCACCACCACGGCCCGGCTCCACTCCATGCGACCGGTGAGCGCCATGATGCCGGCGCCGATGACTGCAACCACGGCCAGCGATCGGGCGATGCCCCCGTTCAGAGCAGCGGTGAGTTTCCCGAGCGCGGTGGCGAGCGCCGTGTCCTTGAACGGATCAGCAGCCACAGTTTCAGCCGCCAGCGCCGCATCGCACATCATCCACAGCAACACCGCCACCACCCCCAAAAACACCCACCGCTTCGCATCGAAGCCAGTGGGTTGAACCTGAATCTGTGCGTGGGCCATGGCCTTCATGAAACGATCTCCTTTGGGTTGAAGCGGTGACAACTTGCGAACTGTTTTTGCCAATCGGCAAAGAAAATGTAGGCAAAGGTCGGGGGGTGCAGGAGCGCAGTCACGAAACATGGGGACGGGCGCATGAAGTGATGCAGAGCAAGGTCGAATCGCACACCCACGGCTGGTGGGCGGCGTGCCGGCGGCACTCAGGGGCCGCTGTCGGGCTCCACCGACCGCAGCGCATGGCGCAGGCTCAGGGTCGCATCCACTTGGGCTTCCACCAGCGCCGCCAGACCCGGGTCGTCCAGGCCACCCAGACCCACGTGCAGCACGCCAAGCACCTGGCCACTCGGTGAGATGCAATACGCCACACCCCGGTCGGCCGAGTGGGCGTAGTTCTGCACCAGCAGCACGCGCAGCACCGCCTCGCCCGCGCGCAGCGGCACGCCCACGTCCAGGTAGATGGACACCATGGGCGCATCGGCCTGGCGGCGGTTCACCGCGAGGGACAGGTGCACGCCGTGGATGTCCAGCGTGCCGCCTCGCGCCACGGCGTCCGCTTCGCCCTCGCCCTTGAGCCCCATGCAATCGCAGAAATCGCGCAGAAGTTGGTCCTGCGAAGTCTTTTCCTCTGGCGAGGTGTTCATGGCGAAAGTTTTCCCATTCGCCGCAGTTCGCGAGCCACCCGACCCTGGTAGAGCTGGTTGAAATGCGGCGTGGCGCTGTGGTACGCGCCAACCGCGAACCAGGTGTTGCCGTGCCGCAGGATCTGGTTCTTCAAATGCCAGGCGGCCACATGGATGCCCACGCAGGGATCGAGCAGGTGCGTGCCTTCGATGCCGTGGCGGCGCAGCGTGGGGAAATGGATGCTGTTGATCTGGGCGATGCCCACGTCGATGGAACCGTTCTGGTTGCGGCGCACGGGATCGGCACGCAAGCCGGATTCCACCCGCAGGATGGCCAGCAGCAGGTCGGGGTTGATGCCGTGGCGCGCGCTGGCCGCGTCCACACACGCAAGGATGGCCGCATCGGGAGGCGCTGGCGGATTCCGCGCATGGGCAGGCACGTGGACCAGAGCGCCGAGCAGCACCCCGAACCCCAGAAAGATGGCGCTGATTCGCGCGCGGGCACCGGTCTTCATGGCGCTCCTTTCGGCACGGGGCAAGGGGTGTCCAGAAGGTCGGCGTAGTGCGCAGCGGCTTTGGCCGCCGGCGCCTCCAGGCTGATGTCGACGCGCGTCGGCTGTCCCGAAAGCGCCGGTGGCAACAGGGTCGGCAAGCTTGTGAGGCGCGCCACGCGAACGGGGGCCGACGGGTCCGGCATCGGATGGGGTGGGCCGCGCCGGGTCAGGGGCAGCGCGGTGTTCACACAGGCGCGGCGACACCGACACGAAGGCGATTCGGCGCGATGTCGGCGCCGAACGCGTGCTCTCTGAGCGCCCAGCAAGAGAACGCTGCCACGATGTGCCCATGGCCGCGCACCCGAGCCAGGTCTTCGGGGGTGAAGCCGGTGCGGTCGCGCAGGTGCAGCGGCGCACCACCCGATCGCAGGGCGTGCAGCGCATCCAGACTGCCGTGCCGCGCAGCGCAGTGCGCGGGCGTGCCGCCCATGGTGGTGGACAGACCCAGCGGTGCGCCCGCCTGCGACAGCACATCGATGACCGCCGCGTGATTGCCGACCGCGGCCAGGTGCGCGGGCGTCATGCCACAGTGATTGACCACATCCAGAGGCAGGCCTGCCAGGTGCATCACCTCGAGCACCTCGTGATGGCCATCGCTCGCGGCATCGTGGGCCGGCGTTGTGCCGGTCCAGTCGGCCAGGTCGACGCGCGCCCCCACTTCGATGAGGGTGAGGATGGCGCCGGCGTGCCCATTGCCTGCCGCGTAGTGGGCCGGTGTGAGCCCGGCGCGGTCCGGCACGTCGAGCGGCACGCCTTCGCGATGCAGGCGCCGCAAACCCTGGGCGTCGCCCACACGCGCCATGGGCCAGGCGCTGGATGAAACGGAGGCGGGATGGGACGGCATGCGGCGGCTCCTGAGACGAAAGCTGAGGTGGCGAGCCTAGTGGGCCGGCCTCTGACCCGCCTGTGGAAGTTTTCAAGCACCTTCAGCCGGCAACGAAACATCGGCGCAGGGCCATGAGCCCGAAGCGGCATGGGGCGCCATGACCTCGCAGGTCATGGATTTCCGGCGCACCCACCGGCACAGTGGGTGCATCTCAACAAAAGAAGGAGTGCGACATGGAAGTCTTCAGCACCATCCCCCTGGCCGTGGGCCACATGATCGGCCTCGGCGCCCTCGGCTCCTGCCTGGGCATCGGCGTCATGGCGAGCAAGTTTCTGGAAGCCTCGGCCCGGCAACCCGAGATGATGGAAGCCCTTCAACCCAAGGTGTTCCTGCTCGCCGGCCTGCTGGACGGCGCGTTCATCATCTCGGTGGCACTGGGCGTGTGGTTCGCCGTGGCCAACCCGTTTCCCTGACCAGGGTGTGCCGGATCAACCGCCCAGCACGCCGGGCAACCAGAGCGACACCAGCGGCACATAGGTGACCACCAGCAGCACCGCGATCAGGGCCAGTGTGAAGGGCACGGCTTCCTTGAACACCGTGTGCAGCGGCGCACCCGCGATCTGCGCGGTGAGGAAGGTGATGACGCCCGAAGGCGGCGTGAGCTGACCGATCATCAGGTTGAGCACGACGATGACGCCGAGGTGGACCAGGTCGATGCCGTAGGCGTTGGCGATGGGCACCAGCACCGGCACCAGGGTGACCAGCGCCACGGCGGGCTCGAGCGCCAGCCCCCAGAGCAGCAGCACCACGTTGATCAGTGCCAGCATGATCCAGGGGCTGTCGGTGAGCGTCTTGAGCGTGGTGGCCAGGGTTTCGCCAATGGCCAGGTTGGCCACCAGCCAGGAGAAAATGCCCGATGCCGCGATGGTCAGCAGGATGATGCCGGAGCTGACCATGCATTCGCAGAAGATGTGCCAGGTCTGCGCCCAGCTGAGTTCGCGGTAGAAGAAAACGCTGATCACGATGGCGTAGAGCACGGCGATGATGCCCGCCTCGGTGGGCGTGACCACCCCCCCCACGATGCCGCCGATGATGATGACCGGCATGGCCAGCGCGGGCAGGGCATCGCGCAGCGCCACGAATACCGCGCGCAGAGACGTGCGCTCGGAGAACGGCAGGTTGCGGCGGTGCGCCACCCAGCTCGCGGCGGCGAGCAGGTACACGCCCATCAAGAGGCCAGGGATGGCCCCGGCCAGGAAGAGCTGGCCCACCGACACGTCGCTCACCAGCGCGTAGACCACGAAAGCAATCGAGGGCGGGATGATGGGGCCCATGGTGGAGGCGGCCGCCACCACGGCGGCGGCGTACGCGCCGGGATAGCCCTTGTCCTTCATGGCGGGAATCATGGAAGAGCCGATGGCCGATGCATCGGCCACGGCCGAGCCCGACACGCCCGAGAACACCATGCTGGCCAGAATGGCCACATGCGACAGGCCGCCCTTGATGTGGCCGACGGCGGCCGAAGCGAAGTTGAGCAGGCGCCGCGTGATGCCGCCGGTGTTCATGAGTTCGCCGGCCAGGAAGAAGAACGGGATCGCGAGAAACGCGAAGGAGTCCAAGCCCTGCACCATCGACGAGGCCACGATGTTCACCGGCACGGCGCCGCCGCTGAAGAAGATGAAGACCAGCGCCGCCAGACCCATGGCAAAGAACACCGGCACGCCGATGAGCGCGAACCCCATGAAGGCCACCATGAGCACGCCGAAGAGCATCACCTGTTCCATTCAGGTGCCCTCCGCACCGCGAAGCTGGAGCCAAAGGCGGTTCAACAAGGCCAGCGCCATCAACACCGCGCCCACCGGCAGAGACCAGTACAGCACCGGCTGCGTCACCGTGAGCGAGGTGAAGGGAATGCCTTCCATGGCATCGATCACCAGCCGGCTCTGCCAGCCGTACACCACCACGAACACCAGCGAGAGAAGCAATGCCAGCGTGCTCAGCGCGCTACGCGTGCGCCCGGACATGCTCATGCCCAGAAAATCGGCCGAGAGGTGCGAATTGCGCCGCACGCCCACATAGCCCGTGAGCATGGTGGCCCAGATCATGATGAGCACGCTGAGCTCCATGGCCCACGGCAGCGGCGTGCCGGTGGTCTGCCGCAGCACGATCTGCGCGCCACCGATGCCCACGAGGCTCAGCAGCGCCAGGCCCAGCAGGGCCAGCACGATGCGATCGAGCAGGCCCAGGAGACGGCTCATTTCGCGGCCCGGATCTTCTCCAAAGTTCCCTTGCTCCAGAGCTCGCCATCGAACTTGGCCACGATGCCATCGGCCATCTTGCGGAACGCGGCCAGGTCGGGCTCCACGATTTCCATGCCGTTGGCCTTCAACGTCTCGATCGATTTCGCCGCGCCGTCCCAGGTTTCCTTGCTGGCCCACTTCTCGGTGGCCACGGCGGCATCCGTCATGGCCTTCTGGTGCGCGGGTGTCAGGCGCGCCCACTTGTCGGCGGCGATCAGCACGATGAGGCCCGACTGGATGTAGTCGATCTTCATGGCGTACTTCTGCACCTCGTAGTACTTGGCGCCGGCAATGGCATCGAAGCCGTTGTCCTGCCCATCCACCAGCCCCTGCTTCATGGCGAGGTACAACTCGGCGGCCGGCACCGGCGTGGGCGACGCGCCCCAGCCTTTCATCACCTCCAGAATGGCGGGCGTCTCGGGCACGCGAACCTTCAGGCCCTGCATGTCCTCGGGCTTCAGCACCTTGCGGCTCGAGGTGGTGAGTTGGCGCGGCGAGCGGTCGGACACATAGCCCACCATCTTGAAGCCGGCTTCCTTCTCCACGCCGTCCAGCATCTGGCGGAAGGTGTCCGACTGCATGAAGGTTCTGAAGTGCGCGTGGTCGCGGAACACATAGGGTGCGAACAGGGCATTGAAGTCCTTGCCGCCGCGCGCCAGCGCGAGCGTGCCGGTGTCGGCCAGCATCATGTCGATCTGGCCGGTGCGCAGCCCGGCGTAGTTCTGCGGCAGGCTGCCCAGTTGGCCGGCGCCGAAGGACTGGATCTTGAGTTCTGCGTTCGTGCGATCGGCCACTTCCTTGGCGAAGCGGTCGGCGATCGGGCCCCACACCGGCGGCGGCGCCACATAGGCCATGCGCAGCGCGGGCTGCGCCTGCGCGGCAGACAGGAATGCCAGGGCAAGCCCGGCGATCAGAGGGCGAATCCAGTTCATGGCGATGTCTCCGGAGAAGGTGGCGCTGCGTGTTGCACTTGCCGGGCTGCCACGTAGTCCCGATAAGGGGTGCCGTTGGACACCAGCATGCCGCCATCCACATCGATGGTGCTGCCCGTGATCATGGCGGCGGCGGAAGAAAGCAGGAAAGCGATGGCCTGGGCCACGTCGTGCGCCTGAACCCAGCGACCCAGCGGGACCGCCTGGGCCACGGCGGCGATGCGCGCTTCGTCCAGGCTGCGGTAGATCATGGGCGTGAGCGTGGGGCCGGGGCACACCGCGTTGACGCGGATGCGGCGGCCCGCGAGCTCGAACGCCATGTGGCGCGTGAAGGCCAGCACCGCGCCCTTGGAGGCGGTGTAGGCCGCGTCGCCCGAGTACGACATGCGCTTGCCTGCGATGGAGGCCACATTGACCACCGCAGCGCCTTCGCGCATGAGCGGGGCGGCGGCCTGCAGGCACAACATGGTGCCGCGCAGGTTGATGTCCATCACTCGGTCCCAGGCAGCCACCGGCATGTTTTCCAGCAGGTGGCGCGACTCGACGCCGGCACAGTTCACCAGCCCGTCCACATGGCCGTGTTGTTCCTCGATGCGTGCAAACGCGGCGCGGATGGCTTCTTCCGAAGCCAGGTCGCAGGTGAGGTGCAGCACCGATGCATCCGCCTTGCCTGAAGCGTCTGCGGGCGCCACCACGTCCAGGGAAATCACCCGATGCCCGGCGCCCGCGAGCAGTGCCACCGTGGCTTCGCCGATGCCGTGACTGCCGCCCGTGACCACGTGCACGCCGGGCGTTGTCGAAGAGGTCGGGGGGCCTGAAATAAAAGACATGACAAGGGCTTTGGTTCCGTCATATAGTAACGTTCGTTACCTTGAGGACATCCCCTCGTTTACCCCTAGGACGACACCATGACCGTTGCCGCCGCCCCTCTCCCTCCGGCCGAAGTCCACGCGCCGGACACGCACGCCGCGCACCGCATCCAGCCCGGCGTCTACGCCTACGACCTCGAAGCCCTGCCCTGGCGCACCACACCGCGCGGCACCTCGCGCGAGAAGGCGGTGCGGCGCGATCCGGAGCGCGGTCTTTTCCTCGGCATGCTGGTGTTCGATCCCATGAGCCGTTCCGGCGTGCACCAGCACCGCGGCGTGGCGAGCAGCTATTTCCTCTCGGGGGAACTCACCGATTTCCAGTGCACCACGCGCGCCGGGGCCGTGGGCATCAACCTCACGGGCGCCACGCACGATGCCGTGTCGTACGGGGGCTGCACGCTGTTCTCCCGGCTGGAAGGGCCGGTGATCATCGAGCCCGATGGCGCGGCGATTCACCCGCACGCGCAGAAGACCGTGGTCACCAACACGCAACCTTTCACGCCCCCCGACATCACGGTGGTGCTCGACGCCGTGGCCCAGGTGGCTTCGCCATTTGCCGGCGTGCTGCGCCGACCGGTGTTCGATTACGCGGGCACCGGCAGCAACCACCGGCTGTGTTCGCTGCAGCTGTGGCCGGGGGCCAGGCTCGGCAATCTGCACCACACGGGACTCACGGACTTCTTCCTGCTCGCCGGTGACCTCAGCGTGGGCGAGGTGACGCTGGCGGGACCCTCGGTGGTGGTGATCGAACCCGGTGCCCGCGTGGACCTGGGCTCGCGCTACGGCTGCAGCCTGCTGGCGTGGGCAGAAGGCCCAGCGCATGCGGGCGACGACCCGGCGCTCGACCCCTACGGCTTCTGAATCAGTTCATCGGCAACCGCGCGCGCACCGAGAGCTTGCCCAGCAACTCGTGCAGCGTGGTCACTTCAGCCGCGCTCAGCCCCGCATACACCTGCGTTTCGCGCTCGATCGCGGCCACGGCAATCTCTTCATAAACCGCCCAGCCCGCGTCGGTGAGCTTGAGGTGGAAACTGCGCCGGTCGGCTTCGCTGTTTTCACGAACCAGCCGACCCTGCGCTTCGAGCTTGCGCACCACGCGCGACACGCTCATCTTGTCCAGGCCGGTGTAGTCCGCCAGACCTTGCGCGGTGATGCCTGGCTTGTCGGCCAGTGTGAGCAGGATCCGCCAGTCGGTCAGGTTGAGGTCGAAGCGCTCGCCAAACCGCGCGATGAACGGTTTGGCCGTGAGGTTGGTCAACACCCAGATCTGGTAGTAAGGCGATGCCTCGGTGACCAGCAGCGCCCGATGCCTGCGTGGGCGGACGGCGCGTGAGGCCTGCTTCGCGGGCGCTGGCGCAGGCTTCGGGCGGGGGGTTTTGCGGGTGCTCATGAAAGGCGGAGTGTATGTTCTCCGCCGATCCCGCAGGCACCACCCGCCCGGCGTTCAACTGGATTTCGCGGGCACCTGCGTGAGCAGATCGGCCAGCTCGTCGGCGTGTTCCTCTTCCACCGCGAGGATCGATTCGAACAGGCGGCGGGTGGTGGGGTCGTCGTCGCCCACGGACTCGATGGCAT
>SXGT01357965.1_pt1 | contig 17913 bp, 16 predicted proteins | sample 3176221 | NCBI WGS metagenome assembly SXGT01 (sample SAMN11356862, study PRJNA531348) | freshwater metagenome | isolation source: freshwater sample F1-120 | place: China: Fuxian Lake, Yuxi | collected 2017-12-25
GATCTGGTCCAATGTAATTGGCCCCGTAAGAAATGTTTGGCGCCGAGATACGATGGCCTGTGCGGTCGATGGCGAAGGCTGCGTTGAGCTGCTGGCTGTCCTGCACCTTGCCCGCGGCTTCGACCCATTCGTCCCATGTCGCTTCCGGCCCGGGAATCTCGACCCCGGCCTGCTCGAACAGCGTCTTGTTGGCAAAACCGCCGGTCAAGGTTAGCTGGGTCATGAAGCCCGGAATGATGTCCGATCCGTCCGGACGCATCCAGTCGAACTGGTCGCCGAAATTGGCCTGCCAGTATTCGGGATCCTCCAGATGGGGTGTCAGGTCCAGCCAGTGATCGGCCAGCGTCTTGATATTGGTGACACGGGCGATGTCAGGGCCACGGCCCGCTTCCAGTTCGATCGGAAGCTGCTCCTGGATGACCTGATAGGCGACATTGTCCAGGATGACATTGATGTCGGGGTTCTCTTCCATGAAGCGGTTGAGCAGGTCCTGGATGACCTCGCCTTCCACGCCATCGGAATACCACATGACACGCACGTCGCCGGCGAATGCGACCGTCGACGACATCAGGCCCGCCGTCAGGGCCAGCACAATCTTTCTGGTTTTCATCGTATTCTCCTCCGTTGGTGCGGCTCCCTATCCGCGTTCAAGCTTGTCTCTTGTTGTGCCCGTCTAGTGAAAGACGGCCTCTCCCTTGACCGTCCAACCTGCAGGTTCGATCACCCGGCCCTCCGCCTCGACCCGACCGTCGGCATGGAACAGGACCGCACCGTAATCTGGATCATCCACCCGCAGACTTTCCCCCGCTTCACGTTTCACGTCCAGACCGGAAAACGTCTCCTTGAAGTCGTCGAGCGATCCGTGCCGGTTCGTCTCGCCGAGACGCACGAGCCACACCGCCTTGCGGCCCGCACAGCGCAGCTCGTTGCCTGCCGTCGGCCCGGTTTCCACGAGGCTCAGCATGCTGTCCGTTTCGAGCAGCATCAGGCCATCGCCCCCGCGCGCAAGCGCGCGATCGCCATCCACCCGCACCTCGTCGAACGCGCCTTGAGGAAACCAGGCATGCGTGAAATCCGGCTGTTCAGCCGCGCAATCGAAAAGCACCACGGCGAGGCCGCGATATTGCTGTACACGCGGCAACGTGCCCGAACCGCCCCAGTAGGAGGGCCGGCCATAACCGGAATGGATCGTCTCCCCAGGATGGTTGATCCAGACCTGAGCATCCGGATTTTCGCCCATCCGCAGATGCAGCACCGTTTCCTGATAGCCCCACTCGTTCCAGCGATAGGCCGCAGCCGTTCCCATGGCCCATGCGCTGGTCTTGTAGTGGTAAAGCTTGGCGATGCGGTCCTGCCCCTGCGCGAAACACCATTCCTGATCACCGTCGCGCTCGAAACAGGCGATGGCGGCAAGGGACTCCGGAACCACCAGACCATGATCGCGGATGCAGAGCGCCAGTTGCGGCAACGCATGGAAACGCATGCCGTAATTGCCGTGGCCCCAAAGCATGCGCGCGATGCCCGAAAGTTCCAGCGAACGCGCGGCGCGCAACGTGTGCTCGTAAGATCGGCCCTGCGCGCCGGTCAGCACGCCGCGATGTGCCGAGCGCGCGACGATTTCCACAAGTCGCATGATCACAGCCCCGGCGCGGCGGCGAACGTCCTCGTCGGGCGCGAGCGCATAGAGGATCGTCAGGCCCTTCAGATCGATGGGGAAATAGGGAGCCGAGTTGAACTCTGCCATTTCCCACTGTTCGAAATGGTCGAGCCAGGCGCGCACGCGCGCAAGGCCGACCGCCGATTGCTCCACCCCCGTGCGCCCTGAACGAACGAAGCGCTCAGACTGCACCATGTGGCCAGCAAGATAGGCCGCCGTGTGGAAGAGCAGCGCATGGTTTTCGGAAAAATACCACTGAACGTCGTTGCCCGGCTCGTCCATCCAGTAGCGATAGCCAAGGATGGCGCTATCGATGCGGCCGCGCAGGTCGTCCGACACTTGGTCGGCAAATGAGTGGCGACACCACAGAAGCGGAACGAGAATGAAATCGGCGCAGTCGTGGCAATCCTCGATCGCGGGCAGGGCCGCCGCGATCATCGCGTCGGTTTCAGGCCCGCCTTGCGCCGTAGCCAGCCGCGCGAGCGCCCGAACGGTGTCCGCCTCGGCATGGGCGGCCACCTCGTTGAGCGCCTCTTGAACCCGATCCGAGAGCTCGGCTGGCGCTGCGCCTTGCCGTTCGACGTGGCAAATCTCGACACCGAAAACCCGTGACGCGCTGAAACCACCGACGGAAAGCGCGACGGTGAAATGGCGGAAATCCGCGGGCAATTCGTCCGTCCCGGCGACGGCCAGCCGTGTCTCGCCTGCCTCCATGCGGCACGCGAACGACACCGGTTCCTCGATCGACATGAAGTCGCCTTCGACCGTGATCGAGACGTCCGCTGCCACCGGCAGAGACGCGGGAGTTATCAACGCCACCTCGCCGCCCGTGTAGGTGGGGCGCTCGAAATGCATCGTTGCCAGCGCATGTTCGATGGCCGCGGCGAGCGTACCTTCGACGGCGACGGGCAGGGCCTGTTCGGCCGCCGGACCTTGCAGATAGTCGAGCTGGAAATAATAGCGTGCATCGCGCTCAGCCAGATCGTCGAACCAGATGCGGATCTCGTTGTCGCCGGCAACGAGGTCGGCCTCGAAATCGGCTTCGGCCTCCAGGTTGCGGCCGTAGGGCGCCATCCAGCCGATTTCCGTTCCGTTGACGAAAAGAACCGCCCCACCGCAGGTGCGCAGGCGCAGTCGGGCGCGGCCGGGAGTGGAAGCCGCAAGCGCCGTGCACGCCCATGTGCCAATGACAGTGGGGCGGAACCAGAAACCTGAAAGATCGACACGCGGCGAACCGAACGGAAGCCAGGTGCGCGCCGCGTCGAACGCTCCGACGGGAAGCGGACGTGTGCCCCTACGCTCGGCCGCGAATTGCGTGCGGCAGGGATATTCGTGCGGGATGAAGTTCTTGTGCTTGGTCAGGAAGAAGAAGGGGTCCATCTCCCCCTTCATGGGCTGGTCGGGCACGTCGTAGCGCTGCTCGGCCGTATTGCCGAGCTGCCAGTAGACAACAGGGGACCCGGCCTCGAGCGGCCGGCGCAGGGCAAAATCGCCTCCGACATGCCCCGGTGCGTTCATCGCAGCGTCTCCACGGGGACCGGATTGACGTCGTTGTAGGCCTGGTTCTCTCCAGTCATGCCCCACACGAACGCATAGGGTCCGGTACCGCTGCCCATATGTATCGACCAGGCCGGCGAGATCACGCAGTCGCCATTGGCAACGATGAGGTGGCGCGTGTTGTCGGGCCGGCCCATCAGGTGGATGACGCGGTCCTCCGACGCCATGTCGAAATAGAGATAGGCTTCCATACGCCGCTCGTGCAGGTGCGGGGGCATGGTGTTCCAGACGCTGCCGGGCGCAAGGTCGGTGATGCCCATCAGAAGCAGGCAGGAGGGCGCGACCTCGGGGTGGATATACATGGCAAGGCGCCGCTTGTTGGCACGCTTCTCGTCGCCCAGTTCCAGCGGCTTGGCCTCTTCCTTGCGGATCAGGCGATGCTCGATGTCGGCGCCAGCGGGAACCGAGTTCATGTAGAACCATGCAGGCTGCGCCGAATCGGTGCTTTCCATCGCCACTTCCTGCGCGCCGCGACCGACATAAACGATATCGCGATTGCCTATCTCGAAGCGCTTGCCGTCGATCGTGACGGAGCCGTTGCCGCCGAGATTGGCGATGCCCATTTCGCGGGCAGTGAAGAAGAGCGGCGTACCGACTTCGGCACCGTCACCGAAGGAAATCGGCGCCTCACGCGGCACGGCGCCACCGACGATCATGCGGTCCACATGGGTATAGGCGAAGGCGATCTCGCCCGGAACGAATAGATTTTCGATCAGGAATTCGGCACGCAGCCGCTCCGTGCCGTAGCCATCGATGTCACCGGGACCGGCGCCGTAGAGTACGCGCATGTTCATGCCGCCCTGCCTTCTTTCTCTGCTTCGTAATGGATGACGCCCTCCGTCAGGCACAGGATCGCCAGCGCCTGCCCGTAGCCCGTCGGCTGGATCGGGATGTCGCGATAGAACTGAAGATCATGCCCCATGCGCGTGCCATAGGACACGTTGCCGAGCACGCCATCGTCGTCAATGTTGGAGAGTACCGCGCCTAGCGCACGCAATCCCGCCTCGCCGCACCCGCGCGGGCCGAGACCAAGGCGCGCCGCCTTGAGCAGGCCATAGCCGAAACCCGCCGTTGCCGACATTTCCTCGTAAGACGAGGCGTCGTCCAGCAAGGTGCGCCACGCACCGGAAGGCGCCTGCACGTTCAGCAGCGCCTCGATTTGGGTGGTCAGGACGCCGAGCAGATAGGAGCGGACGGGCTCGCCGATCCCGCCGAGTTCGATCAAGTCGAGAATGCCGACCGTGATCCAGGCATTACCCCGCGCCCACAACGCGCGGGCGAAATTGTGCCGCCCGGCAAACGTCCAGCCGTGGAACCAGAGTCCGCTATGCGGGTCGGCCAGATAGCGCGCATGGACAAGGAATTGACGCTGCGCCTCGACCACCAGCTCGGGCTTGCCGGCCGCCTGGCCGTAGGATGCCAGGAAGAGCGCGACCATGAACAGCGTGTCGTCCCACAGCTCGTCATCGTTGATCCTGTCGGAAACGTCGTGCTGAAAACCCGCTTCCGGCGTGCGCGGCAGGCGGCTCACCACCTCGTCCGCCCAGGCGGCCAGCGGTTTCTCCCATCGCGGGTCGCGGGTCTCGCGCCACAGCAGGGACAATGCCAGCATAGGCGCGGTCGTATTGACGTTAAGCGGCGGCAGGCCTTGCTCGATCTGCCTTGAATACCAGTCCTCGACGATGGAGCGCAGCGCAGGGTCCTGCGTGTGCATCCACAGGCGCACGATGCCATAGAGCCCGACGCCCTGCGGCCATTCCCACGAATTGAAGGAGATGTAGTCGCCGGCGCTACCGTCGAGATTCGGCTCGTCGAAGCGCCCATCGTGGCGCAGCGCCGTCATGCCGCTCACCAGCCGCTCCAGATGCGAACGTATCAATCCTGCCGACGGGGCCACTGCTCCTCCCGAATGCTTGCGGAACCCACAACAGAGGTTCCACATTGCAAAGACTTGCGCAATCTGAAAATTATTTGCACAGTACGCGCCTCTTTGAGCACGGGAGCGGGCACCGCGATGGCGTCGGAGGCAAAGCGTGGAACGCCCACCCGGCGGGTGCGCCTCGAGGACGTCGCCGCCCAATGCGGCGTTTCGGTCAGCACCGCATCGCGGGCGCTTGCGAATGCCAAGGGCGTCCGGCCGGACCTGCGCGCGACCATCCTTGAGACGGCGCGCCGGCTCAACTACACGGTTCCGACCTCGATTGCCGGCCGCAAGGTCATTCTCGCGGCCTCCAGCGCGGCCATGCTCGACTACGTGCGCAACCAGTTCACCTTCTATGTGCTGGAGGGACTGGCAGAGCGGGCCAAGTCCCTGGGCGTGGAAGTGGTCTCGCGGGCCATCGCCAACACGGCGGAGGAAGCCGCCTTGCTCGCCGATGCCAGGGCGGATGATGGAGTAGTCGGCTGCCTGTTCCTGACGCTCGACGATGAATCCGTGCTGACGCTCGCCAGCGATTTCGACAAGCCCATCGTGCTCGTCAACGGGGATGATCCCGAGATGCGACACTCGAGCGTCACGCCCTGCAACAGGTCGGCGGCGCGGCTGGCGACGGAACACCTGATTGCCCAGGGGCACGAACGTATCCTGTTCCTGATGCGGCGCGGCCGCCGCACCATCGAACGGCGATACGAAGGATGGCAGGACGCCCTGCGTGCGCACGGGCTGGAGGGTTCCGCGGATCTCGTCGTCGATGTGCCAGACTGGCTGCCGGAACTCGCGGCCGAGGCGATCACGCAACGCATCGCACGCGGCGGACGCGACTTCACCGCGATCCTTGCCGCCGGCGACAGCCTCGCGGTCGGCGCGATGATGGGGCTTGAAAGTGCGGGCTTGAGCGTGCCGGGCGACGTCTCGGTGATGGGCATGGACGACCTGCCACAGGCCGCGTTCCATAACCCGCCCTTGTCGACGATGCACATTCCCATGCGCGAGATCGGCTCCGCCGCGCTCGACCTGCTGCTTGACGATCTCGGCACCCAGCGCATGCCACCCCGCCGCATCGAATTCGCCTGCCACATCGTCGAGCGTCAATCGACGGGGCCTGCCCCTGCCGACAGTCGGGGCGGCGCGAAGCATCACGCGAACCTGTCGAACCGGCCGTAGCCACCGCCTGCAAAAAGAAGCGGTTCGCCTTCAGCGAAGCTGGCGGCGACGACCCGCGCCACGACGATCGCATGGTCGCCTCCGTCATGCGTTGCCAGCCGCGCGCATTCGAAACGGGAGAGGCACCCTTTCAACAGCGGTACGCCCGCCTCGCTGCGGTCATGTTCGAGCCCAGCGAACGCCTCGCCAGCACGCGCGAAGCGACGGCTGAGTTCGAGCTGGTCCGCGCCCAGCACGTGAACGGCGAAGTCGCGGCATTGAGCGAAGGCCGGGAAGCGCCGCGAATGGCGACCGATCGACCACAACACGATCGGCGGGTCGAGCGACACGGAAGAAAAGCTGTTGGCGGTAATGCCGACCGGACCCTCCGGCGTGTCCGTCGTCACCACGGTCACGCCGGTCGCGAAGCGGCCGAGCGCATCCCTGAATTCACGCTGGCGTTCCGGGCCGGGAACAAAGCTTTTCATCGGTCGGCCGTGGTCGCTGTCGGCGAAGTGATACATCAGGCAACCTCCCTGCCGAGCGCGGCGGTGTAGAGTTCGAACCAGGTTTCACGGTCCATCGGAACCGTGAGGGCATCGGCAAGCCGCGCGATGCGGGCGGGATCGTTGGTGCCGAGCACCGGAAGGATCCGCGCCGGATGCGCGAGCAGCCACGCAACCGCGACCGCCCCCGCATCGACGCCGAATTTTTCGCCGAGCCCGGCCAGCAGTTCCGCAAGCGGACCCTGCGTCTCGCGCACCAGCCGGCCGCCACCGAGAGGCGACCACGCCATCTGCGCGATGCCCCGCTCCTGCAGGAACGCCACGTCGCCGTTGACGAAGGCCTCATGCGCGAGGAGCGACAGCTCGATCTGGTTGGTGAGCAGCGGAGACTTCATCGCCGATTGCAGCAGGGTCCAGTCATGCGGGCGGAAGTTCGACACACCGACCGCACGAACCTTGCCGGAGCGTACTGCCTCGTCGAGCGCTGCCCCGGTCTCGTGGTGATCCATGAACGGGTCCGGCCGATGGACGAGCAGCAGATCGATGCGCTCTATGCCCATCGCGCGCAGTGATTCATCAATCGACGCCCGGATATGATTAGCCGACGTATCGTAATGTTTCACGCGCCTGTCGGCGTAGCGGCCCATCGGCGCGACGATGCCGCATTTGGTGACGATCTCCAGCCGGTCCCGCAAGGCGGGCGCCGCTTTCAGGCAGGTGCCCAGAAGCGCCTCCGCCCCATAGCCACCATAGATGTCGGCCTGGTCTATGGTGGTGATGCCCTGCTCCAGGCAGGCTTCTATCTTGGCCCGAACGCGCGCCGGCGACGTATCGCGGTCGTCGCCCAGCCGCCACATGCCGTAGACGATGCGCGACAGTTCCAGCCCTTCGCCCAGTTTCACCCGTTCCATCAGCGGCGCTCCCCGGTTCCGAGCGGCGTTGCCGGCACGTCGGCAGGCACGCGGTCGTAGACATGCGGCAGGGAGCAGGTTTCCAGATGCGGCAGAACCAGCCTGCCGAACGCCTCGCATTCGTCGAGATGCGGATAGCCGGAGAAGATGAAGGCGCGGATGCCCATCTTGCGATAGGCCTCGATCTCCGAAAGGACCTGATCGGCGGAACCCACAAGGGCCGCGCCGCAGCCCGAGCGGGCGCGCCCCACGCCCGTCCACAGATGTGGCTCGATGAAGCCTTCTGCATCCGCCGCATCGCGGTTCTTCGCCTGATGCGCCACGCCCAGCGATGTCGAGTCGAGCGCGCGCGCGCGGATGAGGGTTCCCTGTTCGTCGTCAAGTTTCGAGACCAGCTCGCGGGCGTATTCTCGCGCCTCGGCCTCGGTATCGCGCACGATCATGTGGACACGCAGCCCGTAATCGAGCGTACGGCCATGCGCTGCGGCGCGCTCGTTGACGGCGCGCATGCGCCCGGCAAGCTGCTCCTTCGTTTCGGGCCACATCAGATAGACATCGCAGTGCTCGGCGCAGAGCTCGAGGGCGTCGGGTGAATAGCCGCCGAAATAGAGCAGCGGGCCGCCGTTCTGCTGATAGGGCCTGGCGGGATCGGCCGAAACCTTGGCCAGATCATAGACCTCGCCTTGATGGTCGATCTCGTCGCGCGTCCAGGCCTGCTTGAGGATTTGCACCACCTCGCGCGACCGCTGGTAGCGGAAACTGCTGTCGGCGGTCTCGCCGGGGAAATCCGACGAGATGATGTTCAGCGTCAGACGGCCTTTCAGCATGTGGTCGAGCGTCGCCACCGTGCGCGCCAGCATGATCGGTTGCATCTCGCCGCAGCGGATGGCCGCAAGCAGGTTGATCTTCGAGGTGATGGGTGCGCAGCCGGCGACGAAGGAAAGCGTGTCCTGCCCCACCTGATAGGACGAGGGGCAGAGGATGTTGCGGAAACCCAGCTCCTCGGCACGGGTGACGATCGTGGAGCAATGTTCCCAGCTCGACCGCAGGCTGCCGTCAGGAACGCCCAGATAGCGATAATCGTCCGAGCAGAGCGCCGAGAACCAGGAAACTTCAGAAGCTTCGAGATCGGCGGATGTCACCGGCACGACGGTCATCGTTTCATCCCTTTCCCACAGCGAAGGACCGAGCCCGTCGGGCTGCTTTGCGATCGGCTGCAATTTCCTATTGCGTAACACTCACATTGATGTAGATCAATAGTGTATCAATTTTTGCTGCGCCCTATGTCCGACCGCTACGCTCTCCCCCTTCACCAGCAGATCAGCGAAATGCTGATCCGCGAGATCGCGGCCGGACGCATGATCGACGGCGAAAAGCTGGCGCCCGAGCGCGAAATGGCGGCAAACCTCAACGTCGCCGTCGGAACGCTGCGCAAGGCGCTCGCCGACCTGCATGCCAAGGGTCTTCTGGAGCGCGTGCAGGGTTCGGGCAACTATGTCCGCTCGCGGCCAGACGTCGACAGCATCTATGCGATGTTTCGTCTCGAACTGACCGAAGGCGGCGGGCTGCCGACAGCGCGCGTTCTTTCCGTTGCGCGACTGGCGAAGACCGCAGACATGCCGCGTTTCGGCACGAGCAGCAAGGCGCACCGGATTCGCCGGCTGCGGAGCCTCGGCGGCAAGCCGGCGGCGGTCGAGGAAATCTGGCTCGACGGCGACTACGCCGAGACGATCGCGGCGGGAGACCTCTCCGATTCGCTCTACCTGTTCTACCGGCAGGCGCTGGGCATCTGGATTTCGCGGGCGGAGGACCGCGTCGGCGTCGACGCCGTGCCGCCATGGGCTCCGGCGGAATTCGGACTGCTACCCGGCGCGCCGGCCGGTTTCATCGAACGCATCGGCTGGACCCAGGACGGCGCGAGCGCGGAATTTTCACGAACCTGGTTCGACCACACCAAGGCGCGCTATGTCGCGCGGCTGCGATAGGGACAAGCATGGGCGGGCATATCTCCTACGGCGTCGTCGGGTGCGGCATGATGGGTCAGGAGCATCTGCGCAACATCGCGCTGCTGCCGGATGCCGATGTCGTCGCCATCTTCGAACCGGACCCGGCCATGCGCACTGTTGCAGCATCGCTCGCGCCGGGCGCTGTGCGTGTCGACTCGCTGCCTGAACTCCTTGCCCGGCCGGAAATCGACTGCGTTCTCATCGCCAGCCCCAACCATGTGCATTCAGCGCAGTTGCGTGAGATCGCCGCGACCAGAGCACTTCCGCTGATGGTCGAAAAACCGCTCTTCATCGACCAGGATGAGGCCGAAGCGATGCGCGCGTTCACCGCCAGCTATCCGGCACCCGTATGGGTGGCGATGGAGTATCGCTACATGCCGCCGGTGGCCAAGTTCATCGCCGAGGCGGAAGCCTCGACCGGCGGCATCCGCATGCTGACGATCCGCGAACACCGCTATCCTTTCCTGGAGAAAGTGGGTGCCTGGAACCGCTTCAACCGGACCTCGGGCGGAACCTTCGTCGAAAAATGCTGTCACTTCTTCGACCTGATGCGCCTCATCCTGCGCTCCGAGCCGGTGCGGGTGATGGCGTCTGCCGGGCAGGCTGCGAACCATCTCGACGAGCGCTATGGCGGCGAGGTGCCGGATATATGGGACAACGGCTATGTGCTGGTCGACTTCGCAAGCGGAGCGCGTGCCATGCTGGAACTCTGCATGTTCGCCGACGGCAGCCGCTACCAGGAAGAGATCTGCGCGGTGGGGCCCAGTGGCAAGATCGAATGCCTGGTACCCGGACCAACCCGCTTCTGGCCGCCGCAGGCCGGACCTGCCCCCGTGCCGCTGGTGACGGTGAGCCCGCGTCGCCCGGACACGCCCTACACGTTCGAACTGCCGGTCGATCCCACCCTGCTTGAAGCAGGCGACCACAACGGCTCGACCTTCTACCAGCACCAGCGCTTCTGCGCGGCGCTGCGGGGCGAGGGGCGCGTCGAGGTGACGCTGGATGACGGCTGGCGCGCTGTCGCCATGGGCATGGCTGCGCAGCGTTCGGCCCGCGAGGGAATCGCGATAGCCGACCCGATGGCGGAGCGGCTATCGCGATCATCTTGAGAGACCGGCAGGCGTGTCAGGCCGCGACGCCGGGATCGACAACCCTGTTTCTGAGGATGCCCAGCCCCTCGATTTCCAGCTCGACCACATCCCCATGCTTCAGGAACCGGCCGAGTTCCAGCCCGCAGCCGCTGCCGACGGTTCCCGAACCGATGAATTCGCCGGCATGGAGGGTCTCGTCGCTTGATATGTGCGCCAGTACGGCCGGAAACTTGTGGTGCATTTCGCCCGAATTGCCGCGCGACCACTCCTCGCCGTTGATCCGCGCGATCATCGTCAGATTGTGCGGATCGTCGATCTCGTCGGCCGTGACGAGCCAAGGGCCCATAGCGTTGCCGGTATCGAAATCCTTGCCCTTCGCCGGGCCGAGCTGACCCGTCATTTCACGAAGCTGCGCGGTACGGGCGGTGAAGTCATTGAAGATGCAGTAGCCAAAAATGTGGTCGTACGCGTCCTCCGGGCGGATGTCCTTGCCCTTCCGTGACAGGAATACGCCGAGTTCGAGTTCGTAGTCGAAGCGCGTCTCGCCGCGGGGCACGATCACGTCCACGTCCGGCCCCACGACCGAGAAGCGGTTTGCCTTGTAGTAGATCGGCTGCTCGTACCAGACCGCCGGCACGTCGACCTTGGCCGGATCGCGCGGAAACCCTTCGAAGCCGAAGAGGTGGCGGTTGGCGCGCGCCTGCCGGAGGTGCTTTTCGAAGCACAAGGCGTCGCGCATCTGGCGAGGTTCGGGAATGGGTGCGAGCAGGCGTATTCCCCCGGCTTCGTGAACGTTTTCCCGCTTCGAAAGTACCCCGCGAGCTTCCTCGAGCCCACGCTCGCCAGCGTCGATCAGCGCAAGCATGGAGCCGAAATGAGGAGCAGCGGACGCGGCAAATTCGCAGACGGCTCCGCTTTCATCGAGCACCGCGCCGATGCGCTGGCCCTCTTCACCACGGAGATTGAAGGTAACCAGCTTCATAGCGCGACTTCCTGCAATTCGGGATAACGGTGCGAGAGGCGGCTTCCCTGATAATAGGTTGCCGCGTTGGCTGGCCGCGCGCGCATGGCGACGAACCAGCGCCCGACGTCGGACGCTTCCGACCACATCGCCGCGTGGCCGAGATCGGCCATGCGATCGAAGGTCGGATAGACGCAAATGTCTGCAAGCGTCAGCGCGTCGCCGCAAAGCCAGACATCGCCGGCGAGCCGCTTCTGCATGCGCGCAATCGTCTGCGCGAGCGAATTGAAAGATGCCTCGACCTCGTCATCCGAGAAACCGGTGCGGCCCATCTTCTGGTAGAAATGGGTACGCAACGGCCGCGCCTTTGCTTCGGCGCCGAACTGCTCGTCCGTCAGCCCGGCGAAGTGGCGCACGAATATCTGGGAGAAGGACGGGACACGGATCGCCGCCGTCGGCACTTCCTCGAAATAGCGCAGCCACGCCCGCATATCGGCGCGGCCGACGGGAGTGGCGGGTGAGAGCGGCACCTGCGGGAACACCTCATCGAGATATTCCATGATGACGGACGAATCGACGATGGGCTGCCCGTCATGGACGAGGGTCGGCACGACCCCATTCGGGTTGAGTGCCAGATAGTCCGGCGCAAGGTGCTCGTTCTTGCGGAAGTCGATCTGCGTATCCGTGAAGGGCAGGCCCTTCTCGTGAAGGCACAGGCGCACCTTCTGGCTGCAGGTCGAATAGGCGTTGTTGAGAAGTTCGATCATCAGGACACCTACTACTCGTGGCCGCAATTGCAGGCGGGGGCCTCGTTCGGAGACCGAGCGCCGGCCCGATACCGTCCCATCAGTTTCTGCAGCTCGGTTCGTTCCGGCGCGATGCGGCCACCCGAGAGCTCGCGATAGATCTGCGCGACATTGACCACGACGCGTTCGCGGTCGAGCCAACTGTCATATGCATCGAAGGCGATGTCCCAGGCCGCGTCGGCATAGTTCATGCCCGCTTCATAACGCGCCTTGGCTGCGTCGCGGGTGTAGACGAGGTAATCGCGCATGGCGCGCAGCGCCTGCTTGTCACCGACGGGGCCGTGGCCCGGCACGACGATGTCGACATCCCAGCTGAGGATTGCGTTACACGCATCGATCCAGTTCCCGACAGGTCCGGCCCAGAGGATGGGATGCCCCTCGGAGAACAGCAGATCGCCTGTAAACACGGTCTTTGCCGACGGAACGTAGGCGACGATATCGCCACGCGTGTGTGCGGGGCCGAATTCATGCAGTTCCACCTGCGTGTCGCCGACCATCACATCCGTGCGACCGCTGAAGGTCGTGTCCGGCGGCGTGAAGACGATGCCGGAGAAATCGAAATGGGCGCCCATCACCTCATGCATGAATCGGCCGGCCTCGCCGTTCTCGCGCCACCGATGCATGGTGTCACGGAACTGCTCCGGCGGGCGCTCCCGCATCTCTTCCAGGCAGGCGGCTGAAGCTACGATGCGCGCGCCCTCGACAAGCTGATTGCCGAAGGTGTGATCGCCATTGGCATGGGTATTGACCAGCGTGTCGATATGCCTGGCTGCCGGCGTGGCGTCGCGGAAGGCGCCGAGCATCTCCCGCGTGAGATCGAGCGTGAACAGCGTATCCACCAGCAGACTGCGGTCGCCGTCGGTTATGAGGCCGGCGTTGCTCCAGCCCCACGAACCATCGGGCTGGACATAGGCGAGGAGGCCGTTGCCGAGATCCTCCACACCCTTGCGAAATGCGCGTTGCGACATGCGAATTGCCTTTTCGTATCCTAAAGGAGAGCGGTCGCAAGCTGCGGTATCAGCAGCACCAGACCGATCATGACCAGCATCGCGACGACGAACGGAAACGCGCCGGCGAAGATGACGTTGAGGGGAATGTCGAGCTTTTCGAGGTTTGCCTTGATGACGAAGCAGGCGATGCCAAGCGGCGGCGTGAGCAGGCCGACCTCGACGGCGATGATGGTGAGGATGCCGAACCAGATCAGGTCCACCTGGAATGCCGTCATGACCGGCAGGATCAGCGGCAGCACGATCAGCATGATCGACGACGAATCGAGGATGGTGCCAAGTGCGATGACGGCCAGCAGATAGAGTGCCATGATCGCGAACAGGCCGAGCTCATAGTGCTGGATCAGCGCGTTCATCTGGCTGGGCAGACCGGAAAGCGCCAGCAGCCTGGCATACATGTGAGCCGCGACGATCAGGAAAGTGATTGCCGCCGTTACCCTGCCTGTTTCGACGAGAAGGCCCCAGAATTGCCGCCAGCCCAGGCTGCGACGCATGACGCTGATGACGAGTGCGGCCAGCGCACCCACGGCGCCCGCCTCGGTCGGCGTGAACACGCCGCCATAGATGCCACCGAGCACGATGACGATCAGAAGGACGACCGGCAGCGATTTTCCGACCATCTGCGATGGCGAAAGATCGTCGGCGGCGAGGCTTCTGGCGCCTTCTTCCGGTTTGGCCAGCACGAAGCCCGGCCTGAATTTCGCCAGAAGCAGGATGGTGGCCACGAAGAGCAGGGAGAGAACGATGCCCGGCAGGATGCCGGCGGTAAAGAGATCGCCGATCGAGACCTCGGCGATGATGCCGTAGAGGATCAGCAGCAGGCTCGGCGGGATCAGCATGCCGAGGACCGACGACCCTGCGACGACACCCACCGAGAACTGACGCGTGTAACCCGACCGCAGAAGTTCCGGCACGGCGATGCGCGTGAATACGGAAGCCGACGCGATGCTGGTCCCGTTGACCGCGGCAAAGACGGCATTGGCGAAAACGGTGGCAATGCCGAGCCCGCCCGTCAGCCTCCGGAACAGTTGCCCGGCGACCTCGAAGACATCGCGGCCCAGACCAGAAATACCGACCAGAAGCCCCATCAGAACGAACAGCGGAATGACGCCGAACGAGTAGCGCGCGACGCTTTCGAGCGCGGCCAGTGACAGGAACGTCCCCGCCACGTCGAAATTCCCACGGATCAGGGCGACGCTGAAAAAGGAGACTGCCGCCAGCGCGATCGCCACATGCAGGCCGGATTGGATCAGGACAAGGATGAGAACGATCGACATCAGGCCGATCTGAAGATTGCTCATGCCGCGCCTCCCGAGGCCGGACCGGCGATCAGTCGCCGCATGCAATGGATGGTCTTCACGGCATATTCCACGGTCGCCAGAGCCGAGCCGAACAGCACGCCCGCGTAGAATGGCCAGATTGGCGCGAGGAAGACGCCGTAGACGCCGATCGTGTGACCGGCGGTGTAGGCGCGCGCGACCTTCGGGTAGACGTAATAGACTAGCAGGGCGAGCATCAGCGTTCCGGCGGCGTTGAAGAGCGTCTCCATCGCCATGGCCACACCGGGACGCTGGCGGGTCAGCCGCTCGATCCACATATCGGAACGGATCATGCGATCACTGCGGATGCAGTCGGGGAGCTGCAGGAAGATGATGGTGACGATCGAGGCCGAAACGATCTCGGCCACGCCGGGTATCGGCTGGTTGAAGAGATAGCGCATCGCCACGTCGGAATTGATGAGGACCATGATGCCCACGATCATCAATGTTCCGACTGCCGAAAACGCCTCGGTTACCCGACCCAGCGGTGAGGTTCGCCGCAACGGCGAACCTGCCGCGGAGGGTTCCCCCGCGAACAGATCCTTGCCCATGTCGATGCCTATTCAGCCAGCCAGTCGCGGGAGAAGCTGACGCCGGCTGCCTCGGAAAGGCGCAGATAGGCTTCCAGCGCCTTGGTACCGGGAACGCCGCGATCGTCGAGCGACTTCGCCCATTCCAACGCGATGTTCGGCATGGCATTGGCGAAACCGGCGCGCATCTCGTCGGACGCTTCCTTGATCTCGGCACCGCCCTCGGCGGCGATGTTCAGGCTCTTTTCGGCGCTGTTGGTGTAGTTGTCTGCGGCGTAGTCCTGATACTCGATCGCGACCTGCTGGATGATCTCCTTGAGGTCGTCGGGCAGGCTCTCCCAGACATCGAGATTGACGGTGAGCGCCGATGCCGACTGGGCGCCGAAATTCACCTTGGTGATGTGCGGTGCGACCTCGAAGAACTTGTAGGGCGCCATCGCCGACCCGAACGTCACGGTTCCTTCGGTCAGGCCGGTCTGGATGGCATTGTAGTAGTCCGGCAGCGCGCCGGCGACCGGCACGGCGCCCGTGCCGCGCAGCCAGTTGGTCTGCAGCCCCGCGGTGGACAGCTTGCGCCCGCTGATGTCCTCGACGGACTCGACCGGGAAGTTCGTGGCCAGGTGATAGGTGTCGACGCCGACAGCGGCGAGCATGAGCTGGTTGTTGTCCTGCCAGGCCTGCGCCATCTCGGGAACCTCGTCGTGCAGGTCGCGAACGAGGCGCATCATGGTCTTCAGGTCCGCCGAGCCGAACGGCGTGACATAGGTGATCTGCTCGAGCGGAAGCTTGTCGGCTTCGAACAGGTGCGGAACGTAACCGAAATCACCGACACCGCCTTCGACAGCTTCCAGAACGCCCTGCACGTCGGCAAGCGCGCCGGCATAGGCTTCGTTCCAGGTGATCGTATGGTTGCCGCCCGCTTCCTCGAGACGACGGTTCACCTCGGGGATGAAGAAGTCGCGGATTGCGGCGACGCCGGCCGTGATCGGCGGGTGACCCGCCACGACGGTAAACGAAAAGTCGTCAGCGGCCGCGCCCTGTGGCCACGACGCTGCAGCCGCCATGACAGCGGCTGCCGAAACGGCAGCAATAGTTCTCATGTCTTCCTCCCGTAGAGTGGTTCGTGATTTCAGTTGCGGTCGGCCTCTCCCATGCGGACCGAACCTGCCTCCTGCAGGCCCGGCGCGACCGGCTCGCCCGGCGGCCCCGACAGCATGTTGATGAGCACCCGGCGCAATTGCACGGCCAGAACGTCGGCCTGGGCCGTGTCGCACTCGCCCTGCGAGAGGCTGAGCAGCCGCTTCGAGCGCGGTGCATCCGAGAGTGCGAAGATCACCGTTCCCGGCATGAAATAGTAGCGCCAGTAAAGCTCCGACTTGTCGCGGTCCGGCAGCGCCAGATGCAGCGCGTCGACGAATTCGCGGGCAAGCGGGTCGAACTGGCTGGCGATGATCTCACGCGTCCACTGCGTCGGCTCCACCCGGTGCAGCATGACCAGGTGAACGAGCAGCATGGACGTCCACGGCTCTTCCCTGCCAACATAGGGCTCCAGGAAAATGTCGACGAGATCGTCGACGCCCGGCAAACTGCCCGCCGCCTCAGCAGCTTCGATACACTTTGCTATTTCCTCGCGCCGCTTGGTGTTGACGCGCTCGGCCAGGTCGCGGAACACCGCGTTGGCCAGCGCTTCCTTGCTGCCGAAATGGTAGTTGACAGCGGCCATGTTGACCTTGGCCGCTCGGGTGATCTCCCGCAGCGTCGTGTTGGCCACGCCGTTCTTTGCGAACATCGAGGCCGCCGCATCGAGGATGCGGGAGCGCGTGTTCTCAGATTTGCCCAACGACTGTTTCAATTCCATGTTTCAAACATATGTTTGAATTTTGACGCGAGTCAACGCCCTTCGTGTCCGCGAAGGGGAGAAAGCGCAGAGCGACGGGGGAAACGATTTCACCGCCGGCGGAAATCGATCCGCACGGCAGCTCTGGCGTCAGAAGGAGTCGGTGGGTCAGGCCGTCAGGCGCCGGACTTTCCGGCCCGTTTCCCGAAGACCGAAACGAGCCCCTTCGGGAAGAACAGCAACACCAGCACCATGGCAATGGCGACCAGCATGAAACGGCCTTCCGCGAGGCCATCGACATTGGCGAGCCCTTCGGAAATGAAGGTCAACGCCAGAGCCGCGATGACGGGGCCGTAGATGCTCGACGTGCCGCCGACCAGAACCATGCTCAGGATGAGGGCCATGGTCGAGAAGTTGAAGACCTCCGGCGAGGCGACGCGCAGGTAGATGGCGAAGAAGCCGCCCGCGATGCCAGCGAAAAATGCGCTCGCCACCAGTACCTTCAGGCGCTGCAATCCGATCGGGATGCCGCGCGCCAGACTGTAATCCTCATTGTCGCGCAGGGCACGGATCGACAGACCGAAATCCGTCCTGGTGACGAAGCGCAGGCACAGGGTTGAAATCACCAGCAGCGCAAAGGCGA